>Ga0335075_10001520_pt1 | contig 38091 bp, 38 predicted proteins | sample Lox_Sample_24_FD_206723 | JGI IMG/M metagenome (GOLD analysis project Ga0335075, IMG submission 206723) | Soil microbial communities from Loxahatchee National Wildlife Refuge, Florida, United States - Lox_Sample_2.4 | ecosystem: Environmental > Terrestrial > Soil > Wetlands | place: USA... | reverse complement strand
CGAGGGCATGAACCTTCCGCCCTCCGACAAGAAGATCCGCTGGTCGGGCATTGCGATCGACCGCATCGTGAACGGCAGGATCGCCGAGAGCTGGGTCAGTTGGGACAGGTTCGGCATGCTCGAGCAGTTGGGTGCGATATCCCGCCGCACTTGAGCGCGAGGCGCGACAGCAAGCCCGACCACCGCCCGATCCAAAACTTCGCCCCTAACCGAAGCATCGCTGCGGCGAAGTGCGCTAAGCCGCGTCGGTCGAAAATGCGACGGAGATCAGCGATGAGCTTCGGAAGCACCCTCGTTGCCGAAACCCAGCATGGGAACGGGCATATCTCGGTCCGGCCTACGATCCTCTATGTCGGAACGCCCGTGGCACCCATCACGACCCTCAACCCCGACGGCACGCCCAACATCTCGCCGATGTCGTCGGCCTGGGCGCTCTCCGACCGCGCCGTCCTTGGCATGTCGTGCACGAGCATGGGGCGGGAGAACGCCGTTCGCGAACGCGAAGTGGTGATCAATTTCCCCTCCTCGGATCTCTGGCCCAAGGTGGAAGCCATCGCGCGCGCGACGGCGCGCAATCCGGTCCCACCGCACAAGGTCGCGATCGGCTACGAATTCGAGCCCGACAAGTTCGCGCGCTCGGGCTTCACGCCGCTCGCCTCGGAAACCGTGCGGCCGCCGCGGATCGCCGAATGTCCGATCCAGTTCGAGGCCCAGGTGGTGAGCGTCAACGATCCCGGCGCCGACTGGCCGGACGGGCCGGAGGGGCGCTTTCAGATCGTCGAGACGAGGGTCACGCGCGTGCACGCGCACCGGGCGCTCGTCATCCCCGGCACGAACCACATCGACACCACCAAGTGGAGCCCGCTGCTCTACGTGTTCCGCCACTACTTCGGAACCGGCCTCGATCTCGGCCGCACCTTCAAAGCCGAGATCTGAGAGGCTGGCCTCAGCTCAGCCTGGCCGTCGCGGCGCGATCGCTGTCATAATTCGGATACACGCGCTTGGTAAATGAGGCCTCCATGAAGGAGGTTGCTGAGGTGGCGCGTTGGCGGCTCAGAGCGGTGGCCGGGCTTGCCGCCGTCTGGCTCGGCGTCTTCGGCATGGTCGCGCCAGCCTATAGCCGCGTCTATGTCGGCTTCGGCTTCGGTTTCCCGCTCTTCATCGCCCCGCCCCTCTATTACCCGCCGCCGGCCTATTACTACCCACCCCCGGTCTACGCGCCCCCGCCGGGCTACGTGCCTCCGCCGGGCTATTATCCTCCGCCGCCGGCGAGCTACGCGCCCGCGCCGCCGCCCTCATCCGGCAGCGGCCAGTCCTGCTACGCCGGGGCCTATGTCTGCCCGATGGACAACCCGGTGGCCTCCGGGTCACCCTGCTATTGCCTGGGCAATCAGGGCGTGCATGTCTGGGGCCATGCCAACTGAGAGTGCGGCGCAGGTTCCCCGAGCCCCGGAGAAAGCGATGAAGAGCGCACGAGACGCGGAACTCCTGCTCGGCCGGATCCTGATCGCGGTGCTGTTCCTGCCGGCCGGCATCGAGAAGATCGTGGCCTGGCCGGCGATCGTGCACGAGGTCGCCGTACACGGCGCGCCGGTCCCCCTGCTCGCCGGGATCGTCGCCGTGCTCTGCGAGGTCTTGGTCACCGGGCTGATCCTGCTCGGGGTGCTGGTGCGTCCGCTCTCCGTGATCCTCGCGATCTATACCGTCGGCACGGCGCTCGTCGCGCACCGCTACTGGCAGATGCACCCGCCGGCGTCGATCGCCGCGCACATCAATTTCTACAAGAACCTTGCGATCGCTGGCGGACTTCTCGCGCTCTCGGCCGCCGGCTCAGGGCGCCTCGCGCTCCGCGCGGATGGCGGAGCCGCCGGGATCGACGCGCTCCCGTAAGCCGGGCCGCGGCACGCCGCCCCCTCAGGCTCAGGTGCCGCGAATGCGCCCCCCATGGCGCAGCTTCGTCGCCAGATAGGCGAGGAGGAGGAAGGCTGCCGCATGCGCCGCGACGATCGCCGCCCCGAGGGCGGCAGGCTCGGCGGTCATGTCCATAAGCCGGCCGCTCTCCGCGTTGATCACCCGGATCGGCCCCTCGGCGGCAATGAACACGGACTTCATCGCCTCGGTCAGCCAGTAGCCGCTGACCGCGATTTTGGCGAGCTTCTCGGCGAGATACGGCAGCTTCGGCACCAGCACGCCCGAGAGCAGCAGTTGCGGCACCAGCGCCAGCGGGACGATGGTGGTCGCCTGGTCCCGCGTGTTGGCAAGCGCCGAGATCAAAAGCCCGATCGCGGTGCCCGCGAGCGCGCCCAGAACGAGCAGCAGGAACTGATCGAGCCGGTTCCCCGGAATGGCTTCGGCGAGCGCGGCCACGAGCAGATAGACGACGCCGAGCTGGAGCACGGTGAACACGGCGGAGACGAGGTATTTCGCGCCGATGAAGGCAGCGGTGGAGAGGTTGATGTCGCGCTCGCGCCGGTAGATCGCAAGCTCGCCCACGATCTCCTTCGAGGCGGCGTTGCAGCCGAGCCAGATCGCGCTCAATCCGAGCAGCAACAGAAGCGCGTTCTCGGCGTTGATGCGCTCGAGACCGGTGCCGAACTTGCCGAAGGCGTAGCCGACCAGCCCGCCGATCACCAGGCTCTGCACCGCCGCCATCGCCAGCGCGCGACGGTCGGCGAGCAGAAGCCGCGTGTTGCGATGCACGAGAATCGCGCCCTGGCGCACGATCCGCCGCAGCGAAACGGGTGCGGCCGCCGCCGCCGGGCCCAAAGGGCGCGACGACGCACGCCGCACGCCGAGGGGCGGCGCCGCGGCAGCGGGAAGCTGAAGATGGCCACCTTCGGCCTGCTCGAATCTGGCGCGGCACGGCTCGGCGCCCAGCTCGTCCACGCGGTTGAACACCTCGCCCAGCCGGCGTACTGCGAAGAAATCGAGCGCCTCGGACGGGCTGCCGACGAAGGTCGGATGGCCGCCGCGGCCCATGCAGAGCACCTTGTCGCAGAACTCGGCGACGTTCGCCGGGGTGTGGGTGACCATGACGATGGTCATGCCCTCATCGGCGAGCCGTCGCAGCAGCCGCATGATCTCCCAATCGGTGCTCTCGTCGAGCCCGCTCGTCACCTCGTCGAGGAAGAGAAGGCTCGGGCGGTTGAGAATCTCGCTGGCGAGGCTTGCGCATTTCTTCTCCCCGCCGCTCAGCGAGCCGATGCGCTGATCGAGCCGGTCGAGGAGATCGACGCTGCGCGCCGCCTCGCTCACGGCCGCGCGGCGCTGCGCCGGCGTGGTATCCGGCGGCAGGCGCAGCCGGGCCGCGTAGTCGAGCGCCTGGCGCAGCGTGAGCTGCTCGTGCAACACGTCCTGCTGCGGCACGAAGGCGATCTCCCGCTTCAATGCCTCGAAATTCGCGTGCAGATCGGAATCGTTGAACAGCACCGTCCCTTCGCTCGGCAGCGCCCGGCCGGCGAGGATATTGATCAGCGTCGATTTTCCCGCGCCGTTGGAGCCGATGATGCAGACGAACTCGCGCGCCTGGATGCTGAGGCTCGCCTCATGCAGGATCCGTCGTGGCACCCCGCCGGCCCGCCGGCTCTTTACGTCGTAGCTGACGCCGCGCGCCAAAAGTGCCGCATTGCCGACGCGCCAGGCGCGGGTGAGCGCCGCGCCGTCGAACGTCAATTGGAAGGGGCCGATATCGATGCGGTCGCCCGCAACGAGCGTGCGCGCGCCGCGCACCCGCACGCCGTTGACATAGGTGCCGTTGGTACCGCCGAGGTCGCGCAGCACGACGCCTCCACCCACCATCTCGAACGCGGCGTGACGGCGCGAGACATTCGGATGATCGAGCACCACCTGCCCGGGCATTGCCTGGCGGCCGACCGTCAATCTGCGGTCGAGCGGCACGCGGTTCGGCCCGGCGGGCAGGCGCTTGAGAAGCGCTGCACCGCACTCGCGCGAAGCGTCAGCCGCCGGCGCGCTCATCGGCCGAGAGTCCCGAATGGCGGCGATTGCATTTCCGGGCGGCCGGCTTCGCGGCGCGCGATGGCTGAAGACGGCATGGCGTTTCCCGTCGTCCCTTGACGGCCAAAAGCATCCGCGAGGCAGGAGGGGCGCACGGTGTTCCTCGCAAGCGACATCGCCCGCAGGATTGCCCGGACGCCGACTGGCAATCGAACGCTGAGCCGAACATTATGGCAGAGCAAGTGAATTCGCCGTGATTTCCTGGCAAAGGCGGCACGGACGGCCCGTCTGCGCAACATCCGATCCCCTTGCCCCGCGCGTATGGCATTCGCAGGCACAAAAGATGGAAAGAGGAAGGCAGCAGGCGAGAGCAGCCGCGCACCGGTTCGGCCGGGCATCCGTTTCGCCTCCGTTTGGAACCCTCCTCCCTTTCTCCGGGCCGGCAATTCCCGCTCCTCCGCCCCGCGTCCCGCGCGGCGCTCCGACACGAAAAGGCTTACGGTTTTGCGGATTTGTCGCCACACTCATCGTCCGAATCGTCGGGGACCATGGTTGGGCAGGACCAGGGATCGGTGGAAATGAAGACCTATGTCGCGGCTCTTTTGCTTCCTCTCTTGCTCGCCTCCACCGCCTACGCGAAGCCGCCACCCGGTGCGAACCCGGAGAGCCCGCTCGGGCAATGGTACAACTCGCTCCATCAGCCGCACGACGGCATCAGTTGCTGCTCGCTCGCTGACTGCCGTCCGGTCGAGATGAAATTGGGCGGGAACCATTATTGGGTCTTCATCGGCGAGCAGTTCGAGGAGGCGCCGAACAAGTGGATCGAGGTGCCCGACGAAGCGGTCCTCCACGTGCCGAACAACGCCGGCCAGCCCGTTGCCTGCTGGTCTCCGGTCTCCGGGCTTCTTTGCTTCGTCCCCGGGCCGGAGGCGTAACGATCCGCCATTCCAAAAATCAAGCCGGAATCTCAGAATAAGGCAAAAGGGGACAGGCGCTCTATCGGCATTGTATTGATGTTTCACGTGAAACATGAACCAAATCAAGCTATTAGAAAATTATGCCTAAAAACGGGGCAGATTTCTCCGCCTTCACAGGTTCCCCTTCCACACGCCGCGCGAGAATCCCGCGCGTCAATGCAGCAGCCCCCGTCGTCCCAAATTCCGCATCAGCGCGCCCACGCCGAAATTCCAGGGCTCGCAGCCGTCCGATGTCGCCATGCGATTGACCAGCCGCCCGAGCTTCGGTGCCGCGACCGTCACGATATCGCCGGTCCGGTGCGTGAACCCCTTGCCCGCTTCGTCGCGATCTTCCGTCGGCGCGAACATCGTGCCGAGGAAGAGCACCGCCCCGTCCGGGTACTGATGCTCCGGCGAAAAAAGCTGTGCCACCAGATCCTCGGGGTCGCGGCTGATCCGCTCGATCGAGGACGCGCCCTCGAGCCGATATCCCTCGGGCCCGTCCACCGTGAGCGAAACCTCCGTCCGCCGGATCTCGTCCAAACCGAACCCGCCGTCGAACAACCGCAGGAGCGGGCCGATTGCGCAGGAGGCGTTGTTGTCCTTGGCCTTGCTCAGGAGCAGCGCCGACCGGCCCTCGAAGTCGCGCAGATTGACATCGTTGCCGAGCGTGGCGCCGACGATCCGCCCGCTGGACGCGCACGCCAGCACCACCTCCGGCTCGGGGTTGTTCCAGGACGATTTCGGATGGATGCCGGCATCGACCGCGGTGCCGACCGCCGACATCGGCTGCGCCTTGGTGAAGATCTCCGCATCCGGCCCGATCCCGACCTCGAGATACTGGCTCCACGCCCCCGCCCCGATCAGCACCTCCTTCAGCGAAGCCGCCTCCGTCGACCCCGGCCGCAGCTTGGCGAGGTCGGCGCCCACCAGGCGCGTCACCTCGGCCCGGATCGTGCCGGCCGCGGCGAGATCCCCCCGCGCCCGCTCCTCGATCACCCGCTCCAGGAGCGAGACCACGAAGGTCACCCCGGCCGCCTTGATCGCCTGCAAGTCGAGCGGCGCGAGCAGCCAGGGCTTCCGCCGGTCGCGACGCTCGGGCGGCGTGTTTGCCGCGACCTCCGCGAGCGCCCCGATCGGCTCGCCCTTCGCCGCACGCATCGAAGCCGCCGGCTCCGCCGCCTCGCACAAATCCCGCATCGTCGGGAAGCTGCCGGAAATATCGAAGAGTACGCCCCCGCGCACGGCCACCACCGACGGCCCCTCGACCTCCGGCCGCCACACCCTTCCTGCGAGCGCCGCCTCCGCCCCGTCCACCGGCAGCATCTCCTTCGCCGCCTCCTCGAGCGCGATCATCCGGATCTCCTCCCTCGCCAGCCCGCCATTGTTTTTCGCCCCCGCCGCTTTCTCAACCCGCCCTCCCGTGCCGCCTTCGCATTGACAGACGCGAAGCCCTCGGAGTAACGCCCGGCACCCTCCCGCCGTCCCATCCCGGGAACCCCATGTCCGTGCACGCCTTCATCTTTCCCGGCCAGGGCAGCCAGTCCGTGGGCATGGGAAGCGCCCTCGCGGCAGCCTTCCCCGCCGCCCGCGAAGTGTTCGAAGAGGTGGACGAGACGCTCCGCCAGAAGCTCTCGAAGCTGATGTTCGAGGGCCCGCCCGAGGAGCTGACGCTCACCGAGAACGCCCAGCCCGCCCTGATGGCCGTCTCGCTCGCCGTCGTCCGCGTGCTCGAGCGCGAGGCGGGCATCGCGCTCGCCGACAAGGCCCTCGTCGTCGCCGGGCACTCGCTCGGCGAGTTCAGCGCGCTCGCCGCCGCCGGCAGCCTCACGATCCCGGACGCCGCGCGGCTCCTGCGCCGCCGCGGCGCGGCGATGCAGCGCGCCGTCCCTCCCGGCGAAGGGGCGATGGCCGCCCTCCTCGGCGTCGACCTCGCCCAAGCGAGCGCCATCTGCGCCGAGGCCCAACCCGGTCCTGAAGGACCGGAAGTGGTCGCGGTCGCCAACGACAACGGCGGCGATCAGGTGGTGATCTCCGGGGCGCGCGAGGCCGTCGCCCGCGCCATCGAGCGCGCCAAGGCGCGCGGCGTGCGGCGCGCGCTGCCGCTGCCCGTCTCCGCCCCCTTCCACTCGCCGCTCATGGAGCCCGCCGCGACCGCCCTCGCCGAAGCCCTGGCCGAAACCACGCTCAAAGCGCCCTCCGTGCCCATCGTGAGCAACGTCACCGCAAGCCCCACCCAGGATCCGGCCGAGATCAGGGACCTCCTCGTGCGCCAGGTCACCGGCCTCGTCCGCTGGCGCGAGAGCGTGATGGCGATGCTCGGTTTGGGAGCGATGAGCTTCATCGAGCTGGGCGCGGGAAAAATCCTCTCCGGCCTGGTCCGCCGCACCGTGCCGGACGCCACCGTCCGGGCCGCCGGCACGCCCCCCGAAATCGAAACGCTCGTCAAGGAACTCTAGAGCAATGCCCATGTTTCGGCTGGACGGCCAGGTGGCGCTCGTCACCGGCGCCTCAGGGGGGATCGGAAGTGCGACCGCCCGCGCGCTCCACGCCCAGGGCGCACAGGTCGTCCTCTCCGGCACGCGCACCTCCGTCCTCGCCGAGCTCGCCGACGCCCTGGGCGAGGGCGCCTTCGTCTGCCCCGCCGACCTCCTCGATCCGGACGCCGCCGCCACGCTCGTCGCCGAAGCCGAATCGCTCGCCGGCTCGCTCTCCATCCTCGTCAACAATGCCGGCTTCACCCGCGACGGCTTGGCACTCCGCATGGGCGAGGCGGACTGGCAGGCCGTCCTCGAGGTCGATCTCTCCGCGCCCTTCCGCCTCGCCCGCGCCGCCCTTCGCGGCATGCTGCGCCGGCGCGCGGGACGGATCATCAATATCGGCAGCATCGTCGGCACCACCGGCAATGCCGGCCAGGCGAACTACGCCGCCGCCAAGGCCGGCCTCGCCGGCATGACCAAGGCGCTCGCCCAGGAGGTCGCCTCCCGCGGCATCACCGTCAACGTGATCGCCCCGGGCTTCATCGCCACCGCGATGACCGCCGCCCTGCCGGAGGCCCAGCGCACGCGCCTGGCCGAGCAGATTCCACTCGGCCGGCTCGGCACGCCTGAAGACGTGGCGGCTTCCGTGGTCTATCTTGCCTCGCCGGAGGCCGCCTGGATCACCGGCGCCACGCTGCACGTCAATGGCGGGATGGCGATGCCGTGACAGACGCCTTTACGGCCCGTGTTGGCGGGCGCAACAAAACCATGCTAATCGCCCGGCTTGCGCCGTCCGCAGGGGGATCGTGGCGCCGATTGGGGCTGTCCCGTCGGGCCGGAGATCAGGGCCGGTCGTCAGGCACTGGCATGAAGGAGCGGGAGAGCCGATGAGCGAAATCGCCGACAAGGTGAAGAAGATCGTGGTGGAGCATCTCGGCGTCGAGGAGTCGAAAGTGACTTCCGAAGCCTCCTTCATCGACGACCTGGGCGCGGACAGCCTCGACACCGTCGAGCTGGTCATGGCCTTCGAGGAGGCCTTCGGCGTGGAGATTCCCGAGGACGCGGCGGAGAAGATCAGCACCGTGAAGGACGCGGTGGACTACATAGAGAAGCAGAAAGCCGCGTAAGGCCGACACCGCCAAGGGGGGTAGTGTTGGGGCCAGTGTCAGGGAACGGCGCCGCCATGCGTCGCGTCGTGGTCACCGGAATGGGCATCGTCTGCCCGCTCGGCGTCGGCGTCGAGCTTGTCTGGCAGCGCCTGATCAACGGCCGCTCCGGCATCTCCGCCATCCAGTCCTTCGACGTGACCGAGCTCCCGGCCAAGATCGCGGGCCAGGTGCCGCCCGGAACCCGGGCGGACGGCGGGCTCGACCTCGCCGAATGGATCCCTTCCAAGGACCAGCGGAAAATGGACCGCTTCATCCAGCTCGCCCTCGTCGCGGCGGAGGAGGCGGTCGCCTCCTCGGGCTGGCAGCCCGAGGACGAGCCGGATCGCTGCGCAACCGGGGTCATGATCGGCTCCGGCATCGGCGGGCTGCAGACGATCGCCGATAGCGCCGTGCTGATGCACGAGGGCAAGGTCCGCCGCATCTCGCCCTTCTTCATCCCGGCCGCGCTCATCAACCTCGCCTCCGGCCACATCTCGATCAAATACGGCTTCAAGGGCCCCAACCACGCCGTCGTCACCGCCTGCGCCACCGGCGTGCACGCGATCGGCGACGCCGCGCGGCTCATCATCTTCGGCGACGCGGACGTGATGGTCGCCGGCGGCGCCGAGGCACCGATCTGCGCCCTCGGCCTCGCCGGCTTCTGCGCCGCCCGCGCACTTTCCACCGGCTTCAACGATTCCCCCGCCCGCGCCTCGCGCCCCTGGGACAAAGACCGGGACGGATTCGTCATGGGCGAGGGCGCGGCTGTCGTCGTGCTCGAGGAATACGAGCACGCCACGAAGCGCGGCGCCCACATCTACGGCGAGATCGCCGGCTACGGCCTCTCCGGCGACGCCTACCACATCACCGCCCCGCCACCCGGCCACGAAGGCGCCCTCCGCGCCATGCAGGCCGCACTCCGCAACAGCCGCGTCACCGTGGACGATATCCAGTACGTGAACGCGCACGGCACCTCGACCTTCGCCGACGACCTCGAGCTCGAGGCGGTCGAGCGCCTGTTCGGGCCGGCGGCGAAGAACGTCGCCATGTCCTCCACCAAATCCGCGATCGGGCACCTGCTCGGCGCCGCCGGGGCGGCCGAGGCGATCTTCTCGATCCTCGCTGTCCGCGACGGCGTCGCCCCGCCGACCCTCAACCTCGACCACCCGAGCCGCGAAAGCGTGATCGACCGCGTGGCCCACACCGCCCAACGGCGGCCGATCCGAATGGCGCTGTCGAACAGCTTCGGCTTCGGCGGCACCAATGCCTCCATCGTCGTTCGCGCCGCCGCCTGAAACGCCCCACCGCCGGCGGGGGGTCGAATGGGCGCTCGCCGCCCTCGGCCTCTGCCTCTGCGCAGCACTTGCCATCGGCGGCGTCATCGGCGCCGCCACCTGGCGCTACCGCACGCCCGGGCCGCTCCTCGCCGCGCGCGCCGTCGTCATCCCCGCCGGCACCACCACCGAAGTCGCCAACGCCCTCGCCAAAGCCGGCGTCATCCGCGCCCCCCGCCTCTTCGCCCTCGCCGCCCTCGCCACAAGCCGCGCCGGCCCGCTCCACGCCGCCGAGCTCCAATTCCCCGCCCACGCCTCGTTCGCCACCGTGCTCGCCATCCTCCGCACCGCACCCCCCGTCGAGCACCGGGTGACCATCCCCGAAGGCCTGACCGCCCAACAGATCACCGCCCTCCTCGAGCACGCGCCCGCGCTCACCGGCCCCGCCCGCCTGCCCGCCGAAGGCTGGGTCCTGCCCAACACCTACGACTACCTCTACGGCACCCCCCGCAGCGCAATCATCGCCCGCGCCCACGCCGCCCTCACCCACATCCTCGCCACCCTCTGGGCCGCCCGCGCCCCGGATCTCCCACTCTCAACGCCCGTCCAGGCCCTCACCCTCGCCAGCATCGTCGAACGCGAAACCGCGCTTCCCGGCGAACGGCCCCGCATCGCCGCCGTCTTCGAGAACCGCCTCCGCCTCGGCATGAAACTGCAGGCCGACCCCACCGCCATCTACGCCGCCAGCAAAGGCGCCGGCACACTCCCCCACCCGCTGACCCAGGCCGACCTCGCAACCGACAGCCCCTACAACACCTACCGCATCACCGGCCTCCCACCGGGCCCGATCGACGCACCCGGCACCGCCGCCATCACCGCCACCCTCCACCCAACACAAAGCCCCGACCTCTACTTCGTCGCCGACGGCCTCGGCGGCCACGCCTTCTCCCGTACCCTCGCCGGCCAGAACCACAACATCACCCTCTGGCAGGAGCGGATCCACTCCGATCCACCGTAAGACCAAGGGGGCTCTGCCCCCTTGGAACCCCCGCTGGGGCCTTGAGGCCCCAGACCCCCCGAACTTTTTGCGATGTTGGCCGCCCCACCGGCGGTGGACGTTCTCGGGGTGGCGGGGGGGGGCGGGCCTGTTCGGCGCAGCAACCGCTCTGCCCTTGGCGCGTACGCGCCAAGGGCAGAGCGGTTGCTGCGCCGAGACGCCAGGCATAGCGCTGGGACGCCGGGCGTCAGCCTCGCTGCCGAGCAAACGAATGGGTTCCAAGGGCTCCGCCCTTGGCGGGGTCCAGGGGCAGAGCCCCTGGCCTTGCCCTGCCTCCCGCCGAAGCGCGGCGCAGCCGGTCGGTGATGGCGAGGCCGAGGTCGCGGGCCGGGATGGGCATGGCGGCGATGCCGCGGAGGCCAAGGCGTATGCCCTCTTCGTCGAGGGTGCGCAGGCCGGCGAAGAGTCGTTGGGCCGCTTCCGCGAGGTTTTCGGAGAAGCTCAGTTGGAAGGTTGTATGGGCGCCTGGGAGGGGGCGGCCGAAGGCGAGCAGGGCCTCGTCGGGGGAGACGCGGGTGGCGGCCAGGCGGAGGGGGAGGGTGGGGGCGTAGTGGGAGGCGAGCATGCCGGGAGCGGTGGGGGGGTGGTCGGGTGGAGGAGCGGCGAGGGGGCCGATCGCCTCGATGGCCAGGCCGCCGGGGCGGAGGAGGCGTGGTTCGGGGGAGCTGAGGTCGATCACGGTCGATTCGACGCCGATGGAGGTGGGGCCGCTCTCGAGGATGGCGGCGATTGCGTCCTCGAGGTCGGCGAGGACGTGGGCGGGAGTCGTCGGGCTCACGCGGCCGGAGCGGTTGGCGGAGGGGGCGGCGATCGGTAGGCGGACGGAAGCGAGGAGCTGGCGCGCGATGGGGTGGGCGGGCACGCGGACGGCGAGGGTGGGGAGGCCCGCGGCGGCGGCTTGCACCACGCGTGAGGAAGGAAGGCGCGGCAGGACGAGGGTGAGCGGGCCGGGCCAGAATTTGTCCGCAAGCCGGAGGGCGAGGTCGTTGGCGACGACGTCGGCGAAGGCGGCCTCGGCGGAGGCGTAGTGGCAGATCAATGGGTTGAAGGAGGGGCGGCCCTTGGCGGCGAAGATGGCGGAAACGGCGTCTTCGTTGGTGGCGTCCGCGCCGAGGCCGTAGACCGTTTCGGTCCCGAAGGCGACGAGCTTGCCCTCGCGCAGGAGGGTGGCGGCCCGGGCGATCCCCGCTTCGTCAGCCGCGAGGCATTCGGCCGGCATTATTTTCCGGTGCAGATGAAGGGCGGGTTTTCCCAGCCCGGCTTGCCGTAGCCGAGTGGCGTGCCCTCGAGCGTGAGCACGTGCCCGCCCGCCGCCTCGAGCACCGCCTGGGGCGCGGCGGTATCCCATTCCATGGTCCTGCCGAGCCGCGGGTAGAGATCGGCCTTGCCTTCGGCGAGGCGGCAGAACTTCATCGCCGAGCCGATATTGGTGACGGAGGCGACGGTTCGCCCGTTGAGGTAGGCAGCGAGCCGCGGATCGTCCGCGTAGTGGCGCGAGGCCATGACGTCGAGGCCCGACGACGGGGGCGTGCGGGCGCTGATGGGTGTGCGGTGGCCTGCGCGGTCCTCCCGCCACGCGCCGGTGCCGACGATGCCGAGATAGAGCTCGCCGGTGGCCGGCAAGCCGACGGCACCGAGATGCGGCCGTCCGTTGCGCACCAGCCCCACGTTCACCGCGAACTCGTCGCGACCGGCGGCGAATTCGCGGGTCCCGTCCAGCGGATCGACCAGCCAGAAGAGCGGGCTCGCCGCGGTGACGCGTCCGGCCGCGACCTCCTCCTCGGCGATGACCGGGATCGCCGGCGCGGCCTCGCGCAGCCCGGCGACGATCAGCGCCTCGGCCGCGCGGTCGGCCGCGGTGACGGGCGAGGCGTCGGACTTTTTCTCGACGGCGAAGCCGTGCGCGCGGATTTCCATGATCGCGGCGGCGGCGCGTCTTGCGAGCGTGGCCGCGAGCGAGAGGAGGGCTGCGTCGTTCTGTGTTTCCATGGCGCTCCTGATAGTCGTGCCCCCCGGGCATGGCAAACGACAGGCTGGTTGCTAGTTTGGCGAGTAGTTGCCGGGATGGAGCTGCTCGAGATGCTGGAGATCGCCTTTGCCGCCGCAGCGCTTCCGACTTCGGGCGCGCTCGCTCTGCTGATCGGCGAAGGCGAAGCGCCCGCGGGCGTGTGGCAGGCGGCGGAGCAGGCGACCGGGGGCGCAATCGGGCGTGCGCTCGCTTCCGCCGAGTTTACCGGCAAGAAGGGCCAGAGCGCCACCATTCTGGCACCAGGCGCCGGGCTCGCGCGCGTGGTCGCGGTCGGCCTCGGCAAGGCCGCCGAGCGCACGCGGCTTCTTGTCGAGGAGGCCGGCGGGACGGCGGCCTCCCTGTTGGCGCGCGAGCCGGCGGCGGCGCTGGCGGCGGATCTGCTGGCGCCCGAGCTTGCCGCCGCGGCCGCGCACGGTGCGGTGCTCCGGAGCTATCGGTTCGATCGCTATCGCACGCAGGAGAAGGCGGACGAGAAGCCGAGGCTCGCGCGGCTTTCGGTGCTGGCCGCCGATCCTGGAGCTGCACGCGCTTCCCATGCGCCGATGCAGGCGCTCGCGGAGGGCGCCTTCTTCACGCGCGACCTGGTGAGCGAGCCGGCGAACGTGCTCAATCCGGCGGAGTTCGCCGAGCGCTGCCGGTCTCTTTCGGACCTCGGCCTTTCAGTCGAGGTGCTGGGGCCCGCGGAGATGCGGGAATTGGGCTTCGGCGCGCTGCTCGGCGTCGCGCAGGGCAGTGCCAACGAGCCGCGCATGGTTGTGCTGCAATGGCAGGGCGCGCGGGCAGCCGAGAAGCCGCTCGCCTTCATCGGCAAGGGTGTGACGTTCGACACCGGAGGAATCTCGATCAAGCCGGCCGGCGGCATGGAGGACATGAAGTGGGACATGGCCGGTGCCGGCACCGTGGTCGGTCTGATGCGCGCGCTCGCGGCCCGCAAGGCACCGGTCAATGCGGTCGGGCTCGTCGGGCTGGTCGAGAACATGCCCTCGGGCACCGCGCAGCGGCCGGGCGATGTGGTCAAGACCGCGTCGGGCCAGACCGTCGAGGTCATCAACACCGACGCCGAAGGAAGGCTCGTGCTCGCGGACGTGCTCTGGTACTGCCAGAGCCGTTTCGATCCGCGCTTCATGATCGATCTCGCGACGCTCACCGGCGCGATCATCGTGAGCCTCGGCCATGAGCAGGCTGGCCTTTTCAGCAACGACGACGCGCTCGCCGAGAAGCTGCTCAAGGCAGGCAAGGAGACGGGCGAGCGCGTCTGGCGGATGCCGCTCGGCGAGGGCTATGACAAGCAGCTCAAGTCCGACATCGCGGATATGAAGAACGTCACCGGCCGGCCCGGCAGCGCGATCACCGCGGCGCAGTTCGTGCAGCGCTTCGTCAACGAGAAACCCTGGGCCCATCTCGATATTGCCGGCATGGCGTGGGCCGCGAAGGATGCGGCCCTCGTGCCGAAGGGGGCGACGTCCTTCGGCGTGCGGCTGCTCGATCGGTTGGTCGCGGAGAACTACGAGGGCTAGTGCAGCTTCACCAGCGGGTGAGGCCGCCTTGTGAGCCCGCGCCCGAGCGTGGTCGCCAGCGTCGCCGCCGTTCCGTAGAGCGCGCGCTCGTGCATCTTGTAGAGTGAGCGGTACATCAGCCGCGCAATCACGCCTTCGATGAAGAAGCCCTTGCCGAGCAGCGAGCCCATCAGGTTGCCCACGGTCGTATATTTCCCGAGCGAGACGAGCGAGCCGAAATCGCGATATTCGAAGGGCTGAAGCGGCGCGCCCGCGATCCGGCGAGGCAATTGCCGGGCGAGGTGCGATGCCTCCTGGTGCGCGGCCTGGGCGCGCGGCGGCACGTCGCCCGCGTGCCCGCGCCAAGGCAGTGCCGCGCAATCGCCGATCGCGAAGATGCTCTCATCACGCGTCGTCTGCAGCGTCGGCAGCACCACGAGCTGGTTGAGCCGGTTGGTCTCCAGCCCGTCGAGCTTGGCGAGCGTGTCGGGCGCCTTGACCCCCGCCGCCCACACGACCAGCTCGGATTGGATGAAATCCCCATTCGTGAGCCGCACGCCCTCCGCGGTCACCTCGGCGACGCGCGCCCCGGTCCGGACCTCGACCCCGAGATCCGCGAGCAGCTTCCCCGTCGCCTCCGAGATCCGCGCCGGCAGGGCCGGCAGGATGCGCTCCGCGGCCTCGATCAGCACGATCCGGACATCGCGCTTGGGATCGACGCGGTCGAGCCCGTACGCAATCACCTCGCGGACGGACTGGTAAAGCTCCGCCGCCAGCTCGGTCCCCGTCGCGCCGGCGCCGATGATCGCGACATGGAGCTGGCCAGGCCGCACCGGCCCGGGCTGCGCGTGCGCGCGGATGCAGGCATTGACGAGCCTGCGGTTGAAGCGCGCCGCCTGCTCGGCGGTCTCGAGCGGGATCGCATGCGCCGCGACCCCCTTCGTGCCGAAATCGTTGGTCACGCTGCCGACCGCGATCACCAGCGTATCGTAAGGGAAGGCGCGCGACGGCGTGATCTCCCGTCCCTCCTCGTCTTTCGTGGCGGCGACGCGCACGAGGCGCTCGGCGCGATCGAGCCCGGTCATTTCGCCGAAGCGGAAGCGGAAATGGTGCCAGTGCGCCTGGGCGAGATAATTGAGCTCGTGCTCATCCGGATCCATGCTGCCGGCCGCGACCGAGTGCAGCAGCGGCTTCCAGAGATGCGTCCGCGTCTTCTCGATCAGCGTGATCGCGGCGAGCCCTCGCTTGCCCGGGCCGTTGCCGAGCGCGGTCGCCAGCTCCAGCCCCGCGGCGCCCCCACCCACGACGATGATCCGGTGAGACGGCCCTGCGCTCACTTCCGGCATCCCTTCACACTCCGCCCATGCGCTTGACCGTGCAAGACCGATGCACGATTGTCACCGCCGCTCTCCCGCGAAACCGAACGATCCTCCATGCCCGTCAATCCCGCCGACAGCCCGGTGTTCGGCACGCTCTACGGGTCCGACGCCATGCGCGCCGCCTTCGACGATCGCGCCTATCTCCGGCGCATGCTGGAGGTGGAGGCCGCGCTGGCGCGGGTCCAGGCCGGGCTCGGCATCATTCCGCCCGACGCCGCGCGCGCCATCACCGAGGCCGCCGCGTCCGATCCCCTCGATACCGCCGCACTCGCGGCGAGCGTGCGCAATGTCGGCTACCCGGTCGTCGGCGTGGTCGCGGGATTGAGTGCAAAGGCCGGCGAGGCCGGGCGCTGGACCCATTGGGGCGCCACCACCCAGGACATCATGGATACCGCGCTCGTGCTGATGGTGCGCGACGGGCTCTGGTTGATCCGGGACGAGATCGCGGCGATCCTCGCGGCGCTCGCCCGCCAGGCGAAGGCGCACCGGCACACGGTGATGGCCGGGCGGACGCATCTGCAACAGGCGCTGCCGATCACCTTCGGCCTCAAATGCGCGATCTGGATGCAGCCTCTGGTCACGCATCTCGAGCGCCTCACCGAGATCGCCGGCCGTGTCGCGATGGTGCAGTTCGGCGGTGCGGCGGGCACGCTCGCCTCGCTTGGGCCGCAGGGGCTCGCGGTGATGGAGGGCCTCGCCGCGGAGCTCGGCCTTTCCGCGCCGGCCGCCCCCTGGCACGTCTCGCGCGACGGATTCGCCGAAGTGGCTTGCTTCCTCGGGCTTGTTTCGGGGAGCCTCGCCAAGATCGCGACCGACGTCGCGCTGCTCGCGCAATCGGAGATCGCCGAGCTTGCCGAGCCGCATATCGAAGGGCGCGGCTCCTCCTCGACGATGCCGCAGAAGCGCAACCCGATCGCCGCCGAATATATTCTCGCCGCGCAACGCGTGGTGGCGGCGCTCGTGCCGGTGATGCTGGGCGCGATGGCCTCCGACCACGAGCGCGCGACCGGGCCCTGGCAGGCGGAGCTGCTGGCGCTGCCGCAAGAATTCGTCCTTACCCACGGCGCACTTCTGCACGCGCGCACCATCGCCGAGGGTATGCAAATCGATGCCGCGCGAATGCGCAAGAACCTCGACGAAGGCGGCGGGCTGATCCTCGCCGAAGCGGTGATGATGGGTCTTGCCCCCCATCTCGGCCGCGGCGAGGCGCATCATGTGCTCGCCCGCGCCGCCGGCCGCGCACGCGAGGAGCGCATCACGCTCAAGGAGGCGCTCGGCGCGGAGCCCGTTGTCGCTTCGCATCTCGACGAAGAGGCAATCGGCCGGCTGACCGATCCCGCGAACTATCTCGGCAGCGCCTCTTCTTTCATCGACCGCGTGCTGGCGGCCGCGCGCCCGCTCATATAAGGCTGAGGAGGAAAGCATTTTGTCCGAGCCCTGCATCATCTCGGTGGCCATCACCGGATCGGTCCCGCGCAAGAAGGACAATCCGGCGGTCCCGATCTCGGTTCCCGAGCAGATCGAATCGACCCACGCGGCGTTCGAGGCGGGTGCGGCGCTCGCCCATGTGCATGTGCGCGACGAGCAGGAGAACTCGAGCTCCGATCCCGAGCGCTTCGCGCGGCTCCAGGAGGGGATCCGCAAGCACTGCCCGGGCATGATCGTCCAGTTCTCCACCGGCGGGCGCGGCCGCGCGCTCGATCAGCGCGGCAGCATGCTCCATCTCGCGCCCGACATGGCCTCGCTCGCCACCGGCTCGGTGAACTTCCCGACCATCGTCTATGAGAACCCGCCCGACTTCGTCCGCGCCCTCGCGCGCACGATGCTCGAGTATGACGTGAAGCCGGAGATCGAGATTTTCGATCTCGCCATGCTCTACAACGCCGCCGATCTCGTGCGCGAGGGGCTGCTCAAGCCGCCGCCGCACGTGCAGTTCGTGCTCGGCGTCAAGCACGCGCTCCCGGTCCGGCGCGAGATTTTCGATTTCGAGCTTGCCGAGCTGAAGAAGGTGCTTCCCGAGGCCACCTGGACGGCGGCGGGGATCGGGCGCTACCAGCTCGAGGTGAACCGCTGGGCGCTCGAGATGGGCGGGCATTGTCGCACCGGGCTCGAGGACAATGTCCGCTGGGACAAAGAGAGGCTGGCCGCGAGCAATGCCGAGCTGGTTTCCCGGGTCGCCGGTCTTTGCGCAGAATACGGGCGCCCCGTCGCTACGCCCGGGCAGGCGCGGGCGATCCTCAAGCTCAAGCCGGCCGGCGCGTCCTGAAGGGAGTTGAATGCGATGGCAGTGAACAAGATCTACCCGGGTGCGAAGGAGGCGCTCGCCGACGTTCTGAAGGACGGCATGCTCATCATGTCCGGCGGCTTCGGGCTCTGCGGCATCCCGGGCGCGCTGATCGAGGCGATCCGCGATTCGGGGGTCAGGAATCTCACCGTTGTTTCGAACAATGCGGGAATCGACGGCGCGGGCCTCGGCGTGCTCCTCGAGACGCGGCAAATTCGAAAAATGATCAGCTCGTACGTGGGGGAGAACGCGACGTTCGCCAAGCAATATCTCGCGGGCGAGCTCGAGATCGAGTTCAACCCCCAAGGCACGCTCGCGGAACGCATCCGCGCCGGCGGGGCCGGCATTCCTGCCTTCTACACCGCGACCGGCGCCGGCACCGCGATCGCCGAAGGCAAGGAGACGAAGATTTTCGACGGCAAGACCTACGTGATGGAGCGGGGGCTCGTCGCCGATCTCGCGATCGTCCATGCCTGGACGTCCGATCACGAGGGCAATCTCGTCTATCGGAAGACGGCGCGGAACTTCAACCCGATCATGGCGACCGCGGCCAAGGTGACGGTCGCGGAAGTCGAGCAGCTGGTCGAGAACGGCAGGATCGACGCCGATCACATCGTCACCCCCGGCATCTTCGTCAACCGCATCGTCCGGCTGGAGACCGTCTCGAAGCCGATCGAGCAGCGCACCGTGCGCAAGCGCTATTGAGGAGAGCAGCCATGCCCTGGACCCGCGATGAGATGGCCGCCCGTGCGGCGCACGAATTGCAGGACGGATTCTACGTCAATCTCGGCATCGGCATCCCGACGCTGGTCGCCAACCACATCCCCGAAGGCATGACGATTTTGCTGCACAGCGAGAACGGCATGCTCGGCACGGGTCCCTTTCCTTTCGAGGGCGAGGAGGACCCGGACCTCATCAACGCCGGCAAGCAGACGGTGACCGAGCTACCGCTCAGCTCCTATTTCGACAGCGCCGCCTCCTTCGGCATGGTGCGCGGCGGTCATATCGACATCTCCATCCTCGGCGCCCTGCAGGTGGCGGAGAACGGCGACCTCGCGAACTGGATGGTGCCCGGCAAGATGGTGAAGGGCATGGGTGGGGCGATGGACCTCGTCGCCGGGGTTCCGCGCGTCGTCGTCGTGATGGAGCACATCGCCAAGGGCGAGCCCAAAATCCTCAAGCGCTGCACGCTGCCGCTGACCGGTCAGGGCGTGGTCGATCTCATCATCACCGACCTTGCGGTGCTGGAGGTCGGCGCGGACGGGCTCACGCTTCTCGAGCTTGCCCCGGACGTGACGGTCGAGGAGATTCGTTCCAAGACCGAGCCCGCGTTCCGCGTCCGCCAGGACGTGAAGGCGCACTGACCCGGCCGACACCATACCTTCCGCGCAGCCTGACCGGGGCCTATTCTCGCCGCGACTGAAACGAGCTTCGGGCGGCGGTGGATCCTATCGCAATCACGAGGAGATCATGATGCGCGTTTCCGAGACCAGGCGCGAGCTGTGCACGAGGCGCGGCCTGCTCGCCAGACAGGCCTTGCCCGGCGGCCTCGCGCTCCTCGCGGCAGCGCTCGCCCTCGAGCCGAAGCAAGCGGAGGCCGCCTCGGCGAGCCAGCTCACGCAGAATTCGCGCGTCGCGCTCCAGCAGCTCTACGCCGACGAGCCGCACACGCGCACGCTCGGCCAGCGCGCGAAGGCCATCCTGGTCTTCCCGCAGATCGTCAAGGGCGGCTTCTTCGTCGGCGGGCAGACGGGAGACGGCGCGCTGCTCGTCAACGGCAACGCGATCGGCTACTATAACATCTCGGCCCTCTCCTTCGGGCTTCAGTTCGGCGCCCAGTCCTTCAGCTATGTGCTCTTCTTCATGACCGATTCGGCATTGAACTATCTCAAGTCGAGCGAGGGCTGGTCGATCGGCTCGGGCCCTTCCGTCGTCGTCATCGACAAGGGGGCGGCCGCCAGCGTTACCAGCACCACGCTGACGCAGGATGTCTACGCGGTGCCGTTCGGCCAGCAGGGGCTGATGGCCGGCATCGGCATCGAGGGCTCGAAGATCACGCATATTCATCCGAGCTAGGCCGACGGAGATCATTTGATGCGCGGTCCCGCCGCCCGCCTCGTGGCGCTCGCGACGAGCATCGTCCTGGCCCTGCCCCCCGCATGGCTGGTGATACCGGTGCCTGCGCTCGCGCAGGAGAGCGCGCCCACGACGTATAACGCGGAGCAGCTCGACGCGATGCTGGCGCCGATCGCGCTCTATCCGGATGCGCTGCTGACCCAGGTCCTGATGGCCTCAACCTTCCCGGTGGAGATCGTCGAGGCGTCGCGGTGGCTCGAACAACCGGGGAACGCTGGGCTTCAGGGCGACGCGCTCACGGCGGCGCTGGCAAGCCAGAGCTGGGACCCGAGCGTGAAGTCCCTGGTGCCGTTCCCGCAGGTGCTCTCGATGCTGAACAGCAACCTGAGCTGGACCCAGCAGTTGGGCTACGCCTTCGCGACGCAGCAGGCGGATGTGATGAACTCCGTCCAGCGGCTCCGGGCGCAGGCCGAGCAGGCCGGCACGCTCCAGAGCACGGCGCAGCAGACCGTCTCGACCGACCAGGGCGCGATCGTCATCCAGCCCGCCAATCCACAGGTCGTCTACGTCCCGGTCTACAATCCCACGGTCGTTTACGGCGCCTGGCCATACGCGGCGTATCCGCCCGTCTATTACCCGCCGCCGCCCGGCTATGTCGCCGCCAATGCCTTCGTCTCCGGGCTTGCCTTCGCGGCCGGCGTCGCGGTCGTCGGCTCTCTCTGGGGCTGGGCGCAGCCCTCCTGGTACCGCGGCAACGTCAACGTGAACGTCAATCGCTACAACAACATCAACGTCAACCGGACGGCGATTCAGTCCAATGTCTGGCGCGCGCCGCCGCCCGGCGTCGGCGGCCGCCCCGTGCGCGCCCCCTCCGGCCCGGTCGGCGCGCCCGCGCGGCTGAACGGCCTGCCGCCGAACGCGATCGGCCGCCAGGCCGTGCAGGTGCCGTCGTCGCTGGTGAGCCGCCCACCGGCCGGGACGGGCGCGCCGCCCAACCCTCCCGCGACCCCGCCCAACCGCCCGGCAACGCCGCCCAACCGCCCGGCTTCTCCGCCCGGGCAGGCGGCGAACCGTCCGGCCGCGCCGCCCAATCGTCCCGCGACCCCGCCCAACCGTCCGGCTGCGCCGCCGCCCAACCGTCCGGCTGCGCCGCCGCCTAACCGTCCCGCGGCCCCGTCGCGCCCCGCCCCAAGCAACGGCGGCGCGTTCGGCGGCGTCAACGAAGGCGCGCGCGCCACCCAGTACGGCAACCGCGGCGCGCAGAGCCGCTCCTTCAGCCAGCCGGCCCGCGGCGGCGGCGGCCGGCCGGCGGGTGGTGGCGGGGTGTATCGCCGATGAGAGGAAGCATCGATGAGGGGAGGACCCGCATGAGGATCAGCGCAGGGCCCCTCGCCCGCCTCCTTGCTCGGCTTGCGCTCGCGGCACTGCTCGCGCCTCTCGTCCTCGCCGCGCCCGCGCGCGCGCAAACCGGCGCGAAGCCCGCGCCCATTCAGGCCTCCGCGCCGCAGGAGACCTTCGCCACGCCCGAACAGGCGGTCGCGGCGCTCGTCGCGGCCGTGCAGGCCAATGTCCCGCAACAGATCTACGTCGTTCTCGGCCCCGGCAGCGAGAAGCTCGTCTCCTCGGGCGACGCTTACGCCGACGCCGAATCCGCCAAGCGCTTCCTCGCCTCCTACGCCGAGCACCACGCGCTCGTTCCCGGCAGCGCCGGCGAGACGATGCTTGAGGTCGGCCCGAACGATTGGCAGCTTCCGATCCCGATCGTCGAGACGAGCGGGCGGTGGCGCTTCGACGCCGCGGCCGGGGCGCAGGAGCTGGTCGATCGGCGGATCGGCCGCAACGAGATCGAGGCCATCCGCACGCTGCTCGCCTGCGTCGACGCCGAGTGGGCCTATTTCAAGCTGACCGGAAACGAGGGCGCGGCCACGTTCGCCGAGCGGTTCGTCAGCACGCCCGGCCAGAAGAACGGCCTCTATTGGGTCGCCTCGGCGGACGCCGCGGAGAGCCCGCTCGGCCCCCTCGTCGCCACCGCCGAGACCCAGGGCTATCCCGGCGAGCTCGCAGCCGGCAAGCCCACGCCCTACCAGGGATATTTCTTCCGCATCCTCAAGGCGCGCGGGCCCAATGCGCCCGGCGGGGCCAAGAACTTCGTGGTGAACGGGAAAATGACCGGCGGCTTCGCCTTCGTCGCCTGGCCCGCCTCCTACGGCTCGTCGGGCATCATGAGCTTCGTCGTCGGCGAGGACGGCGTGGTCTTCCAGAAGAACCTCGGCCCCCGCACCGCCGCACTGGCCTCTTCCATGACCCTCTTCGACCCCGACTTCACCTGGGCGCGCGTCGAGCTCGTCGGCCACTGACCGCGGAGGCGCACCCGATGCCGCGCGGCCGCCTGCGCGATCTCGGTCTCTCCTCGGGCGTCCTGCCCACCGCGCGGTGGAACGCGATCACCGATGTCGCGGGCGTTGCGGTCGGCTACGCGACCCTGATCCGCGACGAGCCGGCGATCGTCCGCACCGGCGTGACGGCGATTTGGCCGCGGCACGAGGGGATCTGGACCGACGCCGTCTTTGCCGGCTTTCATTCCTTCAACGGCAACGGCGAGATGACCGGGCTGCCCTGGCTTGCGGAGCAGGGCATGCTCGGCGCGCCGATTGCCATCACCAACACCTTCTCGGTCGGTGCCGTGCGCGATGCGATTTGTGCGTTCGCCGTCCGCGAAGGCGCGCCGCAGCCGTTCCACCTGCCCGTCGTCGCCGAGACCTATGACGGATGGCTGAGCGAAAGCGAAACCTTTCCCATCACGGCCGAGCACGCCTTCGCCGCCCTCGATACGGCCGCCTCCGGCCCGCTCGCGGAGGGCAATGTCGGCGGCGGCACCGGCATGATCTGCCACGAGTTCAAGGGCGGCACCGGCACGGCCTCGCGTGTCGCAACCACGGAGGGCGAAAGCTTCGTCGTCGGCGCGCTCGTGCAGGCCAATTACGGCGCGCGCGAGATGCTCCGGGTGGACGGCGTGCCGGTAGGCCGCGAGATCGGTTTCTCCCTCGTTCCCTCCCATCGCGGCGGCGAGGCGGGCTCGATCATCGTCGTGCTGGCGACCGATGCGCCGCTTCTGCCCATCCAGTGCCGGCGCCTCGCCCGCCGCGCCGCGACGGGCCTCGCCTGGGCCGGCGGTTTCGGCGCCAACGGCAGCGGTGACATCTTCCTTGCCTTCTCCACCGCGAACCATCTCCGCGAAGGCGACTCGCTCGCCACCGTGCGCACGATCGCGCCCGCCCGCATGACGCCGCTCTTCCAGGCCGCCGCCGAGGCGACCGAGGAGGCGATCCTCAACGCGCTCATCGCCGCCGAAACGATGACCGGCCGAAGCGGCCGCACGGCCTACGCGCTTCCTCTTGAAGCTCTCACGAGTGTGATGCGGCGCTACCGCCCGGCGTGAGCGAGCCCCGCGCGTGACTCGTTTCGGTGCGGTGGCCAAGAACCACGACCCTATGCGAGAAAGAGCCGTGGCGACGATCCCGGCGCCGGCAAGGCGCGCCACGCGACGCCCGAGAGGAGGCTCTTATGTTCTCATCCACCATCCCGATCAGTTCCGAGGGCGGCGACAACAGCTTCCAGAACAATGTTCCGGATCCCGTAACGTCCGGAAAGGAGCTTCCAACCTTCAAGTTCGCCTTGGAGGCGTCCGAGGGCCGCGTGATGGGTGCCAGCTTCGGCAAGGAGGCGACCGTCGTCCAGCTTCCAACCTTCAAGTTCGCCTTGGAGGCGTCCGAGGGCCGCGTGATGGGTGCCAGCTTCGGCAAGGAGGCGACCGTCGTCCAGCTGCCGATCTCCAAGGCGCTTGCCGGCGTCTCCATGCGCATGGAGCCCGGCATCATGCGCGAGCTGCATTGGCACGCGACAGCGGCGGAGTGGGCCTTCGTCACCGAGGGCCGGGTGCGCACCACGGTCATCGACCCGCTCGGCTGCTCGGAGACGAACGAGTTCGGACCGAGCGATATCTGGTATTTCCCGCGCGGCCACGGCCATGTCATCGAGACCTTGGGCGAGGCGCCCTGCCATTTCATCCTCGTCTTCGACAACGGATATTTCTCCGAGTTCGGCACCTTCAGCATCACCGACTGGATCGGCCACGCGCCCAAGGAGCTGCTTGCCAAGAATTTTGGCCTGCCCACCTCAACCTTTGAGAATTTTCCGAAGAACGAGGTCTATTTCGCCAAGGGCCGGATCCCGCCCGCAATCTCCTCCGCTCCCCTGCAAGGCTGGAAGACGCCCCACGATTTCATGAGGTCGTTCGAAGGCAGCGCCCAGGCCATCGCCATCGATGGCGAATCGCTCTCCGGCGCCTCCGATCCTCGCCTCGACGGAATCGCCGTTGCCTGGTAGCCGCCGCCCGGCGGCCGGCAAGGCGGCGCGCATCGCGCCCGGCATGCCGTGATGGAGATACGTGACGCCATGGCCCTAGACGCACCTTTCGCCTGCGAGGTGCTGTGGCGATCGATATCGGAGCTCTGCGTTGCCGACCACGGCAACGACCCCAGGATCCTTGCACGATGGTTGCGCAACAAAGCCCCCGAGGTCGTCGAATCCTGGATCGGGCAGCCGGGAAATTCAATTCTCGTAGCGGTCGAAGATGGTGCCATCCTAGGGGTGGGCTCGGTCACGGACGAAGGAAGGATCACCCTCAATTACGTTTCGCCGGACGCGAGATTTCGCGGGGTCAGCCGAACCTTGCTCGGCGCGCTCGAAGCCCGTGCCATAGAGCGAGGCAATGCGAGGTGCACGCTCACCAGCACCGAGACGGCGCGCCGCTTCTATCGATCCTGCGGCTACAATGAGGACGGGCCGCCCGTCGGCGAATTCGGCACAAGCTCGGGCTATCCCATGTCGAAGCCTCTCACGGCGCCAAAGCCCTGAGCTTCGCCTGCCCGGTGGTGTGCCGGCGCGGACAATGATTCGGAAGGAGGACGGATCGGATGACCTCGAATTCGACGCGATCCCGGATTTGGTACCAGAGCTTCGTCCATCCCGTCGAGCAACAGCCCTATATCGAGCGGCTTCAGGCGGAGCTCGACGCGGCCGCAAGCCCGGGCATCCGTTTCGAGGTGCACGGGCTCGATCCGCCCGACCATATGTTCCACCCGCTCACCGAGTTCCGGTGCGCGATGCAAACCATCCGCAATGCGCTGCGCGCCGAGCGCGAGAAATACGACGCCTTCGTCATCGGCCATTTCCAGGAGCCGGGCCTCCTGGAAATACGCGCGACCCTCGAGATCCCGGTCATCGCGCTCGGCGAGGCCAATCTGCTCGCCGCCTGCACCATGGGCCGCAAGTTCGGCCTCGTCACCATCGACCCGATCTTCATCGAGTGGCACGAGCGCCAGGTTCGCATGCACGCGCTGGAACAGCGCCTGGCGGGCGTGCGCGCCATCACCAACGACCTCCCGGGCTTCATGCAGGCCTTCACCGACGATGCGGCCTATCAGAGGGTTCGTGCCAATTTCGTCGAGCAGGTTCGCCCGCTGGTGGCGGCGGGCGCGGAAGTGATCCTGCCTGCCGGCGGTCTGCCGATGCTGCTCTTCGCTAGGGAAGCGCCGTTCCTCATCGACGGGGCGCTGGTGCTGAACGGCATCGCGGTCGCCGCCAAAGCGGCCGAGATGGCGCTCGGGCTCTATCGGCTCACCGGATCGGTGGTGAGCCGGCGCGGCACCTATGCGAAGGCCTCGCCACACTGCATCGGCGAATTCGCAGCCAGGCTCTGGTAGCGGGCGGATCTACCGCCAGCGCGCGAGCCGCGCCGCGGCCTCCGCCATGTCCTCCTCCGGCCCGCAATAGCTGAAGCGCAGAAAGTGATGCCCGCGCCTGCGGTCGAAATCGACACCCGGCGTCACGGCGATGCCCGCTTCTGCCAGCATTCGTGACGCGAACGCCGTGCTGTCATTGCTGCGCTCGGAGATATCGGCGAAGAGATAGAACGCACCCTCCGCCGGCGAGAGCTTCGGAAACCCCGCGCCGGGAAGCCGCGCGAGCAGAAGATCACGCGAGCGGCGATAGCGCGCGACGTTCGCCGTAAGCTCGTCCGCGCAATCGAACGCGGCCTCTGCCGCGATCTGCGCGATATGCGGCGCGCTGATGAAGAGATTCTGCGCCAGGCACTCGACCGGGCGCAGCAGATCCTCGGGGCAGACCATCCAGCCCACCCGCCAGCCGGTCATGCTGAAATATTTCGAGAAACTGTTGATCACCAGAGCACTTTTGCTGAAGGCGGCGGCCGTCGCTATCTTCGTGCCGTAGTTGAGGCCGTGATAGATCTCGTCGCTAATCAGCCGAATGCCGGCTTCGTCGCAGTAGCGCGCGATCGAAGCGAGTTCGTCCGCGTGTAGCATCGTGCCCGCAGGGTTGCAGGGGCTCGCGATGATGAGCCCGTGAGGCATTGGGTCCAGCGCCCGCAGCATCGCCACGTTCGGCTGGAACCGCGTCTCGGGTCCCGTTTCCAGCACCACGGGCTCGAGCCCGAGCGCGGTCAGGATATTGAGGTAGGGCGGGTAGAAGGGTGCGGTGAGCGCGATCCGGTCTCCCGGATCGAAGGCGGCGAGGAACGCGAGCGGAAAGGCGCCCGAGGCGCCCATCGTCACCGCGACACGCTCATCGGGCAGCGCGAGCCCGTACCACGCCGCATAGTGCCGCGCGATGCGCGCGCGCAAGCTCGGCCGCCCGAGTGCCTCGGTGTAGCCGAGCGAATCGTTGGAAGCGAGCGCCGCCCGCGCCGCTTCCCGCGCCCCCGCCGGCGCGCCGGTGCCCGGCTGGCCCACCTCCATGCGGATGATCCCGGGCGCCCCGGGCGCAAGCGCGGCGGCGCGCGCATTGGCGGCGCGAATCACGTCCATCACCAGGAACGGCGGCGCCGCGGCGCCGCGGCCGATCTTGAGCCCCATCAAAAGTGGCTCCATCCCGGGCGCGAAAACGTCATGAGCGCGCGGTCCGGTCCGCGCACCGTGACGGAGGGCGGGCCGGCGAGGAAGCGGCCGATTCGGGTGATGGCGAGCGTGGCACGCTTGACCTCGGCCAGGAGCGCCGCCTCCGAGGAAGGCGGGACGGCGAGCAGGAGCTCGTAATCGTCGCCGCCGGTGAGGCAGGTTTCGAGCCAGGAGGGTCCGGCCGCACGGGCGGGTCCCGAGAGCGGGACGAGGGCGGTCTCGATTTCGGCGGCAGCGCCGGCGGCGCGGCAGAGATGGCCGAGGTCCTGGACGAGACCGTCCGAGATATCCATCGAAGCCGCGGCGATGCCGGCGAGGCGAAGCCCGAGGCGGGGTTCGGGAAGATGGTAGCGTTGGGCGAGGAAGCCCGAGGGATCGGCGAGGCGGCCCTGAAGTGCGGCGAGGCCGAGGGCGCCGTCGCCGATTGTGCCGGTGACCCAGATCCCGTGCCCGGCGGCGGCGCCCCGGCGCAGCACGGCGCGGCCGGCATCGACTGTGCCGATGGCGGTGAGCGAGAGGGTGAGCGGGCCGGGGGTCGCGGCGCTGTCGCCGCCGAGGAGCGCGATGCCGAATTCGCGCTGGTCCTCGGCAAGGCCGGCGGCAAAGGAAAAAAACCAGTCGTCCGTGGTGTCGGCCGGGGCGGCGATGGTGAGGAGGTAGCCGAGAGGAATTGCCGCCTTGGCGGCGAGATCGGAGAGGTTCACGCGCAAGAGCTTGCGCGCGACGAGGTCCGGCGGGTCGGAAGGGAGGAAGTGAACGCCGGCCACCAGCGCATCGACGGTCAGCACGAGCTCCTTGCCGGCGGGAGGGGCAAGGAGGGCCACGTCGTCGGCGAGGCCGAGCCCCTCCGGCCCGGCGAGCGGGCGGAAGTACCGCGCGATCAGCGCGAACTCCCGGGGCAGCGCGCTCATTGCGCGGCGGTGGTGGGGAACTCGGCGGGGCGGAGGCTGCGTGCGAGCCGGTCGAGCACGGCGTTCACGAGGCCCGGCTCGTCGCCCCAGAAGAAGCCGTGCGCGACGTCGAGATATTCGTTGATCACGACGCGGGCGGGCGGGCCGTCCGCCATCGAAAGCTCGGCCATGCCGGCGCGGAGGACGCAGCGCAGCACGGGATCGAGCCGCTCGACCGGCCAGTCGGAAGGCAGAGCGCCTGCCATCAATTCGTCGCGCTCCGCCTGGCCGAGCGAAGCGGCGCGCACGATGCGCGTGAAGAGCGCGACCTCGGCCTCGGGCACGCTGCCCTCCTGGTAGCCGCCGGCGCCGGCGGACTCGCCGAGGCGATGGCGTACGAACTGGTCGATCACCTGGTCGGCCGCATCGCCCGTCTGGTCGCTTTGGTAAAGCGCCTGCACGGCCGCGAGGCGGGCGGCGGTGCGGCGGCGCAGGTTTTCGCGCGCCATCAGCCGCCGTCCCCTTTGGTAGCCCGCCAGGCGGCGCCGAAGCGGCGCGCCGCGACGATCTGCAGCAGTGCGGCGCGGGCGGCCTCCGCGCCCTTGTTGGGCCCGGACTCGCTCGCACGCGCGAGCGCCTGCTCGAGCCGATCGACGGTGAGGAGGCCGGTGCCGAGCGGGATGCCGAAGGCGAGTGCCACGTGCATCAGCCCGCCCATCGCCTCGCGGGAGATATGCTCGTAATGGTCGGTCTCGCCGCGCACGACGCAGCCGAGTGCTACGAACCCGTCATGGCGGGGCGGACCGCGCAGCGCGATGCGGATCGCCTGGGGAAGCTCGAACGCGCCGGCGACGTCCAGTATTTCGAAGCTCGCGCCGGAGCTTTTCAGGATGCGCGCGGCGCCCTCGGTGAGGCGCTCCACCACCTCGCGGTAATAGGGCGCGCGCACGATGAGAAGGTGCGGCGGCGGTCCCTCGACTTCGACGGGCTCGGCGGCGGGCGCGTTCTCGGTGCTCATTCGCCCGCTGTATCCCCGATCGGAAGCTGATCGACGATGTCGAGCCCGTAGCCCTCGAGGCCGACGATCGTCCGCTGCGTGTTGGAGAGCAGGATCATCCGCCGCACGCCGAGATCGACCAGGATCTGCGCGCCGATCCCGTAATCGCGAAGCTCGCGGTGGGGCCGCGGGCTTGCCGCCGCGGCACGCACGCGCTCGGAGAGTGCGGTCGCCCGCGCATCGCGGATCAGCACCACCGCGCCGCGGCCCTCGGTGGCGATCCGCCGCATCGCCCCGTGCAGCGTGTCCCACGCCGGGCCGCCCAGCATGTCGTGCAGGAGATCGACCGCGTGCATGCGCACCATCACCGGCTCGGGCCCGGAAAGATCGCCCTTCAGCAGCACCAGGTGCTCGGCATATTCGACCGTGTTGGCATAGATCAGCAGCTTCCACTCCCCGCCCTCGGCGTGCTGGAGCACGCTCTCGGCGACCCGCCGCACCAGCCGCTCGGTGCGGCGGCGATAGGCGATGAGATCGGCGATCGTTCCGAGCTTGAGGTTGTGGCGCTGGGCGAAGGCGACGAGATCGGGCAGCCGCGCCATCGTGCCGTCGTCGTTCATGATCTCGCAGACGACGCCCGAGGGGTTGAGCCCGGCGAGGCGGGCGATGTCCACCGCCGCCTCGGTGTGGCCGGCGCGGACGAGCGCGCCGCCCTCGCGCGCCATCAGCGGAAAGATATGGCCGGGGCTCACGATATCCTGATGTCCCTTCTCGGGATTGATGGCGACCGCGATGGTGTGCGCGCGGTCGGCTGCCGAGATGCCGGTGGTCACGCCCTCGCGCGCCTCGATCGAGACGGTGAAGGCGGTCTGCAGGCGCGAGCGGTTGGACTGGCTCATCAGCGCGAGCCCGAGCTGCTCGACGCGCGGGCGGGCGAGTGCGAGGCAGATCAGGCCGCGCGCGTGACGGGCCATGAAATTGACGGCCTCGGGGGTCGCGAACTGCGCGGGGATGACGAGGTCGCCCTCGTTCTCGCGGTCCTCGTCGTCGACGAGGATGAACATCCGGCCGGCCTGCGCCTCGGCGATCAGCTCTTCGATCGAGGAGAGATATTCGGCAAGGATCGCGGTCTTCATTGTGCCTCTGTCAGCCGGGCAACGTAGCGGGCGAGCATGTCGATCTCCAGGTTGACCGCATCGCCCGGGGCGAGCGAGCCGAAGCGCGTGACGCTCGCGGTGTGCGGAATGATGTTCACCGCGAAGCTTTCGGGTCCGACCTCGTTGACGGTGAGCGAGACCCCGTCCACGGCGATGCTGCCCTTGACCGCGACGAAGCGGGCGAGCGAGGGCGGGATGCGGAAGCGCCAGCGGACCGAGCCGTGCTCGCCCCGCGCCTCCAGCGCCTCGCCGACGCCGTCGACATGCCCCGAGACGATATGCCCGCCGAGCTCGTCGCCGAGGCGGAGGCTGCGCTCGAGATTGACGCGCGTGCCGGGCAGCCATTGCCCCAGCGTGGTGCGGGCGAGTGTTTCGGCCGAGACGTCGGCGGAGAACCCGTCCGCCCCGACCGCGACGGCGGTGAGGCAGCAGCCGGAGCAGGCGATCGAGGCGCCGAGGGTAATCGCCGCCGCGTCTTCCCACGGCGCCACGATCGCGATCCGCATATCGGCGCTTTCGCCGAGCGGGGCGATCTCGCGCACGGTGCCGAGCGCGGTGACGATCCCGGTGAACATCGCCTCAGCCGACCCTTGCGAACTCGGTCATCAGATCCTCTCCGACCGCTCGGCTCGCGAGGCGCCGGAAGCGGGGCATCGCGGCGAGCGGTTCGATCCCGAGCGCGGCCGCGGCCGGCCAGGCGTCCGCGCCGAGCAGCGCCGGGGCGTGGAACCAGACGAGCCGGTCCACGAGATCGGCCCGAACGAGGCCGGCGGCAAGCCCGGCCCCGCCTTCGGCGAGCACGGAGGTGAGGCCGGCGGCGGCCAGCGCGGCGAGTGCGGCCGCCAGATCGATGCCAATGCCGCCCGCCGGGAGGGCGAAGAGGCGGAGGCCGAGCGCCTCGAGGGCGGCGGCGCGCATGGCGTCGGCGCCTTCGCGGTGGAGGATCCAGGTGGGCGCCTCGCGGGCGGTTGCGACCAGCTTCGCGGTGAGCGGCAGGCGGAGCCCGCTGTCGGCGACGATCCGCACCAGCGGCCGCGAGCGGTAGCCGGGCAGCCGGCAGGTGAGCTCCGGATCGTCCGTGAGCGCGGTGCCGATGCCGACCAGCACCGCGTCGTGCCGCCCGCGCAAGGCGTGCGCGGCGCGGCGGGCCGGCCCGCCGGTGATCCAGCGGCTCTCTCCCTCGTGCGTCGCGATCCTGCCGTCGAGCGTGGCGGCGAGCTTGAGCGTGATCGCGGGGCGGCCGTTGCGGACGCGGCTCAAGAACCCGGCGGCCACTTCCTCGGCCTCCGCCCGGAGCATCCCTTCCTCGACCGCAATCCCGGCCGCGCGGAGCCGCGCCAGCCCCTCCCCATCGACGCGCGGGTCCGGGTCGCGCACCGCGGCGAGGACGCGCGCGACGCCGGCGGCGATCAGCGCCTCGGTGCAGGGCGGCGTCGCTCCATGGTGGCAGCAGGGCTCGAGCGTGACGTAGGCGGTCGCACCGCGCGCCTGCTCCCCGGCCATGGCGAGCGCCACCGTCTCGGCATGCGGCCGCCCGCCCGGGGCGGTCGCGCCGCGGCCGACCACGCTTCCCTCGCGCACCAGGACGCAGCCGACCGGAGGGTTGGGCCAGGTCACGCCCCGGCCTCGCCGGGCAAGCCCGAGGGCGGCCAGCATGTGCGAACTGTCCGCGGCCGCGCTCACGGCGGTTCGTCGAGCGCGCCAACGAACGCCCCGAAATCCTTGGCCTCGCTGAAATCACGATAGACGCTGGCGAAGCGGATGTAGGCGACCGCGTCCACCTCCTTCAGCGTCTCCATCACCAGCTCGCCGATCTGCTTGGAGGGGATCTCGACCTCGCCGATCTGCTCGAGCTTTCGGACGATGCCGTTGACGATGCGCTCGATCCGCTCCTCCTCTACCGGGCGCTTGCGCAGCGCTATCCGGATCGAGCGGGCGAGCTTGTCGCGATCGAACGGAACATGGCGCCCATCCGTCTTGATGACGACGAGGTCGCGGAGCTGCACCCGCTCGATCGTCGTGAAGCGCTGGCCGCAGCCGGTGCAGAAACGGCGCCTGCGGATCGCCGCGCCATCCTCGCTCGGACGGCTGTCCTTCACCTGCGTGTCGTCCTGGCCGCAATAGGGGCAGCGCATCTCAGGCGCGGCGATAGATCGGAAAGCGCGCGCAGAGCTCGCCGACGCGCGCGCCGACCGCCGCCTCGGCGGCCTCGTTGCTGCCGTCGTTCGAGGCGGAGAGCCCGGCCAGCACTTCGTCGAGGAAGAGGCCGACCGCGCGGAACTCGGCGGGGCCGAAGCCGCGCGAGGTCGCGGCCGGGCTGCCGAGGCGGATGCCCGAGGTCACGGTGGGCTTCTCGGGATCGAACGGAATCGCGTTCTTGTTGGCGGTGATGCGCGCGCGCTCGAGGCTCGCCTCGGCCGCCTTGCCCGTCACGTGCCGTGGCCGGAGATCGACGAGCAGGAGATGGCAGTCGGTGCCGCCGGTGACGATGGAGAGCCCGCGCTCCTTCAGCGTCTCGGCGAGCACGCGCGCATTCTCCTTCACCGCGCGCTGGTAGCTCGCGAACTCCGGGCGCAGCGCCTCGCCGAAGGCGACGGCCTTGGCCGCGATCACGTGCATCAGCGGGCCACCTTGGAGGCCGGGGAAGATCGCCGAATTGATCTTCTTGCCGATCTCCGGGTCGTTGGCGAGGATCATCCCCCCGCGCGGGCCGCGCAGCGTCTTGTGGGTCGTCGTCGTCACCACTTGGGCGTGCGGCAGCGGGCTCGGGAAGAGCCCCGCCGCGACCAGCCCGGCGAAATGCGCCATGTCCACCATCAGGATGGCACCGACCGCGTCGGCGGCGCGGCGGATGCGCGCGAAATCGATGAAGCGGGGATAGGCCGAGCCGCCGGCGATGATGAGCTTGGGCCGCTCGGCCTCCGCCAGCCGCTCGAGCTCCTCATAATCGAGCAGCCCGTCCTCCTTCCGCACGCCGTACTGCACCGCGCGGAACCATTTCCCCGAAATGTTCGGAGCGGCGCCGTGCGTCAGATGCCCCCCGGCGGCGAGGCTCATGCCGAGGATCGTGTCCCCGGGCTTGAGCAGGGCGAGGAAGACCGCCTCGTTGGCCTGGGCGCCCGAGTGCGGCTGGACGTTGGCGAAGCTGCACCCGAAGAGCTGGCAGGCGCGGGCGATCGCCAGCGCCTCGGCGATATCCACCGCCGCGCAGCCGCCGTAATAGCGCCGGCCGGGATAGCCCTCGGCGTATTTGTTGGTGAGCACGCTGCCCTGGGCCTCGAGCACGGCGGCCGAGACGAGGTTCTCGCTCGCGATCAGCTCGATCCCGTCCTGCTCGCGCGCGAGTTCGGCCGCGAGCGCCGCGGCGAGCTCCGGGTCGGTCTCGGCGAGCCGGGCGGAGAAAAAGCCGGCCCGCGAGGCCAAGGCAGCCTCATCGTTCATGCGGTGCTATTCCTGCAACAAAAGCGACGCTCTAGCACGGGGGTCTCCGGGGCCAACAGGCCCGGCGATGACGCCCCTGCCCCGCGCCGGTAGAAATGGGGACCGATCGGCCCGCACGCGAGAGGAGATCCCCGATGAGCCTCGGCCGCTTCCCCGCCACCCGCATGCGGCGCAACCGGCACGACGCCTGGACGCGCCGGCTCGTCGCCGAGAGCCGGCTCTCGGTGGACGACCTGATCTGGCCGGTCTTCATCTGCGAGGGGAGCGGGCTCACCGTCGATGTCGCCTCGATGCCGGGCGTGGCCCGCGCGAGTGTCGATCGGCTGGCCGCGCACGTCGAGCCCGCGCTCCGCCTCGGCATCCCCGCCCTTGCGCTGTTTCCGGCCACGCCCGCCGAGCGGAAGGACAGCGAGGGCACCGAGGCCGCCAACCCGGACAACCTCATGTGCCGCGCCGCGAGGCTCCTCAAGCGCGAGTTCCCCGAGATCGGCCTCGTCGGCGATGTGGCACTCGACCCCTATACCGACCACGGCCATGACGGCGTGATCCGCGACGGTTACGTCGCCAACGACGAAACGCTGCCCATCCTCGCGCGCCAGGCGGTCGTGCAGGCCGAAGCGGGCATCGACGTCATCGCGCCGTCGGACATGATGGACGGGCGCGTCGGCGCCATCCGCGAGGCACTGGACACGGCAGGGCTGATCCACACGCGGATCATGAGTTACGCCGCGAAATACGCCTCGGCCTTCTATGGCCCGTTCCGCGACGCGGTGGGCTCGGGCGGCGCGCTCAAGGGCGACAAGAAGACCTACCAGATGGATCCCGCCAATTCCGACGAGGCGCTGCGCGAAGTCGCGCTCGACCTCGCGGAAGGCGCGGACATGGTGATGGTGAAGCCGGGGATGCCCTATCTCGACATCCTGCGCCGCGTGAAGCAGCGCTTCGGCGCGCCCACCTTCGTCTATCAGGTCTCGGGCGAATACTCGATGATCATGGCCGCCGTCCGCAACGGCTGGCTCGAAGGCGACCGCGCGATCCTCGAAGTGCTCACCGGCTTCAAACGCGCCGGCGCCAACGGCATCCTCACCTACTTCGCCCCCGCCGCCGCCAAGCTGCTGCGCGAGGGGCGCTGAGCCCCCTGGCCTTTCTTCCGATGGGCTCAGCGCCCTTCGTACATGCGCTCTGCGGCCGCGCGGAACGAAGCGCGTGAGGCGTCCTCGGTGTAGAACATGTGTCCGCCCGGCAGCACGATCATCCGGATGCGGTCGCCGCCGGCGGAGGGAGGAATCTGGGCCAGGATGATGCTGTTGCGGAGATAGGGCACGACGAGGTCGTAGAGCCCGTCGCCTATTAGGACATGCATCCCCGGGTCGAGGGCGAGCGCCGTGCGCAGCGCGCCGACCGACTGCACCTGCCCGAGCGCCCCGCCCCAGTCCCAGTGCCGCTCCACGGTGAGATTGTTGAGCTGGTAGTGGCCTTTCGGCAGCCATTTCAGCCGATCGGCATAGATCGCGAGGATTGCCTCCGTGAGCGGTGGCACGAATCCTTGGAGCACCGGATCGGCGTACGGGGCGCGGATCGCGGCGGGATAGGGGTTCGGGCTGGTGATCGTCGCGTCGTAAATGCTGGCGACGCGGGCGTCGGGACGGTCGATCTCGCGCAGGAATGTTTCGGCATCGATACGTCCATCGAGACGGCGGACGAGGGCGGGATCGAGCCCGGTGAGCGCTGCCACCCGGGCGCTCATTTGCGCCAGAAGCTTGGGATCGCCGACACCCGCGAGCAGGTCGGCGAGGTATTCGTGCGTGGCGTATTGCTCGACGTCGGCGAGCCCCGCGCGCGTGACCGGGCCGTTCCGTGCGCGCACGGCGGCGGCCATGCTGGGCAGGCTCTCGGCATAATAGAGCGGGACGCTGGCGATCCGGCCGATCGTGAGCGCCGGGGAGATCATCACCAGGCCGGAGATCCCGATGCCCTGGCCTGACGCCAGCGCGCGCGCGAGCCTGGGCGCGCGGAAGCCGCCATAGCTCTCGCCCACGATATATTTCGGCGATGCGAGGCGGTGGTGGGCGACGGTCCAGCGTCGAATCGTTTCGGCGAGCTCATCGATGTCGCCGGAGACCGACCACATCCGCTTGCGCACGGCCGGGCTTGCCGTGAGGAAGCGGCTGAAGCCGGTGCCGACGGGGTCGATGAACACGAGATCAGTGAAATCGAGCCAAGTGTCGGCGTTGGGGATCGCGAGCGGCGGCGTCGAGGGTGCCGCACCGGCGAGCGGCAGCCGCCAGGGGCCGAGCGCGCCGAGCTGGAGCCAGGCGGAGGCATCGCCCGGCCCGCCGTTCAGCACGAAGCTCACGGGCCGCTCGCTCGGCTTCGCGCCATCGAGCGTGTAGGCGATGAAGGCGATGTCCGCCTCCGGCGCGCCGTTCGCGTCCGAAAGGCGGATGCTGCCGGCCGTGGCGGTGAAATGAAGCGTCCGCCCGGGCAGATCGAGCATGTGGCGCGTGACGGAAGCGGGGGGAAGCGGCCGGGGCGCCAGGTGCGCGGCCGACGCCGCGGGTTGAGCCGGTGCCGCCGGCCGGGCCGGGGCCGGCGCAGCCAGCGAAGCTGCGAGCAGGAGGGAGAGGAGACAATATCTGATCACGACTCCCATCATGCGCCGTGGCATACCAGCCGCGCGAGCATCCCCTCCCATCCGGCAAGCCCGGGGGTCGCGCTCATCGAAAGCGCCATGGCGCCCATGGCGAGGAACGCGACGGCCCAGCCGAGATCGAGATTGATCCAGAACCGGGTCAGGGCCTTGAGGCCCAGAACCCGGTAGACCACCATCGCCACTGCGGAGGCAGTGAGCAGCATGGTTGCCGCCATCGCCCCCGACACCGCGAAGGCGGCGGCCGCGAACCAGCAAAGGCGCGGTCCGAGCGAAGGGCCGGCGGGCTCGAGCAGGAAGAGCGCGCTCGCGAGCGGCCCCAGCATCATCACCGGCGAGCCGCAATGCGTGAGCGCCATCGCGAATGACCAGCGCATCGGCCGGCCGGGCGGGATGCGCGCGAGCAGGCGCGGATGGGACGGGCGAAGGAGCTTGAACAGTCCGAAACCGATGAGCGCGGCGCCGAGCCAGGGCTGAAGCGCCATCGGGTTCACCCGCGTCAGCGCGAGCGCCAGCGCCGCCGGCACCAGGAGGGCGAGCATCGCCGCGTAGTGGCCGGCGGCCAGCGATGCGGTGCCCGCGAAAACGGCGCCGGCGGATCGGCGCTCGAGCGCGCGCGAAACCGCATAAAGCCACCCCATCGGCGGGTTGAGGCCCTGATAGGCCCCCATCGCCGCCAGCATGACCCAGAGCAATGCGGCGCTCACGGATCTCAGGCCGAGGCGAAGCAGAAGCTTTCCGTCGAGCAGTCACCTCCTTCCAGCCGGATCTGGTGGGCGCGGAATCCGGCGGGGAAGTCGATCAGGAATTTCGGATCGAGCGTGAGGCCGCCCTCCGCACCGGCATTCGCCATCGCCATCTGCCCCGGCAGGCCGGCGGGATAGAACTGCTCGTCCCACGAGCTGTAGAGCGAGTTCGTGAAATAGACGCGCCTTCCGTCGCGGCTGATTTCCACCATCTGCGGCCCGCCGTAAAAGGGCCGCCCGGCGGGATGCGCCGCGCGCCGCGCGACCCCGCCCAGCTGTACCGCGCCGGCGAGAAGCGGCTGCATCGGGTCGCGCACGTCGTACTGCCGAAGCTCGCCCGTGCCCCAGCAGGCGACGTAGAGGAACCGGTCATCGAGCGAGAGATCGATGTCGGTCACCAGAGGCGGCACCGCATTGAACGGCTTGAGGAGCGCGGGGAGATCTTCGGCGGCGGCGGGCTCGGGCGGGATGGTGGCGGTCTTCCGCGCCTGGAAGCGGCCGCCTTCGCGCCACCCCCCTTCGCGCCACCAGGTCCAGATCGAGCCCTCGAGGTTGGTGGTATCGACGACGACGCCCAGGAACCCGTGGTCGCTCCGCGGATCGTGCGCGGGGCGAACCTCGAGCGCCATCTGGTGATTGGCGCCGAGATCGATCGTCTGGACGTTGCGCCGCGCCCGCAGATCCCAGAAATGCAAGTGATGGCCGTAGCGGTTGGCGAGCAGGTCCTCGGCCACCAGCCCGTCCTCGAACATGGCGGGCCGGCCCCACTCCGAGGACACCATGTAGTCGTGCGGAATATTCCACCAGAAATCATAGCTCATCTCCTGCGCGCCGCGGTCCATCTCCCACTGCCCCCTGATCTCGAAAGTTTCGCAATCGAGGAGGAAGATTCCGGGAACGCCGAGCTCGCCTGCGACGCCTCGCCCGCCGAGCGTGCTGACGTAGACGCCCTCCGGCCCGCAATGGACGGTGCGCGGGCGGGAATAGCCGGTCTTGCGCAAGACCTCCTCGGGCGGGATCTCCTTGACGATCGCGGGTCGGCGCGGATCGGGCCTGGTATCGACGATGTAGATGCGCGATGAGCGTATCCCCGGCACGAT
>Ga0335075_10001519_pt1 | contig 38103 bp, 30 predicted proteins | sample Lox_Sample_24_FD_206723 | JGI IMG/M metagenome (GOLD analysis project Ga0335075, IMG submission 206723) | Soil microbial communities from Loxahatchee National Wildlife Refuge, Florida, United States - Lox_Sample_2.4 | ecosystem: Environmental > Terrestrial > Soil > Wetlands | place: USA... | reverse complement strand
CGTCCAGCAACGGTCTTTCGAGCACATCGGCGACCACCGCGGCACACCGGGCCATTGTCTCGGCGAACACCGGCTCGGTCTCAAACAACTCCCGGGCCATCCCGGCGTACTGGCTGCCCTGACCGGTAAACAACCACGCCGTCTTCGGCGGGGCATCGGATATTCCGCGCACCAGACCAGGTGCCGGCCGGTCGTCGGCGACTGCGGCGAGCAACTCACCGGCCGATGCCGTCGAATTCACCACCAACGCGGCCCGATGCTCGAAGTGCGCTCGCCCCACACCGGCGGTAAAGCACACGTCGGCCAGGGTGGCCTCCGGATGTGCGCTCAGCCAGCTGCAGTACTCGTCAGCGACTTGTACCAGTGCGTCGGGCGTGCGTGCCGATAGCGGAAGGATGCTGAAACGTCGGTCTGCGGGTTGGTGATCCGGACCCGCTGCCACCGCACCCTGGCCTCCCGCAGGCGCTTCCTCGAGGATGACGTGCGCGTTGGTTCCGGCGAACCCAAACGAACTGACTCCCGCGATACGCGGGCGACCGTTGCGTTCCCAGGCGGTGGCCTCCTGCACCACCTGTACCGCCAGCTGGTCCCAGGGGATGTGCGGCGACGGATCGCGGAAGTGCAAATGCTGTGGCAGTACCTCGTTTTCGAGCGACAGGATGACCTTGATCACACCCGCGATGCCCGCGGCTGCCTCGAGATGACCGATATTCGTTTTCACCGAGCCGATCAGCAGCGGCCGGCTGGCGTCGCGCTCCGCGCCGAGTACCGCGCCGGCGGCCTGGACTTCGATCGGATCACCCAGCGACGTCCCGGTCCCATGTGCCTCCAGGTAATCGATGTCGCCGGCTGAAAGACCTGCGCGCCTCAGCGCATCGGCGATAACCCGCTGCTGGGCAACGCCGTTCGGCACTGTCAAGCCACCCGATGCGCCATCTTGGTTGATGGCGCTGCCCCGGATCACGGCCCGAATCCGGTCACCGTCGCGGATCGCGTCCTCGAGGCGTTTGATGACGATGACACCGCAGCCCTCACCGCGCACGTAGCCGTCCGCGGCCGCATCGAAGGTCTTGCACCGGCCGTCCGGCGCGAGCATGTGCGCGTGCGAGAAGGTGATCATGGTCGCCGGGCTGAGCAGGACGTTTGCGCCGCCGGCCAGCGCGAGGTCGCACTCCCCCAAGCGCAGCGCCTGGCAGGCCTGATGAATTGCCACCAGCGACGAGCTGCACGCGGTATCGACGGCGACCGCCGGGCCCTGCAGCCCCAATCGGTAGCTGATCCGACCCGCGGCTGCGGAAGCCGACGTCCCAATTGCCATATACGCTTCTATTTCGGCGTAAGTGAGCTCGCCCGAAGCCATTCCCAGGTAGTCGTGTGTGGCCAGACCAATGAACACACCGGTGTTGGTATTCGCCAAAGCCGTCGGGGCGGTCCCCCAATGCTCTACCGCCCGCCACGCCGTTTCCAACAAGAGCCGATGCTGCGGGTCCAACATCCTGACCTCGCGCGTCGACATACCGAAAAACGGCGCATCGAACCCCGTCACGTCATCGACGAAACCTGCCCGACGGGTCGCAACCTTCCCCGGCGCATCCGGATCCGGGTCATAGAACTCGTCGACGTCCCAGCGGTCCTGGGGCACCTCCGATACCGCGTCCCGGCCCTGCCGCAGCACATCCCAAAACTCGTCCGCATCCGCGGCACCCGGAAAACGCGCCGCATAGCCCACGATCGCAAAACTCGATGCTGGCTGCTGGTGACCTCCGACAGATGGCATGTCGTTGTCCTCTCTGCTTGGGACAGTGACTCGGTCGCCGCGCGCGGCCCGGTTTCGCAACAGGATTGCCGCCGGGCGGTCGTATTGCAAGTGCGACACGGACACCGGCACGGGCACCATACCGCAGGGTATGGCTGTGGATCCGCGTTGCACGCCGGGTTAGTTCGGTGTCGATCGTTACCCGCCGGCTACGGCAGCTGCCGGCGCCGCCACGCGTGCCGGCGACAGTGCACGACAGTCATACCCAAGCGGGTTATCTTGAGTCTCGCGACCGGCGTGGCCGGACCTGAGCCCTTCAAGCCGAGGAGGACGAACCCTTGCGCATCGGGAAAATCACGGTGGGTTCACTCGATGAATGGAGGTTGACCCCAGGCTCAGTCACCTCCTGGCACCCGACGACCGCGGCGACCGAAAAGGTCCGACAAGCGCCGGTCAGCTCCGTGCCGGTCAGCTATATGCAAGGCCAACATCTCCGTAATTACAGCGAGCGGACGACGGCGGGGCTGAACTTTTCCCGGCAAATCATCGCTAGCTGTGAGGTACCCGGCCGGTGTGACATTTCAGCCATGGATCACGCCCTCAACGCATACCTGCGCCGACATGACACGTTCCGCAGTTGGTTCGAGGACTGCGGTGATGGACAATTCGTCAGGCATTCCATCAGCGACCCCGCAGATATTGAATTCGAGCCGATCAATCATGGCAACCTGACGGTCGACGAAATACACGCTCATGTCGTCGCCATACCGAATCCGCTGGAGTGGGGTTGCTTCACCTTCGGGGTTATCCAAGGCGAGAGCCACTTCACGTTCTTTGCCGCTATGGATCATGTCCACGGCGACGCGACGTTGATCGGCACAACGATGCTGGAAGCCAACGGAATGTATTCGGCGTTGAGCGGAGGTGGCGCGCCCCTTGCACTTCCCGATGCCGGCAGCTTCGACGACTTCTGTAACCGCGAGCGCGAGTACACGTCGACGTTAAACGTCGATTCGCCCGGAGTACGCGCGTGGATTGACTTCGCTGAGAACAACAACGGCGGTTTTCCCGAATTTCCACTGCCGCTGGGCAATCCGCTGCAATCGAGTGGCAGTGATATGGCCTCCGAGCTTTTGATGGGCCCGGGACAGACGGAAAGATTCGAATCGGCCTGCACAGCGGCCGGCGCGCGCTTCGTCGGCGGCGTATTCGCCTGCCTCGCCCTGGTGGAGCATGAGTTCACTGGCGCTTTGACGTATTACGGGCTCACTCCGAGGGATTCCCGCACAGCCACGGACAATTTCATGACGCAGGGTTGGTTTACCGGCTTGATCCCGATCACCGTGCCGATAGCTGCAACCTCGTTTGGCGACGCCGCCTGGTCAGCGCAAGCTTCTTTCGACTCAGGTCTGGATATGGCGAAAGTGCCGTACTACCGCGTACTGGAATTGGCACCGTGGTTGAACTGGCCGCGGCCGAACTTTCCAGTGTCGAACTTCCTGCATGGCGGCGCTGCTCCGCTCAACGCGATTCTCGCGGCAGCCGACCTGGGCCTTGCGAACAATATCGGAATCTACCCTGACGGACGCTATTCCTATCAGCTGACCATCTACATATTTCGGTACGGCGAGGGCACGGTGATGGCGATCATGCATCCCGATAACCCGGTCGCCCAGAAATCAGTTACCCGCTACATGGCGGCGATGAAGTCTGTGTGCATGCGGGTCGCCGACAGCGGGCATTGGGGACGCGTCGCATAGCGCGGGGCAATTCGATGGCAGGGCTTTACTCCAGGTGCGGGCTTTCTCCGGCGGTGACGGCAATATGCAACGACTAGCCAACTTTGTGGTGCGGTGGCCCTGGATCGTCATAGCGGTCTGGGTCGCGATTGCAGTCGCACTGCCGCTGACGTTCCCATCACTCAACGAGATGGCCCAGAAGCATCCGCTCGCTATTTTGCCCAGCGACGCACCCTCGAGCGTCACCGCTCGAAAGATGACCGAGGCTTTTCACGAGTCGGGCACCGAAGACCTGCTGTTGGTCGTCCTGACCAACGACAAGAAGCCTGGCGGCCTGGACAAAGCCGACGAAGCCACCTACCGCCAGTTGGTGGGCGCGCTGCGCCAGGACACCCACGACGTGGTGATGTTGCAGGATTTCATCAGCACGCCGCCCCTGCGTTCGATCGTGACCAGCAAGGACCACAAGGCTTGGGTGCTACCGGTCGGGGTAGCGGGCGAGTTGGGCACACCGCGGTCCTACGCCGCCTTCAACCAGATCAGCGACATCGTCCGACACTCCGTCGCCGGTTCAGCACTGACGGTAAACATCACCGGGCCCGCGGCGACGGTTGCCGACCTCACTGTCGCGGGCGATCGGGATCGGCTCCCCATCGAGTTGGCGATCGGCGTGCTGGTGCTCCTCGTTCTGCTGGTGGTTTACCGCAGCGTGGTCACCATGCTGCTGCCGTTGCTCACCATCGGGTTATCCCTGCTGATCGCACAGTCGGTGGTGGCCGGCTACTCCGATCTGACCGACACGGGCGTGTCGAACCAGTCCATCGTCTTTCTGAGCGCGATCATGGCCGGCGCCGGGACGGACTACGCGGTCTTTCTCATTAGCCGTTACCACGACTATCTGCGGCGGGGTGAGGACTTCGACCAAGCAGTCAAGCGGGCAATGATCTCTATCGGAAAAGTGATCGCCGCATCCGCCACCACCGTGGGAATCACTTTTCTGCTGATCAGCTTCGCCCGGATGGGCGTGTTCAAGACCGTCGGAGTCGCTTCGGCGATCGGGGTCGGCGTGGCGTTCCTGGCCGGGTTGACGTTGCTACCGGCGATTCTGGTGCTCGCCGGCCCCCGCGGCTGGGTCAAGCCCCGACGCGAACTGACCGCTCGGTTTTGGCGGCGTTCGGGCATCCGGATTGTGCGCCGGCCGAGGGCCCATCTGGTTGCCAGCTTGCTGGTGCTGGCCATCCTGGCCAGCTGTGCCGGTTTGGTGCGTTACAACTACGACGACCGCAAGGCCCTGCGGTCGTCTGCTCCGAGTTCCATCGGGTACGCCGCGCTGGATCACCACTTCCCGGTCAACCAGTCCATTCCGGAGTACATCCTCATTCAATCGCCGCGTGACCTGCGCACGCCGCAAGCCCTTGCGGACTTGGAGCAGATGGCGCACCGAGTCAGCCAACTGCCGAACGTCGCTGCCATCAGCGGCATCACTCGTCCCACCGGGAATGTGCCGGAACAATTCCGGGCCACCTATCAGGCCGGTGCTATCGGCACCTTTTTGGCCGGCGGGTCCACCCTGATCATCGACCACACCAACGACCTCAACCAGCTGTCAGCAGGGGCCGGCACGCTGGCCGACAAATTCGACGACGTGCGCGGCCAAGTCGGCCAGCTCGCGGTCAGCCTGCAGGACCTGGAAAGCGCCTTCAATTCGACGAAGAACCAGTACAGCGGCGACACGCTGGTCCATGAGGTCGACATCGCGGCCCAACTCGTCGACCACGTCAACGCGCTGAGCAATGTCATGGGCTGGAACTTCTCCGCCGCCAAGAACATGTTCGCCTGGATAGGCCCCGTGCTCACGGCGCTGCAGGGCAACCCGGTCTGCGATGCCGACGAGTCCTGCAGCGCTACCCGCGGGGCGTTCGAACAGCTAGTTGGCTCGCGCGATCAGGAAGACCTCGACGCGATCAATGACCTGGCCCACCAGCTGCAGGACTACCCGGACAAGAAGGCCCTCAAAGCATCGACCGACCACCTGCGGGGTGCATTCGCGAAGCTCACCGCGGTGCTGCACTCGATGGGCATGGACCAACCCGGCGGCCTGCAGGCGAACCTGGACCAGCTGCAAAGTGGTGCCGACCAGTTCGCCGGTGGGAGCCGGCAAATCGCGGATGCGGTCAACCAGCTCGTCGAACAGGTCAAACAGCTGGGCGGTGGGCTCAATGAGGCCGCGACGTTTCTCTTGTCGCTGAAACATGACGCTGCACAACCGACAATGGCCGGGTTCAACATCCCGGCCCAGCTGCTACATCTTGAGGAGTTCCAGGAGGCCGCCAGGGTGTTCATCTCGGCGGACGGTCACTCGGTGCGGTACTTGGTTCAAACCCAACTCAATCCGTTCAGCACCGAAGCGATGGATCAGGTCCACACGATCCTTGCGACCGCTCGGGGAGCCCAGCCGAATACCACATTGGCCGACGCCAAGATATCGATGGCGGGATACACCGTTGGACTGAAGGACACGCGGGACTACTACCGACACGACATCCGGTTCATCATCGCGGTAACCCTTTTTGTCGTGCTGCTGACATTGATCGTGCTGCTGCGCGCAATTGTCGCGCCGCTGTATCTGGTTGCTTCCGTGGTCATTTCGTACCTGTCGGCGGTAGGCATCGGCGTTCTGGTATATCAGTTCATCCTCGGCCAGCATTTACATTGGAGCGTGCCGCCGCTGGCGTTCGTAGTGTTGGTCGCGGTGGGAGCCGACTACAACATGCTGCTTGTCTCGCGGATGCGCGACGAGTCCCCGCACAGCATGCGTTACGGCATCATCCGCACCCTGAGCTCGACAGGCGGCGTCATCACCGCGGCGGGTTTGATCTTCGCAGCCTCGATGTGCGGTCTGTTGTTCTCCAGCATCGGCACCGTAGTCCAAGGCGGTTTCGTGATCGGGGTGGGCATTTTGCTGGACACCTTCTTGGTACGAACCATCACGGTTCCCGCCATCGCGGCGCTGGTCGGGCGGGCGAACTGGTGGCCGTCACGAGGCGGGTCGGCAGCCCGGCGCGCCGAGCCGGCACCGAGTTAGCGCGCACCCATCATGTATGTGAGACTAGAGAACGCGAGGGGTCAGGAGTCGGGATGAAAAAACTACTCGCGGGAGTTACGGCGCTGGTAACTGTCGGCGCCACAGGATATTTCGGCATCGGCACGGCTACGGCCGACGACACGCCCATCGGCGGGCCGCCGACTCCCGGGGCCCCGGGCGATCAGACCGCATTCGCCCTCGGAGGCGCTCACGTCCTGGGCATCCCCTATGACGAGTACATCCGGCAAGAGGGCGCTCAATGGTTCCCCGGCCAGAAGCGCGAAATCGTTCGCTACCCGGCAGGCCAGGTTCAGGGGCACGTGCTGGAGCGACTCTTCCCCGGGATCGGCAAGATCGACCAGGACTTTCCGGGCTTGGGTGTGAACGGCCCCAGCGTCGGTGAGTCGGTCGACGAAGGAATAGGCAACCTCGATGCGGCGATCCGCACTGGCCACCCCGGTACGGCGATCGGCTTGTCCGAGGGCGGGTTCGTGGTCGATGGCGAACAGGCTCGGCTGGCGAATGACCCGACTGCTCCCCCGCCGAACACGCTGAACTTCGCCACATTCGGCGACCCGATTGGGCGTCACGCCTTCGGTCAGAGTTTCCTGAGCGCCATGTTCCCGGTCGGCAGCGTCGTTCCCGCACTCGACTACACCATGCCGCCGCCGTACGAGAGCCAGTACGACAGCAACAAGTTCGTCGCTGCGTACGACTCGATCGCGGACTTCCCCGACCGGCCGGACAACATGTTCGCTCTCGCCAACACGCTGATGGGCCTCGCCACGGGTCATACCGCGGTGGCCTTCACGAACCCGAGCATGGTGCCGCCGCAGAACATCCGCACGACGGTCAACTCCAGAGGCGCAAAGGAAACCACGATCATGGTTCCGGAGAAACATCTTCCGCTGGTGATGCCGCTGGCCTACATCGGGATCCCGGAAGACACGCTGAACAGGCTCGACGCAATCCTGATTCCCCGAGTGAACGCGGGCTATTCCCGGAACGACGACCCGTCCACCGCTCCGGTTCAGGTGGACCCGGTGCACGGCTTCGACCCGGCGGCCGTCACTGCGCCGGCCAACCAGGCGACATTCGGCGGCGGCGCCGACCCGTTCTCGCAAATTCTCAGCGGTGCCATGTCCGTGTTGTCGCACGGCGCAGGCGAAGCTGACCACTGACTCCGCTCCAGCGGCCTGACGAACTAGTACGGATGTGATGTGACGCCTATGCCTCAGTCATCCATTCTCTCGATGCTGCACGGACGTGCCAGCCTGCGGCCTCATGACGTGGCGTTCACTTACACCGATTACGAGAAAGACTGGGCGGGTGTCGCCGCGAGTCTCAGCTGGTCGCAGTTATCCCGCCGAACCATGCAAGTGGCACGCGAGATCCTCCTTCATGGGTCGGTCGGAGACAGGGCAGTAATCTTGGCCCCGCAGGGCCTTGACTACATCCTGGCATTCCTGGGAGCCATGCAGGCCGGGCTCGTCGCGGTTCCGCTTCCGTTGCCGCACCGCGGTTCAAGTTATGAGCGGGTCGGCGCCGTCTTTGCCGATACGTCGCCCTCAGTTGTTCTCACGACGTCGGCGGTCGCGGAAGATATCGGCGATTACGTGGATCAATCACGTATGGACACGGCCCCCAAGATCGTCGAGATCGATTCGTTGAACCTGGATGTCGACGGCGTAACAAGCCTTCCGACAGCCGATTTGCCCAGCATCGCGTATTTGCAGTACAGCTCAGGTTCAACCCGGCTACCGACCGGGGTCATGCTCTCGCACCGCAACCTCACGGTGAATTTCGGGCAGCTGATGCGCAGCTTTTTCGCGGACTCCAAAGTCCCAGCAGATGCCACGATCGTGTCGTGGTTGCCCTTCTACCATGACATGGGTTTGGTGCTGGGCGTCTGCGCACCAATCCTGGGTGGCTATCGCGCGGAGTTGACGAGCCCGATTTCGTTCCTGGAGCGGCCGGCCCGGTGGGTGCGATCGCTGGCCGAGAATCCTCAAGCCTGGTCGTCGGCGCCCAACTTCGCCTTTGACTTGGCGGCCCGCAAAACAACCGACGATGACCTGGCCGGGCTCGACCTCGGCGGGGTGCTGGGCATTATCAGCGGTGCCGAACGTGTCGAGCCGGGCACCCTGCAACGCTTTGTTGATCGGTTCGCGCACTTCAATTTTCGCGACCACATGATGCGCCCCTCATACGGCTTGGCGGAGGCAACCGTCTTTGTGGCGACGGGTACCTGGAGTGAATCATCGCCCGCGGTTCACTTCGACGTCGCAGAGCTGGGCGCGGGCCGCGTGCAGCGGTGTGCCGCCGCGACGGGCACGGCGCTGGTCAAATACACAGTGCCGCAATCACCCACACTGCGGATTGTCGACAGCGACACACGCCGCGAGTGCCCGCCGGACGTGGTCGGTGAAATCTGGGTCCATGGCGACAACGTCGCCGACGGCTATTGGCGCAAACCCCCGGAGGAGCAATGCTGCTTTGGCGCAACGCTCGTCGACCCTTCGCCTGGCACGCCGGACGAACCCTGGCTGAGAACCGGCGATCTGGGTTTCATCTACCAGGGTGAGCTGTTTATCGTCGGCCGCATCAAGGATCTGCTGATCATCCGCGGGCGCAATCACTATCCCGAGGACATCGAGGCGACGGTCCAAGAGATCACCCGCGGCCGGGTCGCGGCGATATCAGTCCCGGTGAACAGTACCGAGCAGCTGGTCACCATTATCGAACTCAAGAAGCGAAGTAATTCCGACGAGGATGCGATGCGCTGGCTCAGTGCGGTCAAAAGCGATGTCACCTCCGCGATCTCCAATGCGTACGGCTTGAACGTCGGGGACCTCGTCCTGGTAGAGGCCGGGTCGATTCCGACCACGACGAGCGGCAAGATCCGGCGCGCCGCCTGTGTCGAGCGGTACCGCGAAGATCAATTCACCCGGTTGGACGCCTGAGCCCCGAGGACGCCCGGCACGGGTGCACATCGGCCGGCTGAACATAATGAGTCCAACCGCACCGGCAAAGGAGCCCCAGATGAGCGCGACCAAAGCAGACCAACCGCTTCGGGTGATCCAGTGGACTACCGGCAACATCGGGCGGCGATCGTTGCATGCCATCATCGGCAGACCGGATATGGAGCTTGTCGGCGTCTACGCGCACGGACAGGGCAAAGTCGGGGTGGACGCAGCCGAGCTGTCCGGCTGGCCGGAGCAGACCGGTGTGAAGGCCACCAACGACATCGGCGCGCTACTGGCGCTCCGACCCGACGCCTGTTGCTACAACCCGTTATGGCCGAACATCGACGAGCTGGTCCGGCTGCTCGAGTCCGGGGTCAATGTGTGCTCCAGCGCCGCCTGGATCACCGGCGGCAAGCAGACGCGTGAGGACCGGCAGCGGATCCTCGACGCTTGCGAGCGGGGCGGGTCGACGATCTTCGGCAGCGGGGCGCACCCCGGAATGACGAACCTGATCGGCATGGCGCTGAGCGGATCCTGCGAACGCGTCGACGAGATCCGCATCACCGAATCCGTGGACTGCTCCACCTATGAGTCCGCGGAAACGCAGACCGCCATGGGCTTCTCGCAGGACCCCGACACACCGGGGTTGGCCGAGAATGTGCAACGCGAAAGCGAGGTCTTCGCCGAGTCGGCGGCGATGATGGCCGACGCGATCGGAGCCGCACTCGACAAGATCACCTTCGACGTCACGTTCACCGCGGCCACCGCCGACTCCGACCTGGGCTTCATGGAGATCCCGGCCGGAACCGTCGGCGGCGTGTACGGCTATCACCGCGGCTGGGTCGGCGACCGCAACGTGGTGAGCGTCGGATTCAACTGGATCATGGGCAGACACGTGGTGCCGCCGAAGCCACTCGAGCATGGCCACGTCATTCAAGTGTTCGGCGTGCCCAATATGCGCACGGTCATTCATTGCCTGCCGCCGAAGGAGTGGACCGAGCCGGGATTCATGGGTCTGGGGATGATCTACACCGCGATGCCGGTGACGAACGCGGTGCCGGCGGTCGTCGCGGCCAGGCCCGGGATCGTGACACTGGCCGATCTGCCGCCGATCACCGGCCAGGTAGCCACCGCATAGTAGGACCGCGCACATGGAAAGGACCTAACGGAACGCTGTCGTGCCCTACCGTCTAGCATAGTTAGCCGAGCGAAGGTTCTACTGGCATCGGCGAGGATGGCCGGTGGGCCCCCAGCTCATTCGGCGGAGACTGCGTGCGGGCCGGCGGGAGGAGACCGAGTGAGGGCGATTTCGATTGGCGGCTTGCTCAGACGCTGGTGGATACCGTTGCTTCTGGTGGTCGTCCTGTCGGTTTCCGGACTTGTGGTGACGCGGCTGCACAAGGTGTTCGGCTCACAGGACCTCAACGCCAACGCGGGGGCGGGGATCAAGATCGTGCAGTTCAACCCGAAAGTGGTGAAGTACGAGATCGACGGGCCGCCGGGCAGCGTCGCGAACATCAACTACTGGGACGCCGACGCCAACACACACCAGGTCAACGGGGCACCGCTGCCGTGGACGTACACGATTTCCACCACCCTGCCCGCGGTGAGCGCCAACATCATGGCCCAAACTGACGCCAACCACATCGGCTGCCGCATCACCGTCGACGGTGTGCTCCGCGAGCATCAGAGTGCGAACGGCCACAACGCCCAGACCTTCTGCCTGGTGAAGTCCGCATGACCAACAACGCCACCTCGACATCCGAGACAACCGGCTCCAAGCGCCCCCACCGACCGTTCATCCCGCACTTCATCCGCATCTTTGCCATTCCGATCATTTTGGGCTGGGTCGTGCTGACCGTCGTGGTCAATGTCGCGGTCCCGAGTCTGGAAATCGTCGGCGAAAACCATTCGGCGCCGATGGCGCCCCTGGACGCACCGTCGATGAAGGCGATGATGCGGATGGGGCACAACTTCAAGGAGTTCAACTCCAACAGCACGGTGATGGTGGTGGTAGAAGGCCAGCAACCGCTTGGGGCCGCCGCGCACCACTACTACGACGACATCGTCCGTAAGCTGCGGGCGGACACTGAGCACGTCCAGCACATCCAGGATTTCTGGGGTGACAGGTTCACCGCGGCGGGCGCGCAGAGCGCCGACGCCAAGGGCGCCTACGTCCAGGCCAATATCGCCGGTAACCAAGGCACCACGCAGGCGAATGAATCCGTCGAGGCCGTGCGCAAGGTTGTCGACAACGAACCCGCGCCGCCCGGGGTCAAGGCCTACGTCACCGGCCCGGCGGCGCTGTCCGACGACATGCACGTCATCGGCAACGACAGCCTGGCCAAGATCACGTTGTTCACACTCGCGGCGATCGCGATCATGCTGCTGCTGGTCTACCGCTCAATCGTCACTACGCTGATTCAGCTGTTCATGACGTTCGTCGCGCTGGCCTGTGCCCGCGGAATCGTTGCAGTGCTGGGCTACAACAACGCATTCGGGCTCACCACGTTTGCCGCGAACATCCTCACGATGCTGGCGATCGCCGCTGGGACGGACTACGGCATCTTCCTCATCGGCCGGTATCAGGAAGCGCGTGCGGCCGGGGAAGACCGAGAGACGGCCTACTACACGACGTTCAGGGGTGTCGCTCCCGTCGTGCTGGGGTCGGGCCTGACGATCGCCGGCGCAACGTACTGCCTGAGCTTCGCGCGGCTGCCCTGGTTCAACACCATGGGCGCGCCGGTAGCCATCGGCATGATCGTGGTGGTGGCGGCCGGCCTGACCCTAGGTCCCGCCGTCGTTTTCATTGGCAGCCGTTTCGGGCTGTTCGAGAAGAAGGGCCAATCCCGCGGCCGGCTGTGGCGTCGGGTCGGCACCGCCGTTGTCCGTTGGCCGGCACCGATTTTCGCGGTGAGCGCGGCGGTCGTGCTGGTCGGCATGGTCGCGTTGCCCGGGTTCAAGACCAGTTACAACGACCGTCACTACCTACCCCAATCGGCGCCGTCCAACCGCGGGTATGCCGCGGCAGACCGGCACTTCTCCGAGGCCCGAATGAATCCGGACTTGCTGATGATCGAGGCCGACCACGATATGCGCAATCCGGCAGACATGCTGGTGTTGGACAAGGTCGCCAAGAACGAGATCCGCACAGTGGGTATCGCGATGATCCAGGACATCACCCGACCACTGGGAATCCCGATCCAGCACAGCTCAATTCCGTTCCAGAACAGCATCCAGAGCCAGACGACCATGCAGAACATGGACTTTCTGAAAGACAGAATGAAAGACCTGCTGAAAATGGCCGACGAGATGCAGATCATGATCGACGTGACCGAGCGCCAGGCGAAGGTCACCCATGACCTGGCCACTGCCGCCCTCGACAGCGCGAAAACTACGCAGGAGACCTCGGAGATCACCGACACTCTGCGTGACCACATCGCGGACTTCGAGGATTTCTACCGGCCTATCCGCAGCTACTTTTACTGGGAGAAGCACTGCTACGACATTCCGGTCTGCTTTTCGTTCCGGTCGTTGTTCGACTCGATCGACGGCTTCGACCAACTCGCGGAGAAGTTCCACGATCTCTCCGGCGACATCACCCGCACCGCGCAGGCCTCGCACGAGTTGGAGCTGCTGATCCCGATCATGCTCGACACATTGAAGACGACGCATGGTCTGACGTTGACCATGTATCAGACGTTCAAGGCGATGATCGACCAGATGGAGGCGATGAGCAATACCTCGATCGTGATGGGCCAAAGTTTCGACAAGTCGCAGAACGACGACTTCTTCTATCTGCCGCCGGAGGCGTTCGGTAACCCGGAATTCATTCGCGGCGTGAAGATGTTCTTCTCCCCCGACGGAAAGTCGGTGCGGTTCTTCATCACCCATCAAGGCGACCCGATGACACCCGAGGGTATCTCCCGGGTGTCCGCGGAGCGAACCGCCGCCCAGGAAGCACTCAAGCAATCCTCGCTATCCGACGCCAAGGTGTATCTCGGCGGAACCGCAGCAACCTTTCGCGACATGGCCGACGGCGAAAAGTACGACCTGATGATCGCGGTGGTTTCGGCGTTGACGCTGATCTTCATGATTATGCTGCTGCTGACCCGCAGCGTGGTGGCAGCACTGGTCATCGTCGGTACCGCGAGCAGTTCGATCGCCGCATCGGTCGGACTGTCGGTATTGATCTGGCAGGACCTGTTCGGCGTACACATCCACTGGATCGTCGCGGCGCTGTCGGTGATCATCCTGTTGGCCGTCGGCTCCGACTACAACCTGCTGCTGGTCTCGAGGTTCAAAGAAGAGATTCACGCCGGGCTCAAGACCGGATACATCCGGTCGATGGCCGGCACCGGCGCGGTGGTGACATCGGCGGGTCTGGTGTTCGCCTTCACCATGGCGGCGATGCTGGGCAGCGACCTGACAGTGCTGGGTCAGTTCGGCTCGACGGTCTGCATCGGTCTGCTGCTCGACACCCTGGTGGTGCGCACGTTGTTCATGCCTTCCCTCGCCACCATGCTGGGCCGCTGGTTCTGGTGGCCCCTGGTTGTCCATCCCCGCGGCGACCACGCCAAACCAAAGCCCCGCCCGCTACCGCCCGCCGAGGAGGACAACACCGCGCCGCTGGCGGTGCAGGCACGGCGCTGATATCGCGGCGACCCGCGGCGCACGGCTAGGCCGCGCTTGCGATCGCCGCGAAGCAGCTACTCGCCTACCTCGACACACACCGCGAGTGCGCCGGCGCCGACGTGTAGCGCGAGCACCGGGCCTAGGTCGGTGACGACGGTGGGCCGACTCGTCGGCAACCGCTCGGCCAATGCATCGACCAGGTCGGCCGCTCCGTCTGGGTTGGCGACGTGATGCACCGCGATCTTGGCTGATCGTTCTCCGACCACTTCGCACACCCGGTCGATCATCGTCGCTACCGCCTTGCTGGCCGTCCGGACCCGTTGCGCCAGAACGAGTTTGCCGTCATCGATGCGCAGCAGCGGCTTCAGCGACAGCTTGGTGCCCAGCCAGGCACCGGCACCACCGATGCGCCCGCTGCGCCGCAGATTGTCCAGCTGGTGCACCACGATGAACCCGTAATTGCGGCCCACGGCACCGACCGCGGATGCCGCGACCGCGTCCAGGTCGGCCCCGCCGGCCGCGGCCCGGGCCGCGGCCAGCGCGACGAAACCGGTATTCATCGCGGCCGACTTCGAGTCGATCACCCGAATCGCTGGACCGATTTCGGCCGCCGTGGTCTCGGCGGCGGCGTAGGTTCCCGACAGCGCTGCCGAAAGGTGCACCGCCACTACCCCGTCGCCTTGGCTATCGGCCAGCGCCTGCCGGTATGCCTCGGCCAATTCCGCGGGTGTGGCGGCGGCGGTGGTCGCTCGCCCGTAGTCGTGAATGTCGGCGGGAACATCGTCCACCCCGTCACGCAGGTCCTGCTCGTCGAGCAGGATGTGCAACGGCACCTGACGAATTCCCCACTGCCGGCGCAGATCCTCGGGAAGGCGCGCTGATGAGTCAGTGACTACTACGACAGGCATATGAATTCAGCCGCGCGGCTTCTCGGCAGGATTAGACGCGACGCCGGCCTCGGCCAGCGCCTTGAGCATCAACTCGGCGACCGCCTGGTGGGCTTCGAAGTTCCAGTGGATTCCGTCGGGGTTGCCGCCGCCACTCATAACATGTTCGGCAACAGCGGATTTCAGGTCAACTAGCGGAATGTCGTGCTGCTGAGCCCATCGGGTGATCGCGCCGACTGTGCCAGCTCGGCCATGATGGGCCTTCCCGTAAGTCTCCGCGACGTGCACCGAGGGCAGCGACGCCACGATCGGGATGCCGGGCCGATTGAAATCGATTGCACCACGAGTCTGTTCGAGGTATTCAGCGGACAGGTGCGGCGGCAGCGCGGCTCTGGCCACCGGAGACAGCCGCGGCTGCACCCAACCGTAGCCGTCGCGGACCCATCGCCGCAGCCACGGCGGCCGCACATAGCGGATGAGTTCACGCAAGGCCGTCGGCAACGGCGACGGCAGAGAATCCATTCCGCCCGTCGCGAAGACCACCGCTCCGGCGCGGGGCAGCGCCGCCCACGCCCGTGGGTCCTGAGTGGCCGCCCACCACACATCGCGACAAGTCCAGCCGATGCGGCCGATCAGCTCCAGATCCCAATGCAATTGCGAAGCAACGATGTTGGGCCAAATACGTGGGTCGTCTGCGGGCAGGCCGCCAGTCGGTCCGTAGTAGGCCAACGAATCGGCGAAGACCAGCAGCGTCGGACGCGGCCCGTGCTCAGAGGACATCGCCGGCGACCTGTGCCGAAGCGTTCCACACGTCCAGACGCCACCGGATGTCATCGGCATCCACCGTGCCGTTCTGCGTATCGGCGGAGTAGCCGGCCAGCTGCGTCCAGCTGGCGTTGCCCATGCCGCCCAGCGCCGGCCAGTTGCCAACCGGCAACCGCAGCAGCGCCGCGCTCAGGGCCGCGATCAAACCGCCGTGGGCGACCAGGACTACCGGCCGATCTAGTTCTTCGTCGGCACCCCATTCGGCCTCACCGATGAGCAGCTCGGCGATCAACGGCAGACTGCGCGCGGCCACATCGACCCTGCTCTCGCCGCTGTGCGGTGCCCAGGTGGCGTCCTCGCGCCAGGCCAGCCGGGCGCCCGGGGCGACGGCGTCGATCTCGGCGTGTGTCATACCCTGCCAGTCGCCGAGATGGGTCTCGCGCAACCGGTGATCGACCTGGACCCGCAGGCCGGTGCGCTCGCCCAGCGCGACCGCGGTGTCGTAGGCACGCCGCAGATCCGACGACACGATGAGCAGCGGCTGGCGTTTGGCCAGCGCCTCGGCTGCGCCGACCGCCTGGGCACGGCCCAGTTCGCTCAGCTCGGTGTCCAGCTGGCCCTGCATTCGGCTACCGAGATTGAAGTCGGTTTGGCCGTGCCGCAGCATCACCAGGCGGCGGGTCGTCATGACCGGCTCGCTGTGTTCTCGGGGTCTTCGGACAAGTCCACCGCTACCACCGGGCAGTCACCCCAGAGTCGATCCAGCGCATAGAAATTGCGTTCATCCTGGTGCTGGATGTGCACGACGATATCGACGTAATCCAGCAGAATCCAGCGGCCTTCGCGGGAGCCCTCGCGGCGCGCAGGCTTGTGACCGGCCCGGCGCATCTTCTCCTCGACCTCGTCGACGATCGCGTTGACCTGGCGCTCGTTGGACGCCGACGCGATGACGAAGCAATCGGTGATGACCAGCTGACCGGAAACATCGATCACGACGACATCGTCGGCGAGCTTCGACGCCGCCGCCCGCGCGGCGACTCCTGCCATCTCAACCGCCTCCAGGCTGGCTGTCACGGCTGATCCTCGGATTTGCGATAGAGCTCGCGCTTGGAGATGTACTGCACGACGCCGTCGGGCATCAGGTACCAGAGCGGCCGCGACTCTTGCGCACGCCGCCGGCAGTCGGTGGAAGAAATTGCCAGCGCGGGGATCTCGACCAATGTCAACGCATCGTCGGGCAACCCGTCGAGGACGTCGGCGAGATGCTCGCGGCCCAGTTCGTAGCCGGGGCGGCTGACCCCGACGAACCGCGCCATCGCGAAAAGCTGCTCCAAGTCCTGCCAGGACAAGATGGCGGCCAGCGCGTCGGCGCCGGTGATGAAGTAGAGCTCACATCCGGGGTTGATCGCGCACAGATCTCGCAGGGTGTCCTTGGTGTAGGTCGGACCACCGCGGTCGATGTCGACCCGGCTCACCGAAAAGCGGGGATTGGCCGCGGTAGCGATGACCGTCATCAGATACCGGTCTTCCCCGGCGCTGACCCGGCGTGGTTTCTGCCAGGGCTGACCGCTGGGCACGAACACCACTTCGTCGAGGTCGAACAGATAAGCGACTTCACTGGCCGCGACCAGGTGGCCATTGTGGATGGGGTCGAATGTCCCACCCATCACTCCCAGGCGCCGCTTATGCATGGTTTGCCAGCTTACTGGAGCGGCACTGCGCAGCTCATGGGCAGCGTTTGGCGAGAGCCCGCATACACCGTTCACGGGCCGGATCGCGGCCACGGTGCACTATTGGCATATGGACCTTTATGACGTGATGCGCACGACGGCCGCGGTGCGAGAGTTCACCGGTGACCCGCTGCCCGACAACGTGCTGGAGCGCATCCTCGACAACGCGCGGTTCGCCCCCAGCGGCGGTAATCGCCAAGGTGCGCGTGTGATCGTGGTCCGTGACCAGGCCACCCGCGAATCGCTGATCGAGCTGTCGATTCCAGGTACCCGGCGGTATCTGGCCCAAGTGCGCAACGGCGAGGGTCCGTGGAACCCGCTGCACCCGCCGGAGGTGACGCCGTCCGAGATCGCTGCCACCGAATTACCACCCGACTTCGGGGCGCCGCTGCGCAACGCCGCGGTGGTACTGGTGGTCTGCGTCGACCTCGAGGTGGTCGCCGCAATCGATCAAGACCTCAACCGGATCGGCGTGATCAGCGGCGCATCGATCTACCCGCTGGTGTGGAACATTTTGCTGGCTGCGCGCAATGAGGGTTATGGGGGCACCATCACCACGAATGTGGTGGCCGCGGAACCGAAGGTCCGCGACCTGCTGAGAGTGCCGGAGTCCCACGCGATCGCCGCGGTTTTGCCGCTGGGCAAGCCGCGCCGGCAGCTTACGAAACTGAAACGCAACAGCGTCGCCGAAATCGCCACCCGGGAGCGGTTTGACGGTGAGCCGTTCGACGCCGGGTAACGGCCAAGATGTCCAGGCCCGGGGTGACCCGTGATGATATCGAGGAGATGTTCCGAGCCGGCGCCACAGCGCGAGCCAGACGGTCCAAAACCGATGGAAGGGAAGGCAGTTGATGCCACGAGACGACCGCCGATTCGTGATCATCGGCGCCGGTGCTATCGGCGGCACGGTCGGAGCGGCGCTGACGCGTGCCGGCGTTCCTACGGTGTTGGTGGCACGCGGTCGGCACGCCGAGGTCTTGGCGGCCGCGGGTATGACCCTGCGGACACCCGATGGCACCTTGCACACCCCGGTCACGGCGGCGTCCGGGACCGAGCACATGCGGTTGACCGACCGCGACGTGCTCGTCTTCACCACCAAGACCCAGCAACTCGACGCGGCACTGCAGGAATGGGCGGATCAGCCGGTCCACGGCCCGGACGGCGTCATCGGAAACGCCGGCGAGCGACTGCCCGCGCTGACCGCGCTCAACGGTGTCGCCGCGGAAGAAAAAGCATTGCGCTACTTCCGCCGGGTGTTCGGTGTCTGTGTCTGGCTGCCCGCCGTGCACCTCGAGCCCGGCGAAGTGATCGTGCGGTCATGGCCGGTTGCGGGGCAATTCCATATCGCGCGGTGGCCCGCGTCGATCAGCACCCAGGACGACGCCGATCTGTTGTCGGAAGTTGCCGAGACGATGACGGTCGCCGGGATCAAGGTGAACATTCCCGATGACGTCGCCCCATGGAAGTACAACAAGTTGCTGAGCAACCTGGGCAACGCGGCAGGCGCGCTGGCCGTCGAGGGGGCCGCCATCGGCGCGCTGGTGGCCGCGGTACACAACGAAGGCGAGAACGTGTTGCGGCACGCGGGAATCGAATTCATCTCGTTCGAAACGTCAACGGCGGCAAGGGCGGACGGACCAACCATCCGGGAGGTACCCGGTTGGGACGGCGCGGCGAGCAACTCGACCTGGCAATCGCTGAGCCGCAACACCGGTAACGTGGAGACGGACTTCTTCAACGGTGAGATCGTCCGGCTGGCTCACCGCCACGGCATCACGGCGCCACTCAATGCTGCCTTGGCGCGTGCGGCGCGTACCGCGGTCCGGAACGGACTTGGGCCAAGCAGGTATTCAGCGGCAGCACTGGCGGAGCTTTTCGGAGAGAGCCGCTAGATGGGCAGCAGCTGGTCGATCACCGCCGCCAGCTGCTTGGCGGAGCGGCATTCGTGCATGGTGATGACCTCTTGGTAGCGCACCACGGCCGAATCTCCACTGTTCCAAAGGTGTTTGGGCTCCGGGTTGAGCCAGTGCGCGTGCCGGCTGGCGGTCACCATGTGCGCCAGCACGTCGGTGGCCGGGTCGCGGTAATTGGTGCGGCCATCGCCGAGCACCAGCAACGAACTGCGCGGTGACAGCACGTTCGGATGCGCCTGAATGAACGAGATGAACGCGTTGCCGTAATCACTGTGGCCGTCGCGGGTGTAGACGCCGGCTTCCCGGGTGATCCGCTGGATCGCCACGGCCAGGTCGGCGTCCGGCCCGAACATGTGGGTCACCTCGTCGGCGGTGTCGATGAACGCGAAGACCCGAACGCGGGAAAACTGTTGGCGCAGCGCGTGCACCAGCAACAGCGTGAAGTGGCTGAAGCCGGCGACCGACCCCGACACGTCACACAACACCACCAGTTCCGGCCGCGCCGGTCGCGGCTTGCGCAATACCAGGTCGATCGGCACGCCGCCGGTGGACATCGACTTGCGCAACGTTTTTCGCAGGTCGATCGCCCCCGCGCGGGCTCGGCGCCGGCGAGCGGCCAACCGGGTGGCCAGCGTGCGGGCCAGCGGTTGCACCACCCTGCGCATCGAGCGCAGCTGCTCGCCGGAAGCACGGAGGAATTCGACGTTCTCGGCCAGTTGCGGGATGCCGTACATCTGGACGTGGTCGCGGCCGAGTTGCTCGGCGGTGCGCCGCTTGGTCTCGGCGTCGACCATTTTCCGGAGTTGGGTGATCCGCTGCGCAGCAAGAGCTTTGGCGATCTGCTCCTGAGTCGGGGTGGGTTCTTCGCCGTAGGGAGCGAGCAGACCGGCCAACAGCTTGCCCTCCAGCTCGTCCAACGCCATCGCCTTGAGCGCCTGATATGACGAGTACGACGGGCCGCGGCTGGAGTTGTATTTGCCGTAGGCGTCCACGATTTGCGCGATCATCGCCACCAGCCGCTCATCCATGTCGGCGAGGTCAGCATTGGCGGTGAGCAGATCTAGCAGCATCTGTCGCATCGCCTCGACATCGTCCGGCGGCAACTGGATCTCGGGGTCGGCCTCGGCCTCTTCGGTCACGACTGCACGCGCACCCAGCGCGGCAGGCCACCATAGGTCGAACATCGCGTCGTAGGTATCACGGTGCTCGGGCCTGCGCAACACCGCACAAGCGAGGCCCTCGCGCAGCACCTCCCGATCACCGAAACCAAGGACGGTCAGCACTTTGCCGGCGTCAACCGTCTCCGACGGTCCAACCGAAATTCCTTGTTCACGAAGCGCTTCGACGAATCCCACCAAGTGACCCGGCAGGCCGTGGGGGGCGAGCGGATAGCTGGGGCGAACGCGGCGGACGGCCATCAGTACCTCTCAGTTGAGCCGAAGTTCGCCGGTGGCGCGCTGTTGATCGGATTGGTGTTTGAGCACCACGCCCAGCGTTGCGGCGATGGTCGCATCGTCGATCGTGTCCATGCCAAGTGCGAGCACCGTGCGTCCCCAGTCGATGGTCTCGGCCACCGACGGCAGCTTCTTGAGTTGCATTCCGCGCAGCACCCCGATGATGCGCACCAACTCATCAGCGATGTGCCCGGGCAATTCAGGGACGCGGGACAGCAGAATACGGCGTTCCAACTCGGGGCTGGGGAAGTCGATGTGCAGGAACAGACAACGGCGCTTGAGCGCCTCGGACAGCTCGCGGGTGGCGTTGGAGGTCAGCACCACGAACGGCGCCCGCTCGGCGCTGATGGTGCCCAACTCGGGGACCGTCACCGCGAAGTCGGACAGCACTTCCAGCAGCAGACCCTCGATTTCAATGTCGGCCTTATCGGTTTCGTCGACCAGCAGCACGGTGGGCTCGGTGCGGCGGATCGCGGTCAGCAGCGGCCGCGACAGCAAAAACTCCTCGGTGAACACGTCGGTCTTGGTCTGGTCCCAATCATCGGAGCCGGCTTGAATACGAAGTATCTGCTTGGCGTGGTTCCACTCGTAGAGCGCGCGGGCCTCGTCGACGCCTTCGTAGCACTGCAGGCGAACCAGACCGGAACCGGTGGCCTGCGCGACGGCGCGGGCCAGTTCGGTCTTGCCAACCCCGGCCGGCCCCTCCACCAGCAGCGGCTTGCCGAGCCGATCGGCGAGGAAAACCGCCGTCGCGGTCGCGGTGTCGGGCAGATAGCCGGTTTCGGCCAGCCGCCGGCCGACGTCCTCGATATCGGCAAACAGCGGCACGGGCCGTGCGGGCACACTCACTTCGGTGTTCTCCTCAGCATCTCAGGCCGGGCGAGTCTGGCCGTCTCCCCAGACGATCCACTTTGTCGAGGTCAATTCCGGCAGGCCCATCGGGCCGCGGGCGTGCAGCTTCTGGGTGGAGATGCCGATCTCGGCGCCGAACCCGAACTGCTCACCGTCGGTGAAGCTCGTCGATGCGTTGACCATCACCGCGGCGGCATCGACTCCCTCGGTAAATCGTTGGGCGGCAGCCATATTGGTGGTGACGATGGCCTCGGTGTGTCCGGTGCCGTATTCGTTGATATGCGCGATCGCTTCGTCGACACCTTCGACGACCGCGACGGCAATCTCCATCGCCAGGTATTCGCGGCGCAGGTGCGCCTCATCGGGGTCCAGATGCACGGTCACACCGGCGTCCTGCAGCGCACCGATCAGTCGCGGTAAGGCCTGTCCGGCGATCGCGGCGTCGACCAGCAACGTCTCGGCGGCGTTGCAAACGCTGGGTCGACGAGTCTTGGAGTTCAGCAGAATCCGTTCAGCCATCTCGAGGTCGGCCGCATCGTGCACGTAGACATGGCAGTTGCCGACACCGGTCTCGATGGTCGGCACTTGCGCATCACGGACCACCGCGTCGATCAGGCCCGCGCCGCCGCGCGGGATCACGACGTCGACCAGGCCGCGGGCCTGGATCAGGTGGGTGACGGTTGAGCGGTCGGCGGCCGAAAGCAGCTGGACGGCGTCCGCGGGCAGGTCTTCGCTCAGCAGGGCAGCACGCAGCACCGAGACCAGCGCCTCGTTGGACTTCGCCGCGGACGCGCTACCGCGCAGCAGCGCGGCGTTGCCGGACTTGAGCGCCAAACCGAATGCATCGACGGTGACGTTGGGCCGGCCTTCGTAGACCATCCCGACCACGCCGAGCGGCACCCGCTGCTGGCGCAGCGCCAGCCCGTTGGGCAGGGTGTAGCCGCGCAGCACCTCGCCGACCGGGTCGGGCAGGCCGGCGACTTGGCGCAGGCCGGCGGCGATTCCCTCGATGCGTTTCGGGTCCAGCGCCAGCCGGTCGATCATCGCGGCCGGTGTCTGCGCCGCCCGTGCCGCGTTCAGGTCTTCGGCGTTAGCCGCCAGAATCTGATCGGTGTTGGCCACGATTGCCTGCGCGGCAACCACCAGCGCCTGGTCCTTGGCGACGGTGGGCAAAGACGCCAGCACGCGGGCGGCGACCCGCGCCCGGCGCGCGGCTTGGTGCACCTGTTGGCGCAAGTCGGGAGCCGAGGGAGCATGCACACTCATTAACCCAGGGTATCGAGTTTCCCACGGCCCGGTTGACACGGCCCTGTTCGGCGTTCCGGTGGACCGGGATTTGGTGCGGCGCGACATGGCAGGAGGCGGTTGATCGCGGCTGAAATCTCTTTGAGCAAGGCTATTCCGGCGTTGGCGGCAATGATGTTGGGTTGACCATTTGTCGAGTAGCTGTGGCCAATACCGCTATACCGAGCGGCTACTCGTTGGGACCGCCCTCAGCGGAGTCGATCCATCGGCCCCCCCGATGCGCCTGCAACCAGATGTGCCTGTAGCGGCGTGGGATTCCCCCCAGCCGCACAACCGTAAGCGGAAACCGCAGTGCAGCCCAATGTTCTCAGACTGGCACGAAGTCGCCGGCGAACCATGCCGTGGTCACCGTGTGGGTTTGGGGCGGCGGGAAGTCTGCTGTCGGGGATCCGAGTTGGCCGAGTTTGACCGTCCATACCGGCAGTGAGCGGTCGATCGCGCCGGTTTCGCCCTGGCTGGACAACACCAGCACGGCGAGGTTCGCATTGGCCGCGCCGCACCCGTAGGCCCCGACGTAGCCGTCTTGTCGTCCACCCCAGGCGCCGCCGTTGCGCAAGCGGCAACGGGTGTCGTCGTCGAGCAGCAGCGCAAAGGGTTGCGGTGCTGCGACGGGCTGAACATGGGGCAGCGGATCGGAGTAGCTCACTCGATGCAGCTCTTTGTCCCACGGATCATCCCCGCACAATAGGGAGCCCGGTGTTGACGGCCAGCACACGTCAGCGCTGGCGGCACTGGGCGAGCAGTAGTAAATATCGTCGCCCACCGCGGCCGGAGACGGTGTGGTGCAGTCGGCTACGTCGTTGACATTGCCTTGCGAGGGCATCAATCGGTAGCCATCGATCGGTTCTCCGTTCGGGCCGACAGGAACCGCCGTGATTACCTCGGTGGCCAGAGGTTCGGCGCCGACGAATCCGGCTGCGGGAATAACGGCGACCGCGAAGAAAACGCCCCAGACGACAACGCGCGAAGCGATCGCTGCGAATGGCCCAATTCTGAAGCTGTGCATTGACCCTCCGCGCTTCGCGCTACACCAGCTGCCGATCAAGGGTACGGCCGGCGAAAGCGGCAGAACGGCGAATTCGGCAACCGCGGTTTACTCGTCGCCAGACTTAGCTCCGCACGGCTTGCCTCCGGTGGCGACGCCGCGTTCAGCAGCACCGATTTTACAAAAAACCCGAACCAGAACGCCCTTTGCGCTGGTAGCTTCATCGCGAGGAGACGTTCACCTCGAGCGCACGGAGACGTTAGCTGGGGTCACGTGTGCCCGCGGTTCCTCCACGAAAGAAGAAGGTTGCTATGACGCGCCTGATCCTTGAATTGGTCCGGCCGTACCGATGGGTCATCGCGATCATCTTGGCGGCCATGCTGGCCCAAACGGCCATGAGCCTGGCCAGCCCGTGGCCGCTGAAAATCATCCTCGACAACGTGGTCGTTGCCAAACACCCACTTCCACATTGGATGACTGAGCTGGTCCCGATGCTGGGCGGCAAAAGCAAAATGCACATCGTCGAGCTGGCAGCAATCTTTTTCATCCTGATCGCTGTTCTCAACGCCGTGGCGTCCTACATCGCCAACTATTTCACCGAGACGGTGGGTCAGTGGGTCGCCTACGATCTGCGCACCCGCACCTACCACCACCTGCAGCGGCTCTCACTCAGTTACTACGACTCGCACCAGGTTGGCGCGATTGTCAGCACCATCAACGACGATATCGACACCATTCAGGACTTCGCGTCCGATTCCATCACCGACATGATCATCGACGCGCTGACCATCGTGGGCATTCTGGGCGTGATGTTTCACATCAGGCCCGATTTCGCGTGGATCGCCCTCCTCGTGACGCCGTTCCTGCTCTTTTTCGTGTCGCGGGTCAGGAAGGCGGTAAAGAAAGCAACCCACGAGGTGCGACTACGCCAGGCCGACATCGTCAGCGCGGTGCAGCAGGGCCTGGAGTCCGTGCGGGTCGTGCAGGCCTTCGAGCGTGAGGACCTGCAGGAAGCAGAGCTGAGCCGAGTCGGCAAACAGACCATCGACGCAGCGCTGCGAGCTCGGCGGATAAAGGCGCTGCTGGCGCCGGTCGTGTCCATTGTGGTCGCAATATGCACCGGTTTGGTGTTATGGCTGGGTACCTCGCTGGTGTTGAGCCAGGCGATGGAAGTCGGCACCCTCACGGTGTTTCTGGCGTACATGGCGATGTTCTTCAAGCCGGTGCAGGATCTCGCAACGATGACCAACACGATCGCGCAGACGTCGGTGGGTGTCGAGCGTGTCCGGGCGATTCTCGATGCCGACGCCGTCATTCCGGATCGCTCCGATGGCATCGAGCCGGCGACGTTGCGTGGTGAAATCGCTTTCGAGCACGTGTCTTTCGGTTATGACCCGGCGTGTCCGGTGTTACGGGACGTCAGTTTCACCATCAAGCCGGGCCAGCTGGTCGGCTTCGTCGGCCCCACCGGCAGTGGGAAATCCACCGTCGTGAGCCTCATCCCCCGGTTCTACGACGGAGACTCCGGGAGCATCAAGATCGACGGCGTGGACGTCCGGGACTACAAGCTTCACGAACTCCGCAAGCACATCGGCTTCGTCCTGCAGGAGACCGTGCTCTTCCGCGGAACCATCCGCGACAACATCGCCTACGGCCATCCCCGGGCCACCGAGGACGAAATAGTCCAGGCTGCGAAACTGGCCAACGCCCACGAGTTCATCACCCGCATGCCGCACGGCTACGACAGCGCGGTCGGTGAGCGCGGTCTGACGCTCTCCGGCGGCCAGCGGCAACGAATCGGCATCGCTCGCGCGATCATTCGCGACAACCCGATCCTGATTCTCGACGAGCCGACCGCGGCACTCGACACCGAATCCGAACAACTTGTGGTCGAGGCCCTGGAAAGGCTGATGAAGGGCCGTACCGTTATCACCATCGCGCATCGGCTGAGTACCATCCGCGATGCCAATGACATCATCGTCCTCAAGGAGGGCGTGGTTGTCGAGAACGGCACTCATGATCAGTTGCTGGCACTCAACGGGGTCTACGCTGGGCTGCACCGTATCCAGTACGAGGAAACCTCGGCTTAGGTCGCTCTGGAGGCAATTCCGTGGAGGTCAAATGTCCCGCTCGATAATCGTTCTCCCGGACGACTCCGCCCAGCCCGTGCTCGACGCCATCAACAGCGCGGCCAAGTCGCTGCGCATCAAGATGTTCGTCTTCTCTGATCCTGAGGTGCTGAAAGCGGTGATCGCCGCCCGAAAGCGGGGCGTCAAGGTTCAGGTCATGCTCAATCCCGCCAGGCGCAGCGGTGAAGAGGACAACGAAGAGGCGCGCGCCAGGCTGACCGAAGGCATGGTCGACGTCCTCGACAGCAATCCGGCTTTCGATCTCACCCACGAGAAGTCCATGGTGGTCGATGACACGCACGCCTTCGTCAAGTCACTGAACTGGGCAACGGAGAACTTCACCGAAACCCGCGACTACGCCGTGGTGACTTCCCGCGAGGCCGAGGTGAAGGAGATCATCGCTTGTTTTGAGGCGGACTGGAGCCGGCAGCCCTTCGACCCCGGGGCACACTCACACCTGATCTGGTGCCCTACCAACGGGCGCGATCGAATCGCTGAATTCATCGATGATGCCGAGCATTTCCTGTTCATCCAGAATGAGCGGTATCAAGATCCCATCATCATCGAGCGCCTGGTACGCGCTGCCCGTCGGGGCGTGAAGATCCATGTCATGGCTCGCCCGCCCCATACCCTCAAGAGGGAAAAGCTCATCGAAGGAGTGGGCGGGCTGCGAATTTTGGATGACGTCGGAGTCAAGATCCACAAGCTCAAGGATCTCAAGCTGCACGCCAAAATGATTCTGGCCGACGGTGTTCGGGGCATTGTCGGGTCAATAAACCTGGCCCCGGGCAGTTTCGACAGCCGGCGTGAGCTCGCCATCGATGTGCGCGACGATGACGTCACAGAACGCTTACACGAAGTGGCGCAACATGACTGGGAGAATTCACGTCCGCTCGATTTGACCGACAGAGGCTTGCTTGCCGACCTCGAAGACCGCTATGCGGACAGCGCCGAGAAACTAGCGCTGGTCGAGCACCACCAGAAGCGTAAATAGTCGATCAGTAAACACGATCCGGCCCGCACTTACGACGCCGGGCTGCCGACGCCCTTTCGCTGGTCTTCGATGATGCGGCCAAGTTCCTGAAGCAGCAACGGCGACCGCATGACGAGGTCTTCGATGTGCTCGCGACCGATTTCCATCGCCGTCACCTCTTCCAGCGCATATGCCGTTAAGAGGCTTGGTTGACGGGTCAGCGTGGTAAGTCCGATGAATGAACCTTCTTCCAGCACGCTGAGCGGCAGGACGGAACCATCTTCGGCGGTGGTGGTCAGCCGAATGCTGCCGGCGATCAAAAACGCCATCGCGGTGGGCACTTCACCGGCGAACTGCACGATTTCGTCGGCGCCATATCGAATGATTTTCGCGTGCGGGATCAGGGACTGTTGATCGGTGAGGCTCAACCGCAAGGCCGGCGCCACCACAGTTCGCATCGCCATCTGCACCCGGGCCGGTGTGGAGAAGTCATCGTCGGCGCCGTCGAGGTGGAGACCCTCACGCCGCGCCGCGTACCAGATCCACCGCATGAAGGTCGCTCGCGCCGCGCCGTCGTCGGCGGGCGACTTCAGTCTGATGGTGACGCGGTACTCGCCACTGCCGGCGGCCACCGCGGTCGGCGTGGTGTCGGCCCTGCGTTGCGGCAATGTGCCGGCGATCCGCGATAGCAGCAGTCGCACCCGGTCTGGCGGGTCGGACACCGAAAAGTTGATTGTCACGGCCAATTGGTGCGCGCCTGGCGGACGGCTGAGATTCGTGAACGAGGTCGCGGCCAGCACCGAATTCGGCGTGATCTGCAATCCGCGGTCAGTTTGGATGTGAACGGCTCGCCAGTTCGCTTCCACGACGCGCCCGCGCGCCGCCGGGGTGTCCAGCCAGTCGCCGATCCGGAAGGGTTGCTCGAACAACATGAACAGGCCGGAAACGATCTGGCCGACCGAATTCTGCAGCATCAGGCCGATGACCACCGAGGTGACGCCCAGTGCGGTGAACAGGCCACCGACACGCACTCCCCAGATGTAGGAGAAGATGAGCGTCAGTCCAACCGCGATCAGTACAAGCCGCAAAACGTCCCGGAATATCGTCGGCACCCGCGCGCGCCAAGATCTCTGCGGGGCACCTTCAAATAGCGTGGCGTTCAACCCTGATAACACCAGCACCAGCACCAGGAAGCCGAATACCGTGGCGAGCACACGCACCGAGTTGAGCTGTGCCGGAACCTGCGCCACTTCGATCAAAAGGATCAATAGCGCGGTCAACGGCACCAGATAGCTGCGCAGCAGGTTGACCGGCCGGGCCAGAGCGCTCTGCCTCCGCTCAAGCGCCTGGTGCAATTCGGTAAGGCTGATCAGCGTGAAGGGCAGTCCGAGGGTTAGCCCGACGGCCCAGTAAAACCAGCCCGAGTCAATGAATTTCACTGGCGCTCCGCCAATCGCCAGATCGGTTGCTCGGAGCCGTCAACCGTGATGCTGCCCGCCGGTGTGAATTGCCGAATGTCACGCATCACCTCGTACACGTCCGCCGTTACATAGACACCCGACTCCGTTGCGCCACTGCGCATCTGATGGGCCAAATTGACCGCGGCGCCCCACATGTCATAGATAACGCTGCTCCGGCCGACAAGTCCACTGATGACGTTGCCTGTGTGAATGCCCGCCCGAATGCTGAGGTGTTGACCCGTCCGGCTATTGAATCGCTCGATGACACGTTGCATCTCCACGGCAAAATCGACCGTTCGGGGCACGCTGTCCAACCGCGGAACATTCAAGCCGCAGCTGGCCAGATAGCCGTTGTGCACAGTGCGAACCGGTTCGACGCCAAGGGTTTCCGCCGCCGAATCGAGTTCGCGGACCAGCTCGTCGACGATCGCCACCAGCTCGTCACCGGACAGCTTGTTGGAGATCTCGTCGAGGCCCGCGATGTCGGCGAAGATGACAGTGACATCCTGATGCTCTTGCGCGATGGTCTGTTCGCCTTCGCGGTAACGCCGCACCACCGGCTCGGGCATCAAAGACAGCAGCAGACGGTCGTTTTCCCGACGCTGTTCGGTAAGCAGCTCTTCTTTGATCTGCAGATTCCGGCTCATCTCGTTGAAAGCGACAGTGAGATCGCCGACCTCGTCGCGCGTGGTCACCGGGATGGAGACGTCGTAATTCCCCGCGCTGATCTCCTGCGCGCCGGCCTGCAGCCGCCGGACCGGGCCCACGAATAACCGGGCAATCAGCATCGCGGCCACACAGATGGTGAAAACCAACGCTGCGGTGGTCAATACCAGTGTCCGGGTGAATGACGCGATTCGTTCGAAGGCTTCGGCGCTGTCTCTGGTCGCCAAGATCGACCAGCGCAGGTCCGAATTCGGCACACGCAGCGGGGCGTAAGCCGCCAGTTCCCGGTCTCCCAGGTACCCGGTATCGATCATGGTTCCGGTCTGCCCGCGCTGGGCGGCGCGAACCGCTGCCGTCTCGACCGGCTGGACCAGCGTCGTGCCGTGCCACCTGATCGCTTGGTCGACGATGTCGGATGGGGTTCCTGCGGCTTCGGCCTCGCGCTGGTATTTCTCGGGGTCCTCGAGAAACAACCGCGAATCAGAACGCATTAGCTTGTCCGGACCGGCCAGATACGTCTCCGCAGTCTCCCCCATTCCGGCGGCCTTCCATCGCTTGTCGGCCGTCATGATCCGGTTGACTTTCGAGATTGGTAACGGCAGGGCCAACACCCCCGCCGTCTTGCCCGCCGCAACGATCGGCGACACCAGCCACGCGATAGGCGCCCCGAGTGCGGCCTGAAACGGCTGGAAGTCGGTGATCCACACGAAGTCCACCGAGTCGGCGGCCATCGCCTTTTCATAGGCGCTGCGCAAGTTGGACTCGCGATACGGGCCGGTCAGGATATTGGTGCCCAGCGTGGGACCTTTGTTCACGCTGTAGACCAGGTTGCCCCGAGTGTCGAGCAACATGGCGTCCCGGTATTCGAAGCGGGTCGCGATCTCGTGAAAATAATTGTCGAAGCGGGCATTCGCGGCCGACCATGCGCTGCCGTCACCCGCGTCATCGGGTGGCGCCGAGGCGCCGAACGATCGGACGGTGTAATGAATCTGAAGATACTTCTGCGCATTGCTGTCAGGCAGAACGGCATCGATACTCAGCTTATCGCCGGTCGCCTGCTGGATTGGTTTGATCAGTTTGTCTTTGTAGAAGGTCACCAGCGACTGCTGCTGGACCGGGTCGATCGGCGCTTCGGCCAGTTGGTCGAAGGCGGCGGTGAACGCTTGCACCGCCTCAATGGCGGTCGCCCCGCTGCTGTACACAACCAGCGAATTCGTCAGGTCCGCAAACAGCATCTCCATTGCCCGCTTCTGTCCCTCACGCAACTCGATCATTCTTTCGGAGGCGGCAGGCAACAGGGCGCGACGACCTGATATGTACTCGACGACGCAGATCACCGCCAACGATGCGAGGCTGGAAACCAACAGCATCACCATGATCTTGGACTGAATGCTGAACCGGGGCAGCGCCCGCCGGGGTCGCCGACCCCTGCCCGCGGGGACCGTGTGGTCTTGCGGTACCGGATCAGTCGAGCCCTGCGGCGTCAATCCGTTTCCTTTCGCTGGCGGGCTGTCATGCCCGCATCGTCGCAGGGCGGCGACGGGCAGCAAAGCCCAGATCACGCAGCAGCGTAGCGCGAACGGTGTACTGAATTTGGATTTGCCGAAAACCGTTATCAACGCGCCGTTGTGAAACCGGGCGCGACTCCATACCGTCGGCGGCATGACACGCATCTGCGTGGTGGGCAGCGTGAACATGGACACCGGATTCGACGTCGATGCCCTGCCGCACCCAGGCGAGACGGTGCTTGCGACGGCGGCCCGATCGACACCCGGTGGCAAAGGCGCCAACCAGGCGGTAGCGGCGGCACGTGCCGGAGCGCAGGTGCAGTTCGTCGGCGCCGTCGGTGACGACTCGGCGGCTGAGGCCCTGCGTGAGCACTTGACCACGAACGGTGTGGGCACCGACGGACTCATCACCGTGCCGGGTTCCAGCGGCGCCGCAGTCGTCGTCGTCGACTCCGCCGGCGAGAACCTCATCGTCGTCGCGCCGGGCGCCAATGGTCGCCTGACGCTGGATTCGTCCGCGCTGCGCGGCCTGGTCGCCGATTGCGATGTGCTGTTGCTGCAGTTGGAGATTCCGGTCACGACGGCGACAGCAGCTGCCCGCGAGGCGCATTCGGCCGGAGCGACGGTGCTTGTCAATGCCTCACCGCCCGGCGCCGACCCAAACGAGCTGGCAGAGCTGGCCGAGCTGACGGATGTGGTGGTGGTCAACGAAGCCGAAGCCGTGCACTGGATCTGGCCGGTTCGGCATCGGGTGACCACCCGCGGGGCGCACGGCGCCAGCTATACCGGCGACGGGCAGGAGCTGACCGTCATGCCGCCGGCCGTGGAGGTAGTCGACACTTCCGGCGCCGGCGATGTATTCGCCGGCGTGCTCGCCGCGGGCTGGACCAAGGGCCACCACCACGCGTTGCGCCGGGCCTGCGCCGCGGGCGCGTTGGCGACGCTGGTGCCCGGCGCCGGCGACTGCGCACCGGATGCCGAGGCGATCGATGAGGCGACTGCGACTCAGTCGAACTGATCGAATAGCAGAATCGGATGGATCGCGCCGCAAAGCAGAGACGCAATGCCACCAACCTCAGCAGACCCGACAGACCGTGGCAGCCCACGCCCGCCCGAAGGTGACTGGCTGGGAACCCCGTACCTGACGTTCCGGCGAGACGGGCCGTTCGCGATCGTGACGCTGGACCGCCCGGAAGCCCGTAACGCCATGACGCCGGCGATGTACTTCGGCATCCGCTACGCGGTCTCGCGGGTCCACGGCGACGCGGATCTGGCGGGGCTGCTGATCACCGGAACCGGTGACGTGTTCGCGCCGGGCGGCGACCTGGGCGGCGGAGCGCCGGTCGCCGAACTGGGTGCATCCCGATCTGCGCGTCGATGGACGACTGTAACGATGTCACCTGCTTGAACCGCGTCGCACGTCGTGGGCGATCGCCAGGCCGTCACCCGTTTGGAGTTCGGCGGCGGTCTGGCTCATCAGCACCCGACTGCGGCTGGGCGACAGCAGGATCGAGACGTAGTGATGCGGCGAACCCGCAACGAACGCAAGACGGTTGACCCGAAGCAGCGCCGAGCCGATCGCAACGTTGAGCAGCCGCGCGTTGCGCGGACCCGCGATCTCGGCGGTGATCTCATGCTGCATCCGGTCGATGACTACACCGGCGGTAGAGAGCAACTCGTAGAGCGGTTTGCGCCGTAGCGCTGAGATGCTCAGCGTGTCGGCGAGATCGGTTGGTAGCCAGGCTTCGGTGACCATCAGCGGCTCGTGAGTTCTGCGCTCGCGGCGGACCCGCAGAATGTGCAGCATCTCTGCGGTCGCCTCGAGCGCATCGCCGGTCGAGGGCGGCGGCCTGCGCAGCTCATGCTCCACCACGTCGATGGACGTCTGGAATTGCGCCTGCCGCAGACCGTCCATATACGAGCCGACCGGAGGCGTCTCATCAGATCCGCCACGTTGACGGACGAACGACCCGACGCCCTGCCGACGTCCGATGTAACCCTGCTCAGCCAGGTCGGCCAACGCCCGTCGCACCGTGATGCGGGACACCCCGAACTGATCGCACAACGCCTGCTCGGTGGGCAGTGCATCGCCCGGGGCCATCGCGCCTCGAAGGATCTCGTCGTGCAACACCAAGAAAAGCTGACGATGCAGCGGTACGCCGGCTCCGGTCGTCACCGGGCCGAGAACGTCACTGGCGTCCTGCATGAACATCCCCTTGCCGCCTCGGCCATCATTTGTTATATGTATATAACAAGTATACAACATCGGACGGAGTGCACACAATGACCGCGGTACAGCAGGCCGCCACCGATCCGGACGGACCGACCGGGCGGCTCGCCACCTGGATCGCCGACGTGACACTTGACGACGTGCCGCGCGACGTCGTCGAACGGGCCAAACACCTATTGCTCGACGGGGTGGGCTGCGGCCTCATCGGATCGCAACTGCCCTGGTCGAGGGTGGCCACCGGCGCGGTCCTGGACCTGGAGAACACCGGCGCCGTCGCGGTCATCGGCACCGGCAATTTCACCAGCGCGCCCGCGGCAGCGGTGCTCAACGGCACCTTCATCCAAGGATTCGAACTCGACGACTTCCATCCCATCGCCCCGGTGCACAGCTGCTCCCTGGTGATTCCCGCACTGTTGTCAACGGCCGCGGTACGGCCCGGAACCACCACCGGGGCCGACTTTCTGCTCGGAGCGATCGTTGGTTTCGAGGTGGGCCCACGCGTCGGCTACACGCTGCACGGCACTCAGATGCTGGACCGCGGCTGGCACTCCGGCCCGGTGTTCGGCACCCATTCCGCGGCCATGGCCGCTGGCAAGATACGCGGGCTCTCCCCCGCACAACTGGAAGATGCGTTGGGCCTTGCCGGCACCCAGTCCGCGGGTCTGATGGCCGCGCAGTACGAGGCGATGAGCAAGCGGATGCACCACGGGTTCGCCGCCCGCAACGGCTTCTACGCCGCCGGGCTGGCCGCGGCGAACTACACCGGCATCAAACGAGTCTTCGAGCGCGAATACGGCGGATTCCTCAGCGTTTTCGGCGAGGGCCACAGCCCCGATTCGTCGCTGCTCACCGAGCAACTGGGTGAACGCTGGGAGACCAGCATCATCATGGTCAAGTCCTACGCGGTCATGGGTGGCTTGCATGGGGCCGTCGACGCGGCCCGGCAGCTGCGCCCATCGCTTGTCCCCGAGGACATCTCGAGGATCGACATCACCGTCGGCAAGACTGTCTACAGGCACGGCTGGTGGAGGCCCCAGCAGCCGCTGACCGCGATCGGCGCCCAGATGAACATCGGCTACGCGACGGCGGCCGCGTTGCTCGACGGCAACGCCCTGCCCGAGCAATTCACGCCTGCGCGCCTGTGCGCCGACGACATCTGGTCGCTGATCGACGTCACCGATGTGCACCTGGACGAGTCGCTGGCCGACGCCCCACTTACCGAACAATTCCGTACCGACCTCGCGGTGACCACCCGCGACGGCAGCGTGCACCGCACCCGCGTCGTCGCACCGCACGGCGCGCCGTGGGACCCGGTCACCAACGACGAGCTGATCACCAAGTTCCACGCCCTCGCCGACCGCGTCACCAGCCGCGAGCGCGCCGACGCTATCGAGCGGGCAGTGATCGGTCTCGAAGACCTCGACGACGTCGGTGACCTCGTCGAGCTGCTCGCCCCACCCGTTGTGGGCGCACTGGACTGAAAGGAAGACGCATGACAACCGCACGGCAACAACTGCGCGCCCTGCTCGATCGCGGCGAACTCGTCATCGCTCCAGGCGTTTTCGATGGCATCACGGCTCATCTGGCCAGGCGCACGGGTCAGGCGGCGGCGTACATGACCGGCGCCGGCGTGGCGGCGTCCGGGTTCGGCCTGCCGGACATCGGACTGATCACCGCCACCGAGATGGCCGAACGGGCCCGAATGCTTGTCGGCGTGCTGGGCGATATCCCGCTGATCGCCGACGCCGACACCGGGTACGGCGCACCGATGAATGTGGTGCGCACCGTCCGTCTTTACGAGCAGGCGGGCGTGGCCGCAATCCAATTGGAAGACCAGGCATTCCCCAAGCGCTGCGGGCACCTGGCCGACAAACACGTTGTCGACGGGGCGATCTTCGAACAGACGTTGGCCGCCGCGCTCGACACTCGCGGCGACGACAACCTGCTCGTCGTCGCGCGGACCGACGCGCGGGCCCCGCTGGGATTGGAGGCCGCGATCGAGCGGGCGAATCGGTACGCCCATGCCGGTGCGGACATCATCTTCGTCGAGGCGCCGCAGAGCACCGAGGAAATCGAGCGCATCGCGCGCGAGGTCGAGGCTCCGCTGCTGATCAATCTGGTACTCGGCGGCATGACGCCGCTGGAGTCGGCGACACGACTGCAACAACTCGGTTACGCCATCGCCATTCATCCGAGCAACCCGCTCGCCCGGGCGGTCCTCGGAATGTTGGAGGGCCTGTGTGAGCTCAACGGCCGCAACGTCGCCGACTACCTACCCACGCGGCCTGCCGAGTTCTTCAACCTGGTCGGGATGGCCGAGTGGCTCGAACTCGACGCCAAATATGCGCGCATGGAGGCTCACCCATGGGTATGACCATCATCGAGAAGATCTTCGCCCGCAAGGTCGGTGCGGACACGGTGTCCGCGGGCGAGACCGTTGTGGTCGACGTCGACATGACAGTGCTGATCGACCTGCAGTTTGCGACGATGTGGATCGAGCCACTTCGCATTCACGACCCCGACAAGCTGGCGATCGTGATGGACCACGCCGTGCCCGCACCAACCATCAAAGACGCCGCCGGCGGACCGCATGCCCGAAAGTTCGCCGCCGAGTTCGGCATCGAGCGATTCTATGACGTCGGCAGACACGGCATCTGTCATCAGGTCATCGCCGAGAACGGACTGGCGCGTCCGGGAGAAATATTGACCTGTACCGACTCTCACACCTGCGCGGCCGGCGCCTACAACACCGCGGCCCGTGGGCTGGGCCCCGCCGAGGTGTACTCGATCATGTGTACCGGCAGCACCTGGTTTCAGGTCGCGCCAACGATCCGCTATGAGCTCGAAGGCGTCAGACCCGACACCGTCAGCGGCAAGGACATCTTCTTGCACATCGCCGACGAGTACGGCGACGCCGCGAATCTCAACTTGGAATTCGGCGGTCCCGGGCTGGTGAGCATCCCAATGCACGACCGCCGCACCATCGCCACCCAAGGGGCCGAGGTGTCGGCCGATTTCAGCACGTTCGAGGCCGACGAGGTGCTGACGTCGTTTCTCGATGAGCGCGGCGTCATCGGATATGCCGCTGCGGCACCGGATCCCGATGCGACCTACCGCGAAGTGCGGCACGTGGACCTGACCGCCTTGGAACCTTACGTGGCCCGACCGGGCACAGTGAGCCGCAACGGCCTGCCGGTCTCCCAGTTGGGCAGGCAGAAAATCGATCAGGCCTTCATCGGTTCGTGCGCCAACGGCCAACTCGAAGACCTCGAAATCGCCGCGGACGTGTTGCGCGGCAGGACCGTCGCCGCCGGCGTTCGGCTACTCGTGACGCCGGCGTCACAGGCCGTATACCGCGAGGCGATGCGGCTCGGCTACCTGCAGGACATCGCCGACGCCGGCGCGGTGATCACCAACTCCACCTGCGGTGCGTGCTTCGGGTACCACATGGGCGTGGTAGGACCCGGCGAAGTATGCCTGACGTCGAGCACCCGGAACTTCACCGGTCGGATGGGCAGTCCCGAGGCGCAGATCTTCATGGCCTCACCGGCAACCGTGGCGGCGTCGGCGGTCACCGGTTACATCACCGACGCGAGGAGTGTGACCCAATGACGCTCGCTATCACCGGCAAGGTGTGGGTATTCGGCGACGATCTGAACACCGATGCCATGTATCCGGCCTTCGCGATGAAAATGGATCCCCCGGAGGCGGCCAAGCACATCTTCTACGAGGTGCGTCCCGGTTGGACCGACCAGGTGTCCGCCGGCGACATCGTGCTGGCGGGCAGAAACTTTGGGTTGGGATCGTCGCGGCCAGTAGCGGCGTTGTTCGCCGAACTCGGCGTCGCCGGCCTGGTCGCTGAGGAATTCAATTCACTGTTCTTCCGCAATGCCGTCAACGCCGGGCTGCCCGCGATGACGATTCCCGACGCCACCACCGTGTTCAGCGAGGGCGACACCGGCACCTTCGACCTCGGCACCGGCGAATGGCGCAACGAGACAACCGGGGCGTCGGGGTCAGTACCCAAGCTACCCGGCCTCATTCTCGAGATCATTGCCAGCGGAGGCGTACTGCCGCGGTTGGCGGCGCAGGGTTATCTGCCAGCCGAATTAGGTGATCTGCTGCGATCCAGCACGGTGGCGATCCGCGGCGCGGGCAGCGGCGCGTGATGGGACCTTCGGCAAGCTGCTGCGGCATTTCCCGGTTGCCGGCGAGCATCGAGGCCCGCTCGCCGGTTCTTATTTCGCAGCGCCGTATGACATCACGGTCCCCAGCGCCGCACTCAGCGATGGTGGCACGATGCCGATGTCGAGCGCCGGAAAGGTGTCGGCGACAACACGTCACCGGAGCTGCATTGGACGGGTCTGCCTGCAGCGACCCGGCAGCTGGTACTGATCATCGACGACGTCGACGTGCCACTGCCTCGCCCGCTGCGACACACCGTCGCGGTGATCGATCCCGGCGTGCAGGACGTCGAAGCGGGTGCGTTGCAATCGGGCGCCGCTGGAATACGCTTCGTCCCCGGTGATTTGGGCCACCGCGGCTATGCGGGACCGCACCGCTACCGATTTCACGTATTGGCAATTGACGAGCCCGTTCCCGACCACGTCACCACCGCCAAGGCGCTGCTGAAAAAGATCGGGGGGCACGTGCTCGCGCGCGGAGTCCTTACCGGGACGTTCGAACGCCCGTGACGCCTACCGCGTTGCGGCGAAGCGCCATATCCGTCGACTCGGGCTGAGTACGCTGATCAGATGCCGGAACTAGTGCTGCGTGAGCGGCTGATCGATCTGGAGGTGCCGGGCGAGGACGTGGCACGCGGTCGGGCGCTGCGAAAGGCCGTTCCGCGGCGCGCTCTCGCGCAACTGATTCCGTCTTCGCGAACTGCCACCGAAATTCTCGTCGCTCAAAACGCCAACAGACTTCCCGAGCTCGTCTCGTTACGTTTTGCCCGGATGCTCGCTGATCCCTTCTCGTTCTACCGAGGTTCGGCGGCGGTCATGGCCGCCGACCTCGCCGCCAGCCCTTCGACTGGAATCGAAATCATGTGCTGCGGTGACGCGCA
>Ga0335075_10001518_pt1 | contig 38116 bp, 27 predicted proteins | sample Lox_Sample_24_FD_206723 | JGI IMG/M metagenome (GOLD analysis project Ga0335075, IMG submission 206723) | Soil microbial communities from Loxahatchee National Wildlife Refuge, Florida, United States - Lox_Sample_2.4 | ecosystem: Environmental > Terrestrial > Soil > Wetlands | place: USA... | reverse complement strand
TGCACGACTACCTCGGCTTCACCAACATGGAGATCGAGCTGATCCTCGGCGATCAGCAGCTCGCTGTCGAGGACCTTTACGCTGAGCTCGTCCATACCAGTTCCACGCAGGGAGGGTTTGAGACCGACATCGTTCCCTGGGGCGACCGCAATTTTCACGACAATCTTGCGCCTCACGGCTGGTACGCCGCGCGGCTGCGCATCGCCCTGCGCAACATGTTTGTGCGCGAGCAGGGAACCGATCTGCACCTGCTCTCGGCCATTTCTCCCGCATGGATCAAGCCGGGCAGCGTGATGCAGGCCGACCGCGTTCCGACAAACTTCGGCACGGTCCAGCTCCGGCTGAGGATCGTGTCTCCGACTGAGGCGCAGCTCTCCCTGAACGATTCCTTCGTCGATCCTCCGGCGCACATCATCCTGCACCTGCCATGGTTCATGGAGACGCAGAAGATCGTTGCCGACGGCGTCTCCATTCCGCTGACGGGAAGTTCGGTGTCGCTCCCGGCGAACGTCCAGACCGTTCGGATTACCTGGCGGAAGCGTAACTCAGCTCCGGATCTGAGTTATCAGGCGGCCGTGGCGCGCTACAAGCAGGAATATGCCGCTCGCTACCAGCAGTTTCTGAGGAACGGGAAATAAGCCGCGGGATTGCGGCGACGGAACGCGAGGGGTCGCAAGGGATTGGGGTCGACGCGATCGATCACTCGCAGCCCCAGGCCGCGGTCGACAGCCGAAACGAAGCAGTTGCCGGCGTTGTTCAGCGCTCAGCATCCGGTCGGCTGCCGGCGTCACGCAGATCGCGATTTCTTCTCACCGGCGGTTCCCGAGTGGCCGCTCCGGCTGCCCGCCCTTGACCATTAAATCGTTTGAAACTAAAATCCGGCACGTCATTTGGATTCGCCCTAAGCCGTGCACGTAGCCACAAAAGCGCTGCTGCCGGACCGGGCGGACACCGTTCCTCTGAACGACTGCAGGATCTCTGGAGGGCTATCTAAACCAGGGAAATCGTTGTGATCCGCGGCTGACGGAACGTGGACCATGCCCGGATATTGGAGGCTTGTTCATGACGCGCAATGGCTTTTTCCGCAGCTCTCTTGCAATCGTGTTGTGCGCGGCCTGCGGGCTGCTCTCTCATCGCGCTGCGGCTCAGGAAGTAACGGCCGCGGTCAGCGGTCAGGTGACGGATCAGAGCGGAGCCGTGATCGCGAATGCGACCATCACTGCGACCGACGTCAATCGCGGCACGAAGTTTGGGACGAAGAGCGACGCGGCGGGCGAATACTACCTGCCCCGCCTGCCAGTGGGAACGTATACCCTGCAGGCCGAATCGTCCGGTTTTGAAACTGTCGACCGTTCCGCCTTTACCCTGGTTCTGAATCAGACCGCGCGAATCGATTTCAAAATGACCGTGGGCAAAGTGTCTCAGGTGGTCACCGTAACTGCCGCCGGACCCATCCTGCAGGAGCAGACCACCGAGATCAGTACGGTCATCGACGCCGCCACCAACGTCGCTCTGCCCCTCGCCAGCCGCAACTATCTGCAGCTCACCATGCTCGCGCCCGGCGTCACCACCACGAATCCTGTGAACATGCAGCAGTCTCAGCGTATCGACACGGCCGAGGAGCCCTACGTCGACGGCAACCGCGCCCAGGACAATAACTATCTGCTCGATGGCATGGACAACAACCAGACCTCCGATAACCTGGTCGCCTACACGCCCAGCCCCGACGCCATCGAAGAATTCAACATGATCACGCAGAACGCCCCTGCGGAATTCGGTAACTTCATGGGCGGCATCGTCAACGTGACCACCAAAGCCGGCACCAATCATTTTCACGGCGACGCGTGGGAGTTCTTCCGCAATGACGTGCTGAACGCCAATAACTGGTTCAATAAGCTCGAGAACGTCGAGGCCGGCAGCGACGTGGCGCCGCGCCCCGGCGTGCGCTGGAACATGTACGGATTTACCCTGGGCGGTCCCATCAGGCGCGACCGCCTCTTCTTCTTTGTCGACTACCAGGGCCAGCGTTTCGAGCAGTACGCCGATTCAGCCTTCAGCGCCTTCACGGCCAGCGAGCGCGCCGGAGATTTCGGGCAGCTCTGCACCGATCCCTCGGTCGGCGGCAGTTTCGACGGCAACGGCAACTGTAACGGAGGCACCCAACTCGTCGATCCCTATACAGGTGCGAATATTCCCTACAACCGCCTGCAGGACTACATCAACGGCGACACCGATCCGACTTTGACTTCGGAATACAATTCCGGAGCCGGCAAAGTCGCGCAAAACCTGCTGGCCTCGCCGTATTACCCGTCCCTTTCTTCCCTGACTAACTCAACCATCCTGAATAACTATGTCTTCAGCACCCGCAGCCCGCTCAATGTGGATCAGGGAGATGTGCGTATCGACTGGAGCATCTCTCCAACCAACCACCTGTTTGCCCGCTACTCGCAGGAACTGCAGCAGAACAACCCGGTGAACTCGCTCCTGTCGATCAGCGTAAACAACGGGCAGGCCGACCTGCAGAGCGGAGTCATCGACTGGACGCACACCTTCAATCCCGATGTCGTGAACGACGCCCGCTTTGGCGTCAACTGGGTGCAACTGCTCAACAATTCATCCGCAACGCCGGGCATCGGAAGTTTTGGCGACTCAATCGGGATTCCCAACGGCAACGAAGGCGGTGCCGGCCTGCTGGAGATCGACCTCGGACCCTCCAGCGGCGTGGGCGGCGCCGGCAACATCCAGAACTGGTCCGACACCATCATCCAGGGCAGCGACAACCTGAACATCACGCGCGGCCGCCACGTGATTCAGGCCGGCTTCCAGTTCCAGCGCCAGCGCATGGACGACTTCTATTCAGGAAACGCCGGTATCCTCGGCGACCGTTACTTCGGCGGTAACTTCACCGGCACGCCCGACTCGGATTTCTATCTCGGCATGCTGAACACCACCGCCCAGTATTTTCCCACCATCGCAGGCGGCACCGGCGAGCCGGCGTGGGGACAACGATCCTCGATCTTCGGCGCATACGCGCAGGATACCTGGCAGGCTCTGCAGGGTCTCGCGCTCGACTACGGCATTCGCTACCAGGCGCACACGCCGTGGACAGAAGCGCACGGCCAGCAGCTGAATTACGATCCCGTCTCCGGCCAGCCGCTCTACCCGGCCGGATCTGCGCTGCCGTCGGTCACCTTCCCGGGCCTTGCTCCCAAAGCGGACAGCAACCAGGCTCTCTATAACGGCTACTACGGCATCGCCGATTTCGAACCGCGGCTCGGCTTTGCTTACACCACGGACCACGGCCAGGGCAAGACCGTCATCCGCGGAGCCTATACGCTCTCGGACTATCTGGAGGGCACCGGCAATGCGCTCCGGACCCCACTCAACATCCCCTTCAACATCCAGATGCAGCTCACAAATTACTGCTCCAACACGCCGACTCCCAGTGGCTGCAATCCCGCGCAGTTACTCATCACCAATCCGCTGCAGATTAATACGTCGAACCTCTTCGCCGGCACCATCCTCAATCTCTGGGCTCCGAACGTTCGCCCTGCTATCTCTCAGCAGTGGAACCTCACCGTGCAGCAGGAACTGAATCCCAGCACCGCTCTGGAGGTCGCCTACGTCGGACAACACGGCACCCACCTGATGGTTCCTGAGAGCCTGCTGCAGTCCCAGTTACTGCCGAATGGAACGATTCTGCCGAGCCCGTATCTCGCCGGCAATCCCGCGCTGGCCAGTACGGTTTCCTACGTCGCGGCTACTTACTCCGACGGCAACGCATCCTACAACGCCCTGCAGGTTGTCCTTCAGCGGCGACTGGCCAACGGTCTTCAGGGTCAGGTTTCCTACGCATGGTCGCACTGCCTTACGAACAATATTGGCTTCTACGGTGACGGCGGCCAGGCCTCGAATGCTTCCGCCTACTGGCAGAACCTTTACGATCCCGCAGCGGAGTGGGGCAACTGCTACTTCGATCTGCACAATAACCTGACCGCCAATTTTGTCTACAGCCTTCCCTTTGGGCGCGGCCATCAGCTTGCTTCGCACGTCAACCGCGTCACCAACGCCGTCGTGAATGACTGGACCGTTGCCGGCATCTACACCTTCCGGGGCGGATTCCCGCTCACGGTCACCGATGCCACCGACTACTCCGGAACTAACAGCCGCGGCGCGCGTGCTGACTGCCTCGGCAGCGTTCAGTATCTGAAGCAGCGCACCATCTCCGGCATTCAGTGGATGAACCCCGGCACTTACGCCAACCCGCAGAATGGCACCTTCGGCAGCTGCGGCATCAGCACCCTGCGCGGCCCGGGGCTGGACGAGATCGACCTGAGCATCCAGCGCGATTTCCCCACCGTCGAAGGCCAGCGCCTGGAGTTCCGCGCCGAGGGCATCAACGCGCTGAATCATCCTATTTTCAACGCACCGAATATGGGCTGCTCGGGCTCACCTGGCGCGGCGTGCAGCGCGGGGTTCGGCCTGATCGGCTCAACCCAGGGCGAGCGCAACATTCAGTTTGCGCTCAAGTATTACTTCTGAGCTTCCGCAAGATGAGCGGAGGAACCGGAGGGTTCCATGCCGTTTTCGAATTGCAATTTCCGTCGCGAAGCAGGATTCCTTGTCGTTGCTTTGATTCTCATGTCCGCGCACACAGCGTGGGCCGCGGATGCGTGGGTACGGGTGAATCAGGCAGGCTATGAAGCAGGGCAGCCTGCGCGCGCCTATCTGATGACGAAGGCTCCGGTAACGGGAGTTACTTTCACAGTGACAAATTCCGCAGGCAAGGTTGTTGCTTCAGGATCGGCCGGCGCCCTCATCGGCACATGGAGTCACAGCAAGACCGTCACTTACGATGTTTACCCCATCGACTTTGCCGTGCCTGCCGGCGACACTTACACCATCGCGGTTGCCGGGCCGGTCACGGCTAAGTCGCCCCAGTTCGCCGTCGATGGGCCCAATGTTCTGTATCCCGGATTTTTGCTGAATACGCTCTTTTTCTATGAAACCGAGCGCGATGGCCCGGATTATGTTCCCAACGCGCTGCGCACCGCGCCCGGCCATCTGAATGATGCCAGCGCCACTGTCTACATCACCCCTCCGATCGACGACAACGGCTATGTGGATAACGCGCCGCCTGCTGCGCCTCTGGTGCCCGCGAACCTGCCCAAAGTTGACGCCTCGGGTGGATGGTGGGACGCCGGCGATTACATGAAGTACGTCGAGGACGAAAGCTATGTGGTCGCGCTGATGGAAATCGGAGTACGCGATTTCCCCAACCAAATGGGCGCCAATGCTCCGATTCACCCGCCCGCTCCGCCGGTTTCGGTCTCCTACGCTGGGACCAGCGGCAACGGCGCTCCCTACTCTTCCGACTTCACCGGCGAAGCCGCTTTCGGCCTGCAATGGCTGACGAAGATGTGGAACGAGCGCACAAAGACCCTCTACTACCAGGTCGACAACAGCCAGGACTGGGATTATTACGGGATGGGCGACCCCGGCTCGAGCGCCGGTTACTGCGGCGGAACTTATAACAGCCCTTACTGTCTGATCACCGAGTACGATATCTGGACACTTCCGCAGGCCGCCGATAACTACGATCAGCCCGGCGACCCCGAGCCCTGCGATCCGCTGACGACGTATTACATCTGTTACCGTCCCGTCTTTCCCGCGCTGCCGCAGGGTTCGCCGATCAGCCCGAATCTTGCCGGACGGCTCTCAGCCGATTTCGCTCTCTGTTATCAGCTCAACCACTCGACCGACGCCACCCTCGCGGACAGCTGCCTGAAAGAGGCGGAAGACATCTACGCTCTGGCGAATCTGTCGCTTCCTGATCCCGCCGGATTTTCCTACACCACGCAATGTCCCACCTGCCTGCTGACGACGACACCGCCGAACGCAGAAACCGTCTGGGACGACGACATGGAGTTGGGCGCAACTGAGCTGTACTTCGCCCTCTCTGAGGCGCAGCAGTGCGGCGATGTGGCCGCCAGTCTCCCCGTCACCGATCCCATGAAGTATCTGACCGACGCGGCGCAGTTTGCGAAGAACTACGTCACCGACGTCTACGATCCGGGCAACGAAGACACGCTGAACCTGCTCGACGTAAGCGGTCTCGCGCATTTCGAGCTCTACCGCGCGCTCAAGGCGGCGGGCGATCCCAGCGGCCTGGCATACAACGCTGCGGGGATTCGCAGGCAGCTCCTGGCCCAGGTCGGCGTTGCCATCCAGCAGGCGGCGCTGGATCCGTGGGGCTTCGGCGAGCAGTGGGACAATGGCGACGTGACCTCGCACGGCGGCGGACTTTCTGTCATGGCCAGCGAGGCCTACTGGCTCACCGGCGACGAGAGCTACAACATCTTCGCGCAGCGCTGGCTGGGGAACATCATCGGCGCCAACTCCTGGGGATCGTCTTTCATCGTCGGCGACGGCACGACCTTCCCGAACTGCATCCAGCACCAGGTGGCGAACCTGGCGGGCGCGCTCGACGGCACCTCCGGGGGCACGCCGATTTTGTGGGGCGCATCGTCCGAGGGGCCGGCGGATCAGACCAGCTCCGGTCTGGTGGATGGCATGAACCTCTGCCCGGCCAGTGGCGGGAACCCTTTCAGGAAGTTCAACGGCAACGACGGGCCCTACGATCCCTCGGTGTATACGTACTACAAGGACAACATGCAGTCCTACACGACGACGGAGCCGGCCATCGATCTGACGGCCACATCGTTTCTGATGTGGTCGTGGCGTATGGCGGGACGGCCGGCGCCGCTGCCTTACGGGAGTGAGTAACGGATGGGAGCAGCGAAAAGGGCATTGCAGGCAGCGCCGGGAATTTTTCTGGCGCTCGGAATGGCGCTCGGACTGGAGATCCAGGCGCACGCACAGGCAGCCGACTGGATGCCCGACATCACGCACCAGCAGGACTACACCTGGCATCTGTCGTCGAGCGAAGAGAAGACCGGCGGCAACGTCGACTCTCTGGCCCTCAATCCAGGACAGACGCTGACGGTCCTCGATGCCGACGGGCCGGGAATGGTCTCGCACATCTGGTTCACCATCGCCGATCCTGAGCCGTACTTCCTGAAGCGTATCGTGCTGCGCATGTATTGGGACGGCGAGACGGATCCGAGCGTGGAGACGCCGATCGGCGATTTCTTCGGCCTGGGCCTGGGTATCTCCTACACCTGGCAGTCGGCCGTGCTTTCCGTGGCCAACAACGGCGCGCTGAATTGTTTCTTCCCTATGCCGTATCAGCATCACGCTCGCATTACCCTGACGAATGAAGGCAAGGAAGCAGCCAGCAACGTCTACTACAACATCGAATATCGAACCTATTCACACCCATTGCCCGCGGGCACGCTCTACTTTCACGCCGAGTACCGGCAGGCGCAGCCAAATCATGGCTGGACGAACCAGTGGTACGAGAACGGCGATCCGCTGGTTGATTACCACCGAAATCTGGATGGAAAAGATAACTACGTCTGGTTCGAGGCCAAAGGTCATGGGCAGTTCGTCGGCGTGACCATGTCGGTTCTGCAGAATCAGGACGGCTGGTGGGGCGAGGGCGATCCCATGTTCTTCATCGACAGCGACAAGCCCACGGCGATCGGCACCGGCTCGGAAGATTATTTCCTCGGCGCGTGGGATTTTGGCGGCGCGCCGTTTTCGTACCTCACGTATGGGGCGCCAGTGGTGGATAAGGAGCTCGCTGGTGGCCGATGGAGCGTTTACCGTTTCCATCTCGATTCGCCGATTCCGTTCAAAAACTATATGAAGGCGACCATCGAGCACGGGCACGCGAATCACCGCTCCGATAACTACTACTCAGTCGCGTACTGGTACCAGGCGGAGCCGCACATGCCGCTGCCGCCGCTGCCCCCGATGGACGACCGCATTCCCACGCTGCAGATTGTCGGTGGCCCGGGAAACTCGGCAGCCGGGCAGCATACCGGACTTACACCGAAATAAGAGCTCGAACATATGAACGTCCTTCTGCGGGGAAAGCGTGTGGCAATGGCGGCTTCGCTGGCCGTCTGTGCCGCTGCTCTCACCGCCTCCGCGCATGCCCAGGATGATCGCTACGTTCCCCGCGATCAGCAGATTCCGCCGCCCGACTGCCTGACGCTGCGCATGCCTGGCGACGGCATCAGTTATCCCTGCACCGGCGGCGAGCACCAGGAATGGCTGAAGGCGGTGACGGCATGGCGCAGCGAGCGTCGCATCCGCGTCGGCTTCGATCCCTGGCGTTACTCGCTCCCCGCGCTCCGGTGGGCGCAGTCGAGCTTCATGCAGCCGCAGATGATGGTGCAGGATCGCTATTTCTACGATCCCGTCGCCGGAAAGTACACCGTCGATCGCTATCTCGACGATCTGGAGAAACGCTACGGCGGCATCGACGCAGTGCTGATCTGGTCGACTTATCCCAACATGGGCATCGATGACCGCAACCAGCTCGACATGGTGCGGTCGATGCCGGGCGGCCTTGAGGGCGTGCGGCAGATGGTTGAAGACTTTCACCGGCGCGGCGTGCGGGTTTTGTTTCCCATGATGATGTGGGACCAGGGCACGCGCGATCCCGGCGTCCCGTGGCCGCAGGCGATTGCGGAGGAGATGAAGGAGATTGGTGCCGACGGCGTGAACGGCGACACCCAGGATGGCGTGCCGCTGGCTTTCTCGCTGGCCGCGGAAAAAATCGGTCACCCGCTCGCCTTTGAGCCGGAAGATAGCCCCTCCGACGAAGCGCTGGCCTGGAATGTGCTCACCTGGGGGCAGTACGATTTCCAGTTTGCGCCCACCGTCGATCGCTTTCGCTGGCTGGAGACGCGCCATCAGGTGAACATCTCCGACCGCTGGAACCGCGACAAGACCGACGATCTGCAGTTCGCCTTCTTCAACGGTGAGGGCTGGGAGAGCTGGGAGAACATCTGGGGCATCTGGAACGGAATTACGCCGCGCGGCGCAGAGGCCACGCGGCGGGTGGCGACGATGGAGCGCGGGGTTGCGCCGTTCCTCGTGAGTCCGGAGTGGGAGCCGTATTATCCGACGCACGATTATGGCGTCTTTGCCAGCCGCTGGCCTCTTGGCGACGAGACGGTGTGGACGATCGTCAATCGCAACGAGTACGACGTTGCGGGGCCGCAACTGACGGTACCGTTCCGGCCAGGGATGCATTATTTCGATCTGTACCATGGCCTGGAGCTGACGCCGGAGATCGACGGCAGCGAAGTTGTCCTGTCGTTTCCGATGGAAGCGCATGGCTACGGCATGGTGCTGGCCGCGCACGATCTCACTCCGGCCATGCGGCGGCTGATGACGGCGATGGCGGCGATGACGGCTACACCGCTCTCGAGTTATTCGCATGAGTGGAAGGTGCTGCCGCAGCAGATGGTCGCCATCGCGCCGACAGCGCCCGCCGCGAGCGCGCCGCCTGGAATGATCAGAATTCCCGGTGGCAGCTATCTCTTCAAAGTCCGGGGCATCGAGATCGAGGGCGGCGACGACGTTGGCGTGGACGTGCAGTATCCCTGGGAGGACACGCCGCGGCGCTTTCACGAGCACCGGATGGAGATCAAGCCGTTCTATATCGACAAATATCCGGTAACGAATGCTGAGTTCAAGAAATTCCTCGACGCGATGCATTACGCGCCGCGCGATGCGGCGAATTTTCTGAAGGACTGGAAGAACGGGACGTATCCGGCGGGCTGGGCGAACAAGCCGGTCACGTGGGTTTCGCTCGAGGACGCGCGCGCGTACGCACAGTGGGCCGGCAAGCGGCTGCCGCATGAGTGGGAGTGGCAGCTTGCGGCGCAGGGCCTGGACGGCCGGGCGTACCCGTGGGGCAATTCCTGGAATGCTCCCGCCGTTCCCTTACCCGACGAAGGTCGAACCCTTCGTGCGCCTGACGATGTCGACGCGCACCCGCAGGGCGCCAGCCCTTACGGCGTGATGGATCTGGTCGGCAACGTGTGGCAGTGGACCGACGAGTTTGAGGACGATCACACGCGCGCGGCGATCCTGCGCGGCGGAAGCTATTATCAACCGCAGGGATCCATCTGGTACTTCCCGCAGGCGTACAGCAACGACACCCACGGCAAGCTGCTGCTGATGGCGCCCAGTTACGACCGCTCCGGAACTGTAGGCTTCCGCTGCGTCAAAGATGCGCAGTAAGTGGATCCGGTTCAGCTATTCAGCCGATTTGAGAGATGCCCACTCGACGCGATGCCAGTAATAGCGCACGCCGTCGGGCCATGCGCCCGGATGGTGATTGAACGCCTGAGCGGCGATGAAGCTGTCGTGGTTCTCCGCTCCGGCCTGGGTAATCTGCGGACCCTGAGCATCGAGCTCCGCGGCGCTCTTCTCTGACGGCCGCACGATCACGATGTGTCCAGGCTTGTGCGGGTTGGGGCTCTCGTACACGATGACGACCAACTCGCCGCGGTTAGCCAGCTCCTGGGCGCGCCGCTCGTGGTCGGGCCCGGTGAGCGGCTGCCATCCGTCCTTTACGCCTTCCGCCGAGTGGAACCACTGCGCCTGCGCGCTGGCAAGGAAGATCTGGCCATGCTCGGGAGGACGGAGCATGTAGACGTCGAGGCGCTCGCCCACCGCCGCGGCGAACGCGGAGCAGTGCGTCGATCGCCCGGGACCTTTGTAATCGGCAGGGCGATCCGGCTCGCCGGTCTCCCAGTTGATGTGTAGATGCGGCTGCCAGAGTTGCTCCACGTGCATGCCGTCGAGCAGGCTCTCGAGCTCTTGTCCGTTCGACGTGATCGCGCCGCAGCATGGCTTCTGCGCGGTGGCATCCGCATGGACGTTGGGTGCGGCGACCGCGGCGGGAACCGCGGTAATTCCCAGGACTGCCCAGCCGAGCAGGACAGGGCGGAGGCGCTTAGCCATCAGCAGATTCATTGAGTCCTCTTAGTGATAAGACAGGTTCTAGAAGGTCAGCCTTCCCTGCACCACAACAATGCGGCTTCCGCTGCCGGAGTACTTTCCGTAAGGGCTGGTGGGAGTAGGCAGCTGGCTTCCGGCGCTGATAACACCCAGCGTGCTGGAGAGAGACGCGTTGTTACCGGGAGCACCAAAGTTGACGTGGTTGAGAGCGTTGTAAGCCTGCGCGCCGATCTGGAAGCGGAACCGCTCCATCTGGAACAGATCCTTATAGAGCGACAGATCCACGTCGGCAAAATGCGGTCCGTAAAAGGAGTTTCGCGGAACGTTGCCGAAGGTGGTCTGCGGATACGGTCCGGGGCCATGCGCTGCTCCGTTGCTCTCTACGCCCTGTCCGTTGAAGATCCCGGCCTGCTGGAAGCAGGGAGTCGAGTAAGACTTGCAGACATGGCCGACATGGTCGAAGACCAGCTGCTGAGCCAGAACGGAGTCCGGACCGGTGCCGTTGCTCAGCGCGCTCTCGGCATCGTCGTTGAAGACGCTGAAGGGCAGGCCGGAGCGCCAGAATCCCTTGCCGGCGACGGTCCACCCGGCCCCGGCGTAGCGGGCGGCGGTGTTGTGGAAGCGGAATGGCTCGACATACACCGCGTCGGCCATGAAGCTGTTCCGAATGTCGTAGTCCGCGTTCGAGTACATCAGATCCGATACGCTGCCGGGAACAAGCTGGCCGGTGATGCCGTCACCATTGAAGTGCAGCCCGGTGCCGCCGTTGGAGATATCGTCCAGAGCGTGGCTCCACGTATACGAGATATTCGTGGTCAGGCCCCGGTGGTCGATGTGCTTGTACTCGATGGAAGCTCCATCGTAATTCGACACCGCGTCGTTGGAGAAACTGCCGACCTCGGCAAAGCGCGGATCGGGTGTGGAAGCGGGCAGAGCTTCAAAGGAGTATCCAGCCTTTGCGTACGACGATCCCGCCAGGCTCTGATTCAGCAGATAACTCGGCATCAGCAGATTGAAGCCATGGTTGCCCACGTAGCTGAGAAAGACGGCGTCGTCCGCACCCAGCTGCTGTTCCAGCTGCAGGCTCCACTCTTCATATTCGGGATTGAGAAACTCGTGCGGGCTCAGGTAGTAACTCGGTGGAGAGAAGGGAATGTTTTGCGCTGCCAGGCTGGCTTTGATCTGGCTGTACGACGCTCCGCTGGAGAAGCCGGAAGTGAGGGCCTGATTGCCTGCCTGGGCATACGCCATGGCGCTGCCCGGCCCGGTGCCTACCTGCCCCGCATAGATGAGCGGCTCAAACACATTGGGGAAGGTGTCGTATTCGTTCTTGACCAGGATAGCTCCGGTCTCATCGGCGAAGAGGCCGAAGCCGCCGCGCACCACAGTCCTGCCGTTGTCGAATCCCGGGCTCCAGGCGAATCCGAAGCGCGGCTGAACAATCAGCGCCTGCGTAGTTGGGAACGCCTGCGACTGACCGGTGGCGATGCTGGTGTTGTAGGGTGTAGCTGCCGTTGCGCCGTCCTGCGGGAAAGCGCCCCCGATAAACCGAGTGAAGCAGTTGTCGCTGCAGCCCGGATCTCCGGTTCGGTCGACGCGGAGACCATAATCAAGCACGAGGCTGCGAGTTACCTGCCAGTGATCCTGCGCGTAGATGCCGATGTTATAAAGGGCGTCGTAAGCAGCGGGAACGCTGGGGAAGCTGAGGGCATAATTCGAGTTGAATCGGCCGGGGAGAACGCCGTTCGCATAATCCGCCAGGCCCTGGAAGTAGTAATAACCAGCGTAGGTGTTCTCTTCGAGACCGATGTCCGTAATGTCGTCGCGCTTGAAGTTCGCGCCAAAGCGAAGATCGTGTTTTCCCTTCAGCCAGGAGAGATCGTCGACCAGCTGGTACTGCGTGTCCCGGCGCCCCTGGGGGTTGATCGACCATTCGAAGCCGGTGAGTCCCGCCTGACCCGGCCCGGCGGCAGAGTTGTTCCCGCCATCCGCGTGCTCGATAAAGTATCCCGGCGAAGCGGCGAGTGTTTGCTGAATGCTGGCCGGCCCAAAGGTCTCAGAAAGATACAGGCCGCTCATGATGAACTGGTTGGTGAGCGTAGGCGTGAAGATCTCCGTGTCGTTCAGCTGTCCGGAGTATTCCGGCTGGATGCTCTGCTGATTCAGGATGGGATTAACGAGGCTGGTATAGGTGGGCTGCCGGCCCTGATCGTCGGTAAAGCGAACGAAGAGCTTGTTGCTGTCGCTGAAATTGTAATCGGCGCGCGCGGCCAGGAACCACTCGGTGTTCAGGTTGCTGGCGTTCACCACCGCGGTGTTCATGCAGGAGACGGCCGTGCTTCCCGTAGGGGCTGACGCGGGCACCGAGCCGAAGTAAGTGTTCGGCTGGCCGTAGACGGGAGTGCCGGCATAGGAGCCGCAACCCATCTTTCCGGACTTATCCTGGAGCGCTCCGGGACCGTTGACGATGGGAGTGGCATGGGGATAAGCCGGCGAAGCATCCATCGTCTTGAAATCGGCCGCATAGACCGGCTGGCTTTGCGCGGGCAGATTCTCGAACATGGTGCTCTGCATGGCGGCGGAGGGGAAATTTACGATCCCGTTGACCGGCTCGATGAAGCGGATGCCCTCGTTGTCGACGAACCAGAAAAGCTTGTTGCGGATAGCCGGCCCGCCAATCTGAGCCGCGTACTGGTTGGAGACGGCCATGGGCCGCGCCGTTCCGGTGATGCCGTTCAGGAAGCTGTTGGCGTTCAGGCCGGTGCTGTTGTAGGACCAGAAAGCAAGGCCATGAATCGCATTCGACCCGGACTTGGTGGTGTAAGTCTGGATCACTCCAGCCTGTCGGCCGTACTGCGGTGAGTAGCCGTTCTGCACCACTGCCGACTGGGCGATTTCGAACTGCCCGATCGTGAGGATCGAGGCGCCGGTCACATTCTGGTTCAGGTACGGATCGTTGTAATCCATGCCGTTGATGACCAGGAGATTCGAGAGGCTGGGCAGGCCGTCGGAGCTGAAGTTGCCGTAGCCGGCGCCGGTGCCCATCACCACGCCGGGGACCGTGAAGGCCGTGGTAGTAAGGTCGCCTCCGGGATTGGGCAAATTCTCAAACTGCTGCGTGCTGAAGGTTGTGGTCAGATCGGCGGACTGCGTATTCATCAGCTGCGCGTCATTGCCGTTCACCGTCACCGTTTGGCTGTTGCCGCTGGGCGTCAGCGTGAGGTCGGCCACCGTTTGTTGTCCCAGCAGCACGCGGGCCTGCACATACGCGGACCTGAGGCCGAGCGCGGGGGCGGATGCGGAAACCGTGTAAATTCCCGGGGTCAGGTAAGGAGCCACGTAACGGCCCGCGGAGTTACTTTGCAGAACGCGGGTGTCGCCCGTAGCCGCATTCACAATCTTTACCGGCGCGTTGGGAACGATGGCGCCCTGAGCGTCGATGAGCTGGCCGCTGAGGCTCCCGGTCACATTGGTTTGCGCGAAGGCTGCGGGCGAAATCGCGCCGAAGGCCATCAGCAATACGGCCAGCAACCCGAACAGGCTGCCGATCCGCCGAATCGTTACAGGTTGTGTTTGCGTACTGGCTTCCGGGGAATCATTCCTGGTACAGTTCATCATGCAGGTCCTTTTTTTGTCGATGGGCATCGCTCTGGCCTGTGAGCGATCCTGATAGCACTGCGGCAAATCCAGCTGGGGAACGGAGCGCTGGGAAATTACCTGGAGCTGTGAGCGCGAGAATACGGCAGACGTGAAAGGACAGCTACGGATTTGGGACGAATCGTCGCAGAGACGTGTCGAATCGCAGTCTGAGCAGGGGCAGCGAAGGAACGGCGGCCGCGGAATACAGCGTGCTGCAGAAATCGTCGTCGGAGGATCGATACCGCTTGCCTCGCCGGTTTGCGTTCGGTTAGAGTACAAGCGATTCGATGGCTGGAATGGAAAACCTGTCTGTCCCGGTTCTGCCCGCAGTATCCAGGGCGTCTCGGTTTCGGGTTCGAGCGGCCATATGGCTGCCCATCGTCATCGCTCTGCACATCCTCATTGTGCTGCACGCGGCGCAGTGGTACGCCTACGCGGCCTTCGCCGGCGATTTCTCCCATCCCCTGCGCTATCTGCGCTGGTCGCTGGAGCTTTGGTACACGCGCGCGGCGCTGGCCCCGCCGACCATCTATTTTGCCCTGCGCTATCGCTTCGATCCCTCGCGATGGCTGCGCTGCGTTGCCCGCTATACCGTGATCACCCTTGTGCTGGCGGCGCTCGCCTCTGCCATCCAGGTACGCGTCGTCACCCGCCTCCACACCGAGAAATACTTCGCTCAGGTACCGGCGCCGGAGGATCATCCTCCTCAGGTTCCCGTTCCGCACCAGGCGCTGGAGGCCTTTGCCATCCGTGGCTGGACCCACCTCATCTACAACATGTTCACCTGCTGGATGCTGATCGGCCTGGTCCAGGGGGTGGTCTATTACCGCGACGCGCGGCAGAAGGAGCTGGAACGCTCGCAGCTGCAGACCCAACTGGCCACCATGCGTCTGGAAATGCTGCGCATGCAGCTCAATCCGCATTTCCTCTTCAACACGCTCCACGCCATCTCCTCGCTCGTTGAGGATGAGCCGCAAACGGCCGAACGGATGATTCTCGAGCTCAGTCATCTGCTGCGCAGCATTCTCGACTGCAATCACATGCACGAAATCCCGCTGGGGCAGGAGCTGCAGCTGGTTCGCGCCTACCTGTCCATCGAGCAGGCGCGCTTCGGCGACCGGCTGGCCGCGGCCATCGATATTCCCGACGGCCTGATGCACTGCGCGGTGCCGCAGCTGATCCTGCAGCCGCTCATCGAGAATGCCATCCAGCACGGCATCGGCGAGAATGCCGGAAGCGACGTGATCGAGATAACGGCGCAGGAGACGGCCGGCGTGCTTCATCTCGAGGTGCGGAACGCCAACGGCAGGCTGCGCCAGCCCTCCGACATTTGCCTGCGCAGCGGCATCGGCTTGTCGAATACGCGGCTGCGCCTCGAGGCCCTTTATCCCAATCAGGCCGAGCTTCGCCTGTACAGCCTTGCGCCGACCGGCGTGGCGGTGACGGTTTCGATTCCGGCCCACGAGCAGTGCGAGCGCATCGATCGGCCGGCGGAGGCGATGGCCGGATGAGGCTGCGCGCGATCATCGCCGACGACGAAGAGCTGGTGAGGCGAAGCATCCGGAAGTTTCTGCGCAATCACGATGTGGAATCCATCACAGAGTGCACCGACGGCCGGCAGGCGCTCGATGCCGTCCGCGCCGGAACCGCCAATCTCCTCTTCCTGGATCTGCAGATGCCCAGGGTCCACGGCATGGACGTGATCGCCACGCTGGGCGAGGAAAGCATTCCGCCGACCATCATCATCACCGCGCATGCCAACCATGCCGTGGACGCCTTCAACTTTCATATCGTGGATTACATCCTGAAGCCGTTTGGGCAGGAGCGCTTCGACAAAGCGGTGGCCCGCGCCGCCCAGAGGATTGAAATTCTGGAACAGGCCGACGGGCCCTCCCCGGCGCCCAGCGAGTCGGTGAAGGATCTGCTGCGAACCCTCACTTCCCGGCCGGAATACGCCCATCGCCTGGCCGTTCCGCATAACGGCAGGATCTTCCTGATCGAAACCAGCGAGATCCAGTGGCTCGAAGCCCAGGGCAACCTCGTCCTCGTCCATTGCCAGCAGGGCACCTTCGCGCTGCGGCGACCTCTGCATACCATCCAGAAGCAGCTCGATCCGAGAAGTTTCATGCGCCTGCATCGTTCGACTCTCGTGAATGTGCGTTTCATCCGCGAGATCCAGCCGTGGTTCAAGGGACACCACCTGGTCGTGCTCAAGAACGGTCAGGAGCTGCGCATGAGCCGCTATCAGCAGGACGGCATCCAGCAGCTGATCGGAGCCGTATCCGGCGCGAAGGGATGAGGTTTCGGGCGCTGAGGTCTGCGGCCGGGGGATTTCCCCAAACGCTGCGATCTCGAAATCACCCACAATGACAAGCAATTGACAATCGGCAGACGCAGCAAAGACATCTCTGCGGCATCGGCTGGCTACGATCGCAGGCATGAGAAAAGCACACTTGCGCGCCTGGATGCGGATTGCCATCGCCTGCACGATCGCGGCGCTGCCGGCAACCAGGCCCGGGGCAGCCCAGAACCTACCGCTGTTTTCAGGTGGGGTGGGTTTCTTTACCAGCACCAATGGCGGAAACACGAGCTATCAGCCTCACATTGAGCCGCTGATCGCTGCCCCACTGGGGAAGTCGCTGCTGGTGGAGTCCCGGGGAATCCTGCTCGAAGAGTTCTCACCGGGTGGAAGCGGATATTCCCACAGCCATCTTCTGGATCTGATTTACTTACAGGGCGACTATCTGGCGTCAAGCCATGTTACGGCGGTCGGCGGCAGTTACTTGCTGCCTTTCAATACTTATAACGACCGCTTATCGCCCATCTGGATCGAAAATTTCCAGGACGGGCCGATGATTGCGAATATCGGGACGCTGAACTCGGGCACCGGCCTGGGTGGGATGCTGAGCGGTTCAGCCGTATCTGCCGAGAAGTACTCGATCAGCTACAACGCGTGGTTTTCCTCGCGCAGCGGAAATTTCTACTTTAACTCGGAGCGCTCGTCGGGTGGCCGCGTCTATTTGTATCTGCCGGAGAATCACCTGGAGATCGGAGCATCGTACGATCGCTCGCTGCAGGACACACAGGAGAACTTCAGCGGCGTACATCTGTGGTGGGAGCCGAAAGACGAGGCCTTCCGGTGGCGCTCAGAGTACGCCCACGGCGCTCATGCACAGGGTTACTGGACGGAAGCCGATCTGCGGCTGACGGCTTTCGGAGGCCTGGACAGCTGGGTGGGGCGCCTCGAGCCCGTATTCCGGATGCAGCAGACATTCCGCATCAACAATGCCGGGAGCGATGGCGTGCCGGCAGTGAATACGCAGCGCGCGGACTTTGCGCTGGACTATAACCTTCCCCACAATGTGCGCATCCTCACCAGTTACTCGCGGCAATTCTCGTCGTCGGGAAATGTCAACATATGGGAAACGGGAATTGTCTATCGATACCTGTTTCCTGCATGGAAGAGCAACGCGCATTAGCTATCGATCGGCCGCCACGGGAGCGCGCGCTCGCGTGGCGACAGCCCTCGCATGCACTTCTGAGCCCTGCCGCGTCTCCTCTCTCAGACAGCCGTTGTGGAGCCGGTACACGCGGTGAGCAAAGGTTCTGACGTGCGGATGATGGCTGACGAGGAGAATCGCCGCTCCGCTGGCGCTCAGCCCGGTAAGAATCCGCCGCTCGATCTCCGGGTCGAGCGCCGCCGTGGCCTCGTCGAGCAGCAGCAGCCCGGAACCGCGCAGGATGGCACGGGCAAGTCCCAGGCGCTGGCGCTGCCCTCCCGAGAGCAGCGCGCCGTTATCACCGACCTGCGTGTCCAGGCCCGCCGGCTGCGCCGTTACATAATCGGCCAGACTGGCCAGTGAGAGAGCCCGCATCAGAACCTCGTCGCAACGCGGTGCGAGCCCAAAGAGAAGATTGCTGCGGATGGAGTCGTCGAGCAGAAAGATTTCCTGGGGCACGCAGGCGATTGAAGAGCGGTCTACGCAAATGCTTCCGTTCACCGGCTGCAGGACTCCGGCGATCAGGTTCAGCAGCGACGTCTTGCCGATGCCGGAGGCGCCGTGCAACACGGCAACCTCGCCCGCGCGCAGGCGCAAATCGACGCTGCGCAGCAAAGGCCTGTCCGCGTGATACCAGAAGCTCACGTGATGCAGTTCCAGAACATAGCCACGCTGCGGCAGCGGTGCTGCGGAGACAAATGCGCGGCCATCGCGGCATTCCGTCAGCTCTGCCTCCAGGATTCGCACATTTTCCCAGGAGCTCTCCATTTGTCCCGCGATGAGCGATAGCTGACTGAGCAGGGGAAGCAGGCGGCGCGAGAGCACAAAGTAGAAGGCGAGCAGCGAAAGCAGCCGGCGGGTGTCTCCGTGCTGCGCGGCGGCAACAGCGATGAGGCCAAGGAAGAGCAGAACGGCTCCCTGGTCGGCAACGATGCGGGCGAACTGGGGGAGGAAGACGGCGCGGCGATGGTGCGCGGCGTAAGCCTCTGCCTCGCTCCGGATCCGGCGGCGGAAGAAGGAATGGATGTTGTATGCGCGAATCTCCCCGGCGGATGCAAAGACGCCGGTGACAATCTTCTGGAGCCGGTTGAGAGAGGCTTCACGGTCGGCGGCGGCGTGCTGCACTCCATTGCGGATGAGCAGACGGTGCAGGCCGTAGAATGCCGCGACAGCGCAGCCGAAGGCGAGCGCCGCGGTTGCGCTTTCGGCGACGAGCGCCGCAGCCATGGCCGCGACAACAGCAGCCCCCGCAGTCATTTCGAGGCAGCGGTGATAGAAATCGGCGGCTTCGCGGGTGGTATCGATGGTGTGATGGAGCAGCTCGGCGCGGTTCCGGCACACGAAGCGCGTCCATTGCAGTTCGCTGTAGCCGCTTGTGAGCCGCAGGAGGAAGTCCCCGTGAAGGCGCTGGATCCAGTGAAAGACCGAGCGCGATGAGGCCATATCCATCGCGGCCCGAACGACGACCAGGATGGAGCCGAGCAGGGCGGCGCCGAGAACGGTGTGCGGAATCCAGGCGAAGCGATGCGGAGGAGATTGCAGTTCGAGGAGCTGGAAGAGCCAGTAGGTTGCGGCGGCGACAGCAATATCGCAGAGGCCGACGGCGACACGCGTCACGGTGAGAAGCACGAAGAGCAGCCTCTGGCGCGCGCTGAGCAGGCGGGCGGCCACTCGCCGGCGCGGAGAGCCGCTCCTCTGGTGATCGACATTGAACATGTGCGGCCGCTCCTGCCGTCACCAGCGTACGCAGCAGCACTCGGTGAAGTTGTCAGGCAGCCTTCGCCCGAATGTCAGGAGATTGTCACGATGCCTGATCGGTCCGGAGAAGAGTGAGTCCGGCGTGGACCGGACAATGGGATGACAACCTGAAGACGCGAGCGTGACACGCGACCCGACGGGGGCACTTAGGGTAGGCACATGCGGCGCCGACCGCGCAGCAGGCGCATGTTCGCCTGTGAGTCCTTTGAAAAGGATGTGTCATGAGGCATGTCGATCGAGTGATCGCCGGATTGCTGTTGCTGGCTGCTGCAGCGGCCGCCGGCCAGGCAGGCAACGGACCGAAACAACAGCCGCAGAAGCCCGAGGCAGCGGACCGTCTGGCGGATCGCGGACAGCGGGTGTTCAGCCAGAATTGCGCCCGCTGTCACAATCCGCCCGAGGGGTTTTCGCCCGCGATTTCACGAACGCTTGCCACGCACATGCGGGTGCGTGCGGGGCTGAGCGAGCAGGATTACAAGGCGCTCCTGAAGTACTTCAACCCGTAGCGACACCGTTCGGAGTGCGCGCAGGAAATTGAAACCCGGAGATGGCATGAACATGAAAAAGATATTGATCTTGCTGGCTCTGCTCATCTGTGGAGCCTCTTACGCAGGCGCGCAGGCACAGCCGGCCCCCACGCGTATTGAGATTACGGCGAAGCGATTTGCTTTCACCCCGAATGAGATCACCGTGAAAAAAGGACAGCCGGTTCAGCTGGTCCTGAAGAGCGTGGACGTCGCTCATGGAATCCGGATCCGCGGACTCAACGTCAGCGTGAAGGTGAAAGCCGGCGGCACCGCGGAGGTGACGTTTACGCCCGATCAGATTGGCGACTTCGAGGGGCACTGTTCCGTATTCTGCGGTGCCGGCCACGGATCGATGACCTTGCTTGTGCACGTGGTGGCCTGACGATGCGAAGGCTCGCGGGGGCGGCGTTTGCGGCCTGCGTGCTTGCGGGCATGGCGGGCTGCAAAGCTTCGCCGCCCGGGAAGACGGAACGAGCCATCGCCGCCTTCGCCAAGCATCGCGTCTTCATCGGCAACAGGAAGCAGCGGGACCCGTTGCCCGACGATCAGGCGACGCTGGCCGACGGCAGAGAAGCGTTCGAGCACTATTGCGTCGCCTGCCACGGAATGGACGGGCAGAATACGGGTGTTCCCTTCGCCGATCACATCTCGCCGCCTATTCCATCGCTGGCTTCCGCTGAGGTCCAGAGCTATACCGATGGCCAGCTGAAATGGATTCTGGACAACGGTATCTGGCCCTCGGGGATGCCCGGATCGAAGGGCGTGCTCAGCGACGAGGAACTGTGGTCGATTGTCCGCTACCTGCGGCATCTGCCTCCCGCGGGTAGCCGGGGAGTTCCGCAGATGTACGAGCAGTGACTTCGGAGCCGGTCGAGTCGGGGAGCCATGAGCGCAGAGATTACGCTGTCGCGTCCGGCGGTATGGGGCCGGGCGGAGCGCGCCTGGATCCCATTCGCCGTCGGCTTCTACTTTTCTTTCCGGCTGTGCGTAGTGCTGGTTTCCACGCGGCTTCTCGGGCTTGAGCCCAGCACCGGAGCCGCACTCAGCATTGGGCTCGATCTTTCTCTGCTCGGTCTCGTCTGCTTCGATTCCATCGGCCCAGGGGAACGCAGTTTCGGTTCGATCCTGCGGCTCCCGGCAGTTCGATGCGTCCTCCTGTATCTGGCCTTTTCCGGCCTGAGCCTGCTGTGGAGCGATGCGGCGTCTCCGGCGAACTCGTTAGCTTACTGGTGCGGTTTGGTCATCGACGTGGCCATGGTCGTGCTGCTGCAGCGCCGCGACCGCGGAGACGAGAGCGCCGGCGCGATCATCCGCGGGTTCGTTTGCAGCAGTTGCCTGCTGGCTGCGCTTGCGTGGCTGATGCCGGCCGCGGCCGACCTGCGCCTGGGCGACGAACAGTTCTTCAATACGAACGAAATCGGCAATCTTTGCGCATTCGCGATTTTCTTTGCGCAGTATCTCACCCGCCATCGGCACGGCAGCTGGAGGGTGGCAAAGCTGTTTCTGGCCCTCACCCTGGTTCGCAGTCTCAGCAAGGCTACGCTGGCCGCGTTTGTGGTGAGCGAGGCCTGCCTGCTGCTGATGGACAGCTCCATGAGCCGGAAAACAAAAATGCTGCTTGCGATTGGCTCGCTGACGATGGTTCTGGCCTTCTGGGGCTTGTTCGAGACGTATTACGAGGTGTACACCACCACCGGTAACCAGGCCGAAACGTTTACCGGGCGCACAGCCATCTGGCTCTATGCGGCGAATGCAACATTCGACCATCCATCGACTCCCTGGATCGGTCATGGATTCGACGCCTGGTGGAAGGTAGTGCCGCCATTCGGGAATCAGTTCTTTGAGGCCAGGCACGCGGAGAACGAGGTGCTGCAGCAGTTCTACGCGTACGGCGTCGCAGGCGTTGTGCTGCTGGCGGGGATTTACGGCGGTCTTTTTCGCCAACTCCGCAGGTTACCGGCGTCTTCGGAGAAAACCGTGTTTCTGTGCGTGCTGATCTACGTTCTCGTGCGCGGCCTGGCCGAGGCGGATGCCTTCGACCTGCTCCTGCCGCTCTGGTCCGTTGTCCTGATCAGTGTGATGGCAGACGACAGGGCGGGCTATGCGGATGCCTCGCCCGCCGCACGCGGACCGTGAGCCGATGCCAGCCTCCATCGGTCTGTTGCGTCTGTGCAATTGTCACCCGATTGTCATTTCTCGGAGCTGTTCAGACAGATTCGTGCCTGCTTCCTCGAAAATGTTGTGGGAAGGACTCGGACAATGAGCTACAGTGCGGAATTGGTCATGGAACCCGCGAGCGAAATCGCAGCTTCGGAGAGCGCCGGCACCATCCTGATCGTCGAGGACGATCCGCGCATGCAGCGGACGCTGGAGAGAACCTTCGTCCAGGAGCATTACCGGGTGCTGATCGCCGGCGACGGCCAGACAGGCCTCGAGCTGTTCCGCAGAGAGCGCCCGATGGCGGTGGTGCTCGATCTGATCCTGCCGAATATCTCGGGCAGGGATCTGTGCCGAAGCTTCAAGCAACAGTCGAGCGAAACCCCCGTGCTGGTGCTGAGCGCAATCTCTGAGGTCGCCGACAAGGTGCTGCTGCTGGAACTGGGGGCGGATGATTACGTAACCAAGCCCTTCAGCCCGCGCGAGCTTACGGCGCGCGTGCAGGCGGCGATCCGGCGGCGCCGCAAGCCCGCGGTGGACGCGGTCTATCGCTTCGGCCAGTGCGAGGTCGACTTCAGGAAGATGACGATGCGCCGCAGCGGCACCCCGGTGGTTCTGACGGCCCACGAGTTCAAACTGCTGAAGTTCTTCACCGACAACGCCGAGCGCGTGCTGACGCGCGACGTCCTGCTGAATGAAGTTTGGGGATACAATTGCTATCCAACCACGCGAACCGTGGACAACCAGATCCTGAAATTGCGCCAGAAACTGGAGCCCGATCCCGCCAGTCCCAGGCATCTGCTGACGATTTACGGCGCAGGTTACAAGTTTGTCCCGTGACGAGCCTGCCGAGGCGCAGCGACAGACGCCGTGGGGGAGGAGAACAGGTGCGGGAGAGGCCCGGTGCGCGGACGCACGTTCTTCTGGTTCTGGCCATGGCCTTCGTCATCGCGGTGGTGACCGGGCTGAGCCTTCTGCTCATCCGTTACCGGCTGCGCCTCCAGATCACCGATGACCTGTCGGCGGACCTGACTCGCTCCGTTGCCGCATTCCAGAACCTGCAGGCTGAGCAGCTCGATATTCTCCGCCACGAGAATGCTCTGCTGGCCGAGCTGCCTACGCTGAAAGCATTGATGACCAGCGGCGACGACCTGACCATCCAGAACGGGGCCCGGGAATTCTGGCAGCTGAGCGGCGCGGATCTCTTCGTCGTGGCCGATCCGACCGGACGCATCATCGCCAGCTATTCCGGAAGACCGATACCCGCTCCGGCGCTGGCCGACGGGCTCAGGGTTCTGCTGGCCTCGCCGTCCAGGCATTATCTGATTGCGGGCGGCTCGCTCTATGCCTGCGCATTCCGGCCGCTCTATTTCGGCAGCGAGACCGAAGGCACGCTGCTCGGCTATGTAGCGAGCGGAGTTTCGGTTGAACGGACGGCGGGCGAGATCAGCCAGCCGAGCGGCGTTGAGGTCGCGTTCCTGAGCGGCGGCCGAAGCGTGGCGGCCACGCTGGCGCCCGATGAGCAAACCAGCCTGGTGCGGCAGGCGGCGTCGCTCGAAAAGGCCCCCACGACGCTGAAGCTGGGCGATGCCCGCTTTCTCACCGCTTCCCGGAATCTTTCAGCAGCCGCGACCTCGCCCCTGCAGCTGGTGATCCTCAAGTCCTTCGAGCCGGCCGAGCGCTCCATCAGCCGCATCGACAGAATGGTTCTGATCGCCGGCCTGCTGGCGCTGTTCTCCGGCACTGTGCTCATGATGATCGTCTCGCGGCTGGTGACGCAGCCGCTCGAGGAGCTTTCCGCCAGCGTGCGCGCGTTCGGGCTGGGCGATGTGGAGCACCGTGTTCCGCGCCATGGAACGCGGGAAGTGCGGGAGCTGAGCGGGTCGTTTTCGAGCATGCGAAACGAGATCCAGAAAGCCAACCGGAAAGTGCTCGAATCGGAGCGGCTGGCGACCATCGGCCGCATGGCCAGCTCGGTCTCGCACGATCTGCGCCATTATCTGGCTGCCATCTATGCCAACGCCGAGTTCCTCATCTCCGATCGCTTTACGGCGACGGAGCGGGCCGATATCTTCGGAGAAATTCGCGCCGCCGTGAGCGGAACGACGGAAATGATCGAATCGCTGCTGATTTTCAGCCGTACCGGAGCGAGCGTGAAGCGGGCTCCGGAGCGAACCGCGGCCCTGGTGAGCAGAGCTGCGGCGCTGGTTCGCACGCATCCCGATGCCGAAGGCGTAAAGCTGGTGACGCAGTGCGGCGACCCCGCCGACAGCGTTGCGTCGGTTGACGGGAAGCAGATTGAAAGGGCCGTTTCCAATCTGATTCTGAATGCCTGCCAGTCGGCGCGCAGCGTGGGGAAGGACGCCATTGTTGTGGTGACGGTCGAGCCGCGCGGCGACCAGATCGTCATCAGCGTTACCGACAATGGTCCGGGGGTTCCGGACAAAGTCCGCGAAAACCTCTTCGACCCGTTTGTGAGCGAAGGCAAGCAGAAAGGGACAGGGCTCGGACTGACCCTTGCTCATTGCGTTGCCCGTGAGCATGGCGGTGAAGTTGTGCTGGTAAGCAGCCGGCCTGGCGAAACCATCTTCCAGATGAAGTTGGCGCGCGACCTCCTGGCGCGGGCCGAGGTACACATGGAGCAGTCGGATCGTGACGAACAGGTGATCCCCGATGAAAATGTCCGGACTTGAGCGACTTCGGCAGCCGGGAGCAGTTTGCTCTGCTCTCCGGCGGAGCGGCTCGCTGCTGTTGGCGGCGTTTCTTCTCATCCTGGCGTCTCCCCTTGCGGCGCAGAGCGTCAGCGGGGAGAGCATTGCGCAGCAGATGCAGCAACTGAACGACGCCATGGCGCGGATTCAGGCGCAGATGGACGATTCCGAGCGCGCGCTGGGCGAGATGAGGAAGCAGCTGATGGAACTGCAGAAGGAGATGGCTCCGGGCCAGCCCGCTTCGGCCGCAGACCAGGCGGCGTCCGAGTCTTCCTCCGGAACCGCATCGGCCACGCTGGCAGCAGCGGTCGAGGATTTGCGCGAGCGAGAAGCGGTGACAGAGTCGGAGCTGGCCACGCATGAGCAGGACAAAGTGGAGAGCGCTTCGAAATATCCGGTCCACATTACCGGCCTGATCCTGCTGAACGGCTTCGCCAACCGAGGCGCGGTGGATGTGCCGGCAACGCCTTCCCTGGCGCTGGCGGGGGTGGGGAGTGCCGGGATGTCTCTCCGGCAGACGATGGTCGGTATCGACGCGCAGGGCCCGCATCTGTTCGGCGCGCGCAGCTATGCCGACCTGCGTGCGGATTTCTACGGCGGCGCCGGTGCCGGTTCCGGCGGGGGCTACTCCGGCTACTCCGGCAGCACGGCGTCGATGCGGCTGCGCGCCGCTCATGCCGGGCTGGAATGGGACCAGTTGCAGGCATACTTCTCGCTCGATCGCCCGATCGTCAGTCCCGATACGCCGTCTTCGCTGACGGCTGTGGCGGTGCCGCCGCTGGCGTGGTCCGGCAATCTGTGGACCTGGAACCCGCAGGTGGGCGTGAACGGCTATCTCCGCGATATCGAGGCTCGCGGCGTTGAATTCCAGGCCGCGCTGATTGACGCCGGCGATGCGCCCCTGACTCCACAGACGGGGCCGCTCACTCCCTCGGGAGTGCCCCCTTCGAGTGCGGAGCAAAGCTCAAAGCCGGGCGTGGAGGCGCGCATTGCTGCACTCGGCTTGCTGCGCGGTCAGGATCGCAATGACATCGGCGTGGGCGGATACTTCGCTCCCCACCGGAGCGCGCTGGGTCCCCGCTACGATACGTGGGCGGCGACGATCGATGAGCGCGTCCTGCTGCCCGCGCGCCTGCAACTAACGGGAAACTTCTACCGCGGCAGCGCGCTTGGCGGTCTGGGCGGAGGAGGCTACAAGGATTTCGCCTATCAGCCGGATCCTGATTCCACCGGTTACTACTTCCGCGCCCTGGATGACGCAGGCGGATGGACTCAGCTGAAAGAGAAGTTCAGCGAGCGGCTGGAATTCAACGGTGCGCTGGGCATGGACAATGTCTTCGCCGGCGAATTGCGGCCCTACTTTGCGCCTGGCGCATCGATGGCGCAGAACCTCGCCCGAAACAGGACTTACACCGGCAACGTCATCTATAGTCCGAGCGCGTATCTGCTCTTCTCATTCGAATACCGCCGGCTGGAGAGCACGCCGGTAAGCGGAGCTGCTGCGGTCAGCAATATCTTTGGCGCGGCGGCAGGATATAAATTCTGATGAAACGCCGGCTATACGTGCTCTCCATTCTCTGCGCATTGCTTGCGCAGGGGCTGAGCTGCGCGCAGGAGCACGCTGCGGCGAAAAACGCTTCACAGTTGCGCTTCCGCGTTGTCTCATCGCTGCCGGGCAGCCACCGTGCTGTACCGGCGGTCGCCTGGCTGGATCCTCTGCCGGGAACTCCGGGGCTTCCCTTTGTTCCGCAGCGGCGCTATACGCTGCTGCAGAAAGACCGCACCTTTCACCCGCATCTGCTGGTTATTCCCACGGGCAGCGTCGTGGAGTTCCCAAACGCGGACCCGTTCTTCCACAATGTGTTCTCGATGTTCGACGGCAAGCGATTCGATCTGGGACTGTATGAAGAAGGATCGAGTAAGTCGGTGACGTTTTCGCGCGCCGGAGTCTCTTATATCTTCTGTAACATCCATCCTGAGATGAGCGCGGTTGTTCTCACTCTGTCGACTCCGCTGTACGCTATTGCCGATGGCAACGAAGCATTCGTGCTCGATGGGATACCACCGGGCAGCTACAGCCTGCATGTCTGGATCGAAGGCGTGCCGCCGTCGTTCCTCTCCGGAATGACGCAGACAGTTCGCTTCAGCTCGAACACGGTCGATCTTGGCACGCTGTCGGCGCCGATCGCGCGCGCCGGAGCAATGTCTCATTCGAACAAGTTCGGCAAGCCCTACAGCACCAGTTCGGACACCATCTACTGAACGCAGACCGCTTCGCACGGATGTGCCCGTGACAATCGGATGACAGCACTCTGACAACTCTGCCGTCTCCGGCAGCGAGGATACAGGCAGCCCGTGAGAAGCGAGGAATTCGCCATGGAAAGCTCTGCCGCCTTCGCCGCAATCGAGATTGCCGTTGAGGAAATTCGCGCCGGCCGCATCGTCGTGGTGGTCGATGACGAGGATCGGGAGAACGAGGGCGACCTGACCATCGCCGCAGAAAAGGTAACGCCTGAGGCCATCAACTTTATGGCGTGTTATGGACGCGGGCTGATCTGCCTTGCCATGACGCCGGAGCGTCTCGACGATCTGTGCCTGGGGCCGATGAGCCGGCAGAACACGGCGCGGTTCGGCACCGCGTTCACCGAATCCATCGATGCGGCTGGCCGCGGTGTGACCACCGGAATATCCGCCCATGACCGCGCCGCGACGATTCTGTGCGCGCTCGATCCGGCCACACGTCCCGCGGACCTGGCTCGCCCCGGGCATGTCTTCCCGCTGCGCGCGCAAAGCGAGGGCGTCCTGGCTCGTGCCGGACAAACAGAAGCTGCGGTGGATCTGGCGCGGTTAGCCGGCCTGTCGCCGGCAGGGGTCATCTGCGAAATCATGAACGATGACGGTACCATGGCGCGCGTTCCCGATCTGATCGCGTTCTGCACGAGGCATGCTCTGAAGATGATTACGACTGCGGACCTCATCCGCTACCGTCTCGCCCGCGAGGCAGGCTGCCTCGGCGCAGATGCCGCGAGGGCCGCCGGAGCGTTTTCGATGACCGCATGACATGGGACCGCAGGCCGATCAGATCAGCTGGCTCAGGATCTTTGCGGATTTCGCGCGCACTGTTGCCGACCCGGCGTGCAGCGAAAGTTCTTCAAGCTCCGCCTTCGAAGGCCTGAAGCGCAGCGGCAGCTTCTTCCAGTAGAACTTCAGATCGTCCGCAGGCCATTCGGAGTAGGTCTTCTCCCACGATTTCCCCGATTCTCCGGCGAAGGCCAGATTGGCCGGATGGATGACGCGCTCGTAGTCCTGAAACCGGCAGTCGAGGGAGATGCGCATCTGACTGGAGACATTCGGTAGCGCCGCGTGCACTGTGAAGCTGTGAAAGATGAGCGCGTCGCCGGCAGCCATCTGTCCTCCCGCCCACGTGCCCCCGGCCGTGATCGATTCGGGCAGCTCGGGAACATGAAGGTTCTCTTCGTCGTGGGAAAGGAATCCGAGGTAGTGCGAGCCTTCCATGATCTGCAGCGGACCCACCTCGAGCGGGCAATCGTGCAGAGGAATCCAGACGGTGAAACACTCCGGATCGCCGAGCATGAACCGGTAATCCTGGTGGGCGTGAACCTGGAGCCGCTCGCAATTCGGAAAGATAAGGCGCCCGATCGGCTTGGGATGGACCAGGACACGCGGCCCGACAATCATTCTCATCGCCAGCAGCAGCGCAGGATGATGCGGCAGCGCATGCAGAGAGGCGAGATTGAAGACCTTCTGATACGTCTGCTTGAATGCGGGATCGGGATCGCCGCAGGCCGCCGCCGGATTGGCGAGGCGTTCGAGAGGGTCGGAGCCGGGCATGAGCCAGCCCGCCGCGGCCATGATCCGGCAAATGTCATCGAGAACTCTCCGCACGTCGCGCTGCGGCAATAGCCCGCGAACCAGAACATAGCCCATGGTGCGCAGCGTCGCCTGCAGCGATCGCGGCGTAACCCTGCCTGCAGGAATTTCACAGAATGGAACCATGTCGATTCTCCCTGCCACGAACGTAGCGGCGGCCCGCGGGCGATATGTCGCGGCACGATCTCTCTTTTGTCATTCGATTGTCACCGAAGGCCGGCGTCCGATCCTCAACGCGGGCGCGCACTGCAGGACGGCCGCCCGAACAATGGCGTGACAATCACCTGACGGCGGCATGACACGGCCGCAGACCGAGCCTTGTTAGGCTGCAGGCCAACATGGTGCCTCAGCATTTCAGCTCGCGCCCGGAAAGCACAGAAGGCGAACCCGAACACCTCTCCCATGAGCAGCGGATGCGCAGGGCCGCTCTGCTCAGCCTCTGCGACCCCGTGTCCCCAGTCTGCGTGGAGGAATTCAAGGCGCTTTCCGGGTGGCAATGGAAGCGCCTGCTGCGCTGGCTGCATCTGAGCGGGCTGGCGCTCACCTTTTTCGACCGCATGCTTGAGCTGCAATGGGGCGAACTCCTGCCCGCCTGGGCGGTCGCGCAGCTGCAGCGAAATGTAACGGACAACCGAGAGCGGACCTGCGGAATGCTGGTCGAGTCCGTCGAAATTCAGCGCGAGTTTCAGGGAGCGGGCATACGCTACGCCGTGCTCAAAGGGGTGTCGCTGTGGCCGAGCTCATTTTCGAAGCCGGAACTCCGGCTTCAATTCGACCTGGACTTCCTTCTGGCGGAGAGCGACATCGCGGAGGCGCGCGGAATCCTGGAACGGCGCGGATACCGCCTGTATGGCGCCCACGGACGAAGCTGGGAGTTCAAACGGAACGAACGGCCGGGCCTGACGCTGAAAGATGTTTACAGGAACACCGGTTCCTGGCTGGTGGAACTGCACGCGGAATCCCGTGCTCGCGCCCGGCCGTCGCTTCTGGAGCAACTGCACTGGCGGGATCTCTTCGGCTTCAGAATGCCGGTGCTTGCGCCGGTCGATCTGTTTCTGGGCCAGGGCCTGCACGCGTACAAGCATGTGTGCGGTGAGTTTGCTCGTGCCGGCTTCCTGGTGGAGTTCCGCTGGCATGTCGTGTTCCGCAGCGACGACATCGCATTTTGGAGTGACCTGCACGCACGCATGGGCGACGATCAGCATGCGCAGATTGGTCTGGGCATCGCGACGCTGCTCATTTCCGGAGCGATGGGAGATTTCGCTCCCGAGGAAATGAAGCGGTGGACGGTGGATTCGGTTCCGCAGGTGGCCCGGATGTGGTGCCGGCGATATGGGAATCGGATTGTGCTGGGAAGCTATCCGGGAAGCAAACTGGCTCTTCTTCTCAAGCAGGCGCTCGGCGAGCGGTCTGAGTCGACAGGCCGGCCGATGCGGAAAGTTCTTCTGCCGCTATGTGCGCCTCTTCCGGCGATTCGCGCGTTTCCCCAGGAAACTCTCTCTGTCCGGGCAGGCCGTTATGGCATGCGGATCGCGCAGTTCACCGGCCGGCTCCGCTTTCACATTGTCGAGGGGCTGCGGTTTTGGTGGGAGTGGCACATGTGGCGCCGGGTGTCACGGAGCGCGCAATGACCGCGCCATTGTCCCCTGCGGCCGCAGCCTTCGATGCAGCCGCTCCCGGCTTCGATATGCGATTCGGGGCCTGGGCCAGCGTGGCCGCCCAGCGGCGCGCCGTTCGCGCTGCGCTGCTTCGCGAATTTCCGGCGCGAGGCCGGATCCTCGAACTCGGAGGAGGAACCGGGGAAGACGCCGCGTTTCTGGCCGCGCAGGGATTTCAGCTGGTGCTGACCGATCCCTCCCCGCGCATGGTGGCGATCGCGCAAAACAAACTGGCGCCATGGGGTGGCCGCACCGAGGTTGCTGCCGCGGACGATCTCGCAACCTTCGCGTCGCGCCATTTCTCCGCAGGTGGAAAGCGGTTCGACGGCGCCTTTTCCAACTTCGCCCCTCTGAATTGTGTTGCCGGCCTGGCGTCCACAGCGGAGGGCCTCGCTCGGCTGCTCAGGCCCGGCGCGGCGGCGATGCTGGTTGTCTTCGGAACCTTCTGTCCGGGCGAGATGGTGACAGAAATCCTTCTCGGCCGGCCGGAGCAGGCGTTTCGCCGCTTTCGCCGCGGGCCGGTTTCAGCGCGGCTGGCCGGGCGGGAATTCACGGTGTTCTATCATCGCCGCGCCGCACTCCAGCGCGCCTTCGCTCCGTGGTTCGTTCTGGAGAAGCGCATTGGCATCGGCGTGGCCGTGCCGCCCAGTGCTGCCGAACCATGGATCAGCCGGCATCCCGGGCTGCTCAGCCTGATGGAGAGCTTCGACCGTGCCACTGGCCGCTTACTGGCCGCGCTCGGCGATCACGTGCTTTATCTGTTTCGCCGAACCGAAGCCGAGTGACGAGGCATGCCGATGTCCGGCAAATTTCCTGCGTTAACCTGTGGCGCTCTCCTGCAAACAAGTGACGATCGCACGACATTCTGGAGACACTGCCCCGGTCGCCTGTGGATACGCTCCTGATACGGGAGAGACGAAATGTGCTTCACCGTCAACCGAAGAGGAGATGGGCGGTTCCGATGATCCTCAAGCAAATCGCCGACGTAGATTTCCCCACACGCTGGGCGCACTTCCGTCTGCTCGCATTTGACGCTCTCCGAAGCAGCGGTGCGCCGTTGCGCGAGTGGCGCGAGAGCGCATTGGCGCTCATCCTTGGGGATCTGCAGCGCGAGTCGCCGCTGGTTCGCATTCATTCGCAGTGCACCACAGGAGAGGTCTTCCACTCCCTGCGCTGCGACTGCCGCGATCAGTTGCAGATGGCGCTGAGGGCAATCGCCAGAGAGGGCAACGGAGTGCTGATCTACGAGCAGCAGGAGGGTCGCGGCATTGGTCTGATGGAAAAACTGCGCGCCTATGAGCTGCAGGATCACGGGCTGGACACCATCGACGCCAACCTCCGCCTGGGCCATGCAGTGGATGCCAGGGACTACGCGCTCGCCGTAAGCATTCTCGAATTCCTCGGGATCCGGTCGCTCCGGCTGATTTCCAACAATCCGCAAAAAATCGACGCCGTCGTCTCATCGGGAATCAGGCTCGCGGAGCGCGTGCCCGCCGATGTGCCCGGCAACCCATACTCAAGCCGGTATCTCGCCACTAAGCGCGAACGGCTGCGGCATTTTTCGATGACGGCGCCGGATCTGCCCGTTCTAGCCGCCGAGCCGCTCGATGGCCTGTGCGGCAGTCAGGCCGGCGCGGAAAGCCGAGGTGCGCTGTGGCCGATGTCCTGATCGCTCACTCTTACCATCTCGGCTACGATGCGAAGCAACTGCGCAGAATGCAGCCGTACATGCCGCTCGCCACTCTCTACGCCGCCACGGCTCTGCGAGAGAACGGCTTCTCGGTTGCGCTGCTGGATCCAATGCTCGAGCCGCCCTCTCCCATCCTCCCCGGGTTGCTCTCCGCGGAGCAACCGAAGATCGTGGCCGTATATGAGGATGACTTCAACTTCCTCTCCAAAATGTGCCTGACGCGGATGCGAGAGGTGGCGTGGGAAATCGCAGCGGCAGCGCGGGGTTCGGGCGCGGTCACCGTCATTCACGGATCCGACGCGACCGACAACCCGCGCCTGTTCCTCGACCACGGCTTCGATTACGTTCTGTGTGGTGAGGCGGAACAGACCCTGGTGGAAGTATGCCGGTCGATCTCGCAGGGAGAGCCCGTCTCTGGAATCGATGGCCTGGTGCGCCTCGACGGTCAGGGGCAGATGGTGAGGACTCCCGAGCGGCTGGCGAAAAATCCTGCCTGGACTAGGCTCCCGCTTCCGGCCCGCGACCTGATCAATTGGGAACCGTACCGCAGGGCGTGGACTGCGGCGCATGGCTTTTTTTCCGTGAACGTGGTTTCGAGCCGCGGATGCCCTTATCGCTGTAACTGGTGTGCGAAGCCGATCTCCGCGAGCAGGTATCATCTGCGGCCTCCCGCTGCGGTCGCCGAGGAAATGAGCCTGCTGAAACACCGCTTTCAGGCCGGGCATATCTGGTTCGCCGACGATATTTTCGGACTCGACCGAAGTTGGGTGCGGGATTTCGCCGAAGAAGTTGCGAAGCGGGACGCCGCGCTTCCCTTCAAAATACAATCGCGCGCCAACCTGATGAGCGATGAGACGGTGCAACACCTGAAAGCTGCCGGTTGTGCTGAGGTCTGGATGGGCGTTGAATCGGGTTCGCAGTCCGTCCTGGATGCCATGGACAAGGGGCTGACTCCCTCCGCAGTGAGGACGGCGCGGCTGCGGCTGAAGAGTGCAGGGATTCGCGCCTGCTATTTTCTTCAGTTTGGATATCCAGGCGAAACATGGACCGAGCTGCTACAGACGGTGTCGCTGGTTCGCGAGACGCGCCCGGACGACATCGGGGTCTCATTCTCGTATCCCCTGCCCGGCACCGAATTCTATGAGCGCGTCCGCCGGCAGCTGGGCGAAAAGCGCAACTGGGTCGACAGCGACGACCTGTGCATCATGTTCAAAGCTGCGTACCAAACGGATTTTTATCGCGCCGTTCGCGATGCGCTCCATGCCGAGGTAGATTCCTGGAAAGATGCTGCTGTCAGCGAGGCTGCAGAGCGCGAGATCGCGGCCATGTGGGCCAGGGTTGCGGAACTCGAGCCTGTTTGCCGCGAGCCGGAAGCCTTTGCGTTTTCCATCCCCTCGGCCGCCCCTACGCTTGTGCCTTTGGAGCAACTGCTCTCTGCCAGGGTGGTCTAGATGCAGACGTTCGAATGCCGCGAAAAGGCCGCGCCGGATGCCGCGGCTCGGAACCTCAGCGGCGCGATTCGTCTGCGATGCCCGGTGTGCGGAGCCGGCGCTGTCAATTTTCACTGCACGCGGTGCGACTTCGTGTTGACCATCGCTCGCGGCATCGTCGACGCTCTCTCGCCGGTCCGGGCATTCCACTACGCAAAGTTCATTGCGGACTACGAGCGCATCAGAGATGCCGAGGGTCGCGGCAGCGAGCGCGATGCTTTTTACCTGAACCTTCCCTATCGCGACATCTCGGGCAGGTACCATGAGCAGTGGCAAATAAGAAGACGAACCTTCGACTGCCTGACGCGAAATGTATTACCGGTCATTCCGGCCGAAGCCAGGATTCTGGACCTTGGCGCGGGGAATTGCTGGCTGAGCTTTCGCCTGGCTCACGCCGGACACAAGCCTGCCGCGGTGGACCTGCTGACCAACGGGCGTGACGGACTGGGCGCCGCCGAGCATTACCGCGGAGCGCTTCCCGGATTATTTCCGCGCTTTCGTGCTGAGCTCGAAAATCTGCCATTCCAGGATAATCAGTTTGACGCTGCCATCTTCAACGCATCGTTCCATTACGCCGAAGACACCGAGAAGGCGCTGGGCGAGGCGCTGCGCTGCGTAAAGAAAGAGGGCTGGGTCATCATCAGCGATACTCCCTGGTACTCCGTCGCCTCGAGCGGAGAACAGATGGTCAGGGAACGGCACGCCCGCTTCCTGAAGCAGCACGGGACTGCCTCCGCGTCGATCGCGAGCCTCGAATATCTCACCGACGATCGTCTGCTGGCGCTGGAAGCGCGGCTCCGGATTCGCTGGGAGACCTATTTTCCGAACTACGGTGTGCGGTGGGCGCTGCGCCCTCTGCTGGCAAGGGTCCGTCGCAGGCGCGAGCCTGCACGGTTTCGCATCTATGCCGTGCAAAAACATTCAGCATGAGCGATCGCGAATCGATTCAGGCCGCCCGCCGGAGCGCAGATGTGGTGATTCGAGGAGCGCACTGCGCTACGGGTCCGGGCGAGATGCAATGCGGCGATCTCTGGATCAGCGGCGGACGCATCGCAAGTATCGGACCCTCCGAAAACTCCTTCGTTTGCCGGGCGCCACGCCACAGCGAAGTCGACCTGAGCGGTTACCTGCTTCTGCCCGGACTCATCAACGCTCACGATCATCTGGAATTTGCGCTTTACCCGAAGCTCGGCCAGCCTCCCTACCAGAACTACATCGATTGGGGAGAAGACATTCACGCACGGTTCGCCGAGCGGATCGCAGCACACCATCGCGTTCCAAGAGAGGTGCGTCTGGGATGGGGCGGGTTGCGGAACCTTGTGTGCGGAGTCACGACCGTATGCCATCACAATCCGCTCTATGACGCACTGCGGCGACCGGATTATCCAGTCCGCGTTGTTCAGGAGTATGGTTGGGCGCACTCGGCAGGGTTGGGAGGCAACCTGCGCGCTGCGCGTACGGCCACGCCGGCCGGCCGGCCGTTCATTGTTCACGCATGCGAGGGCACAGATCGGCGCGCGCGGGATGAGGTCGAACTGCTGGAGGAGTGGGGCATCCTGGACGAATTTGCGGTGCTCGTCCATGGCCTTGCTCTGGATCGGGAAGGAGTTGCCCTCGTCCGCAATCGCGGAGCCTCGCTGATTCTCTGCCCATCATCGAACTTCTTCCTCTTCGGGACGGTCCCGGACCTAAGCCTGCTGGGCGCGGTCCCGCGAATGGCGATCGGAAGCGACTCGCCGCTTACCGCAACCGGGGATCTGCTGGACGAATTTCGCTTCGCCGTCTCCATGTGCGGAATTCCGGCTCACGAGGCGTATCGCATGGTCACATCGCAGGCCGCCAGCGTTCTCCGCTTAGGAAACGGTGAAGGCTTCCTCCGGAGAGGCGGCGTGGCCGACCTGGTCGCGGTTTCCGCAGAAGGGTGCGAACCGGCGGAGCGGCTCGCCGTCCTGTCGATGCACGACGTCGAACTGGTCCTGATTGGAGGAGCGGTACAGCTCGCGTCGGAACGAATGCTGGAGCGGCTTCCGGCCCCCGCGGTCGAAGGGCTCGAACCGCTCCTGATCGGCGAGGCAGTTCGCTGGGTGCGCGCGCCTGTCAGTCAGCTGCTCGAAAAAGCTGAAGGGGCGCTCGGCGAAGGTCAGGTGTTCCTGGGCGGAAGAGCGGTCCGCTCCGGAGTGCAGCTGCAGGCGGGCCATGCGCTCTGAGATCGCAGGCTGGCATTTCGGGGTGCTCGCTGCTGCGGGCACAGGCCACCTGAACCCCATGATCGCGCTCTCGCAGGAACTGGCGGCGCGCGGCCATCGAGTAACTTTCTTCGGAAGGCCGAAGAGTGAGACTCTGGTGCCGCAGGCGGGCTTCGACTTCGTTGCGGTTGCAAGAAAGGCAACGGGAAAGGAAGACATCCCGGCGCCCCTGGGCATCCTTGCAGAGATCTCCCTGCTGCGTTCGCGGCTGCGACGCATGTGTGCGGAAGTGAAGATGTACCTCGATGAACTTCCGAGAGCCATCGCTGAAGCCGACGTGAATGTGCTGCTGGTGGACGAGATTGCCCTGGCCGGACCCACGGTAGCCCAACTGCTCGACGTGCCGTACTTCATCGTGACGACCTCTGTGCCCCATCGTTTTGGATGGCAGAGCGCGTCCTGGCTGACTGGATACCGCAATTCGAAGTCGCCCCTGGCATGGTTGCAAAGGTTCTTCCTCGAGCTTTCCGTTTTCCGCATGCATGGGCCGGTGCGGCGAACGGTGGACCATTTTCGCGCGGCAGCCGGCCTGGGCCCCGTCCGCGGAATTCCGGATGAGTATCCGTGTCTGGCAGATATCGCGCAGCTGTCTCGATGTCTCGATCTTCCTCGCCGCAGGACTCCACAGGATTTCCGGTATGCCGGCCCGTTCGTGAAGCGCGCGGCGCGAGCCCATGTCACCTTCCCGTGGGAACGGCTTGACGGCAGGCCGTTGATCTATGCCTCGCTGGGCACGACGAGTTGTGTGCGGCCGGAGATCATCCGCATCATCGCCGCGGCCTGCGACGGCCTCGACACCCAGCTCGTGATCTCACTCGGGAATCGCTTCGCCACAGAAGAATTCGACAGCCTGCCCGGAAAGCCCGTGGTTGTCCGCTATGCTCCGCAACCGGAGTTGCTGCGGCACGTCGATCTCGTGATCACCCACGCCGGGCTGAATACAGTTTTCGAAACCCTGAGGGAAGGGAAGCCGATGATCGCAATCCCGCTGGCCTACGATCAGCCGGCCGTGGCGATGCGTCTTGAACGGCTGGGAGTGGCCGAGGTGCTGCCAGCCACGCGGCTGTCGCCAGCGCGGATCCGCCGCGCCATTCGAAAAGTTCTCGCGGACTCGAGGTATGCCGACGCAGCGAAACGGATCCAATCTCAGCTGTGCGCGATCGACGGAGCAGGGCGCGCCGCAACGATCATGGAAAATGCGCTCGAACCTTACCGGCTCACAAATAAGTACTGGCGTGCATGCGATGGACCGAAGCCGGGCGCAGACGCGTCCGGAATTCGCGGCCGAAATCACACCTCCCGCGCCAGCGAATCGAGCAGCTCGACGGCACCAGTCAGATCGCAATAGTCGAGCGTGAAGGTCGGCACATTCCAAAGCTTCTCCAGGTTCACCCCATGTCTTGCGCGAATCTCGCCTGCAGAGTAAAGCTCGTCGCGCATCCTCATTGTTGCTGTGCCGGGCGCCAACCTCTCGAGACGACTCGCTGCTCCTGGATGGCGGTTGAGATAAATGATCGAATCCACTGTCGCCTCCGTTGCCGTCTGCAACACCGGAAGCTCTGCGAGTCGGATTTCAATCGACGCTTTTCCCTCCATCCTGGGCGTTCGGGGATGCAGTGCGACCTCGGGGAAGAGGCGAGCGGCTGCTGGACGAAACCGGATGCGGTGAGAGTGCCCAATCACTCGCGGCGGATCGGAATCGTTGATCAGATAACTCGTGTCGTCGGAGGTATAAGTCCATCCGTGAGTCGCGCACGCATAGGCGAGGGTGGTTTTACCGGCTCCCGAAGCTCCGCATAAGAGAAAGCCCCGGCCGTTCCTGCTGACGCACGCTGCATGAATATCAGTGACCAGAAACGCGCCTAACTGCAGATAGACGGCTTTCTCGAGGAAGTTATAGCGGAAGTAGGAACGGTTGGAGATGGCAGCCTGCGTCAGCCAGATGAAGGAGGTACCGGTCTT
>Ga0335075_10001516_pt1 | contig 38140 bp, 25 predicted proteins | sample Lox_Sample_24_FD_206723 | JGI IMG/M metagenome (GOLD analysis project Ga0335075, IMG submission 206723) | Soil microbial communities from Loxahatchee National Wildlife Refuge, Florida, United States - Lox_Sample_2.4 | ecosystem: Environmental > Terrestrial > Soil > Wetlands | place: USA... | reverse complement strand
TGCAGCCTCGGGCTCACGTAGACATGGGCGCACACACGGCAGCGAAGGTAGCGGAATCCCTGCTTGCGGAAGAGGGAAAGATTCGATTCTCCTGAGCAGACCGGACAGGCAACCTCCTCAAATGCCTCACTTCCCAGCCGGGCGAGGAACTCCTCGGCGGTGGTTTGCCAGGTAAAGCCAAGATTTTCAGGCACCGGCTTCGCATTCACGCGGGGAAAGATGCCGAGCCGTGCGGCCTCCTGGTAACTCTCGGACCATTTGGCCAGCGCGACCGAGCGCCCGGGTTCCGGCAGCGCATCGGCCCGCATCCCCAGGTCGGTAAGCTCGCAGCTCAGCGAATCATTTGCATTTCGTCCGGAGCGGCGGCAGACCGTCACATAATTGGGGAGAGATTGCGACTCGTCTCTGGCATAGTCCTGGAGGTCGTTGAGCTTCTGCGCAAAGGCGTAATAGTCATTCAGGAACGGGATCAGCGGCGACCGGTCTTCCGGGTCGAGCGCCGTGCACAGGATCCGCCAGTAGTCGACGTTCTTCAGCCGGATCAGCCGTTCATAGTATTCCTCTGTCCAACACTCTGAGGGACTGCCCTCCATCAGCACACCCGTAAGCACCCGGCGCATGGAGTCGATTGTCTTGTTGAGCGGGCCTTCCAATCGGGCAAGCCCCTCGAAGTAAATCAACGTAGCGATGATGACGGTGAGCCCTTCGGCGGCCTTGCCGGGCTGGTCTTCGGCAAGCGCCGCCAGCAGCGTCTCCCGGCGCCCGCGGTAGAGAAAATGGCGGTCGAGGAAATCATCGAGAATGCGGCACGCAAAATAGATCAGGCTGCAACCGGCCAGGTCCTTACGAAAACGCTCCCGGTCCGGCTCAATGGCCACCGCGAAGTAAGGCAGATCCCAAAGCACCCATTGCAGCCAATCAAGGTATTCGCCGGTGCGGCGCATCAGCTCGGCGCAGAATGCGTTCCCGCGCGAGACCGCGGCGGTATGCGTCTGCAGGCGTTCGATCGCCTGTCGAACCGCTGCCTCGGTCTCCTGGCGATAGGCCGCAATCTGCTCGCCGTAGCGGGAGCGAACCTCCACCGTTGCCTGCTCGGCGCGCCCCTGTAATGCAAGCAGCTGAGCGGTCATCGCGGATACCTGCCCGTGTCCACGCAGGCCAGCATGGTATTCGCAAGCATGAGCGCGAGAAGCGCACCCGGTGATGCCGAATCTTCATAAGCGCAACCGGCCGGTGCGAGCGGCGACTCGATGGCGAGCACGGTTGCGTCCAGTAGCTCCTCAAGGAGAGCCCGCTGCGCGGACACAAGAGATGATTCGTGCCCCGATCCGGCTGCCGGTTCGTCCCAACGCAGGTTCAATACCGCCGACAACGTGAATGCCAGCGGTGCAACGCCTCCGAAAGAGGGATCACGACGATGCATTGTCTTCAGGCCGCCGAGAAGTGCGTCCGCAATTGCGCCGGCGCCAGGCAATGAGCCGAATCGCCACGCGCGGGCGGTCACCCAGGCAAACCATGGCAAATCCGCACCGAGGTTCTCGCATTGCCGGCACCATTCAGTAACCGATTCCCGCAGCCCCCGCGTATCCGCGCCCGACTGGCCAAGGTATCGCAGCGCGAGAGCGGCAATTATGCAGCTGCACTCCGTCTGCGAGGCGAAATGGCGCACGGTCTTCTCGCGTCTGCAGTCTGTCTGGGCGAATCTTCCCGGATGGACGGGCAGGAGCGCTGAGGCGGCACAGGTAGTGGTCGCCGCATCAGCGGCTGAATCGCTATGCCGACCGCAGCGCTTCCATGTGCCGCCGGCTTCTTCTTCCCACGCGAGATAGGTGCGCAGCCGCCAACGGATTGCGGCTACACGCGCGCAGACGGACCGCGCATGCTCGCGTGGAAGCAGATCGAGCATACGGCTGTCGAAAGCAGGAGAGCCGGAATCGAGACTGCTCAGCGCATCGTGCGCGATTGCCGACCAGACGGGATACGGTCGAGTCTGCCATCTCTTTCCTTCAACGACTTCAAAACTGAGCAACTCCCCGGTAATGAGCTGCTGGCTCTCGATGCGCTCCATTGCCGAATCCACGAAGCTTGCAAATGAACTCATGCCCGGCCTTCCTTCCGCGGCGAAAGATCAAGGTAACTCCGCAGGTTGGAGCTTCTCCATTCGTCGAAACGGGCGGCCAGATGCAGACGCGTCTCTGCGCTATCCGGCCACCTGACCGGCGCAATCAGCCTCGTATAATCGCGATCACCGAAGAGAAGATCGAAGTGCCCGGGCCAGCCCTCCAGAAGCATGGCCGCAGCGGAAAGTGCTGCTGCGAACTCATTCCATGAAGCCAGGAGTTCGCTCCACGCAGCATCCCTCGCCAATGCGTCCGATACCCTCGCCGCAGCCAGCCTCAGCCGCTCCATCTCGTGTCTTTCGCCGGGGCCGAATCCAGCCGGCCGAGATCGTGGCTCGGTGCAATATTCGCGGATCATCGCGCGGATTGCGTCGCGCGTAAGGGCGGCAGGCGCTTCTGCCGGAAGGTAAAAGCCGCGCTGGATGGGAGCGCGCCAGTTTTCCGCGCCGCGACCTGCGATGACCACCGTCAGACAATCGAAGAGCGCTGCCGCATGGGCGGGAAATGAATCTGCTGTGATAACCATGTCGGCACCGGCAAGCTGCGACAGGAACTCGGCGACCGGTATGTTGCGACCGGTTTCGGCTCGCATAATCTCGCACCGCACATCGGGATGCTCCTGCCGCCGGATTGAGCGGCAGAGGGCCACGGCGAAGGACTCGCTGGCCGGTGTTGCGCCGGTGTCGAGCCTGAGGCGGACCCGCCCGGGAAGCTCTGCGGGAATGATATTGGCCAGCAGGCTGCTCCAGTAGCGTTCAGAAGGATCCCCTTTCGACGTAAACGGGCTCACGAGAATCGTGAACTCATCGGCGCGCGCTTCCCTTCCGGTTTTCTTCAGCAACCCGCGCCGGTCAGGCAACGGACGCGTCACTCCCATCCACGCCATCATCCGGTCAAGGCAGGTGTAATAACCGATGTAATAGGCCTCCGTTCCGGCCATCTGGTAAATTTCACGCGAACTCGCATCGAGCAGCGAAAATGTGCGCGCACCCAGCGAAAGCTCGGCGTAGCGCCCAACCGCCGGCTCCTTGCAGATCGCCGCAACCAGGCCCGGCGATTCAAAATCGACCAGCAGAATCAGGTCATTCGCATCGCGCGGCGCCCGCAGCTCAGCGACTATCTCACGCAGGCTTGTGTAGTGCTTGACCATCTCCGGTCCGTTGACCCGCGTCCACAAATCCGCATACGCGGAGGAGACGGCAATCCGCGCCTCGGGGGCGAGCTGCCGAAGGCAAGCGGGAATCGGAAAGCAGATCATCTCGTCGCCAATTCCGATGGCCGGACCGTAGATCACCGTGATTCGGCGGATCCCCTTCCAGAAGCTCGGCGGCGGTGGCGACGGACGCACGAGCACGTCCGGCGGCAGATCTTCGCGCAGCCGGTCCTTCAACAGGCTGCGGATCGTGGGAGCCAGTCGAAAGAGGCTTGCCGGTGTCAGCTCTTCCAACTGCTCCGCCACCTGATTGAGGTCCCGGTCGTCGCGATTTCGAAGGAAGCTGCCCAGCGACTGCAGCCCGGCAATGCGCCGGCTCAGGAATCCCGAGTTGCTCGCGCTCACCGGGCGCCGGCTTAAAAAGAAGAGATAGCGCAAAAGGAGCGTAAGCGGCAGTTGAAGATCGGGCGCAATGGGGGATCGTCCAGCGGCCATGGCTACTCGACGATGCCCAGCGCCTTGATCTGCCATGCGTTACCGGAGTCTTGCCGAAAGACGACGACTCGCGGGATCAGCTCCGTCGTAAGGCGGTGACTCTGCGGGTCGCGATAATCCACCTGCACCACGGTCTGAATCAGGATGCCTTCGGGATGAAAGACCGGATCGGGCGTCTCGTTCAGCGAAAGGCTCAGTTCTTCTCCGCGCCAGCGGTCCAGACTCGCCTCCAGTGCAAGCCTCAATCCATCGCGGTCAATCTCACGATGGTCGTGGAACGCGTGATAGTCAAGCGCGATGCACTCCATCGCCTCTTCGATGTCTCCCCGCTCCAGCGCATGTACAAAACGGAAAAGGCAATCGACGGCTGCGTCCGCTGCTTCCGCATCCCAAATCTCTCCCGGAGGCGGCATGCCTGCGACTGCGCGAGACCGTCTTGCCGCAGGAGGCATCACTCCCGCAAAATACCGGTCCCATCCCGCAGGGCTGCTCCCACTTTCCGGTGTCCAGGCCATTAGCAGGTCGGTGGTGCTGGTGAGTGGCGGCCCCGGCTCCCATTCGTTTCCGGCCTGGCGCCATGGCCCTTCAGCATCCCTGTCCGAGGCCTCTCTCCACCGATCCCAACGCGGCATGGCAGCCAGTGTAGCATTGAGCCTCAAGCACTTCCTTCCGCCTGTTTGGGGTTTTGAACGCTGCGATCATGCCGACTGAATTGACTGTTCTCACGGCCGATTATTGCCAGCGTCAAAGCTGGTCCGGCATCGGTGTAGCAGCGGCAATCCAGGCCAGGGCTCTCGCTGCGCAGGGCTGCCTCGTGGACGTTCTTTCTCCGTCGATAGAAACTCCCCCGCGGCCCACGGTGAATCCGCGGCTGCATGTGCTTCCGCGGGAGCGCTTTCCTTTGTCGCCGCAGCGTGGCGGTCTGCTGCATCTCCATTCGCTCGGCCAGGCACAGCTCGCACGCGAGCTGGTTCACCGATTCCGGCTGCGCCTCGTTTACACGGCCCACGCGCTTCCTCACCGCGAGCTTCCCGATTCCGCTCGCGCCCATCACTGGAGCGCCGTTCAGGACCGCATCTTTGCCCATGCCGACCGCGTAGTCTTCCTCAATGAGAGCGATCAAGCCGACGCCTGCCATCACATTCCGGGCCTGGGCACGCGTTCGTGCGTGCTTCCCAACCCCATTTCCCGCGCCCAACCAGTCGCCAGCGGCCATCGCGAAAACCTGGTTCTCTTTGTTGGCCGCCTTGCTGCCAGCAAGGGGATCGCTCTTTTCGCCGCTACCGTTGCCGGCCTCCTCGATCGCGGCTGTTCGTGGAATTTCGCTGTCGCGGGAGGCCACGGCGACGCTGCTGAATACGAGATGGTGACCGGTCTCGCAGCGAGGTATCACAGGCGCTGCCGCCTGCCTGGCTGGCTCGATCGCCCGGCCATGCATGCGCTCTACGCTCGCGCCTCACTCGTCCTGATCCCCAGCCGTTACGAACCCTGCGGCATGGTCGCGCTGGAGGCCATGCGCATGGGCGTGCCCGTACTGGCTTCCGGAGCGGGCGGGTTGGCACGATTGGCCGATCCCGAGTCCGGTGCACAGATCGTCGACGATGACTCACCTCAAAGCTGGATCGAGGCATGCGAGGGGCTCATTGCCAGCGATACTTTGCGCCGTGAGTTGAGCCTGCGTGGACCGGCTTACGTCGCGGCGCAATGCGATCCGCAGCGCTGGGCTCGACGATTCCTGGCCGCGGTCGAACACTGACCGGCTGCGCGGCCCGAGCGATTCCCGGAGCGATTCCCGGAGCGATTCGGCCATGATCCGGCTCGATTCGGCAAATGTTAGAATCCACTTCGCCATGACGCCGATGACCCTCCAATCGTTGGCGGAATCTCTCTCACAATGGGCAAACCGGCCTGCTCTCGGGTTGCGCGGCGAGTGTGGCAGCCGCTGGCTCTCGTACAGCGATCTCTTCGGCCTTTCTTGCAAAGCTGCGCAGGCCTTCGCCACCCGTAACCTTCCCGCTCAATCGCGTGTCATTCTGTGGGCGGACAATTCTCCCGAGTGGGTCGCGTGCCTTCTCGGCGCCGCTTTTCGCGGCCTGGTGGTTCTCGCAGTCGATAGCCAGACGTCTCCGGAAGCTGTCGCAAAAGTGGTGGCCGAGACGGGCGCGGCTCTTGTGGTTTTTGGCGCCGGTCAGGATCACGGCAATCTGCCGGTGGCCAGGCTTTCACTCATGGCCATCGAAGATGGCGAGCCGGGGGCGATCGACCAGTTGCGCGTCCCGGTCGAAGCTGACTCGCCCGCGGTGGTGGTTTTTACCTCGGGAAGCACCGGCCAGCCGCGCGGCGTTATCCTCACGCATCGCAACGTGGTCAGTCAGCTCCAGCCCTTTGCGCGCTTCCGCGCCGTTACGCGCATTGTTCCCATACGGCTGCTGGCGCTCTCGCCGCTCAGCCACGTCCAGGGACTGGTTCTCGGGGCCTGCCTGCCGCTCTACCTGGGCTTGAGCACCCTGTACGCACAATCGGTCGCTCCGGGATACCTCATCTCCGCCCTTCGCATCGGTCGCATCGGCATTCTGCTGGCGGTCCCGCGGATTCTCGAAGTGCTCGAAGAGCGCCTGGAGTTCGAAGTCGCTCGCCGCTTCGGATCTCACCGCCTCGGGGCCTTTGGACGGGTTCGTGCAGCGCGCAAGATTCTTGGGATGCGCTTCTCGGCAATCCTCGTCGGAGGCGCGACCTTTCCGGCGGCGCGGGAGCGTTTCTGGCAGCGCATGGGCTGCCTTCTCATCCAGGGCTACGGTGCTACCGAGACAACGGCTCTGGCTACGATGTGTAGACCCTTTCTCGGAAGCCCCGGGTCCGTGGGTTACCCGATTCACGCAGACTCAATTCGGCTCGCCGAGGACGGCGAGATCCTGGTACGAGGGCCCCATCTTTCCGCCGGCTACCTCGACGACGAGCGGCGGCTCGATCAGACACCTGACGGCTACTTCCGCACCGGTGACCTGGGCGAATACGATGCCGAAGGCCGCATTGTTTTCCTCGGCCGCAAGCGGGAGATCATCGTCACAGCAGAGGGCAACAATATTCACCCTGCAGCCATCGAGTCTGTCCTTGAGCAGTGTGATGGGGTGCGCGCTGCTGTGGTGACTGGCCGGAAGATGAACGGGCTTGAAGAGATACACGCCGTCTTACTGCTGCGCGTGGATGCCGATCCTGCAACTGCGGTTCACTCTGCCAATCGCATACTGCCGCCTTGGCAAAGGATTCGCGGCTGGTCCATCTGGCCGCAGGTTGATTTCCCTCGCGGCGCTCTCGGCAAGGTAAGGAGAAAGGAGGTGGCAACCTGGCTCGATGGGGCGGCTGCCTATCAGCGCGATACGCCGGATGAGACGCGCCCGCAACTGCCTTCACTCGAAAGCTGCCTCGCGGAACCCGATTCGCGCAGGCGCATCGATGCGCTTTCCCGCTATCTGCTTCCCATCATCGCCGGACGGACTGCAGCCGAAATCGCCGCAGAAACCCGCAATCTCGGCCTCGATTCCATGGAAACCATCCGCCTGCTGTCGAGAATTGAGGAGCAGCGAATGCCGGGTTCCGGCGAAAGTATACCGGCACGCTCTTCTGAACCTGTCGATGCGATCGATTTCCAAATTGCCCGCCCTGAGCGCCGTAGACCTCAGGAAAAAGCACCGGCCTGGCAATACTGGCCGGGGGTCCAATTCTTTCGTTCAATTTTTCGAAGCCTCACCCTCGATCTTCTCATTCCGCTGCGGGGGGAGGTGGAGGTCGACGGCCTCGAATATCTTGCGGGGTTGCGTGCCCCATTTCTGGTCACGCTTTCCCCTGCGGACCGTCAGCATCCCACCGATTACCTCGCGGTCTACAAGGCGCTGCCCCGGCGCTTCTCGCGGCGTCTTCTCTTCGTGATGCGCTCCACTCCTCCGGACGGTTTCGCGCCTTATCTTCACGGTACCGGACAGGTCAGTCCCGCCTATCGCCTGCTCCTGGCGGCGCTCTTTCATGTCGGTGCCTCCTCCTGGTTTCCTTTTGCACTCTTTCCAACGGTTGAGCCGGGTATCCTTGGCCTTGCACGAGTTGCAGGCGGCATCGATCGCGGCTATCAGCCTGTCGCTGTATGGGGGCGCGGCACCGCTCTTCTCGCGGCTGAGACGAGGGCTACCGTCGTTCCCGTTCGCCTGACCGGCAATGACTCCCTTAAGCGAAAGTCGCTGTGGCCGCGCCCGCGAGTTCGCGTTGCCTTTGGCGAGCCCATCCACCCTGGAGCCGTTCCCGACCCGATCCACCTGCTCTCCATGGTCGAGCGCCGGCTTAAATCTATGCGGGAACGCGCACCTGCGCAGAAAGACTCTGCCTGACCCGGTCATGTACCGGCCGCTTTCACTCTGCCTTTTCAGAAACGCTATATACTCGTGGGCAAGATTCGGCGAAGCAAATCTGCCGGGCGTCGAAAGGAGCTCTTATGCTGATTCAAACTGTCCATGCCGTCGCGGATGAACCGGGCTTCCAGGCAGCTTGCGATGCTGTCGATGAGATGCCCTCGGGCGTCCAGCTGGCCGCCTTTTTCCCATCCAAGGACCGCTCCACGGTTACCTGCATCTGGAATGCGGAATCTATTGCGGCGTTGAAGGCCTTCGTCGATCCGCGGGTTGGGAGCACTGCAACCACAACTTACCTCGAGCTGGACGAAGCGAAAGCCACGGTCCCTGAGACCCAGGAAGTGAAAGCTTCTCAGGAGGTGCAGCACCCTGCGGCTGGCGATGCGATCGCCCTTCACGCGCTTGGTAAGCAACTCGCCGCCCAGAAGAAGACTCAGGAAGCGCTGGGCGTCTTTGTCGCTAATGCTGCGCTTCATCCTGAGGAGTGGTTCGTCGAAGCCGGGCTGGCCCGGGGCTATGCGGCCGTCGGCGACTTCGGCCAGGCGACGGTACACATGAAGCTCGCTCTCGATCGCGCACCAGCCAAGCGCCGCGGGCACGTCAACCAGCTTCTTGCCCGGCTGGAGCATCAGGAGAGTCTCAACTAGCCGCCTCCGGATTCGCCCGGGCAGCCCTCGGTTTCCGAGGCCTTTGGAAAAATTTCCGCCGTCCCAGAATTTGCGACGAAAACGGATCGAGCGGGGTGTGCCCATTGCCATGCAGAATGCAGGGTCTTGATCCTGTGACCAGATTTCTCGGCTCGCGTCCCGCCATCCTTACGTCACCAGTTGCGTTGTGCAGGCACTGAAAGATCCTGCATTCGTGGTCCAGCCGGATCTGCGCTTTTCCGGAAACATACTGGCCTGCCCACCACCACTGGTCGCAAGAGCGCGCCGCAATGCGCGGAGCGCCCAGCCGCTCCATCATCGCCAGCAGCGCTTCGGTCTCGGCGATGATGCCGCCGGCATTGAGGAAGCGATAGCGTGTCGGGGCAGGCGGATACTCTGCTTCCGACTGGCCGGCGCCCCCGGGATAACAATTGGCTTCCGCGGCAAATACGATCGGCGATCCAAGGCTCCGGAACTGCTCAAGAATTTTGTCGAGACCAGCCGCCAGCACAGTGTCGTAGCCATCGGTGTAGAGGACGATCCTGCACTCCTCACGATGGCTGCGCAGGAACCAGTAGAGCGCCCGCAGCTTGTTGTAGCCGAAGCCGAACCACGGCGCGCCTCTTCCGATCACGACCAGCTCCGCGCCCACCTGCCGGCAGCTCTGTTCGAGATCGCTCAGGCCGCTCGCGCGATGTGTGGCGACGGCACATAACACCACGCCGCTGGAATGGGCGACGCTTCGTCCCCGGCGCGAACCGGGGGGAAGCCGGCGCATCATCTCCACCGCCTCCACCACAATGGACACGATGCGCCACCGGCTCTTCTCCAGCTTCCATAGACATTTCAACTTGAGGCGCGCACCACAGCGGGCAAATGCGAGATTGTCGTTCCACAGCAGTTCGAGCTCGGCCTGCGCGGAAACATTGTGCGCGTCCTGCTCGCAATGTCCCAGGTGTCTGAACTCTGCTTCCAGATCCTGCCCGCTCAAAGCCTGTTTGCAGAGCAGCAGGGCATCCCTGACCGGTACTGGGTTGCCATCGATCGTGACCTCGGAGCCGCTCAGTTCCTCGGCAAGGGCGTCGGTATCCTGGAACTCCAAAGCCTCACGGATAGCCAGAAAGCGCTCCGCCGCCACCCGGGGCGACCAGCGCGGGTGAAATCCGAGACGAGAGATGAGCATTCGTCACTCCCACGAGAGCGGGCGCTTGAGGTACCGGCCTATTTTGCGGCCTACAACCTCGCCGTCCTTGTATTGAACCTGGCCGCGCAGAATGGTCATCGCCGGCCATCCCGTCAATTCCATCCCTTCAAACGGCGAATACTCCTGCGCCGAGTGCAATGCCGCGGCGCGCACGCGCTGTGTCTTCTCAGGATCCACAATCGCCAGGTCCGCGTCAGAGCCGACGGCGATTGTGCCTTTGCGTGGATAGAGACCGAAATATCGTGCCGGGTTCGCCGCCGCCAGCTCCGCGAGCCGAACAGGAGCGACCCCGCGTTTGTGCCATCCCTCGGAGAGCAGCACGGGATACCACAGGGCTGAGCCTCCAAAGCCCGGCTGGGATCCCCACAAGTCATCTTCGTTCTTGGCGACTTCCTGGCAGCAGGCGTGATCGCTGACCACGGTATCGACTTGCCCTGAGCGGATGCCCTGCCACAGCGACTCCACGTCCGCGCTGTTGCGAATCGGCGGATTCACCTTGCCCTTGATTCCGCCGGCGGTGTCACAGGTCAACGCCAGGTGATGCAGCGTCGTCTCGCACACGATATCCAACTGCGGATAGCGCGTCCGGATTTCAATCGCTGCTTCCAGCGCCTCTCGTGAACTCAAGTGCAGCAGGTTCAGCGGGCAACCCGTTGCATCCGCGAGCACTCCCGCTTCGTGGATGGAGAGCCGCTCGGACAGAGGTGGCCGCGAGCGGCTGTAGCCTGCAAGACCCTCCGGGCCATGCCGCTTCACTTCCTCGATAAAGACGCGGATGATCTCGGGATTTTCACAATGCAGGCTGAGCGAAATGCGGCCAGTTGCGCCGCGCTTTGCGGCGATCGCCGAGATGCGCTCCATCATTTGATAGAGGTGGCCGAGATCGTAGTTCTCGGCCATGGTATATGCGGAGCCGGCGGTCGAATCCGATGCAAGGTTCAACCCTTTATAGAACATGTAGAACTTGAAGGAAGCGATGCCGAATTCTTCGACCAGCATCTCGATCTCGGCCAACTGCACCGAATCCATGATGGCGAGGTGATAGGCGTAATCGGTGTAGAAATGACCTTCGGACAAGGCCAGCACGCGGGGAAAAATCTCGCGGTACGGTCCTGTCGTTCCGAGATAATTGTGCCCGGTGCGGAAATAACTCACCAGCGCCGTCACGCCGCCGACCAGCGAGGAACTCGATTCGCTCTCTGCATCCTCGGAGTGGGGACGATAAATGCCGACGTGGTAATGAGAATCGACTGCTCCCGGAAAGACCATCATTCCACGCGCGTCGACGATCGAGTCGGCTTCCGACGCTGGGATATCGTCGGCCATTGCGACAATACGTCCCTCCTGGATGCCGAGATCGCCGCGGCGCTCACCCACGAAGGGAATCACCAGGCGGCCACCCTTGACGATCGACTCGTAGCGTTGCACTGATCTATTCCCCCGCGCGAGATCTCTGAATATCGCCGAAATCATACACAAAGCGCTCACCGGAGGCCCTTGATACAATTGCCCGTTCACCAGCTGCCCTTCCAGTGGCTCAGCAAAAGTGCCACATAGACCCTGAATCGACGGGGAATACTCAGTGTGAAACTCGCAAACGATGGGGATTCACGGCGATCGCCGAAAGCCTGGAGCGCGAAGCCCTGAAGCAAGAGACAAGCCGGCATCCGATAATTACCTGTGAACGTGTAACGACGGAGACTTGCGTTGAGCGATGTGTTGATTACCGGCGGATTCGGCTTCCTGGGTAGCCATCTGACCGAACTGCTTCTCAAGGAAAGCGATGAGACCGTTCACGTCGTCGACAACTTAAGCACCAGTCCGATTCCTCTAGAAGAATTGCTCCCGCACCTGCCGCCCAGCCGGCTCAGTTATGAAATCACCGATCTGTCATCGGCACTCGAGCACCTTCCCCATTTGCGTCCGCGCATTATCTATCACACCGCGTCGCTCGTAGGTCCGGCTGCGATTCTTCCCCATGCCGGCTTCATCGCGCTCAATATTCTCAGCGACGCTCTGGCTGTGGCAAAACTGGCGCTGCGTACCGGGGCGCGCCTGATTTACGTCTCATCGAGCGAAGTTTACGGCGGCGGCGTCAACGGGCTGTGTTCGGAGACCATGCCCGTCCGCATCGCTGGGCCATCTTCGGCACGCTCCGAGTATGCCCTGGGCAAACTCACCGCTGAAGTAGCTCTGACCAATTTGCATCGTGCCGGGGGGCTGGACTTGTGCATCGTGCGGCCATTCAATGTGGCAGGACCAAGGCAGTCCGGCGTGGGCGGCTTTGTGCTGCCGCGTTTTGCCGGACAGGCGCTGGCATCTCTGCCACTTACCGTCTTCGGCAACGGCACGCAGCGCCGCGCCTTCACCGACGTGCGCGATATCGCCGCGGGCCTGCGGCAGATCGCTGACTGCGGAGAACCAGGCGAGATCTACAACCTGGGGAATCCGGAGAATGTCTGCACCATCCTGGAGTTGGCGGAGCAGGTCCGCGAGTTGACCAGGACTTCGAGCCCCATTTCGTTCGTCGATCCCAGGCAAATCTATGGACCGCTCTATGCGGAGGCCAATGATAAATTTCCCGATACTGCGAAATCTCGCAGTATCGGATGGCGCCCACTTCGCAATCGCCAGGAGATTATCGAGGGTACTGTTTCCTTGATGCGCAGCGCACCCCCGGCGACCCGGCAGCGGCTGCAAGGCTTCTGAGGTTGGGAGAGACAGTTCTCATGGCAGAGTTCCTCGTGATTGCTCCACATGTCGATGATGAAGTGCTCGGTTGCGGCGGTATTCTCGATCGCCGCTTTCATGTGCACTACTGCGGCGTGGAGGAATTCCGAATTGTCGATCGCGAAACACGGCTGCAAGAAGCAAGCGCCTGTGCGGAGTTTTTGGGCTTCTCCTTTACGATCTCTGCAAATGCCGTGAATGAGTATCGGGTCTCCGACCTCATCTCTTCCTTTGAGGAGCTCATCAACCTGCATCGTCCCGCTGCGGTGTTCCTGCCTTATCCCAGCTACAACCAGGACCACCGCGCGGTACTGGATGCGGCGCTCACTGCCCTTCGTCCACATGATCGCAACTACTTTGTGCCCAATGTTCTGCTCTACGAGGAGATTCAGGTCACAGGCTGGCCGGTTCGCGACGACCTCCTGCGCAACTCCGCCTTTCAGCCCAACTTTTTCGTGCCCATCGAGATCGAACGCAAGATTGCGGCCTATCGTCTGCATGCTTCGCAGGTGCGCGCCATGCGCTCTCCCGAGTTGCTGACAGCGCTTGCCCGGTGGAGAGGCTTCCAAAGCGCGCAAGAATATTCTGAAGCCTTTCAGATCATTCGGCAGTCCGATCCGAGAAAATTGGTCTTCGGGAAACTGTACGAGGAGGGCTGACTGCGTGGCCGGAAAGCGCGTTCTCTTCGTTGCCTATTACTGGATGAGGCCGGTCGGCATGATCGGTGTCTTCAAGCGCTGTTTGCGCCTGATGGGAGCGCTGCCCGAGGATTACGAAGTTTTCTTTCTTAACTTCGGCGAGGTGCCTCCGGACGACCCCGCTTATCGCCGTGTAGCTCACCGCGTGCAACTGGTCCGGGATCCCGGGAGCGCGGAAGGCATGGAAAATCTGTACAGGCGCCTCAAGCTCGATACCATCGTTCTTGGGGAGTGCCCTCTGGCAGGCAGCATGCGGCGCGCTTATCGAACGGGCGCGCGTTGCGGACTGCCGATGATCGCCATCGACAACTATTATGGCAAGGGCCTCGCTCGTCTTACTCAATGCGGCTACTGGCATATCAGGAAGTGGCTGTTTCTGGGTCTGCTCAGCCGCGGCCGCGGCTTCGGCCGGTCCATCGGCTTCGAGGTTGTGCCTCCGCTCATTCCCGCGCCCGGCGATTGCGCTTCGCGGGAGCGTGACCGCATCGTAGTCATGGGATACGATCGAGCGACTGTTGAAATGTCGTTCCAGGTCCTCAAGTCTCTCCCACCCGGGCAGCGCGTCGACTTCTTCCTCCCCGGCCAATCAAAAGAACTGTACGACGGGCTGCCAATGGAAACCTTGCCGCACGACTTTCACTTTTTGCATGCTCCCACCGATATCGGCCTTTCCGATTCGATCTCCCATGCCAGGCTCGTTCTGGGCAAGGCTGGTTTTCAGCAAGTCGTGGAGAGCATTCTTCTCGGATCCCCGATTGTCTGCCAGATGTACGACAGCGGCTTGCGGCAGTTCATGGTGCCCACCCATCTCAAGCCCTACGTCAAACTGGTCTGGACTCGCGCTCAACTGGAACGGGCGATGCCTCACATTCAGGGCTGGGCAGCGGGCAATCCCATCCTTCCCTGGATGGGCGTCCCCAAAGAAATCCCCGATACGGTCAGCTTCGCAGCCTCCAGACTAGCGGCGATGATCGAGGAGTAGCGTTGCAACGACCACTCGCCGCAATCACCGGAGCCTCCAGCGGCATCGGCATGGTCTTCGCGCGAAGGCTTGCAGCAGACCACGATCTGCTCCTGATCGCCCGCCGTAGAGAGAAGCTGGAAGCCCTGGCGGCGGAACTGCGCACCGAATACGGCTCAACGGTCGCCGTACTGCGGGCCGATCTTTCCGAGGAGTCCGATCTCTCCATCGTTGCCGAACGCATTGCCTCCGAGTCTAAATTGGCACTGCTCGTTAACAATGCAGGCTTCGGCACACGAGGAATGTTCTGGGCTGCGGATCTCGCGACGCAGGAAAAGATGCACCGGCTGCACATTACAGCGACACTCCGCTTGACCCGCTGCGCCCTGCAAAACATGATGGAAAGAAACTTCGGTGCCATCATCAATGTTGCATCGGTCGCAGCATTCCTGAGGCGTCCAGGCAGCGTGAGTTACGGAGCCACGAAGAGTTGGATGACTGCCTTTACCGAAGGCCTTTATCTCGAATTGAAGAACGCGGATTCCTTAGTCCGTGTTCAGGCTCTTTGTCCCGGATATACATATTCGGAGTTCCACGATGTGATGAATGTCGACCGGACCAAAGTCGCCCCGGATTACCTCTGGCTTCGCGCTGAAGATGTAGTGGAAGAATCGCTGAAAGGCCTTTCTCGCGGAAAACTGTTTGTCGTGCCGGGATGGCAATATAAGACGTTCGTGAGTCTGGTTTCGAAGCTGCCCAATTCACTGAGACTTGCGATTGAAGCTGCCGGATCCAGAGGGAGAAGGCGAAGCTCATGAATTCGAGGGAATTCCACTGCAGTTGCGCGCACAATGCACGCAACTGCAATGGTGCCGGTAGCTCGAAAGATCAGTCTTCGTGAGGAACGGGCGGAGCGATCACAATGCGGTCAAGATCAGGAGCGTATCCAGTGGGATTGCCGATGCTGATGGTGTTCGTTCCGGCATGGAGTTGCACGGGCAGAACGACCGGTACCGGGTCATTGAAAGTGCTCCCGTTGAGGTCAAGCTCTGTCGATGCGCCTCCGTTGACGCTCATGAAGTAAGAGCGCGGCCCACTGGTCTGATAGTCGATCTCCAGTTGATACGTCCCGTTTGCGGGCACGGTCACATTGGAGAAAGTGACGGAATTCGCCGCGCCCGCGCCAATGTTGCCGGCTTTCCCAAGCCCTGACGAATAATTGCTGAACCCTCCGGTCACTGTGCCGCCCAGAGTTGCCACTTCTGCTTCATAAGTTGAGGAAGTGGGAAGAGGGAAATCTCCGTTGCCACTAATGACGATCCGGTCAAGATCAGGCGGGTAACTTACCGGGCTGCCGAATTCGATCGTGTTCATCCCTTTCTCCAGGCGAACAGGAACGGTTGTGCCGGCGGGAAGAAAGAAGCTTCCTCCTCCGCAGTTCAGGGTCTGGAAAGCGCCGCCATTCACACTGTAAAGATAGGAGCGAAGCCCCTGGGTCATCGAGTCCACCTGCATCAGGTACTCGCCGGCCCGCGGTACATACACATTGTTGAAGGTGACGTTATTCTGAGCACCCAGACCCAGGCCACCTACCTTTGCTCCTCCAGAGCACGCAGGGCAATCCGCGATTACTGCCGAGCCGCCGAGAATGGCAGATTCAGCTTCATAGCTTGTGGATGGCGATGGAGCAGGGCGTCCGAAGCCGGTGACTTTCAAGAGGCGTGAGCCGTGCCCTTGCAGGATCGTGGAAAATCCCCCGGCTGCGGGTCCCAGATTGCGATGCGACCAGAGATCGCGGACCTGTAAAGCGCCGGTGAAGCCGAGCAGGCTCCAGGGGATGCGGGCATTTGTAACTGTGGCGTTCATATTAAAGATGCCCACATAGTAGTTGCCATTGCCGAGATTGCTCACCCATACCTCCAGGTCGCCGTCCAGCAACTGGATTGCCGGCTTGCCGGATTGATTTACGGCAAGCACTTCGTCATTGGTCGTAAGTTGTTTTCCGAAGCTGTCGATTTTCGTGAGATCGCCCCCAAGATAGATGGGAGCATTTGCCAATGCCCACAATGACAGTGCTGACTGCTTTTCATCGTTGGTAAGACCGTCGAGGGCGCCATCGCCGATATCCAGCGAATCCAGATCGTTCCATCCGAGGCGCGGACCTGCGGCATTCTCCCAGCCGGGAAGATCACGGAAGCGCTCGTAAATCCGAGGCCAGTCAGTGAGTGTGGCGCAATTGCCTTCGCACTCAACATCCTGATCGATGCGTCGCGCATTGGAATATTGCTGCCAAACGCTGAGATAATCCTGATCGAGCGCCCAGGAGATCGTCAGCCAGATGGGGCGTCCGTTCGCCGCGATAGCCTTTGACCACGCCTCGACGTCAGCGCGGTTATCAATCGACAGGTCATAGCTGTCTGAACCCGGCGTAACGCCGTCAAGTTTGATGAAATCGATGCCCCATGAAGCGAAGAGCGCAACCACGGAATTCATATATTCCTGGGCTCCCGGCTTGGTGAAATCGATCTTGTAATGATAGGGCGAAGTCCCCGGCCCGCCAAAAGCGTTGCCCGCGGTATAGGGAACGGTCAGGATGTCCTGAATGTGATAGGTTGTGCCGAGGATTGGCGAATTGGCAGCGACCGCCGGATACTCTACTCCCGGAATCCAGTAGATACCTGCCTTCTGCCCGTTCTGGTGGATATGATCGACCAATGCCTTGATGTCTGGAAATGTAGTGGTGTTGGGGATCGGCCGGCCGTTGGCATCAAAGCTCCCTTGCCAGCCCGAATCGATGTTGATGTACCGGAAGCCATGAGCCTCCAGTCCGGAGGATGCCAGGGCGTCCGATTCCGCGGCAACGTTGGCCTGAGTGAGAAAGCCCGAGTTGATCGTCTGCTCGCTGAAGGTGCTCCAGCCCAGGTAGGGCCGCTGACCGACGCCATTCACCTGGGCGAGGGTCTGCACAGCAGCGAGCAGCACGGCGCCGGCAAGCAGTGACCGGAAGTTGCGATTTCGCTTATAAAACAGAGGATGCGCGTTACGGGCAAGTGGCGCTGAATTGCCACAGGACGAAGTGCTGGTGATCATAGCGGGGGCCTCCACGACCTTTAAATGGTTGATATGCGATTCTGGCTGACGGTAACGTTCACGGAAAAGCAGAAGCGGACACACTCTAGAACTACGTTTCATGACTTGTCAAGCCGCAGCCTCAATCAATCTCGGTTAAATTTTTATGAGTCTTGGTGCGGATGCAATGCGAGCCGGCAGCCGGTTCTTTTTCAAAGAAAGCAGTTGCTAATCTTATCCGTGTTCGTTAACGTTAACGATTGAAGTCCTGATCTTCACTACTATCATGTCCATCCAGACCATGATCTCCAGCACAGCCGATACTTCGATGCTTCCTCTACCGCCCGCACCAGCCAGTGAAACCGGCGCCGTAAAGGCATGGCGCGAGCCAGTCGTCATGAAGACCTATTTGCCGGACGAGCCCGATCCAAACCCGCTCTTTCTTGAAAAGCGCGTGTATCAAGGCAGCAGCGGCAAAGTGTATCCCCTGCCCGTTATTGATCGAATCGCGACCGCGCCTTGCGAGCACAGCTGGCAAGCGGTGCATCTGGAAAACGAATACCTGCGCCTCATGATCATGCCCGAGATCGGCGGCCGCATCCATGTCGGCTACGACAAGATCAACGGTTACGACTTCTTTTATCGGCAGAATGTGATCAAGCCGGCGCTGGTCGGTCTGGCCGGACCCTGGATATCCGGCGGAGTGGAATTCAACTGGCCGCAGCATCATCGTCCTGCGACGTTCATGCCAGTCGAAGTTTCAATCGAGCGCCACGAGGATGGATCCATTACTGTCTGGTGCAGCGATCACGATCCCCTGACGCGCATGAAAGGCATGCACGGCGTTTGCCTGCGGCCAGGGTGCGCCTATCTTGAGCTAAAGGTCAGACTGTACAACCGCACATGGGACACCCAGACCTTCCTCTGGTGGGCTAACCTGGCCACCCGCGTTCACGAGCACTATCAATCCTTCTTTCCGCAGGATGTGCGCTATGTTGCCGACCATGCCAAGCGGGCGATCACAGAGTTCCCGTACAGCCTGGGCATGTATTACGGCATACCTTATGGTGAACGGGCATCGCACGGCGTGCCGGCCGACGAGATGCCGCCCCATTTTGTGCCCGATGGTTCTTATCCTCCGAACGATTTGCGCTGGTACGCCAACATTCCGGTTCCAACCAGCTACATGATCGCCAATTCGCGAGAAGATTTCTTTGGCGGTTACGATCACGCCGCACATGCCGGCGTCGTGCACGTCGCGAATCACCACATCGCCCCGGGCAAAAAGCAGTGGACGTGGGGAAATCACGAATTCGGTTATGCGTGGGACCGCAGTCTCACCGATCATGACGGTCCTTACATCGAATTGATGGCTGGTGTCTATACAGACAATCAGCCTGACTTTTCCTTCCTCGCTCCAGGAGAGACGAAGACCTTCAGCCAGTTCTGGTATCCGATCCGGGAAATCGGCATCCCTGATGCTGCCAACCTGCATGGGGCCTTGCGCGTAACGCGTCAGGGAGAAAAAGCTCAGGTTCATCTGATCGTGACGCAGGAAATCACAGATGCCACCGTCCGGCTGACTTCTCCCGCCGGCCACGCTGCATGGAGCGGAACGCTACATCCGGAGAGCCCCGCTCTTATCAGCCTACAACTTCCGGGCAAGGCCACAACATGGAAGGTTGAGGTCGAATCAGGAGGTGAAATTCTGTTGCGGTATGCACCCGCAGAGATTTCTCCCGCGCCGGCGCCTGTACAAGCAACTGAGCCTCCTCTGCCTGAACAAATTGCAACCACAGATGAACTTTATTTGACCGGGCTGCATCTTGAGCAATATCGCCATGCTACGCGAGCGCCGGAACCGTACTGGCAGGAGGCGCTCAGGCGTGATCCGCTCGATAGCCGCTGCAACAACGCGCTTGGGCGCTTCCACTTGCGCCGCGGAGAGTTTGCCATAGCCGAAAGCTGCTTCCGGAAGGCGATTGAGCGGCTGACGGCGCGCAACCCAAATCCTTACGACAGCGAGCCCTTCTATAACCTCGGCATGGCGCTGTTGTTTCAGGATCGCAGCAATGAAGCCTACGATGCCTTCTATAAAGCAACGTGGTCTGCGGCATGGCGCGGGCCCGGCTATCAACGCCTGGCGGAGATCGATGTGCGCATTGGCCGGCTCGCTGCGGCCATGGAGCATCTTGACCGCTCGCTGCGCGCTGAGGCGGATAATCTGAATGCGCGAAATCTTCGCGCCGTCATCCTGCTGCGGCTGGGGCGCAATGCAGAGGCAGAGTCTCAAATTGACGCGGTACTCGCCCTCGATCCCCTCGACGCGTGGAGTCTTTTTCTGAAGACGGGCACTCTGCCAACTGACTCGGGCCGGCGCTTGGACCTTGCTTACGATTTCATTCGCGCGGGTCTGCTCGACGATGCAGAGAAGGTTCTTGAAGGCGAAGCCGCCGCGATGGGACTCTATACGCGTGCATTCATCAAGACCAGCCTTGGTGATTCCTTCGCAGCCCGCGACCTCTATGCGCAAGCCGCGAAAGCCGATGCGACCTATGTTTTTCCGAGCCGGCTTGAAGAGATGAAGGCGCTTCTGGCGGCAATTGCTGCGAACCCAGACGATTCGCGGGCCCCATATTATCTCGGCAATTTCCTCTATGATCGCCGTCGTCATCGCGAGGCGATCGCACAATGGGAAAGAGCTGCAAAGCTGGATCCGGTGTTTCCGACGGTGTGGCGCAACCTCGGCATTGCGTACTACAACGTGGAACACGATGAGCAAAAGGCACGCGAGGCCTTCGAGCGTGCAAGGATTGCCGACCGCAGCGATGCGCGCATCCTGTATGAAGAAGATCAGCTTCATAAGCGCCTGGGAGACGAGCCGGCTGAACGGCTCGCTCGACTGAAAGCCAATCGTGACCTGGTCGCTCTGCGTGATGATCTTTCCGTGGAACTTGCCGCTCTCTGCAACCAGGTGGGCAGGCCGGCGAACGCGCTCGGCCTGCTTCAATCGCGAAGCTTTCAGCCCTGGGAGGGCGGCGAAGGCCTGGTATTGGGCGAGTATGTACGCGCGCAGATACTGCTGGGTCGCGAAGCTCTCGCCAGCGGAGATGCCCGCGGCGCCATCGAACATTTTGATTCGGCAAATCATCCCCCTCAAAGCCTCAACGAAGCACGGCATCTGCTGGCGAACAGCAGTAACATCGAGTTCTGGCTGGGCGAAGCCTGGGCTGCAGCTGGAGATACCGGAAAAGCAAAGCTGCATTGGGAAAAAGCTGAACGGCAGCGCGGCGATTTTCAGCAGATGCAGGTACGCGCCGTTTCCGAGATGACATACTGGAGCGCTATGGCGCTGTGCCGTCTCGGCCGTGACGAGGAGGCAGCCGCACTCTTCACCAATATCCTCGACTACGCAGCAGCGCTGGAGAAGGAGACTCCGAAGATCGATTACTTCGCCACTTCCTTGCCGGCAATGCTCCTCTTCGAAGAGGATCTGCGGAAGCGGCAGCAAATCACGGCGACATTTCTCCGCGCGCAGGCGCTGTTCGGTCTCGGACAAAACGCGGAAGCACATGCTGCGCTGACTGAGGTTCAGAGATTAGACCGCTCGCACGCAGGCGCTCACGACCTGCTGGCAGATATTTCAACCAATCGGACGGACTCGTAGCGGTGCACGACTCTACTCTTTCAGCCGGGGATGGCTGCCCTGGACTCGACACGCGAGTCACGAAATACGCGTGGGGCATCGCACTCGTCGCTGCGCTCGGAGGCTTGCTCTTCGGCTATGACTGGGTAGTCATCGGGGGCGCACGCCAGTTCTTTGAGATCCATTTTCATCTGCAGAGCGCTTCGGCTGTCGGCTGGGCCAACAGTTGTGCTCTCGTGGGCTGTTTTGCCGGATCTCTGATCGCCGGAAGCCTCGGAGATCGCTACGGCCGCAAGCCGGTTTTGCTTATCTCGGCTCTCCTGTTTGCAATCTCGTCCATCCTTACCGGGTGGGCGTGGTCGTTCACGGCATTCATTGCATGGCGCATCATCGGCGGCGTGGCCATCGGCCTCAGCTCCAATATTTCGCCGCTTTACATTGCAGAGGTGAGCCCGGCAGCGCATCGCGGACGCCTGGTGAGTCTGAATCAATTCGCAGTTGTGATCGGAATTCTCCTGGCGCAAATTGTGAACTGGCGTATTGCCGATCCCGTGCCGCCAAACGCATCCGTTGAGACGCTTCTGACATCGTGGAATGTCCAGCTCGGCTGGCGCTGGATGTTCACCGCGGTTGCCTTACCGGCGGTTATCTTTCTTGTGGCATCATTTGGGCTCCCCGAAAGTCCGCGATGGCTTCTGGTTCGCGGCCGTAAGGACCAGGCACTGAAGGTGCTGCGCAAAATTGGTGGAAGTGCGGAATACGCGACGACTGAAAGTGCATCCATCCTCAGCGCCCTGCATGATGAAGACAATCGCGCTTCCAGCTGGCGCGGACTGCTGCAGCCTGGAGTGCGCACCGTCCTCATCGTTGGGATTGTGCTGGCGGTCCTTCAGCAGTGGAGTGGCATCAACATTCTCTTCAATTACGCGGAGGAGGTTTATCGGGCGGCTGGACTCGGCGCCAATCAGATTCTCTTCGATATCGTCATCACCGGCACCATCAATCTGCTCTTTACGCTTGCGGCAATGGCAGTCGTGGATCGCCTGGGACGGCGTCCGCTGATGCTGATCGGCTGCCTGGGGATTGGCGTATCCCACCTGATGGCAGGATCTGCTTATCATTTCGGCCGGCAGGGCACGGCTGTGCTGGTGCTCACACTCTGCGCAATTGCATGCTACGCGATGACACTTGCACCGTTGACCTGGGTGCTTATCGCTGAAATCTTTCCGAATCGCCTGCGCTCGCTCGGAGTTTCCGCCGCAGTATCCGCACTCTGGATCTCAGCGTTCGCGCTCACCTATTCCTTTCCTTTCATCAACCGGGCACTGGGCAGTGCTGGCAGCTTCTTTACTTATGGCGCCATTTGCCTGGCGGGGGCTGTGTTCGTGTTCTTCTTCGTGCCGGAGACGAAGGGCCGCACGCTCGAAGAGATTGAGGCGCAGACAACTCATGCCTGATGGTCTCTGTGCTGCTTCACCCCGGCACGGTTCTTCTCACTGCGCGCCCTCTTTTTCCAGAGTAAAGAACGCTGCCTGAAAATCACCCCGCAACGAGACCTCGACTCCGTGATGCATCCAATAACCGCCACTGGCCTTCTCCACGGTTGAGTCACCGAGTTTGCCCGCTTGCAGGTGGATACTGTAAATCGCATCCGGATCTAATCCGCGCAAGTAAAGCGTTGGATATGGCCTGCCCTGCTGGCTGGAGTGGAGAAACGCGAAGACGACGGCCTCATGGCCATCCCGCGCGACTGATTCTGTCGCCGAGTACTCACTGCCTCCGAGCGGAGAGATTAATCGATAGAGAGCGCCGTCTTGAACAGTCGAGCGCGCTGACTTATAAAGTGCCACGAACTTTTTGGCTGTCGCAAAATCCTCGGGTGTCCACTTGTTCAGGTTCGCCCCAACGCCCAGGCTGCCCTGCATTGAAGAGAGGAATCTGTATTCGAGTGAAGTCGACCGGTTGTTCATCCAGTTCGGCGAGTCGGTGACCCATGCCATCATGAGTCCGGGAGCATAAGCGTAGGTGAAACCATTCTGGATACTCAGGCGATCGAAAGGATCGGTATTGTCTGAGGGCCAGACTTCATCGGTGTAGCGCAGAATGCCCAGATCTACGCGGGATCCGCCCCCTGAGCAGGACTCAATCTCGACATGCGGATGCTTCTCGCGCAACTCGGCGAGGATGCTATAGAGATTCTGCACATACTTGACGTAGACCTCCTTCTGCTGGTCGAGTGGCGCCGCCGGCCAGCCGGGCTCCGACCAGTTGCGGTTGTAGTCCCATTTCAAGAAGGCAATATCGTTTTCGCTGAGAAGCTTGTCGAGGAAGCCAAAGACGTAGGCGCGTACATCCTCGCGAGCGAGATTCAGCACCAGCTGGTTCCGCCCTTCTGTGCGCGGACGGCCCGTAAAATTCAGCACCCAGTCCGGATGCTTGCGGTAAAGATCGCTGTTCGGATTGACCATCTCCGGCTCGACCCACAGGCCGAAATCCATGCCCAGCGAGTGGACCTTGTCGATCAGCGGCTTCAACCCGTGCGGAAACTTCTGCGGATTGACATACCAGTCACCGAGACCGGCATGGTCGTCCTTGCGCTCGCCGAACCAGCCGTCGTCCATCACAAAGCGCTCAACGCCAATGCTGGCGGCCTTTTCCGCCAAAGCTTCCTGTCCGGCCTCGTTCACGTCGAAGCCCGTCGCCTCCCAGGAGTTGTATAGCACAGGCCGCAGGCGGCGATGCGGCGCTTCGGGCACAACGGAGTCGAGTTCAAAGCGGTGCAGCAGCCGGGAAGCGCCGCCGATCCCAGAGCTCGAGTAGCCGCCGTAGAACTTCGGCGTCTCGAGTGACTGGCCTGGTGCGAGCACGTAAGCAAAATCAAACGGAGTGTATCCGCCCGTGATTCGAACTCGATTTGCCCAATTTTCTTCGACGTTGATCTGCCACGAACCGCTCCAACCTAATGCGCCGAACCACACCTCGCCGACATCCTGATCGACCTCGTTTCCGCGTTCGATCGCGAACCATGGATTCACCTCGCCGCCGGTCGAGCCGCGCCGGCTCTCGAGCACCACCTTGCCTGGGTGCATCCCCACCTGCTGCAGATTCCACTCCCCTGCCCAACGACCCGTGAGATATCGAAGCTGATAATCGGTGCTGCCGGGCAGATTCCAGGTTGCGGCAAATACCTGCTCGATGGTGAATGGTTCATGCGTGCGGTTTTCAACACGCGCGGAACGTGCGAGCACTCCCGTTTCCGGGTCGATCTCGTAGCGGAGATCGACGAACACATCACGGCTGATGTCCTTGAGCGTTATCGTCAATACGTTGTCGCGGATCGTGTGCGATACGTAATGCAGTACCAGGTCGCGATTGCCGTCCGGGAAGGTGATCTTCAGATCGGGCACCACAACCAGGCCGCCTCCCCAGCCGGCAAATTCCTGGGGAGTGGCGTTGACCGGCAGATCAAAGGCAGAACTACCCCCCTCTGCATGCGCCGCAGGGATCGGGTCCGCCGCCCGCAGACGCTTCCCCCAGTAAAGCGTTTCGAGCTCACCGCTCTGGTTCACGCCAAAGATGTATGAGACGGCAGCGCCGTCGATGCGGAATGTGCGCGCCGTCTCGTCGTAGCGAATCTGGACCGGTGCGCCGGTCGATTGCGCCGATGCCGCCGCGGTGAATGTAAAGCTTTCAGCACACAACGTAGCCAGCAACAGGCAGCGAACGAAGCGGAACAAGACAATACTTGGCTGGATGCGGGGTCTCAAAACTATGTGCGGCATATTAACCTCTTACCATGCTGACGGAAGATGTGTCAGGCTTTTTGTTCTTGGAACATCGCGGGCGCGTGGTGAGCCTTTCCGTCTCCGTCACGAGGAGAAAGTGTGTCGGGGTGGGACTCAGATTGGTTCCTCTTGCAAGAAATTTCTCAATGATGGGCGCCGGGCTTGATGGTATTTTCCTTATGTGTACGTTAACGTAAACAACACTACACATTGCTCTGTTTCGCTGTCAAAATCAACCTTCGCCACGCATCATTTTCCCGGCTCGTACCTCAGGACTCGAAGACATTGACCACCTCCAGCAAAATGGGATCGATCAAGAACGCGAAAGCACCTGGTATCCGCGAGATTGCCAACGCGCTCGGAACCTCCATCGGCACGGTCGATCGCGCTTTGCATGGACGAAGTGGGGTAAGCGCACGCACCAAGGCGCGCGTGCTGCGCATGGCTGAACAGCTCGGCTACAAGCCGAATATTGCCGCGCGCTCGCTTAAGCTCAACCGTAACGTCCGCATTGCCGCTGTGCTCCCCCGCGAAATCGCTGCCTTCTTTGATCCGCTGCGCGGAGGCATCCGGACGGCGGCCGAGGAAGTCGTTGGGATGCAGGTCACGCTGGACTTCGTCAACTATCCGCACCTGGGTTCCGGTGATCTCCCCGCATTAGAAAATGCGGCGGCGAAACATTACGATGGCATCCTGTTTACTCCTGGCCGGCCGCACGAACTCGCTCCGGTAATTCGGCGGATTGTTGCCGAGGGCACTCCCATGCTGTGTGTTGCAAGCGACGCTCCTGAGAGTGGCCGTATCGCCTGTGCCGCGGTCGATGCCTATACCAGCGGAGCACTCGCGGCCGAGTTGCTTTCGCATAAGCTTCATCTTCCCTCGCATGTCGCCACAATTACCGGTGAGCTCGCTACCTTTGACCATGCGGAGAAACTTCGGGGCTTCGCCGCCAGCCTGGCGCTCTATGCCCCGCATCTTACCCTCCTTCCGGCCGTGGAATCTCATGAAAGTCCCGAAGACGCTTACCGGCAGACGATCGCCCTGCTCAAGAGCAAGACGCGTCCCGATGCGATCTATATCAGTACTGCCAACAGTCTCCCTGTGCTCCGCGCGTTAGAAGAACAGAAGCAGCTCGGGCGCGTACAGGTGATCACCACCGACCTCTTCCAGGAGCTCGTACCCTTGCTTGAGTCAGGCAAGGTGCTGGCCACGCTGTATCAGCGCCCACATGCGCAGGGCAAGATCGCCTTTGAAACTCTGCTCGGTCACTTGATGGAGAAGGATAAGCCCGTGAAGACGCACCGTCTCGCTCCACACATGATCCTGCGCAGTAACCTCCCGCTCTTCGTGAATCGCCTCGCAGACTCATCTACCGCAGCTGCAGGCTGATCGCCGATCTACCGCTCCGGCACGAATCGAATCGCGCAGCCGCCGCCAGTAGCCAAAGGCAGCGTAAGCGTGTCGGTGTTACGCACGATCTGCTGCCGTATGGAGACATGCTTCGGACTTTGCCCGGCATCGGCAGCGTCTTCGTAGATCTCGGCCTTGTATCTGCCGTTTCCGAGAAAGCCCAAAGAAACCTGTAAGTCACGAGCGGTCCAGTTCGTCACGCTTCCCAGGTACCACTCATCGCCATGCCGTCGAACGATGGTCACGAACTCGCCCGGCATGCCATTCAGCACGCGGGTCTCGTCCCAGCTTGTCGGAACATCCTTAATGAACTGAAAGCTTGGCTGGTTTGCGTAAGCTGAGGGCACATCCGAAACCATTGCAAGTGGCTCCTCAAGAACCACGTACAGCGCCAGTTGTTGTGCGCGCGTGCCCACCACCATGGGACTTTTGTCGCGGCCTACAAATTCTTCCTGCGTCACGTTGTCAAAGCCGCCCGGCGTATAGTCCATTGGCCCGCTCAGCATGCGCGTGAAAGGAAAGGTCGTGCGATTGATGGGGCCATCGCGCCGTCCGACTTTGTTATTCTCCAGGCCCAGCACAGCTTCATAATTAAGAACATTCGGATAGGTTCTCTGGATTCCCCAGGGCTGTGTGGCGCCGTGAAAATCCACCATGAGATGGTGCTCCGCTGCAAGCTTTGCAACGTCGTAATACCACTTGATCCCTTCCTGATCGTTGCGAAGGACGAAATCAATCTTCACGCCGGCCACTCCCCACTTCTCGTATAGGGGAAAGGCCTCCTGCATTTGCGCGGCAACGGATTTCGAATACAACCATATCCATACTTTCACGTTCTTTTTCGTGGCGTATTGCACGAGAGCGGGAACGTCTACATTGCCGCGCATCTTGGTGATGTCTTTACCCGACCAACCCGCATCCAGCATCATGTACGGAAACCCGGAGGCGGCAGCAAAATCGACATAGTACTTCATGTTTTCGGTCGTGTACGCCGACTTGCCATCCGGCCCCAGGTCACCATCCCACCAGTTCCATGAGGCCTTGCCGGGATGGATCCAGCTCGTGTCTGCGACGCGATTCGACGGATTGAGATCAGTGAACACATTCGACTGGATCAATTCACCGGGGTTATCCCCGAGCAGAATCACCCGCCACGCGGTATCGTGCGGGAGAGCGGCATCGACCGCTGGGCCGTGTCCATCTACGGGTGGAGAAATCTTGCTCACAACATAGTGCCCCGCCCAGTTCCCTGTGGGATTTTCGAGATACATCGCGGCATTGCCCTCAAGGTAGGCTTCTCCCACCGCAGCCCAGGCCACGCCGGGCATATGCATCAGCATGGGCGCGCCATTCAGAATGTAGCTCGACACTCCGCCCTGGTTGCTCAACGCGCTCAATACAGAGGGAACATATTCGCTCTCATAGGCGCTCTGATAGTTGGGCAGGCGCAGCGCCCACGCCAATGCATCGGTCACGGGGCGAAACTCGGTATCCTCTTGCGTGAGTTGATAGCGCGAGAGCGCCGCTTGCTCCGGAACGTGATACCGGAAGGCGACGGCTCCGTTATAAACCCGCGCTTCAATATCAAACGTGCGCCCGGGAGTTGCGCTCTCTGCTGCATGGACCGTCAAGCTATTGTAGGCATCGTGCACTGCGGAGGTTTTGCCGGCCAGCAATTTGTAATCGTCGACACCGGAGCCGGGAGTGCTTCCTGCAATGTGAACAGCCGCGCCGAGAGGCGGCTGGTCGACCAGTTCCAGCCGAAGTGCCGAATCTTCGAAGACCTCTTTTCCATGAAACGTGACGGAATACACAAGCTGGCCGTCCTGCCCCGGCTCTTGTGTCTTGCCGGGCTGCACGGAGAAGCGGAGGGTGATCTGGTGATCAGGAGAGCTCACCTCAATCGGATTCGATTGCGCACGGGTGAGTACCGCAGTACCAAAAGCCAAAGCAGCGAAAACAATCCAGGCAGAATACTTCGATCGCAACATGCTTTTCTCCAACAATAATAAGAATTGACAACGCGCATCCCCGCAATCGATGCACGGGGAAGGAAACGGCTTCCGCGAAGGGAAGCCGTCTCCGACTTAAATTGTGGACTTGCCTTTTAGAACGTGTACTTCAACGACAGTTGGAAGAAGCGCGCGTCCGGCGTGTTGTTCTGAAAGGTCTTCGGTCCGGAAATCAGACCTCCGTTCGCATTTATAGAGCCGGTGCCCCCGTTTGGCTGCCCCAGCGTGGGATGGTTCAGCACGTTAAAGGCATCGGCACGGAACTGCAGATTCTGTTCGCGCCAGGTCGAGAAGCTCTTAAACAACGACATATTCACCTGGTAATAGCCGGGGCCATAGACGATGTTTTGCGTACCACCGAGGAGCGCAATTGCAGTGGCCTTGTCGGTCACTGGAGCCTGGAAAAGCACCGGAACACCATCGGGATTCACCGAACCGACCGGATGCGTGGCATCTGAGATCGTCTCGCCCGGCAGTGGATTGCGAAAGGCGCAAGGGTTGTAATAGTTCAACTTGGTTTTTACATTGCCTGGGCAGGAGGTGAGGCTCGGATTCGTCGGATCGGGCGTACCTCCTCCGGCATAGGGATCACGTACCAGCAAAGCACGCGCGCTACCGCCCGCCGCCGTGCTGATGTTGGGCGACACGCCAAACGGCGTTCCGGTTTGCGCGGCCCACGTCAAGCTGCTCGACCAGCCGCCGATGGTTTCATCTACCCAGCGTGAGGTGTTGTTGAAGAATGCCTTACCCCGGCCGAACGGCAGCTCATAGTTGCTGTTGATCGTGAAGCGATTGCGGATGTCGAAGACCGAGTTCGTGAGTTCGTCAATATACGGAATCAGCGCGGGTTGCCGGTTGCCGATCGCGGTAAAAAGGCCGCCGGCGTCGCTTGCGTCATCCAGGGCGTGTGACCAGGTGTAGGTTGCCAGGAACGACAGTCCGTGCGAGTAGCGTTTCTCCAGCTTCGCCTGCAGCGAGTTGTACGTGCTCACGCCGGCAAAGTGGACCTCTCCTATCCCTCCCAGGTCAGGGAAGGGGTTGAAAGGATTGGTGTTTGTACCCGGCCTCCAGAGGCCCGGAGCGGTATTCGGGGCTCCATAAAGCTCCAGGTGACGGGCAAGGTTGCCCACGTAGGTGATCGTCGCAGCAACGTTGGGGGAGATTTGCTGTTGCACCCCCAGGCTGTATGTCATTGTGTAAGGTGGCTTGATTTCCGGATCGATGGAGTGGAAGCCGGGTTGCGATATAAAGGTTTGCAACTGGCCACCATTGGTGGCTGGTAGCAGTCCGGCCTGCAGCGTAACGCCCTGCGCGGCCAGCGATGGACAGTTGTTGGTGACGCAGGTTGGCGCATAGAAGTTCGCCTGGTTGGAATAGGGGAAGTTCGCTCCGAGGTTACCGTTGCCTTCCGATTGCAGGCCGCCGTAGAAAATGCCGAAGCCCGCGCGGACGACCGTGGTTGGACGCGCCGAGTAGGCAAAGCCGATGCGCGGCGCGAAATTGGTTTTCTGCGACGTTGCCAGGCGATTATTGTTGACGAACTGCACAGTGACATTGTCCTTCGCCAGTGCGCTCAGGAACGGCTCGCCCAGATTGAGGCTCTGCTGGTTCTTGGGGAACTGGACGACACCGGATCCGGTGCCGATACCCAGCGGGCCGGTGACGACAAAGTTGGCCTGCTGTCCAGCGTTTTCCTTATAAGGCTGGAAGTAGTCGTAGCGGACGCCCAGGTTCAGCGTCAGCTTCGGCGTAAGCTTCCAGTCGTCTTGCGCGTAGCCAGCGTCATACCACTGCGCGTCGTTGACGTTGGGCGAGACTGAGAGGGCTGCGTAGTTCTCTTGGTCCACCAGCATGTCGGCAACGGCCGAGCCGGTATTGGCAACACCGGGTACTCCGGTGAACTGGCCGTCCCAGTGATACTGGCCGAGGTCAGCCGGCGCGTAAATGTAATAGAAGCGGATGGCCTGGAACGAAACCCCAAACTTGAGGGAGTGGTTCCCCCAGATCTTCGACACGTTGTCCAAGATCTGATAAACATTCTGCGATTCCCTGCTGATACCGACCGAGCCCCACTGCTGGATTGTTCCGTTGACATAACCCGACGGCAGACCGTACTGGCCGGGCTTCAGGTCGGACGGTTGCGGTCCCAGTCCCAGCGAAGTATTGAGCGTGGGATTAAAGGCATTGGGCTGCTGGAAATTGAACACGCCCCAGTTGTAGCCAAAGCGGAACTCGTTGGTCAGTGTTGGGTTGAAAATGTGGGTCTCACTGCCCATGAAATTCATAGCTAAGTTAGTGTCGTACTGACCGCCATAGCCGCTGCCATCCAGGATCGGCCCCAGCGGCAGGCCGTTGGTCTTGATCTCGTGCAGGTAGCTGTAGCGCACGTAGCTCTGGTCTTTGGCGCTGATATTCCAGTCCAGCCGCTGATCCCACTGGATGATGTTATCGGCGTTGCCCACATTGACGAGGTAGTTATTGTAGAGTTTGCCGTTGTTGGCATTGGGCGCAGGATAAAGGTTGAGGATTGTCGAGGCAACCGTGTTTATCTGGCTGGCACACAACACGTTCTGCTGTCCATTGCAGACTAGCGGCTCGGCTAGATTTGCCGAGTTTGGTTCGTACAGCACGGTCGGTGCACCCACGCCAGTCAGGTTGCCATTCAGCAACTCCGAGAAGTTACCCTGCTTCTCAAGCGCCGATGGAACATTGATCGGCGTGGGATTGCTGATCGAGATGCGGTTGGCCTCGATGTCTCCGAAGTAGAAGAGCTTGTTTTTCAGGATGGGAAATCCGAGCGTGCCACCAAACTGATTCTGGTGGTACGGCGGAGTTATTGCGTTAGGCCCTGCGTTCCAGTTGATGGCGTCAAGATTGGTGTTGCGGAAGTACTCCCAGACATCTCCATGGATCTGGTTGGTTCCTGATTTGATATTGGCCTGCAGCACCGCGCCGGCAGAATGGCCGAATTCGGCGCTGAAGTTGCTCGTCTGAAGGCTGAACTCCGACAGCGCGTCGGGTGGAGGCCGGATGATGTAGCTCGAACCGTTCAGAAAATCGACAAGGTTCGTGTTGTTATCCACGCCGTCGAGAATGAAGTTGTTCTGTTCCGCGCGCTGGCCATTGGCTACAAAGTCCCCCGAGCCGCTGCCGCGAGTGTTTCCGAAGGGCGGCGCAACACCCGCCGTCAATTGCGCGATATAAACCCAGTTCCGTCCATTCAGCGGGGTGTCATTGATCGTTTTCGTATCGATAACCTGCCCCACAGCCGCATCCTGAGTCTGCAGCAATGGCGCCTCGGAGGTAATCTTCACGGTTTGTGAAATTGAGCCCAGAGGAAGTTTCATATTCAAGTTCAGCCGCTGCTGAATATCGAGATGAAGATTTTCACGGGTGACAGTTTCAAACCCTTGCGCGGATGCCGAAACAGTGTAGTTGCCGATTTTGAGCGGCGAAAACACAAAAACACCGCTACGATTCGACGTGGCCTGAAGCACCAGCCCTGTGTCGACATTTGTAACCGAAATCTGTGCGCCGGGGATCACGGCTCCGGAGCTATCCAGCACGATCCCGGTAATGGCGCCCTGATCCGTCTGAGCAAATCCAGATCCGGCGAAGAATACAAGCAATATCGCCAGGGTTGCATGAAATAGCGTCGAACAACTCACCTTTAGCGGCGTAGGCCTCAAAAATAGTCTCACCATCGTCTTCTCTCTCCCAGCCTTGGCACGCATCGGCGATGCATCGAACACATCCGGAGGTCGTACCTGGACCGTTTGTGAAAGTAAGTTCTAACGTGTACGTTACCGGCATTGACGGTAACCCCATGGATTGAGAGTTGTCAAGAAGTGACAAAAGATTCTTTGCGGAGTTCCGCTCACACCGGCTTACGCCGTTCCTCGAAATGCCGCGATATGCCATCTGGACAGGCAAACAGCAGGTATTCAGCTTCAGAAGAGCCAAAGCAATGAGAACTTCGCAGCGAGGGTGGATTGCGGAAGCGTTCACAGGGGAAAGATCAGGGTACGTTAACGTTGCCTGCTACCGGAAAACGCATGTGCCGCAATACTGTGCTTTTCTCACAGCTGCAGAACACGACGAATTGAGCAGAGAATTTCCCCTCGAAAGAAGGGGGGGCGGATACCGCTATCTGGGGCTGCCAACTTGTGTCTGAGTGCTTATCTTCAATGGAGAATGCTGCGTTGTCCCAGGAACGAAATCTTACCCGGAGCAAACATGAACAAAATGGCCGAAAAACAAACCGCGACGGTTTACCATATGACTCCGCATTCCTTCACACCAGATCGCTATGATAATGACCGCATACTGGTGGAACGTGCCCAGCAAGGAGATATTGAGGCATTTGGTCTGTTGATTGAGCCCTACCTGGAAAAGCTGTTCAAGAGCATATGGAGAATTACCAAGAACCGCGAAGATGCGGAAGATTCTCTCCAGGAGGCTTTGCTGAAGGCGTTCACGCACATCGATCAATTTCGGGGCGCTTCCCGGTTCTCTACCTGGCTGATCACCATTGGAGTCAATCAGGCACTGATGAGCCTGCGCTCACAGCGCAGAACGATGATCTCTCTTGATGCGGGCGACCGCTCCACCGACACTCCGCCGTCGCTGTTCCTCCCCGAACTGCGGCCAAACCCTGAGCAGCAATATCGGAACAAAGAATGGGCAGAAATGCTGAGCAAAGTGATCGATACCTTGCCGACTTCGTTCCGCGCTGTCTTTGAACTGCGTTACATTCACGAGCTGTCAAACGAGCAGGCGGCCACGGCTCTGGGAATCAGTATCGCGGCAGTCAAAACTCGTGCCCTCAGAGCCCGTCGCCATATTGGCAGACGCCTTGGCGAGAGGTGGAAGAATGACTATCGATCGATCAATGGAGCTCTGCCCACATCTGTCGCGGCAATGCACTGATCGCAGGCGTGAACACCACTGCCCTCTGCAACATTACCAGGCTCCCTGTTTGCCGCCGTACCACCAGACAAGGCCCAGCGTCGCCGTATCCTGATGCGAGGATGGCAATGCCGGATTGCTGGTAATGAAGTAGGGGCGATTGCTCCAGTCGCGTCGGTACTCGAGGAATGCATCGAAGCCATTCGCGAAGCTGTACTTATATGTAGCTGTAGTCTCCTTAAGCGCCTGGGTCTGATCGCTGAAGAGTCCTCCGCGATCGGACAAATATTCTGCTCGCGCGGCGAGACTGCCGCGAGGCGTCAGTTGAAACTGAGCATAGCCAACGCCGCCGCCGGTATGCGATGGCGCTGACGATTCGCCCGGAGCGGTGCTTGCCCACTCGCGTTCAATGACATAGTCGGCCTCACCCTGCAGGGTCAGTCTTGGACGAACCCGCCAGGTGGCGTAGCTGTCGAAGATGTGTATTTTGCCATTGGGGGCGGGGGTGATCGGAGTGAAACAGAGACCGGGCTGTACTGGAACTGTGCAGTTCGTCGCCTGCGCGGCATCCGGATGTTCCTGGCCTACATAATAGTTCGTCGTCCAGGAGAGAGACTTTGCAGGCTGCATGACGAACCCGAAGAGCTCATCCTTATATCCGTTGGTCGGTTCGGACTGGTTCGTTCCGTTTACCACCCAATAATTGAGTGTGAGCTGGTCGTTCAGAGGATAAGAAACGCGAACCCCCGTGTGATAAAACGGCAAAAAATAGTAATAGAAGGAACGCGTGTAGTTGAATTGATCTTTCGTATAGTTCCCCTCTACACCGAGGGAGCTTGCCCACTTTCCGAAATCAACGTTGAGGCCACGGCCGACTGGCACAATGTACGTACCGTAGGCCTGAAAAATGTTCCGGTAGATCTCCGGTCTCGGTTCAATCGCGGGATTTCCCTGCAGCGTTTCGGTAGCCTGACCGAATTGAAGGTCCAGGCGGAAGCCGTAGCGTCTGTGCGCTGCGAGATCGGGTTCAAGGTCAAAAATCAGATCCGCCTGATTGATGCTGAAGACGTTGCTCAGAACGTCATAGGCACGGAGATTGTTTGCGCGCCCCGTCGGCTGATTGAAGTTGTATTCGTAATAACCGTCGAGAGCATAATTGAGCGTCGCTCCGTCCGGCAGATTTGCCGGCAGGATCGAAGGGACCACGCTCGGCACAGGCGTGGCGGGAGCAGTCGTCTGCACCACCGCGGGCTGAACCGAAGGCGTCTGGCGAAGATCGGCGCTAGCACTGGCGAGCGCAACTGCCGCTTCAGGACCATCTGCACCATCGGCGACGTGCTGATTTCGCAATTCGCCATTTTGCCGCTCGAGTGCGGCCACCCTTGACTGCAAATTGAAGACTAATTCTTTCAGCTCGCGGAGCTGCTCATCTGTGCTCTGCTCCTGCGCGTTCACGGGTAATATCGCCAGCGTCGCGATCATAACGAGCCATACAGGAAGCAAGGTGAATTTCTTGGCTGACATAAGCTCTGATCCTTTGGAAAAGCGAGAAGCGGCTTCGGACAATACGCCGTCGCTGCAACTCTACTCCTGAGTTGTCAGGTGAGTACGCGGTCGATTTGTCAATCAGAAGATGGGAGTCCGGGCCGGGAACTAAGAGCAATCCCAGGCTCAGGACGCGATCACGCACCGTGAGTCGAGCACGGCCTGGCGGGCACGAAGCTCCTTCATTTCTTCTTCGCCGAGCTTTTCGGCGCAGCCTGCAACGGTTCGAAGCCCGCGCTCCGCAAGTATCCTGTGAAACCCGGCATCCGGTGTCGACGCCGCAATGTCATTGAGAGCCCGCAGCAGTCTGAGACTGACGGCCACATCGGCCTTCGAGTACATGCGGATCTGTTCAAATGCCGCATCCAAAAGGCGTTCGAACTGAATCCATGCAACGCTCACGCGAACAACACCCGGAGGGTCATAGAGAAATTCCTCGGGAGCCTGACGGGACGCGAAACGGATCATGATGCGGCTCAACTGATCGACGCAGCTTATGGCCGTGCTCGGATCATTTACGGCGGGCGAGATGGCCTTCAGTGCGATATCGACGATCTGCAGCACCCCGAACTCGACATCCTGCTGCAAGGTCCGTGTCGGTCCAAAATCGAAAGCGGCCAGAAGACGCGCCGATCTCTCTGCCGACAAACGGCTTCCCTTCGAGACGATCATCAACGGAATTCCTGCCGGAATAAAGTGTCCAACGCGACGGAGAACGCGAATCCGCACATGGTACTGCTTCGCAAGCGCCAGCAGCCGTCGTGTATCGACGAAGCGGATATATCCGGACTCATGATTCAGAATCGTGACTTGATCAGGATGCGACTCAAATGTGTCCACCTGTTTCAACCGGTCCGGACGGTGGGCCCACGGCATGATTTCATCGATCATGCTCTCGGTTTCTTTCGCAATTCTGTCTACGATGTGATTCACGCTGATGGCCTGAGAGATGTGATGGATAAAAAACAGAAGCCATCCGACACAGATCAGGGCCAATAACATCGCGCCGAGTACAGTCGCTACCGGTGCAAAGGGATGCGGAAAAGACCGCGCTGCCGGAAGGGCGGCCATGCAGTAGGAAAATGTGCCGAGGAAAATTCCCAGCGTCCACTGCGTCACGCGGTCCTTCGAGAAGCTGACGATGATGCGCGGCGAGAACTGCATCGACGCCAGCGTGAGCGTCATGAGCAGTATGGCGAATACGATGGAGACCACCGTCATCATCGAGGCAGCGATACCTGCAAGGATGACCTGAGCAATCTGCGGATCGGCGTGCGATGGGAAGATGGCAGCGGGCACCCAGGCGCCGGCTGCCGGATACATCTCCTCGAACCAGGAGAGCAGAGCGCCCGCGGCCCCCAGCGCGACAGCGATGAAAAGCGGGCGTACCAGGAATCCGCCGCGCAGGTTGTACATAGCGCGACGAAATATTATTGGGAGATTCTTCCCCATGGACCTATCTGTGCAAGTATAGTGGCCTGCCCGGCCCGAAAGACGGAAGGCCCCTGCGAGTGTTCAGGGCTTGTCCCGAATCGATTTATGACATTTCGGGTTCTATCCTGAGCCAAATCGCAATTTTTCGGTTATCGTGTGGCCAGAGGGGATTAGGGCTGTGCCGATGACTGCCATAGGACGCTGCGTCTGGGCCGCGGCATTTTTGTGCCTCATCGCGCCTCCTGCGCAACCGGCCGCTGCACAATCCTCCTCACCGGCCCAGGTGCAATCTTTGCCCCCATCATCGGCCTCTACAGGCGAGCACGATCCATCAACGTCGCCGGCGACCTTATTCGACTTCAAAGAGTCCGACATCAAATTCAACCTATCGACTTTGATGGACATCCTTCGAGACCGGCGGCATGAAGGATGGGTGCTTGCGGCCTATCCCGATCCGAACACCCACCGGCCGCTGATTGGCGCAGGATTTAGCCTTGATGTCCCAGCGACCGAGCATCCGCAACTCGATCCGTTGAATCCTCATCCCTTCCTTGAACCGTCATCGGCGCAGCTTTGGCAGGCTGCCGGGCTTGACCCGGCGCTGCTGCAGAAAATCCTCGGCCGGTTCGATCGCGATATGAGCACCTGGACGATCAGGCAGTACCGCAAGAAGATTCGCCTGCATGCCCTCGACCCGGAAATCACAGAAGAAGAAGCCATAAAACTGTTGCGCATATCTGCCATTCAGGCTGTTTATAACGCGAGGGCCTATTGCCGCGATTTCGACCAACTGACCGGCCCCCAGCAAATGGCCTTGAGCCAGCTCGTATATCAGATGGGGGTGAATCTGGAAGAGTTCGTACAGTTTCTTGGTGCGATCAACGGCGATGGACCCCAAAATGTATCGATGAACGCCGGCAGCGCTCCTCAACCGGAGCACTGGCGAACCGTGCAGACAACTCTCATCGAGAGCCAGTGGGCGCGACGCTACCGCGACCGGGCTTCGACCGTCATCGCCATGTTTGACCCGAATTATCTCGACAATCCCGTGGCCGCCGAGCGGCGCGTAGACGAGGTGCTGCGGCCGCCTTCACGGCATCATCGCCGGCAGCATCCGTCGCGAGAGGTTCGTACGGCAAGCAAGAAGAGACAAAGCGGCACGAGAACAAGGAAACAAGCCGCCTCCACACGTAAGCACGCATCGGCTACAGCCTAAGCGCGTGATCTCGTTCCGGCCCTCCCGCGTTAAGGCCGCCATTTTCCCCTGTCAGGGATGATGCTCAGTTTCCGGGAGAACCAGCAGCACGAAAATGATGCCGATCACCGCGAACATGCGGAAAGCCGCTTCCTGTCCGTTCCATATCTTGGATTGCCACATAAGAAACCATTCGCCACCCACGCTGATGAATGCGACGAGCCACAGCAGCAAGCCAAGCGTCAGCGCAATGATCGATAGACGTTTTGCAGCATGAAAATCGGCCGCGGGCCGTCGAAGAGCCCGAACCAGTTGGATGACCCCGATCCACGTGAGGATCATCGTTACACCCTCCCAGCTGATAATGCCGTCATAAAAGAGTGTGTGCGCGATCGGAGGATGAATCGCGCGCCACATGCCATGATTGCCGGGAAAGGTCGTATCCATCAGCAGCACGTGTTGAACGAATTGGTAATTCGAGCCGTAATCTGTCGTGTTATTGAAGATGATCAGCGTGTAGATAAACGCGACTGCGGCAACGAGAGCAATCTTGGCAAGACGTAGTGTCATTTATGTCCAGTGCTGCTCGGCATCGTCTGAAAATAGGCAGTGAGTGCGGCAAGCGTCGCGTCATCATATTCGGGAAAGCCGGGCATCTCTGCATACGCGCTCTCCGCCCCGGGATCCTTGATATATCCCTTGAAATAAGCAGGTTCCTTCGTCGCCATTTT
>Ga0335075_10001515_pt1 | contig 38152 bp, 35 predicted proteins | sample Lox_Sample_24_FD_206723 | JGI IMG/M metagenome (GOLD analysis project Ga0335075, IMG submission 206723) | Soil microbial communities from Loxahatchee National Wildlife Refuge, Florida, United States - Lox_Sample_2.4 | ecosystem: Environmental > Terrestrial > Soil > Wetlands | place: USA... | reverse complement strand
CGGAAGCCTTGAAGCCGATGGATTGGCCGCGGCCCCGCGCCGCGGCGATCACCTCGAGCAGCACCGCCGCGGCGCCGGGCGTTGCGCCAGGTTGGGTCTTGCCGGTGGAAGTCTTGAGAAAGTGCGCTCCACCGGCGATCGCAATCTCGGCCGCGCGGCGCATGTTTTCCTCACTGAGCAGCTGACCGGTTTCCAGGATGACCTTCAAGAGTACCTGGTCGCCGCAGGCCTCGCGGCAGGCGCGAACCAGGCTCAGGCCCACCTGCGAATCGCCTGCCAGCATCGCCCGGTAAGGGAAAACGACGTCCACCTCGGCCGCGCCCGCTGCGACGGCGGCAGCGGTCTGCGCCGCGGCGAGGTCGGGTGCCGCCGCGCCCTGTGGAAAATTGACCACCGTACACACGGGAATGCCGGTACCCGCGAGTGCCTCCAGTGCCACGGCAATCCACCGTGCCCAGATGCAAACGGCTGCGGGCTTGACCGGTGCCGCGCATGCGAGCACCGAGAGCGCGCGCACCGAGGCCGCATCGTCCGACTCATCGAGGCTGGTCAGATCGGTCAGCGAGATCAGCCGCCGTGCTTGCTGCGCCCGCGGTGCGCTCGCGCCGCTCATGCCGCTCGCGCCGCCCGTGCCGGTATCACAGTGGAAGCTCCCCCATGGACCAATTCTAGCGCGCCGCCCGCTGCGGCCGGTGCCGTGATTATCGAGGCGATGCGTTCCGAACGCTGGCATACTCACCCCTTCCAGCAAACTACGAACGGGTGCGAGTGCTTGTACCCCCTGATTCGGGATGCGCCGAGCCAATCGAAGTCTTCGATGCCCCAAATTGGGGCGGCCGACCTGCACTGGCACGCCAACCTGGACTTAACTTTCGTCCGGCGCGAGGATCGAACGCTGCTGGCTGCCCGCTCTCACCGCGGACCCCTGCAGATTCAGAAAGCGCTTTATCCGCATGGCCCCGGCATTTGCCATGTCACGGTGCTGCATCCGCCGGGCGGAGTTGCAGGCGGGGATGCACTTGCCGTCGCGGCTCGATTGGATTCGGGATCTCGCGTCTGTTTGACGACCTGCGGCGCCACGAAATGGTACCGCTGCCCGCGCGCCGGAGCTGAGCAGCAGCTGCATTTTGCCGTCGCGGCGGGGGCTTCTCTGGAGTGGCTGCCCCGAGAGAACATCCTCTTTGACGGCTCGAAGGCGGCCATGCAGCTGGAGGTGGAGCTGGCGCCCGGCGCGCAGTTTCTCGGGTGGGAGATCCTGTGCTTCGGCCGGCGAGCTTCCGGGGAAGGCTGGCACCGCGGCGCGCTGCGCCTGCGTACCCGCATTCGGCAGGCCGGACACCCGCTTTGGTCGGAGCGTGCGCATATCCTGGCCGGCAGCGGCTTTGACTCATCGCCCGTGGGGCTCAGCGGGTACAGCGTGAGCGGCACATTCGTCGCGGCAGGCTCCGATATCGGCGCCGAGTTGCTGGGCGCCTGCCGCGTCATCGCGCCGAGCGGGGCAGATTCACGCGTCGGAGTGACCAGCACGCCCATGATCTTGCTGGCGCGCTATCTGGGCCACTCCTCGCAGGATGCTTTTGGTTGGTTCACATCCATTTGGGGCGTCCTGCGCCCGGCGTTGCTCGGTCAGGCGGCGTTTGCGCCGCGACTCTGGGCTTGCTGATCATCGGGTGATGCATGGAATTGACGCCGCGCGAAAAGGACAAATTGCTGATTTTTACCGCTGCATTGCTCGCCGAGCGTCGCCGCGCGCGCGGGCTGAAGCTGAATTATCCGGAGACTGTCGCCTTGATCACGAGCGCCATCCTGGAGGGTGCGCGCGACGGCAAGACCGTCGCGGAGCTCATGAGCTTCGGCAGCACCATCATTACGCGCGCCGAGGTCATGGAGGGCATTGCGGAGATGATTCCCGAGATTCAAGTCGAGGCGACTTTTCCCGATGGGACCAAGCTCGTCACCGTGCATCAACCCATCGTCTGAGGAGCGATCGATGATTCCAGGCGAGGTGCTCGTGACGGCGGGAGATATCGAGATCAACGCAAATCGTGCCACGCTCGAGGTGCAGGTCGAGAACACCGGGGACCGGCCTATTCAAATCGGCTCGCATTATCACTTTTTTGAAACCAACTCGAGCCTGCGATTCGATCGGGAGTCCACGCGTGGCTATCGGCTGGACATTGCCGCCGGCACGGCGGTGCGCTTCGAGCCGGGACAGGCACGCACCGTACGCCTGGTTCGCTACGCGGGGCTCGGCCGCGTGGTCGGCTTTCAAGGCAAAGTCATGGGGAATCTTTGATGGCCCTGAAGATCCCGCGCCAGGCGTACGCCGAAATGTTCGGCCCGACGGTCGGCGACCGGGTGCGTCTTGCCGATACGGCCTTGTTCATCGAGGTGGAAAGCGACCTTACCGTGTACGGCGAGGAGGTGAAATTCGGCGGCGGCAAAGTCATCCGTGACGGGATGGGGCAGGGGCAGGGGATGAGCGACAGCGTCGCCGATACCGTCATCACCAATGCCCTGATCGTCGACCACTGGGGCATTTGCAAGGCCGACGTCGGCCTCAAGGGAGGGGCCATCTGGGGGATCGGCAAGGCCGGCAATCCGGATATCCAGCCTCAAGTGAGCATTCCCATCGGCGCAGCGACCGAGATCATCGCCGGCGAGGGAATGATCTTGACCGCCGGCGGCGTCGACACGCACATCCACTTCATCTGTCCGCAGCAAATCGAGGAGGCGTTGAGCTCCGGGGTGACGACCATGATTGGCGGCGGCACCGGGCCGGCTGCCGGCACGAGCGCGACGACCTGTACACCCGGCCCGTGGCATATCCGCAGCATGCTGCTGGCGGCGGAAGCCTTTGCGATGAATCTGGGCTTTCTCGGCAAGGGCAACGTGAGCGTGCCGCAGCCGGCTCGCGAGCAGATCCTGGCGGGCGCCGTCGGCCTCAAGCTGCACGAGGACTGGGGCACGACTCCGGCCGCGATCGACAACTGTCTGCGCGTTGCCGATGAGATGGATGTGCAGGTCGCCATTCACACCGACACGCTGAACGAATCCGGATACCTCGAGGCCACGCTCTCGGCCATTGCCGGGCGCACGATTCACACCTTTCACACCGAAGGGGCGGGAGGCGGGCACGCGCCCGACATCATCAAGGCCGCCTCCTACGACAACGTGCTGCCGAGCTCCACCAACCCCACGCGTCCCTACACCGTCAATACCATCGATGAGCATCTGGACATGCTCATGGTGTGCCATCATCTGGATCCGGCAATCGCCGAGGACATTGCTTTTGCCGAATCGCGCATCCGCCGCGAGACCATCGCGGCCGAGGATATCCTGCACGACATCGGCGCCTTCTCGATGATGTCCTCGGACTCCCAGGCCATGGGCCGCGTGGGCGAAGTCATCATTCGAACCTGGCAAACCGCGCATAAAATGCGCGAGCAGCGCGGCAGCTTGGCGGGCGATGCGGCGGGCCACGACAACTCCCGCATCAAGCGCTACATCGCCAAATACACCATCAACCCGGCGATCACGCACGGCATTGCGCATTTAGTCGGCTCCGTCGAGGTCGGAAAGCTTGCGGATCTCGTGCTCTGGAAGCCCGCCTTCTTCGGGGTCAAGCCCAGCCTCGTCATCAAGAGCGGCATGATCGCCATGGCGCCCATGGGCGACCCCAATGCCTCGATTCCGACGCCTCAGCCCGTGCATTACCGCCCCATGTTCGGGTCGTTCGGCGGGGCGATCGGCAAATCGCTCACCTTCGTCTCGAGCGCGTCCCTGGAGAATCCGCAACTGCAGGCGCTCGGCCTGCGCAAGCGGATCGAGGCCGTGCGCGCAACGCGAGCCTTGAGGAAATCCGACATGATCCACAACGGCGCCCGACCGCACATCGAAGTCGACAGCGAGACCTACGAGGTGCGCGCGGATGGCGAGCTGCTCACTTGCCGGCCGGCGGCGAGCTTGCCGATGACACAGCGCTATTTTTTGTTCTAGCCCGGGCAGTGCTCATGACCGCGAAGGTGGATACCGTTCATTTGGGCTTCGAGGCACGCAGCAAGAGCCGTTTGCTTCTGCGGCTCGACAGCGGCGAGCAGGCGGCTCTCATCGTCGAGCGCGGCCGGCTGCTGCGCGGCGGCGATCGGGTGCGGACCGAAGACGGCCGCGAGGTCGTGATCATTGCCGCCGAGGAGTCCCTCCTCGAAGCCTGCAGCGATGATCCCGTGGCGATCGTGAGGGCGGCGTTTCACCTCGGCAACCGTCATGTGGCGGTCCAGGTGATGGCGAATCGTCTGCGGTTTCTCGACGATCACGTCCTTCAGGAGATGGTCAAGGGATTGGGCCTCAGGGTCAGCGCCGTGCGCGCACCTTTCGAGCCCGAGGGCGGCGCCTATGGGCACCACCACGCCCACGGCAGTCAGGTGCCCTTGAACCGGCCGAAGATTCACGAGTTTCCGCCGCGATGAGGCCCATCGCACTTGCACGGTTGCTGCAGCTCAGCAGTCAGGCCTTGCCCATCGGCGGCTACAGCCATTCCCAGGGATTGGAGGCTGCCATCGAGCGGGAAATCGTGAGGGACGAGAGCTCCCTGCTGCGCTGGATCGCCGACGTCCTCGCGTTCTCCATGAGCTCGTTCGAGATTCCCTGCCTGTTATCCATGGCGGCGGCGTGGGCAAGGAGCGATGCGGCGGGCGCAGCCGCATTGAACGACGAATATCTATCCAGCCGCGAGTCTGCGGAGATGCGCGCGGCGACCGTGCAGATGGGGTTCTCCCTGCGCGCCTTGCTTTGCGTGCTGCCCGATCTTGCGGCGGGCAGCGCCGATGCGCTGTGCTCGATTCGGGAGCCGAGCCTGCCCTGCGTGTGGAGCGCGGCGGCCGCGGCGTGGCAGATCGAGCCGCGGGAGGCCGTCATGGGTTATCTGTGGGCCTGGGCTGAAAACCAGGTGCTGGTCGCGGCGAAAGCGGTGCCTCTGGGTCAATCCGCGGGGCAACGCGTCCTGCTCGCGGTCGGCGCAAAGCTCGCAGATCTCGCGGCACAGAGCGACGCAGGCGAAATGGGCGCCAGCGAAATCGGCGCCGGCGAAGCTGGCGCCGGCGCAATGGCCGGGACCTCGAGCGAGTCCAATTTCTGCCCCGGCCTCGCGATTTTGTCGTCGCAGCACGAGACACAATATTCGCGTCTGTTCAGGTCATGAGGTGATGCAAAAGATATCGCCGTTGCGAGTCGGCATAGGTGGCCCGGTGGGCTGCGGCAAGACGGCGCTGACGCTGGCGCTATGTCGCGCGATGCGCGACCGCTACGAGATTGCCGTGGTCACCAACGATATCTATACGAAAGAGGACGCACAGTTTCTGGTTCGAAACGAAGCCTTGTCGGCCGATCGAATTCTCGGCGTGGAAACCGGCGGATGTCCGCATACCGCAATCCGCGAGGACGCCTCGATCAATCTCGAGGCGGTATCGCGTCTGTCGCAGCGCTTTCCCTCGCTCGACCTGATTTTCGTCGAGAGCGGCGGGGATAATCTGGCGGCGACGTTCAGCCCCGAGCTTTCGGATCTGACGCTTTACGTGATCGACGTGGCCGCCGGCGACAAGATCCCGCGCAAGGGCGGCCCGGGCATCACCAAGTCCGACCTGTTGATCATCAACAAGATCGATCTCGCACCGATGGTCGGCGCATCGCTCGAGGTGATGGACCGGGACGCGAGAACGATGCGCGGCGATCGGCCGTTCGTGTTCACGAACCTGAAATCCGGGCAGGGGCTCACGTCGGTGATCGGGTTCCTCGAGCGCGAGGGCCTGTTGCGACCGGCCGGCGGCTAGATCTTCTCGAACAGTATCTCCCGGGCGCCGCCCCACAGCACCTCGACGCCCAAGGAGCGCAGATTTTCCTGGCCGTCAGTGATGGTGAGGAAATGATTGCCCGCCAGCTGCCCCACCTTGCTCGAGAAGCAGCAGCTGCCGTAGGCAATCAGAATCTCCGTCTCGCTGAAGCCCCCCGGATAAAAAAGGATATCGCCGGCCGAGGGGTGGCTGGTGTGATTCTCGAAACCGGTCTTCAGGTCGAAGTCGCCGAGCGGGATCCAGCAGGCCTCGCCGCTCCAGCGCACATGGATTATCTTCTGCCTGTACGGGAGCAGCGCGCTGAAGGCCGCGACGGTGCGTGGCGCTGCTGCCTGCGGGAGTGCGACGAATCGATAATTGCCGGCGGTGATCCGGATCGAGCTCATGTGTTCGGGTGGGCGGCGTGGCGACTAAAGAGCAGTAGACCGATGAATATGTCAGCCGCCGGAAATCATGTCAACCGATTAATCTTCAGCCTTGTGCGCGCCCGTTCGAGGATCGCGACGTGCTAACGTCGCTCGGGGCTCTCATTTTCTCCGGAGTAACGTGCAGTCCAGCTCCATGAAGACGGCGATGACGGAGTTCATCCGCGGGCTGCCCAAGGCCGAGCTCCACGTGCACATCGAGGGGACGCTCGAGCCCGAGCTCGCTTTCCAGCTGGCCGCCAAGCATGGCGTGCCGTTGCCTCATGCGAGCGTCGATGATCTGCGGCGCGCGTATGAATTTTCCGATCTGCAGTCGTTTCTCGACGTCTATTATGCCGGCGCGCAGGTCCTGCGGGACGAGGATGATTTTTACCTGCTGACCCGGGCATATCTCGGCAGGGCCCGCTCGCAGGGGGTGGTGCATGTCGAGATTTTCTTCGACCCGCAGACCCACAGCGCGCGCGGCGTGGCCTTCGGCACCGTGCTCGCCGGCATGCGCCGCGCCTTGATCGAGGCCGAACGAGCGTGGGGAATGACGTTCCGGCTGATACCGTGCTTTCTGCGTCACTTGAGCGCATCCGAGGCCATGAGCGCGCTCCAGCAGGTTCTGCCCCACCGAGACGCGATCGCCGCAGTCGGCCTCGATTCCACGGAAAACGGACACCCGCCGACGAAGTTCCGGGAGGTGTTCGCCCGCGCACGGCACGCGGGGCTCCCGGCGGTCGCGCATGCGGGCGAGGAAGGTCCGCCGGATTACATTCGTGAAGCGCTGGATGTGCTGCAGGTGCTGCGTATCGATCACGGCGTGCGCTGCGAAGAGGACGATGAGCTGATGGAGCGTCTCGCTCGCGAGCGCATACCTTTGACGATGTGTCCGCTGTCGAACGTCAAGCTGCGGATATTCGACCGCCTCGACTCCCACAATCTCAAGCGCCTGCTCGAGCGCGGGCTGTGCGTCACGGTGAACTCGGATGATCCGGCGTATTTCGGCGGCTATCTGCTCGAGAACTATCTCGCGGTACAGGAGGCGCTGGCGCTCGACCGCGAGCAGCTGGCGCTCCTCGCCCGAAATTCCGTCGAGGCCTCGTTTCTCGCGCCCGGCGAGAAGCGCCGCTGGCTTCAAGCGATCGAGGCGTACGTCGCCGGCCGCGGCGGCGTCTGAGGTCGCGGCGGCGTCTGAGGTCGCGGCGGCATGGCGCGACGACTCTCTCAGTGCCCCGCGCCGGCGTCCGGCCGCGCGTGCACGCGCCGGTTCGCCACCCACACCTCCCTGATGTCGGTGCGCGTCGCGTGGTAGACGATCCTCTGCAGGATCTCCCCGGGCGCGGCGTTCGGCTCGAGATGCAGATTGCTCCCGGGCGTGCGGCCGTCGAGGATGATCGCGTCGAATTGATATCCCTCACGGAACAATCCGATGCGCAGATCGAGCGCGATGCCGCCGCCCGCGGTGGCCAGCCAGAATGCGGTGGCCGCATCGATGCGCGACCCGGGCGAGCGGCGTGCGGCGCGGCTCACTCGCGCAGCGACTCCGGACTCGAGCATGCGCGAGGCGATCACGGCCTGGCGGGCGTTCTCCAGGATCGAGGGGCTCGCGCCGCCGGAGATATCGGTACCGAGGCCCACGTGCACGCCCCGCTCCAGCACGCGGTGCAGTGGAAACACGGCATCGGAGAAATAGACGTTCGACAGGGGACAATGGGCGATGCCCGCACCCGCCGCCAGAATCGTGGCGATGTCCGGACCATCGATGAAATTGCCATGCGCGAGAATGGTGCGCCTCGACAGTAATCCGAGCCGCTGCAGCGCCGCAGTGTCGGTGACGCCATAGCGGTCGAGCACGAACTTGTGCTCCCAGTCGCTTTCCGAACAATGGGTCTGCACGTGGCAGCCGGTCTCGCGCGCCAGCCGCGCCAGCCCCCGCAGCAGCTCATCGCTGCAGGCCGGAATGAAGCGCGGCGTGATGGCGGGCAGGATCAATCCGCTCTCGTTGCCCGCCATCGATCGGACATAGTCGATGAAGGTGCGGGTCTCGGACTCGGCGATGTCGGCGCAGGAGTCCCGATAAAAGGCGGGACATTGCCCGGGATCATCCATCGCGACGCGGCCGATCAGGGCACGCTGGAAGCGTTCGAGACAGATATCCGCAAGCACCTGAGTGGCCGCCAGATGAATGGTCCCGAAATACATCGCGGTGGTCGTGCCGTTCGCCAGCAAGCCGCCGACCAGGGATTCGTAGATCCGCCGGGCGTATCGCGCATCCGCATAGCGCGCCTCGAGCGGAAATGTGTACGCCTGCAGCCACTCCTCGAGAGGCAGATCGAGCGCCAATCCCAGCTGCGGCCATTGCGGCGCATGGACGTGAAGGTCGACGAGACCGGGCATCAGGTAATGGCCCTTGGCGACCGTGACCAGCGTGCCCGCGGCGCGGTGGCGGGCCAATACTGCGGGGGTCTGCGCGCCGTCCTTGCGATGAATCGCCCGGATGGCGCCCGCGGGGTCGACCTCGATCAGGGTATCGGCGAGGAGCTCGATCTCGCCCCGCGCAGGCGTGTGCAGCGCGTCGCCGAGAAATGCCCGCTGCGAGGGGGGTGTCATGTTGCCTCGGTCAGGGCGCCAGGCAGAGCCGATAGTGCCTGCACAAGAAGCCATAGCTCACGGGTTTCGTGTCGCGCAGCGCCTTCCAGCCCTTGCGCTGAAATTCCTGCGCGAACACCGCCACGCGCCTGTCGTAGCCGGCCAGGAGCCGTGCCTTGGTGGGGGCGTCCAGAAAGGAATAAGAGAGGGAGTTGCGGCCCAGCTTCACGATCTCCTCCCAGGAGAGGTTGAACTCCTTCACGGCGACGTAGAACTCATCGCTCATGTTCGAGTCCCACATTCCGCGATCGTCGGTCGACAGCGCGACCGGAACCCCGATGCGCAGATATTCGGGAAACGGGTGCTGGGAGAAGTCGCTCACGTACCCGAGCAACAGGTTGCTGATGAGATTGATCTCGACCAGGTAAGGGCCATTGCGCATCAGGACCAGGGTCTCGGGATCGGTGATGAGATTGACGCCGTGGCCGATGCGCTGGGCGCCCAGCAGGAGCGTGTCGCGCACGTGGTAGTTCGGCTCATCCACTTCGCCGGCATGGATGGACAGATTGATGCCGGGATATTTGCGCCGCAGCTCGCGCAGCACCGGCAAGAAGCGCAGCGGGTATCCTTTGCCGTTGTCCTCGCGACCCACCATGTTGATGCCGACGTACAGATCGCGGTAGCGAGCCGTGATCGCGTACAGTTCACGCAGGCGCTGCTCGGCGTCGGGCAGATATCGCAGCAACGAGTTCTGGAAGCGAACTTCCACGCCGGTGGCCTTGGCTCGCGGCGATGCGAGGCATTGCCGGTAGATGGCGACCGTCTCATCGACGCTGTAGGGTGAGCCGTCGGCTTTCACCGCGCCCTGCGCGCCCTGTTGGGTCTCGACGTACACCACGCCCTCGCGGCCGAAGGCATCCATGCTGCGCACCAGAACGTCGCAAATCAGATGGGGATTGTGCAGCAGGTCATCGATGCGCTCCCAGATGGCCTCGAAGAACTCGTCGCGTCCCTCATAGCTCTGATCGAGACGCATGCTGTCGAGCCAGGCCTCCTTCTCGCGGGCATCGAGATCCTGGAGCCGTTTGAACTCCGATTTGCCGCAGGCGTCGAGCGCTTCGAATTTGTCGGCTTGAATGTCCTTGAACAGCAGCAGGGCCTTGGAGCCGCCGAACTCGTTGTGCCCATAGGGCGCACAGTTCTCGATGCGCACTCGCGTGTAATAGGTGTAGCCGCGCTGCTGTGCGGCCATGGCGGCGTCCCAGAACCATTCCGAGCGAACGGCGCCCCCCAGATGAGTGTGCAGATCTCCGCCCTTGGGCATGGCATAGAGAAATCGATACAGCTGCGCGGGTGTGGCGCTGGCCTTGACCTCCTCGAACCACTGCTCGGCGGCCGCGCCCGGCTGCATCGCGCCGAGATACAGGGCGAGCATGAGTGCGCCGGGCAGGCCGAATCCCCGGTAGCGAGCCCTGCGCGGGGGATCCGCGGGCCGCCCAAGCGCTCTTGATGTCATGCCGGCGCCTCGAAGTGCAGGAGAAAGTCCTTGAAAACCCGGGCCGCGATGTCGGCATCGGGCGCGCCCAGCGATTCATCGGGGTGATGGCTGATGCCGCCGTTGCCGCAGCGAACGAACAGCATGCCGACCTCGGTGAGGCTCGCCATCATCATGGCATCGTGGCCGGCGCCGCTCGGCAGGCGCAATGCGGGGCCGCCGGTGACGCGCTCGATGCTGGCGGCCCAGCGCTCCTGCAAGCCCGCTGCACACGGCACGCTGGCGGTTTGCAAGATCCGCTGCTCCTTCACCTCGACGCCGCGCCGGGCGGCGATGTCGCGGATCGCGGCGCGCACATCGGCCGCCGCCGCCTCGCGCACGGCATCGCTTTCCGAGCGGATATCGATGCTGAATTCGCACCGGCCGGGTATCACGTTGATGGCACCGCCCGGTACCTCGAGCCGGCCCACGGTGCCGACCAGGCCCGCTTGCTCGCGGCAGCGCCGCTCCACGGCAAGCACCATTTCTGCGGCGGCGGCGGCGGCATCGTGCCGCAGTGCCATCGGCACCGTTCCCGCGTGCCCGGACCGGCCTTCGATGGTCACCATGCTGCGAACGCTGCCGGCGATGCGGGTGACCACGCCCACGGGCAGCGCCGCGTGCAGCAGCACGGGCCCTTGTTCGATATGGACCTCGAGGAAACACGCCACCTGCGCGGGATCGCGCGCAATGGCGGGGATGGCTGCGACGTCGTGGCCGGCGGCGCGAATGGCGTCGGACAAGCGGGTGCCGCCGGCATCGAGGCTGTCGAGGGCGGCGGGATCGAACCGTCCGGCGACGGCTCGGCTGCCGAGGAAGGTGGATTTGAAGCGCACCCCTTCCTCTTCGGCAAACGCGATGACCTCGAGCGTGTAGGGCAGGCTCGATCCGCTGCGGCGCAGCCAGCCCGCCACCGCGATGGGCAGGAGGATGCCGAGGCGCCCATCGTACTTGCCCGCATCGATGACGGTGTCGTAGTGCGAGCCCGTGAGCACACGCTTGGGGCGGGGGCCGCCTTCGAGCACTCCCACGACGTTTCCCACGGCATCGATGTGCGCGGCGAGGCCGGCCGCCAACATGAAATCGCGAATCCGGGCGGCGGTGGCGCGATGCGTGGGCGTGAGATAAGAGCAGGTCAGCGCGCCGCTCGTCTCGCTCAGGGCCGCCAGATCATCGGCCATGCCGATGATGGCATCGCCCAGAGGCTCGTGCACGAGATCCGCCAGGCGGAAGTGAGCGATGCGGCAGATCTCCCGCAATGCGACGCCGCGCTCCTCGTGCGCGGCATGAGTCACGCGCTCCGCGAGCGCCGCGATCACACTCTCGGGCGTGTGCCCTCGCACGGCGAGCACGAAGGGCAAGCCGAAGCGGTCCGCGTATTGCGCGTTCAACGACTGCAGGCGCAGCAGCTGTGCCTGCGTCAACGCCGAAAGCCCCGCGCCTTGCTGCTCGCTCCTCGATGCCGGCGTCAGCTCGCCCCGCAGGGCGGCGCGTCCGGCGAGTTGCGGATGTGCGCGAATCAAAGCGAGCTGCAGCGCCTCCTCGGCCTGCAGCACAGCCTCGCTCATCGCCTTGTGCAAGGAAAGGCAGCTGCGGAACGGCCGCAGTGCGGCCGCGCGCTCGGCAACCCAGGGGGAATGCTCGAAGATCGCGCCGAGTGCAGCGGCGAATTCCCGTGCGGACATGCCATTGAGCTGCTCGAGCGCGATCATGGTGCGGCGGGAATGAAAGGGTGCGCGGCGATCCAATGCCGGGCAATGTCGACGCGCCGGCAGATCCACACACGCTCGTGCCTGCCGACGTGATCGAGGAAGCGCTCAAGCGCCGCGACACGGCCGGGCCGGCCGCACAGGCGCGCGTGCAGGCCGATCGACAGCATCTTGGGCGAGTCGAGCCCGCCCGGGTCTCCTTCGCGGTACAAGGTGTCGAAGGAATCCTTGAGGTAGTCGAAGAACTGGGTCCCGGAGTTGAATCCCTGCGTGGTCGCAAACCGCATGTCGTTGGTGTCGAGCGCATAGGGAACGACCAGATGAGGCGTGGAGTTGACGCAGGTCCAGTACGGCAGGTCGTCCGCATAGGAATCGGAGTCGTAGAGAAAGCCGCCCTGCTCGACGAGCAGCCGCCGGGTGTTGGGGCTGTCCCGTCCCGTATACCAGCCGAGAGGCGCAGCGCCCGTGAGCTCCGTCAGGATGTGCACCGCCTCCGCCATGTGGGCGCGCTCGGTGGGCTCGTCGATCAGCTGATAGCTGATCCAGCGCAAGGCGTGCGCCGCGATCTCCATCCCGAGCTCGCGATAGGCGGCGACGGCCTCTGGATGCCGCTGCAGCGCGCGTGCGACGGCGAACACGGTCAGCGGCAACCGCCGCTGCTCGAAGGCGCGCAGTATGCGCCACAGGCCGGCGCGCGAACCGTACTCGAACAGCGATTCCATGCTCATGTGGCGCATCGGATATGCCGGGGCGCCCACGATCTCCGAAAGAAACGTCTCGGCGGCGGGATCGCCGTCCAATACGCAGCTCTCGGCGCCTTCCTCGTGATTGAGCACGAATTGCAGCGCAAGCCGGGCGCCCCCCGGCCAGCGCGGATGCGGCGCTTTGCGGCCGTAGCCGCGCAGGTCCCGAGGATAGGCGCGCGGATCGGGAGTCATTGCCAGGCACCGAACACGGTCTTGAGGTCAATACCGCCGCCATTGCGATCCTCGAGCATCAGATCGGCAAACACATGGTTCAGATGCTGGATCATCAGCCTGATCGCCGAGCGTTCGCGACGTTCCAGCATCGCCGTCAGCTCGCGGTGTGCATCCGGCGGACAGGGCGATGCGCCGGGGGGCTGGTACACGGCAATGATGAGCGACGATCGGGATACGAGATCGCGCAGCATCTCGAGCAGGATGCTGTTGCCCGCGGCTTCCGCAAGCAGCAGATGGAACTCTCCGGAGAGCTTCAGGATGGCGCGCCGATCGTTGCCGCGCCAGGCCTCCTCCTCGCGCGCGACATGCTCCTGCAGGCGCTTGACGTCCTTGGGCGTCGCCGATTTGAGGTGGGTCTCGACGATGCCCGCCTCGATGAGGCGCCGCGCAGCGAATACCTCGCGAGCCTCGCGCACGGAAGGCTTGGATACCATCGCGCCGCGATTGCGCATCAGCGTCACGACGCGCTCGTGGGCGAGCTGCTGCAGGACCTGGCGCATGCGCGTGCGGCCGATGCCGAATATCTCGCAGAGCTCGCTTTCCACCAGGCGGGTTTCGGGCGGCAGGCTGTGATCCACGATGGCGCTCCAGATGCGCTCGTGAACCTCCGCCGTGTCGATGCCATTCTTCGCTGCACGCGCGGACCGCGCGGCTGCGCGCGCGGAAGGCAGCTCCTGCGCGCCGCCCGGGGCTCGTTTGCGCCTCGCGCTCGATTCAGTGAGGTGCGCCATGCCGTATCCAATCGAGCAGCTGGCTGCGCTCGGCGTCGGTCATGCCCGTCAGGTTCCCGATCGGCATGGCCCGTGACTGCACCTGCGGTGCGATCACGGCGAGGTGCGTGAGGATGGCCTCGGACGAGTCGAGCAGCAATCCCTTGGGGGCGCTGGAAAAGCCCGGCTCGGTGGGCGATGCGGCGTGACAGGGCACGCAACGCTCGGCGACGATGTGTTGCACGGTGGAGAACCGCACCGGTGCTGCGGCGGCAAAGCTCGTCGATGGCGCGGCGTGCGGCGCGAGGGCCGCGCCGGTCGCGGCGAGAACGAGCACGCCGAGCAGCGCCGGCCAGAGCGAGGTCTTGCCGCCGCGCAGCCGGCGTTTGTGGCGGTTCACGAAGTACACGCGTATCAATACGCCGGCCGCACAGAGCGCGATGAGCACGAGCCAGTTGTAGCGCGCCCCGAAAGCGAGCGCATAGTGGTTGCTGATCATCGTGAAGAGCACGGGCAGCGTGAAGTAGGTGTTGTGGACCGAGCGCAGCTTGCCGCGCACGCCGGCCTGGCTGTCCGGCTCGCGGCCTTCCCGCTTGGCCCGGACCATGTCGCGCTGCCCGGGAATGATGACGAAGAACACATTGGCCACCATGATGGTGCCCAGCACGGCGCCGAATTGAATGAAGGCGCCGCGGCCGCTGAACAGGTGGCACAACCCGTAGGCGGCCGCGCCGCAAAGGAGCGCGATGACGGCGGCGAGCCACGCGGGCCGGCGCACGAGCGGGCTGCGGCACAGCGTGTCGTACAAGAGCCAGCCGCCGACGATGAAGCCCAGGCTGATCGCAATCGCTTCGAGCTGGGTCAGGTCGGCGACGCGCCGGTCGATGAGATAGATCTCGGCCTGGCCGTAGTACAGCAGGCACAGCAGGAACATCCCGGAGAGGAACGTGGAGTACGCTTCCCAGTAGAACCAATGCAGGGATTGCGGCAGCACCTGCGGTGCGACGCGATACTTTTGCGCATTGTAGAAGCCCCCGCCGTGCACCGCCCACAGCTCGCCGCCGACTCCCTTGCGAATCAGTCCCTCATCCGTCGGAGGCAGCAAGTGATTGTCGAGCCAGACGAAGTAGAATGAGGCGCCGATCCAGGCGATGCCGGTGACGAGGTGCACCCAGCGCCCGAGCAAGCCCATGAACTCGATCGCAAACGCGCTCATGAGATGGTCCGGCGCGGCCTCGCGCGCGGCGCCGCCGGCGCAGGAGAGACGCTCATTTTTTGTCGTGGCCCTCCGCGCCGCAGGCACCGCAGTTGCCGCCGCAGTCCGCCGCGCTCATCATCCCGGCATGCGCGCCGGGGCCCGGGCCGGGCGGCGGCCCGGGCGCATCCTGCCGCAGCAGCTGTGCCGCGATCGCAATGGCGATGGCGCCCGGCAGCTTGCTCGATATGCCGGGTACGCCGATGGGACAGTCGAGTCGCGACAGCGCCTCGCGGCCCAGGCCCTCGCGCAGCAGGCGCGAGCGAAATCGCGCCGCCTTGCTCGCCGATCCGATGAGCCCCAGCCGGCCCGCATCGGCGCGCGCCAGGATCACCCGACAGAGCTCGTAGTCGAGCGCGTGATCGTGCGTCATGACCACGAAGCGCGCGCCCGGCGGAGCGGCGGCCACCAGCTCCGCCGGCGCGGCGCAGACCTTTGCAGTCACGCTCTCCGGCAGGCAGGCAGGCAGCAGCTCGGCACGCGAGTCGATCCAGGCGATCTCGAACAGCGCGAGCTCCGCCAGCAGCCGCACCAGCGCCTGGCCCACGTGACCGGCACCGAAGATCCAAAGATCCGCACGCTGCGGCCGCAGCATCTCGAACAAGGCGATGCGCTGCGGGTCGCGGCGTTCGAGCGCCACCGTCGCCGTCCCGGCGAACGAGCGCCGCAGCAGCCGATGCGTCACGACGCCCCCGGTCATCTCGCTCGCCATGGCGAGTCCGCGCTCCGCGCGCAAGCGGCGCGCCGCCGGCTCGAGCCAGGCAAGGTCGTTGCGGGTCAGGCGCTCCAGCCAGAGCTCGACGCGCCCGCCGCAGCACTGTCCGAGCTCGGGCCCCAGCACCAGCTCGGCGATGCGCACCGGCGCGGCGCGTGAATCGCACAGCAGCTCGCGTGCGAGCGACGTTGCGTGCCATTCAAGCCGCCCGCCGCCGATCGTGCCCGCCGTGCCGGCGGCATCGACCAGCATGCTCGCACCCGCCTCGCGCGGCGTCGAGCCGCGCAGCGCCGTGACCGTGACGCGCACCAGCGCGGCGTGGCGGGACAGAGCGGTCCGTGCCGCCTCGACCCAATGGCCCGAGAGCGGCGCAAGCCACGCGCCGGCGTTGCGAGACGCGGCAGCGGGAGCCTTGATGCGCGGCAGGCTCATGCCGCGTGCCGCCGCCGGAGCGCGTCGAGGGCGCGCAGCACGGCTTCGGGCGTCGCCGGTGCCGTCAGCTCGGGCCGGCAGCCGGCGGGACCACACGCGGCGCAGGCATCGCGGATGGCATGGAACACGGAGATCGCCAGCATCAGGGGCGGCTCGCCCACCGCCTTGGATCGAAAGATCGCATCCTCGTGATTGGGAGCCGCCGGCAGCAGCTCGACTCGAGCATCGGCGGGCCAGTCGCGGGCGGTGGGGATCTTGTAAGTCGAAGGCGCGTGAGTGCCGAGCAGGCCAGCGGCGTTCCAGTACAGCTCTTCGCAGGTGAGCCAGCCGGCTCCCTGGAGAAATCCCCCTTCGATCTGGCCCAGATCGATCGCCGGATTGAGCGACGTGCCCACATCATGCAGGATGTCGACGCGCAGCAATTGCGTCTCGCCGGTGAGCGTGTCCAGCGCCACTTCCGCGACCGCCGCGCCGAATGCGAAATAATAGAAGGGTCTGCCGCGCTTCGAATCCCGGTCCCAGTGAATCTTGGGCGTGCGGTAGTAGCCGGTAGCCGACAGCGACACGCGCATCTCGTGGGCGGCGCGCGCCAGCGCGGCAAACGGCAGCCGCTGTGCGCCCACTTGCACGTGGCCCTCGGCAAAGCGCACCTCGTGCTCGGCAACGCCGTACTTCTGGGCCGCCACGGCGCAGAGGCGCTCGCGGATGGTGATGGCGGCCGCCTGCGCCGCCTTGCCGTTGAGATCGGAGCCGGAGGAGGCGGCCGTGGCCGAGGTGTTCGGCACCTTGCTGGTATCGGTCGCCGATATGCGGATGGCCGAGAGCGGCAGCCCCAGCTCGGCCGCGACCACCTGCGCGACCTTCACGTGCAGTCCTTGACCCATCTCGGTGCCGCCGTGATTCAGCAGCACCGTGCCGTCGGCGTATACCTGCAGCAGCGCACCGGCCTGGTTGAAGAGCGTCGAGGTGAATGCAATGCCGAACTTCACGGGCGTCAGCGCGAGGCCGCGCTTGACGAAGCGCTCGGCGGCATTCCAGCGACGGATCTCGCCGCGGCGCCGGCCGTACTCGCTGCTGCGCTCGAGCCGATCGAGGATCTCGGGCAGACGATTGCCCTCGACCGCCTGGCCGTAGTGCGTGACGTTGCGCTCGGCGATGCCGTAGAGATTGGCGCGCCGAACCGCGAGCGGATCCAGATGCAGCGTGCGCGCGATGTCATCGAGTACCGCCTCGATCACCATCATGCCCTGAGGTCCGCCGAAGCCGCGGAACGCGGTGTTCGATACGGTGTGGGTCTTGCAGCGATGCGAAATGACCTCGACATGTTCCAGGTAGTAGGCGTTGTCGATGTGAAACATCGCCCGGTCGTTGACGGGGCCGGAGAGATCGGCGGAATAGCCGCAGCGCGAGGCGAGCATCAGCGTCAGCGCGAGCAATCGGCCCGTCTCATCGAAACCGGCCTGGTAGTCGGCGAGGAAGTCGTGCCGCTTGCCGGTCATCACCATGTCGGTATCCCGATCCAGGCGCAACTTGACCGGCCTGCCGGTCTTGCGCGCCAGCACGGCCGCAGCCGCCGCGATCAGCGCGGCCTGGCTTTCCTTGCCGCCGAAGCCGCCGCCCATGCGCCGGCACTGCACGACGACCTGATTGGAGGACAGGCCCAGGGCGTGAGCCACGATGCTTTGGACCTCGGTGGGATGCTGCGTCGAGCTATGCACCAGCATGCCGCGATCTTCCTGCGGTATGGCCACGGCAATTTGCCCTTCCAGGTAGAAATGATCCTGGCCGCCGATCACGACCGTCGAGCTCAGGCGCCGCGGTGCCGCCCGCAGCTGCGCGTGCGGATCGCCCCGGCGCATGGTCTGGCTGGGGAGGACGTAGCTCGCGGCGGCCAGGGCCGCACGGATATCGAGCAACGCCGGCAGCGCCGTCAACTCGAGCCGCGCGCGCCCGGCGGCGATGCGCGCCGCCCGCATCGAGCGGGCCGCCACGGCAAAGAGGGGCTGTCCGGCGTACTGCACCAGCTCCTCGGCGAATATGGGATCGTCGTGAACCGCGCCCCCATAATTGTTCTCGCCGGGAACGTCGGCGGCCGCGGCGACCGCTGCGACGCCGGGGGCAGCCGCAACGGCGGATAAGTCGAGCGCGGTGATGCGGCCATGGGGAATCGGGCTCATGCCGAAGGCGGCGTGCAGCGCGCTCTCGGGCAGCACGATATCGTCGCAGTACTGCGCCTGGCCGCTCACGTGGAGCGGTGCACTGTCATGCGGCTGCGCCGTGCCGCGGGTCATGGGGCGGCCCTGCGCAGGGCATCATCGGTGCGCAACGCGGCGCGCCCGTCCTGGCTTTGCAGAAAGAAGCGCCGCAGCAGGTTGCCCGCGACCTTCAGACGATAGCCGCTGCTTGCGCGCAGGTCCGACAGAGGCGTGAAGTCCGCGGCGAGAGCGGCGCCGGCGGCCTCGATACCCGCCGCGGTGAAGCCGTGCTCGATGAGGGCATGTTCCGCGTGGCGGGCGCGGCATGGGGTGGCGGCCATGCCGCCGTAGGCGAGCCGTGCGCTTCGCACCCGGGCACCGTCGCGGCACACGCAAAAGGTCGCGCAAACGCAGGAAATATCCTGGTCGATACGCTTGGATACCTTGAAGCTGCCGATCAATCGGCCCTCGGTGGCGGCCGGAATGGCGACGCCGGTCATGAGCTCGCTCTCGCTCAGGGCCTTGTGCTGGTACCCGAGGTAGAACTCTTCCAGCGGCAGCCGGCGGACCGCGCCGCCCCGGCGAAGCTCGATGTGCGCTCCGAGCGCGATCAAGGCGGGAATCGAATCGCCGATGGGCGAGCCGTTGGCCAGATTGCCGCACAGAGTCGCGGAATTGCGAATCGGCGGGGAGGCGAAGCGCGCGGCCTGCTCCTCGAGCTCGGGGAAGCGGCGCAGCAGTGCCGGCCAGGCGTCGGTCAGGGTGACTGCGGCACCGATCCACAACTCTTCAGGCCGATCCTCGATCACCGACAGTTCCGGCACATCGCCGAGAAAAACCAGAGCGGGCAGCTCGCGCAGCTGCTTCGTGACCCACAAGCCCACGTCGGTGCCGCCCGCGAGCACGACCGCATCGGGCTGCGCCAAGAGCGCGGCACTCAGCTCATCGAGCGTGCGGGGCGCGTGATAGCCCGGATAATGGAGCGAGGCGCCGTCCGCGCGCTCGCGCGCGAGGCGCATCAGGGTGTCGAGCCGCTCGGCGGATCGGGCGTCCGTGCGGCTCCAGCGCTCCGGCTCGGGATAATCTCCCTGGCTCATGCCCGCATCGATGATCGGCCGGTAGCCGGTGCAGCGGCAGAGGTTGCCGGCCAGGGCCTCGAGCACGTGCCCGCGGGCCGCCCGGCTTCGCTCCAGGTACAGGGCAAAGAGGGACATCACGAATCCGGGCGTGCAGAAACCGCATTGCGAAGCATGGTGGTCGATCATCGATTGCTGCACGGGGTGCAGTGCGCCTGAGGGTTGCTGCAGGCTCTCGACGGTGACGAGCTCTTTGCCGTCGAGGGTCGGCAAGAGCCGGATGCAGGAGTTGACGGCGCGATAGCGGACGCCCCGATCCGAGCGCTCGCCCAGCACCACCGTGCACGCGCCGCAGTCGCCCTCGGCGCAGCCTTCCTTGGTGCCGCGCCGGCCGGCGACCTCGCGCAGATAGTCGAGCACGGTCATCGTGGGCGGCGGCCGGTCGACGCTCACGATGCGGCCGTCCATGACGAACCGCAGCGTTTGCGCAGAGCTGCCATCCGCACCGACGGGCAGCGACATCGAGGTCAGCTTCCCCGGTACGTGGAGTAGCTCCACGGAGACACGAGCAGCGGCACGTGATAGTCCCGCTGCGGATCGGCGACGCCGAAGGCGATGACGACTTCGTCCAGAAACGGCGGCTCGGGGAGATCGTGGCCCAGCGCGCGGAAGTAGGCGGCCACGTGAAATGTGAGCGTATAACGGCCGGGGCGCAAGGCCGCTCCCTCGAGGAGCGGCGCGGGGCAGCGCCCGTCGGAATTGGTGTGCGCGGCGCCGAGCGGCGCGGGCTCGGCGAGCGCGCTCGAGCTCGCGCCGGCGGCGCGCAATTCGATACGCATGCCGGCCGCCGGAATACCTGCCGCTACGTCCAAAACATGTGTGGTCAGCTTGCCCATGGCACCCCACGCCGCACGGCCATTACAGCACGTCCGCGTCGAGTTTTGTACACAATGCCCGCACCGATCGTGTGCACTGCCGATGAGAAAGCGCCCCAAGAAAGTGCCGCGGCCCCGGGGCGTGACGCGCATCCCGGCTCTCGCGGGTCACTGTGAGGCGGCGAGACGACGACGAAATTGCGCCGATAAAACTTGTTTGCGGCGCGCATGTATCGTAGAACCGACGATGGCAAAGAACTAAGGGATGGCAATGCTCAATCGTTTCTTCGGCCTCGACAGCCACGGCACCACGGTTCGCACGGAGCTGCTCGCCGGATTCACGACCTTTCTCACGATGGCTTATATCGTGGTCGTCAATCCGGTCATTCTGGGCGCGGCCGGCCTGCCCATGGCGGGCGTCGCCGCGGCGACCTGTTTTGCCGCGGCATTCGGCAGCATTCTCATGGGACTCGCGTCGAACTATCCCTTGGCGCTCGCACCCGGCATGGGCCTCAACGCGTACTTCACCTACACGGTGGTCAAGTCCATGGGCGTGCCCTGGCAGACCGCCCTCGGCTGCGTATTCCTGTCGGGCGTTGCATTTCTGATTCTGACGCTCTGCGGCGTGCGCCAGCTGATCATGAACGCCGTGCCGCGCGCCCTGTTTGCCGCGGTCGCGGGCGGGGTGGGATTGTTCATCGCCTTCATCGGCTTGGTGGATGCCGGCGTGATCGTCGCCAAGCCCGGCACGCTGGTCGGACTCGGCAATCTCACCACCGCCACACCGGCGTTGTCTCTCCTCGGGCTGCTGGTGATTGCCTCGCTCCAGGCGTGGCGCGTCAAGGGCGCCATGCTGGTCGGCATTCTGGTAACGGCCGCCGTCGGTTGGGCGATGGGCATGGCGCACTTCGCGCCCGGCGTCTACGATCTCGGCGATCTGTCGGCCGCCGCTTTCAAGCTCGACATCCGCGGCGCCCTGAGTCTCAAGGGTGGCATCGGCCTCTCGCTCCTCGAGATCATCCTCGTATTCCTGCTGGTCGATCTGTTCGACAACGTCGGGACGCTGGTGGCCGTGACCAAAAGAGCGGGACTCACGGCACCCGATGGCTCGATTCCGAGATTAAATCGCATTCTGATCGTGGACTCGCTGGCCATGATGGTGGGCGCCGCCTCGGGCACGAGTCCGGTGTCGAGCTACATCGAAAGCGCGGCCGGCGTCGCGGTGGGCGGACGCACCGGCCTCACCAGCGTCGTCGTCGGCATATTGTTCCTGTGCACGCTGTTCTTCGCGCCGCTGGTGCAGGCAATCCCCAGCGCTGCGACCGCCCCCGCACTGGTCTTAGTCGGGGGCATGATGATGGGCGCCCTTGCGGAGGTGGATTGGGTCGATCCGCTCGAGGCCATACCGGCGTTTCTCACGGTCATCATGATCCCGTTGAGCTTCTCGATCGCCAACGGCCTGGCATTTGGCATCACCAGCCATGCCGTCCTCAAGCTCATCCGCGGCAAGGCGACCCGCAGCGATTGGCTCGTGTATGTGCTGTCGGCGCTGTTCGTCGCGCGCTTCGTGTACCTGGCCTGAGGGCGGGAACGCCGTATCAGCTTGCGGCCCGGTAGAGTTCAGCCACTCGCTCCTCGATGGCGCGGGTTGCCTCGAACAGCGCCACCGACAGCGCCATGGCGAGCGCGCTCGCGCCCAAGGCCCGGGCCAGCTGGAACTGTTGCATGGTGACGGCGAACAGCGTGCCGAGACCGCCGGCCTGCATCAGATACTCCGCCACCAGCGCCACCAGCACACTGTAGGTGGCTCCCACGCGCAGCGCCGTGGCCAGTGCCGGAAGCGCGGCGGGAAGGGCGAGCAGACGCAGGGTCTGCCAACGCGATGCGTGCAGCACGACCAGCACATCGCCCGTCCTCGCGGGCGGCTGCCGAAGGCCAGCGCTGCAGTAAACGAAGGTCGGGAAGAACGTCATCAAGGCGACTGCGATCAGCTCGGTGCGGCTTTCGTAGCCGAACAGCCGGGCGATGACGGGTATCAGGCAGACGACCGGGGTGGAGCTGAGGAGCAGCGCGAAGGGCGTCGTCAGGCCGGCGAGCAGATCGCAGAGCCACGCCGCGAGGGCCAGCAACAGTCCCAAGGCCATCCCGACGCCCAAGCCCGCCAGCGCAAAGACCAGCGTATGCAGGGCCGCAGAGAGGTACGCGCCCGGAAAATGCAGCAGGTCACTCAGTACGGCGCCCGGCGGCACCAGCACGATGCTGCTGTAGCCCGCGGCGCTCACCCACATCTGCCAGAGGAGCAGCAACAGCAATATCGGCCACAGGTCGAAGATCAGCCGTCGCATTCGCCGATTCTCCGTCGCGCGGCTCGCTCTGCCAGCGTCAACAACCCGTAGGCCGACAGCGTGATGGCGGCGATGACGATGACCGTGGCCCACAGCAGCGGTATCTGGAAGTTCTGCATGCTGTTGAGCACGACCACGCCCAATCCGGACGGTGCTCCGAACCATTCCCCCACGATGGCGCCGATCATCGCGCTCGAGGCGGCGATCTTCATGCCGCGGAATACCGAAGGCACGGCGGCAATCGCCTCGAGTTTTGTCAGCCGTTGCCGGCGGCTGGCGCCCAGAGTGGTCAGCACCAGTTCCAGCCGCGGGCTCGCGCCGCGCAGGCCCACCCGCGTCGAGGTATACAAGAGGAAGAAGACCGGCACGGCAGCAAGGGCCGCCGGAGTGCTTTCCCGACCTGCCGTGATGATCAGCACCGGGCCGAGAGCGATGACCGGCAGCGCGTTGACGAGTACCGCCAGCCGGTCCAGCCCTCCTCGCAACGACGGCACCAGGTGAGCAAGCAGGGCGACTGCAGCGCCGAGGCTGATGCCCACCGCATACCCTGCGGCCACCGAAGCCAGCGTCGCCGCGCTCGAGCGCACCAGCAACGCCCACCGCGGAGCGTCTGCGTAGACGCGCAGCACTGCGCTCAAGCTGGGGAACGTCTTGCCCAACAGTCCCGCGCGGCCGATGACTTCCCAGCCGAGGAGCAACACCGCGCAGCCCATCGCAAGGTGGAGGAAGCGGCCGGTGAGCCTCATGCGGGTTCCAGCTCGGCGGTAAGCTCGTCGGCCAGCCGGTGAAATTCGGCCGTGCGCATCAGCGCCGCGGACCGCGGCCGGGCAAAGGGGACGGCGCTGTCCCGGCGCACCCGGCCCGGCCGTTCCGTGAGGACGAGGACGCGGTCGGCGAGCAGTACGGCCTCATCGACGCTGTGGGTGATCATCAAGGTGGTGGGGCGGCCTTCCAGCCAGATGCGCTCGAGCTCGAAATTCATTCTGCGCCGGGTCACCGCATCGAGCGCTCCGAAGGGCTCATCGAGCAACAAGAGCTTCGGCCGCAACGCGAGGGCGCGGGCGATCGCCACCCGTTGGCGCATGCCGCCCGACAGCTCCGCCGGCCGGGCGTGCTCAAAACCCTGAAGCCCCGCCAGGCTCACCAGCTCGCCGATGCGGTCCGCAGGTGCCGCGACGCCGGCGATCTCGAAGGGCAGGCGCAGATTACTCTCGACCGTCCGCCAGGGCAGCAGCGCATGCTCCTGGAAGGCGATGCCGAGCGAGTGCTGCGCCTGCAGCTCGCGCGGCGGCTGACCGTTGATCTGCACCTGACCCGAGGTCGGCTCGTCAAGGCCGGCGAGCAGACGCAGGACCGTGCTCTTGCCGCATCCGGAGGCACCGATCAGCGCCACGAACTCGCCATCGCCGATCTCTACGTCGAGCGGACCCAGGGCATCGAAAGATTCTCTGCGGCCCGTGCGGGTTCGGCGCAGGAAGGATCGCGTGACCCCTGTCAAGGCAAGGATCGCCATGCTCAGCCCACCGCCTTGAGGGCGCGGTATGCTTCCTCCAGCAGGCTCATGTCGCGCAGTTGCGCGGGCGGGGGAAGCGGCGGACGACCGGTGACGCGCGCAACCGAATACATGGCTCCCGCGAAGGCTTGTTCGCTGAACCAGAAAGGGATTTGCGCGCCGGGCTCGGTCTCGAGCGCGATCTGCAGCCGATTGAGCGTGGTTTGTTGCTCCAGGTTCAACCCCAGATCGGCGCCGTAGCGGTCGACTGCCAGCCGGGCGCCCAAAGCCGGGTCGGCCGCGTTGGCGGCGTGAACGCGCAGCAACGCGCCGAGAAAGCGCACCATCTCGCCGCGGCGCTGGTGAAGCGTCTTGCGCTCGATCGTGAGGAGCGAGGCGCTCACACGGTAGCCGAGATCGTACAACCGAGTGACATAAAAATCCCTGCCCTGCCGCAGCCCCATGCGCTCGAGCGCCTGCGGCTGATTGGTCACGAAGCAGAAGTAGGCATCGCCCGCGCCCTCGAGCAAGGGCTCGGCGGAAAAGCCGACCGGCACCGCGGTGTAGTTCTCCTCCAGGCCGTTGATGCGAAAGAGCGCTTGCAGCATGGCGCGTTCGTTGGGACCTTGAACCAGGAAGCGCTTGCCCACCAGATCAGCCGGCGTGCGCACCGGATGCGCGGGCAACGAAATCAAGCCCGCTGGACCCACCGGAAAGAGGGACGCGAGGATCACGAAGTCGTTTCCCTGGCCGATGGCGTCGCAGAACGGCAGCCAGTCCGAGTCGCCGAAATCCGCCTCTCCGGCGGAGATCTCGAGCACCGGTTGCGGCGCGTTCGGGCCGCCCGGCAGGTAGTTGAAGCGTATGCCGGCGTCCGCGATGTAGCGCCGATCGAGAGCGACCCACAGGTCGGCGTACTCGACGTCCGGGATCCAGCCCAGCGACATGGTGAGCTCGCGACTGCGCTGGCGGCGGCAACCCGCCGACAGGATCGCGGCTCCCGCCGCCATCGCCGTGAGCTGCACGAAGCGGCGGCGGCGCAGCCCTGCAGCACTCGATTGTGTCCGCTCCGAACGATTCCTGCGCATGATCATCACGTCCGCATCCTGTGTCCGTTAGGATACGCGGGGCGCAACCGGATAAGGAGCAGAACGTGTCCAAGAATTATCAGAGCGGCGATGCCTGGAGCCGGGCTGTCACGGTGAACGGGTTTGCGGTCGATGAGCTGCGCTCTGCGCTACAGAAATCCATCCGGCGCGGGCTCGTGGAGGAGGCGGCGCTCGCAGCTCATGAGCTGTTTGCCAACGGGGCGGAAACCGAGGAGATGCTGTGGCGCAGGCTCGAGATCATTGCCGCCGAGGATGTGGGCTTGGGGATGGTCATGGCGCCGGCGATCATCGAGTCGCTGTACGCCCAGGCGACACGCATGCTCGATCGGGACGAGCGCTGGATTTATTGCGCACATGCCGTACGGCTGCTGGCCACGGCGCCCAAGGACAGCATGTCGATGGAGCTTGCGGGATGGACGCGGGCCGTGGTGGAGAGGGGCGAGCGCAAGCCGGTGGTGGAGGACTATATGCTCGACCTGCATACCCGGCGCGGAGTCGAGATGGGGCGCGACGCCGCGCACTGGTGGAACGAGGGCGCGCGATTGAGTCGCCGCATCCCCGGCTACGATCCGAAATGGGGCGACTACTTGCGCAGCCTCGCGGGAGCCGAATCGCAGCCGGACGAGCATCGATAGCGCCCGCGTCTGGTGCGCGCTCTTCATTGCGCGATTCATCTGCGTGGCCTGAGCGATCAGGCTCAATCTCGCGGATGCGCATGCGCATCGGCCGCCGTATTCTGCAGCGCCGCAGGTATTGCCCCGGGATTCTCGAGAATGGCCGTTAGCAGCAGATACGACAGCGCCGACACCGGCAGCCCCAAAATCCAGCTGAGGTCGGCGCCGCCGAGCGCAATTGCGATCGGACCATCGTAAAGCGGAGACCTCATCGTCATGGCCGCGACCGACATACCGGCGGCGATGGCAATACAGCCGGACGGATTCACACCGTGCCAGCCCCAGTAACGGCCGGCGGCCCGTTCCTTGCTGTGGATCGCCCCGGAATCATATTTCCCACGCCGCAGAAAGCCGTCGCATATCCATACACCCCCGAAGGGCCCGACCCACACGACGAGCAGCGCAATGAAATTGTTGAGCGCGGTGGAGAAGTCTTGGACGAATAAGATATACAGGGTGATCGCCGTCGAAACGACCACGTCGAATATCGTCGCCGAATAGCGATGCAGCTTGAGTCCGATCGCCTGCAGCGCGAGGCCCGAGGAATAGTACGTGGGCACGTTGTTGGCCAACGACCCTCCGACCACCGCGAAGATGTAGACGATGAACAGCCACGCGGGCACGAACGGCTTCAGGCCGGCGACGGGGTCGGACATGTCGCCCAGTGTGGCGCAGAACGCACCCATCATGGTCATCAGGAGGGACGGCAAATAGCTCGCCAGGAACACGTGGCGAAAGATCGACCGCGCGGGCGTCGCCGAAGGCAGATATCGCACCCAGTCCGGACCGTTGAAGAGGAAGGAGATCGGGTTCGAGGCGATGACGGCCGCCGCCGTCAGAAAGGCGGCGCCCGTCGTCGTGGCGAGGTGGCTGTGGGGCGCAGCGGCACTCATTCCGTCGACCTTGCTCACGGTGAAAGCGATCACGATCAGCAGCGCGATGCCCACCAGCGCGGCGAAGATCCTTTGAAACCACACCATGGTGGCGTGCCCGAGGACGGCAATGCCGCCGCACAGGACCAGCTGCAGCAGCACGGCAACCAGCTTACCCGCCATTCCGGAGTCATTCCAGCCGAGCATCTGGAACAGCGCGAGCAGCGCGTCGACGCCAAAAACCGTATTGATGACCTCGAAGGCAACCGAGGTAATCCAGGAGAGCAATGCATTCGGCAGATTTCCGCGAATACCGAAGGCGGCGCGCGCCAGGGTGCTGACGGGCAATCCGGCACGCGCCGTGACGATCGAGCCGAATGCCGTATAGGCGTAGGCGAGGCTGCCGACCATGCAAGCGGCAAGCGCCAACCATAGATTGAGCCCGAGAGTCACGGCGATCGATCCCAGAGCGAACGAAAACAGGTTCAGGCTGTTCCCGACCCACAAATAGTCGACGTGGCGCAACGTCATGTTGCGTTCGGCCTCGGGAATATGATCGAACCCGCGCACTTCGATCTCGAAGACTTCGTTGCCGCGAAGGATCAACTCCTCGTCTGCGCTCATTGGAACCAATCCGGTGCAATTGCCGTGCCTGGAGCATCGTGCGTACCGCGAATAACTGAATTTCACGGTAATATCTGCGGGAGTGCGCTGCGATGATACATCCCGGGCCGGTCAATCGTGCCACCTGCGGCCGCTGCCGCCCCACGAGTGAGCAATTTATTTCATCGGCGCCCCGAAATTGCGCGCTGCTCGCGTGCTCGCGATAGACTTCCGTGATGCTCGAGGTTCGTCCCCCACCAGCCCCAATCGAGGCGCCGCGAAATACCTCGTTCATTTCGATTGCGCACCTGGCCAAGGAGTATCCAGGCAATAAACAGATCATTCATGATCTCTCCCTGACCGCAACGTCGGGAGAGTTCGTCAGCATTCTGGGCGCGTCCGGCTGCGGGAAATCGACGCTCCTGAAAATGATCGCCGGCTTGAGCTCGATTTCCGGCGGCTCGATTCACATCGATGGCATGACTCCGGAGAACGCCCGCGAAATCATGTCTTTTGTCTTCCAAGATCCATCCCTGCTGCCCTGGCGGACGGTCGCGCGCAACGTCGAGCTGGCGTTGGAGCTCGAGGGACTTCCCCGGTCCTTGCGCGCGCGCCGCGTCGATTCCGTCTTGAGACTCGTCGGCCTGCGCGAGGTGAGTTCCTACTACCCGCGGCAGCTGTCCGGCGGGATGAAAATGCGGGTCTCCATCGCCCGCGCGCTCGCGACCACTCCGCGCCTTCTTCTGATGGACGAGCCCTTCGGCGCCGTCGACGCGATGACGCGCAATCGGCTCAACGAGGAACTACTGGCCCTCAAAGCGCGGCAGCGCTGGACCACTATTTTCGTCACCCACTCGATCACCGAGGCGGTTTTCCTCTCCGATCGAATCGTTTTGATGCGCGCCAACCCGGGTCGGGTGCTGCAGGAAATCGCGGTGCCCTTGGCCTTTCCCCGCACTGCGGATATCAGAAGCGACCCTGCATTCCTGGGTCTCGTCGGCCAGGTATCCCGCGCGCTGTCAGCCATCCATTCATGAAATCTTCCTCGTTCCGTTTGCCGTTCCTCGCCTTGTGCTCGATGCTTCTGCTCTGGCAAGGCGTCGTCGTGTTTTTCGATGTGCCGGATTATCTCGTCCCGAGTCCCATGCAGATCGCCGCGCTGATTCCAGTTCGTATCAGGGACTTGTCATCTGCGCTCATCATCACCGCCGCAGAAGCTTTGGGAGGCTTTCTTCTGAGCGCCGTCGTGGGCGTGGCCATCGGGCTGTTCTTCTCCGTCTCGGCGATCATTCGACGCTGTTTCTATCCTTACGTGGTGCTATTGCAAACCATCCCGATCATCGCCATCAGCCCGTTGATCCTGCTCTGGCTCGGCAATGGCTCACTGTCCGTCCTGTTCATTTCGTTTTTGATCTCGCTGCCTGCCGTCATCGTGAATACCACTCAGGGACTCATCGGCATCGACATCAACTTATTGAATCTGTTCCGGATGGGAAATGCGGGTGTCGCAGCGATTCTGTTCAAGCTCAGGCTCCCTCACGCACTGCCGAATATTTTCACGGGGCTGAAAATTGCCGCGGGCGCCTCGGTAGTCGGAGCGCTGGTCGGGGAAACCTTTGCGGGCAGTTCGGCTCTCGGCGCCGGAGGATTGGGCTACAGCTCGATTTACGCGCTCAGTCAGTTGGCCACACCTTATCTCTTTGCGCTCATCCTTGCATCTTCCCTGCTAGGCCTCGTGTTTTTCTTCGCCGTTGTCGTCCTCGAGCATCTCATGGTGGGAAAATGGCATGAGTCGGTTCTCGGCGAGCAAATGGAATAGCATACGCGTGGAAGCTCCAGAAATGCGGCCCGATCTAGTCGACAAAGCGCTGCCATTCAGCGGTGATCCGATCGTGGCGGAGTTTTCTGTCCGCGTAATCCTTCGAAACAAGGCTGCCATTCTCGACCACGAACTCGCCCTGGACGATGGTATGTCGAGGCGCCGAGGGGCCGCCCGCCAGCCAATCCTCCAATATCTCGTCCGGGTTCTTTCGGCGCGCCGATTCCGGCAGAGGCCAGATCGCGATATCGGCCGCCGATCCCGGTGACAGCTGACCGATTTCATCCGCCCGTCCGAGGCACTGCGCCGAGCCCAGAGTGGCAAATTCCAGCAGCTCACGCGCCGTCAAGTGTGTGCCATGCAGGGTCAGGTTCGCTTTGCGCGAGACGGCGAACTCCGCGCGCAGAGACGGCGCGGAGTCGGTACTCAAACTCACGTGTACGCCGGCGGCCTTCATCTTGGCCACCGGCGCGACGCGGCCCGTACCACGCAGGTTCCCCGACGGACAGTGGCAGATTCCAGTACCCCATTTGCCCAAGGACGCTATCTCGTGGTCGTTGACGAAAATCGAGTGCGCCACCCACGAACGATTCGATCCCCAGCCGACTTCTTCAAAGCGATCCATCGGCCGGCAGCCGTATTGACGAAGGCAGAAATTCTCCTCGTCGAGACTCTCCGCCAGGTGAGTATGGAGCCGGACGTCCATTTTTTCCGCCAGCTCAGCGGCTTGACGCATCATGTCGTGCGAAACGGCAAAGGGATTGCACGGCGCCAAGGCGATCCGCGTCATCGCACCGGGACGCCGGTCGTGATAGGTCTTTATCAAGCGCTCGCTGTCGGCGAGAATTTCGTCCTGGGACTCAACGACCGAGTCCGGCGGAAGGCGGCCCTCTTTCCTGGACAGATTCATTGCGCCCCGGGTGGGATGGAACCTCATGCCGATATCCCGGGCCGCCGCGACTTCGGCGTCGATCAATTTTTTCCGTGGATGGACGTTAAGGTGATCGCTTGACGTCGTGCAGCCGTCCATGGCGAGACCGGCAAGGGAAATCCAGGTCGACAAATAGGCGCCTTCTTCATCGAGGCGCTCCCAGATCGGATAATGGAAATTCAGCCACTCCACCAAACCATTGAAAGTACGATTGACCACCAGCCCGCGATTGAGGGACTGGTACATGTGATGATGGGCATTCACCAGACCGGGGGTTACGAGACATCCGCTCGCATCGACGGTCCTTTGGGCGGCCGGCTCGTCACCCGCTTTGCCGATGGCCCGGACGAATCCATCCCGAACCGCCAGCCAGCCTCCCGGCAAATCGTCCCCCGCGAGGGGCACAACGAGATCGGCGTGCGCGACGAGAAGATCGTAGGCTTGAGGGGAGGCGCTGTGCATAGGCTTAACCCATCGGAGCGTTGAATTTTTTTGGAACCGTGATCAATATCGACCCATGCCGCGCACGAACTATCACGCTTCGATCACGCCTAAAGGCCGCGAGGCCACGCCGCCGCCGTATCGGGATTATTATCCCGTCGTCTTGTGCAATGGGGCGCTGTTGAATTTGCCGATCGAGCCTCTTCCGGGAGGCCGGGAAGCCATCGCCCTGCTCATGTCGAACCAGACCGACTTCGCGGTGGAGAAGGAGCTCGGCGCCTCCTTGAGCAAGGTGGCCGCGGAATTCTCGCCTGAAGCGATCGCGGGAATTCCCACCCTCGGTCTCGATTATGCGCGCATCGTCGCGCGCGATCTGGGATTTCCCAATTACGTCGCCTTGGGGAACTCCCGGAAGTTTTGGTATTCCGATGAGCATTCCGTGGCAGTTCACTCCGTCACAAGTCCCGGAGCGAACAAAAGGCTGTATCTGGATCCGATGCTGGTCGAGCGTGTCGCCGGAAAGCGGACGCTGATCGTCGACGATGTCATCAACACCGGCGGCTCGGCGGCAGCCGCCATCCATCTTCTGCAGAATGCGGGAGCCATCGTCATCGGTCTTTGCGTGGTATTGATCGAGGGTGCAGCGTGGAAAGATGCGCTGGCTGCCTTCTCTCCCGATTGGCCCGGCCGTGTCCGGGGCATCGGCCGAATTCCCATCCTCACCCGCTCGGCCGAGGGCTGGATGCCGTTGGAATGAACTCGGTCGTGAACGATTTTCTGTAGTCGTAGTCCTTGTCGATGACATTCAAATCGCGCAAGATCGTGTATTGGTTCTTCAAGCGTGCTGCGTCGAGACGCCCGACGTCGTTACCTGATCCGTCGACCAGATGGTAATCCAACAGTGCCTTCCGCGACAGCTCGAGCTGAATGGCGGTCATCGCCGGATTGCGGCGTAAAATCTCTGCGTCGGCCGCATTGGGATCCTCGAGATACCCCCGCCAACCCGCGATCGAAGCGGCCACGAATGCGCGCACCGTGTCGGGATGGGCCGCCACGAATCGATCCGAACTCTCCAAGGCCATATAGGCGTCGCAACCGGTGTCCTTGACCCATAATGCGCGGACTCTCACGCCCGTGTGCTGCATGATGGGCGGCTCCGATGTGATGAAGCACTGCTGAATATAATTCGGATTTTGCAGAAATGATGCGTAGTCGAAATTCAGCGGTGTCGTCTTGAGATGCTGCAGGTGATACTTCTTGACGACATAGGCAAGCCAGGGCACGCCCGGTTGTACCGCGAGCGTCTGGCCTTCCAAATCGGCGAACGTGTGGACCGGCGAGCTCGCGTGGACCATCACTCCGACGGGATCATGCTGTAAGGAGCCCATCACGGCCACCAACGGAATTCCCCGCGACCGCGCAATCAGCACCTGATCCGAGCTCCCGAGGCCGAAATCGTATTTTCCCAATGCGACCTGCGGCTCGACGCTGGCATTCGGTCCGATGGGAGAAATTTGCACGTCGAGCCCCGCTCGCGCGTAGAGGCCGTGCGTCAACGCGTAGAAATAGCCCGCATTCTCCGCCTCCGGATACCAATCGAGAAGCAAGGTGACCTTCTTCAAAGCCGGGTCGGCGGAAGCACTCGAGAGTCCCACCACGAACAGAATGAGACCCCGGACGAGCTGCAGGACGCCTCTGCGACTTCTCACGGACTCGAGCGCCGACATCGGCGATTCTCCACGTCTCAGTGCGCCGCGCGTCCGACCACGACCGCGCCGCTCCCCGTATCGGCCATACTAGAACTTGCCGGTGAGGGTCAGATCGAAGCTGCGCGGCGGCTGCCGGGTCAGGAAGTCGTTGCCGTAGAACGGGTTGTCGTTCAGCCAGTTGACCCGGTTGGCAACGTTGTACACCATCAGCCTCACGGTGTAATGCTGCAGGAAGCTGTAGAAGACGCCGGTATTCAACACGTACTGCCACGGAATGGTCGGCGGATTGTAGTACCCGGTTTTCAGGACCGATGCCGGGATGGCGTCGTTGATTGGTTGGGAGTACGTCCCGTAGCCGAAATCGCTGTTGAGGTTGGCTTCGAGCGCGGCGATGTTGACGTAGCCCGCCTGCGTGGTCTGGACGGGTCCGGTCACTTGCAGGTTGGCCTGGAACCCGACGCCGTTGTCCAGCTTGTAGTTGACCAGGAAGTTGATCAGGTGATTGGGCACGCCCGGATCCTGGAAGTTCTGGTTTTGGACGAATCCGCAACTTCCGCTGATGCACCCGAGCGCCGTGCCGGCACCATCGATGTTGAAGCCCGACTGCGCCGGGAAGTTGTAGAACGTGGCCGGCGTATCCAGCCGCGTGTGCAGGTAGGAGTAGCTGGCAGTGGCGAAGAAATGCGGACTCGGCTGGTAGTTGGCCTCGAACTCGGCGCCGGTGATGTGCGCGTACGATTCATCGTAGATGCTCGGGCCGGTGGATTCCTCGCGATTCTGCTTGAATCCCGCGATGGAGATGAACAGCGCCTTGTTCAACAAGTCGAGCTTCACGCCCGCCTCCTCCAATAGCGTGCCCTGGCGCAGTTGGGTGACCGGCGCGACGTTCAAGGCGCCGACCGCCCCGTCGTTGGCCTCGGCATAAACGTACTGCGCCTTGTTGTACGTGAGATAGGTCGATATCCAGTCGGTCGGACTGTACACCAGGCTGATGTTCCCGTTGTACAGGCCGTACCACCCGGTGTGCTGCGACTCCGGCGGCGTCACGTAGTAGCCATTGACATTGCCGGGCGATGCGTAGGCGGCCTGCGCGAGCGAGTACAAGGGATCCGAATCGTTCAGCTGGACCAGGTCGCCGCGCGCACCGTACAGCACGCTCCACTGCGGCGAGAACGTCAGGCGATGCTCGAGGAAAATCGCCGCGTCCTGAAGGTTGGAATCGATGGTGGCGTTCGGGTACAGAATCGAGCCGAAGGCCGAGCCTTCACCGGGGAAACCGTACTGGACGTGGCCGAAGGCCCCGGTGTAGGGGAATGCGCCGCCGATGATCTGCGCAGCGTTCGGGAATATCCAGGTGCTCGGACTCTTCGACAGGTCGAACACGCTCACCGGCTCATTGTTGTAGTTCTGGATGTCGAGCACGTGCGCGTAGCGGTAGGTGAAGCCCGCGTCCATCTCGTTGCGAACCGGACCCAAGGGAAACTTGACCTTGAAGTCGGTCTTGTTCTCGAAGGTGTAGCTGCCCTTGGCCGTGTCGGCGTAGTAGTCCTCGGTCTGGTTGTAGCGGTTGACATAGTCATAGAACGTGTTGTTCACAATGGAGAAATTGTCGCTCGCAGCGAAAGTCTGGATGATCTGCAGCATGGCATGCAGCGCGTGCGCACCCGTGCCGGCCGGCTCATCGATGATGGTGCGGGGGTTGAGCACCGTGGAACCGGTCAGATCCACCTCCGTGCCGAAGCCGACGACACTGCTGAGGGGCGGCGCGCCGGTGAGGTAGTTGCTGTTGTCGATGAGGCCCTGGTTCACCCGGTTGATGCCGTCGTTCTCCCGATAGCGCGAGTCGGTAATGTCGCCATTGATCGAGATCTTGTACCTGGACGTCACGTCGGCGACCAGGGCGGCATACAGCGACTGCTGGTGGAAATACATGTCGTAGTAATAGCTGCCGCTGTCGTTGCTGGTGAAGCTCACGCGTCCGGCCACGTTCTCGATCAGCGGACCGCCCAGATCGAGGCTCGCGATGCGCTTCTGATGCGTGTCCGCCTCGAGAGAGGTGGTGGCCGCGAACGTGGTCATGGACGGCATCTTGGTGGCGATGTCGATGGAGCCGCCCACCCCCGGCCCCGCGCCGCCCTGGACGCTGGCAGGACCCTTGATGATGTCGATGGAGTCCACCTGGTTGAAGCTGATCGGGGCGCCATAGCCGTTGAGCGTGAAGCTGTCGCGCATGCCGTTGTAGAACATGTCCGCGTACTGGCCGCGGATGCGGGGTACGTTCGGCTCGCCGAACGAGGCGTCCGAATAGGCGCTCGAGGTCAGCGAGGAGAATCCGCCGGGATTCTGCACATCGAGGGCGTCGAGCTGCGCCTTGGACAGTATGGTGTTGTTGCGCGGGGTCTCCATCACGCCGAGATCGAGCCCGTAGGCCGAGCTGGAGGTGACGGTGGTGGGCATGATCAGGTCGCCGCGCCGGATGCCATTGACGACAATTTCATCGAGACTGTCGGAGGATCCTGCCGGAACGACCACTGGACTCGTCGGTGGGCTGGCGGATTGCTGCGCATGGGCAGCGTGGTGAGCGGCGGCGATCGAGCAGGCCGCCACGATCGAGCTGCGAATCCATGGGTGTCGATTCATCGTTCCATCCCTCATTGGCTTGTACCTTGTTTTTTTCGGCACGCGCAGGCAGGCCTGGGCGCCATGGCACAACACTCTGCAAGAATCGTGCGCGGCGGCGCCCTTCGCGCAATAAATTTGCCGCGCGCATCGCGCGCGGCGTAAAGGGACGCCCCGCGGGGGCCGTGGAACCCCCAATTAGCTAAATTGAGGGGGAAACCTCAGAATCGAAAGGTCGATGGACCCGGCGGACTCGCACGGGGGTCGACGATCCGCGGCGATGGCTGCACCAATTTTGTACACAAGACGCCCTACGTTTGTACACAGAGCCGTCAGATCCTGGCCGCGATGACGCGAATCATGCCCCCGGGACCCGGCTCGAGACGAACGCAGAACCCCCGCTCCTTCAGGGATGCGGCCAACCACTGCGGATGCAGCCGCAGCTTTCGGTATGCGCTGACCCGCAGCTGCCAGACCTCGCCCTGCCGTTCATGAAGCACGTCATGGATATCCACATGATCGGCGGCGTACTCGAGAAAGCAGGTCAGAATGCGGTCGGCGCCGCTCCGGACGGGAATGAAGCGCGCAGAGCCGGTGAGAGCCGATGAGTAATCTCGCAGCGTGGTGATGAAGGCGCCTCCAGGGCGCAAGGATTCGGCGGCACGCGTGAACAAGGTGAGGACGGCCGCCCGATCCGCCAGGTGCGTCAACGTATCGCCCATGCACAAGATGACGTCGGCTCCCCGATCCAGGTGACGCTGGAACCCCAGCAAGTCATCCTCGACGACCGTGATGGGCAGGGCCTGCGCATGTCCTTTCAATTGCTCGAGCAAGTAGGACGATGTGTCGATGGCGAGCACCGGACAGCCGCGGCGCGCGAGCGCGATACTGTGCATGCCGAAGCCCGCCCCGAGATCGACCGCGCGGCTGCCGCGCGGCAAGTCCGGTAGAATCGTCTCGATCTCGGCCTCGCCGCGCGCCAGGGCGGCATCGAGGCCACCCGACATCCAAGCGTATACGGGCGCGAGAAGCGACCGGTAATGATCGGCGACGCTGGCCATTTGCGAATCATAGCGTTTCCGCCGTATTGTTTGGGCATGTGCAACCCCTCGAGCTCATCCGGCCGCTGCGCGGCGCTTGGCATCGTCCTCTGCGCGCTCGCGCTGTCGGCAGCGGCCCGGGTGCGCGCCGCGCCGCCGTCGCAGGCCGCGCCCGTCGAGGTCAAGGTGGTCGTGGTGACCATGTTCGAGATCGGCAAGCTGACCGGCGACAAGCCCGGCGAAGCACAATTCTGGGTCGAGCGGGACAAGCTCGATCGCATCCTGCCCTTTCCGCTGGGTGAATATGAGCTGCGCATGAACGATGCGGGAGTGCTGCTGATTTGCACAGGGGGCGGCGTCACCAACTCGAGCAGCTCCATCATGGCCCTCGGCCTCGATCCTCGCTTCGACTTGCGCAAGGCCTATTGGCTGGTCGCCGGCATCGCGGGCGGCGACCCGCTCGATGTGTCGCTCGGTACGGCGGCCTGGGCCAAGCATGTGGTCGACGGTGATCTGCTCTACGAGATCGATGCGCGCGAAATCCCGCCCGAGTGGCCCTACGGATTGTTGCCGCTGGGCGCGAAGCAGCCCAACGCTGTCGCCAGCGGTTGGACGGTGGATACGATTCACTACGCGCTCAATGCAGCGCTGGTCGACTGGGCCTACGCGCTCACCAAGGATCATCCGGTCGCAGACAGCCCCGGCATCGCACGATTCCGCCGGCAGTTCGCCGGGTATCCGGCCGCCACCCGCCCGCCCTTCGTGACGATCGGCGACTCTCTTTCCTCCAGCAGGTACTGGCACGGCGAGCGCATGAATCAGTGGGCCAACGACTGGGTGAAACTGCAAGCCGGCAAGGATGCCAATTTCATGATGTCCAACATGGAGGACAGCGGAACGCTGACGGCATTGAGGCGCCTCTCGCGAGGCGGGCGCGTGGATTTGAGGCGCGTGCTGGTGCTGCGCACGGCCAGCAATTATTCGATGCCGCCGCCCGGAAAGAGCGCGGTCTGGAGCCTGACGGCAGAGTATCCCGAGGAGGGTCTTCCGGCCCTCGAGGCCGCCTACCAGGTGGGAAACCGGGTCGTGCAGGCGTTGATCGCGGGCTGGTCCCGCTATCGCGACGCCATTCCCGGCAGCTAGCGCTGCGCCGCCGGGCCCTCGCGCTGCGCCGCCGAGCCGCCGCGCTGCGCCGCCGAGCCGCCGCGCTGCGCCGCCGGGCCCTCGCGCTGCGCCGCCGGGCCGGCGCGCGGCGTCGGCGCCGACATCAGCTCGACGAACATCCTGGTGAACCGCGGCAGGTCGAGATCCACCTGAGCGTGTACCCGCTGCAGATCGATGGCCGGTTTCAGGGCCTCGCTCCAGCTCAACGTTTCGCCGTAGGTCGGCCCGTGACTGACATCGACGTCCATGTACAGATCCTCGCGGCGCGTGATGATGCTCGGGTCGAGCCACGCGCAGGCGGCGAGCTCATCCCACAAGTAGTACCGCTCCTGCGAGTACTTCGCGATGTACTGAGCCGCGGGGTTCGGGGACTTCGATATCGCCGCGAGCATCTGCTCGGTGAACATCGCCTTGATCGACACATCCACCGTGGTGAGGTCGATGCGGGGCCAGTGGGCGCGCAACGTGATTCGAGCCGCCTCCGGATCGAACCAGAAATTGAACTCATGGCGCGGGCTGGTCGAGAATTCCGGATCGTCGCTGTGCGGATCGAGACTGCCGCCCATGACCACCAGTCCCCGGGACAGCTCGGCGAAATGAGGGTCGAGCGCGATGGCGAGGGCAATGTCGGTCAGCGGCCCGGCCGCATAGATGGTCACCTGGTGCGGGTGCGCTCGGACTTGCCGGATCAGAAAATGGGCCGCGTCCTCGGCGATGGGTTTGGTATGCGGCTCGCCCTCGGCAAGGGGCGGGGTATCCCAGGGGCCGAGCGGCGCCGGCGGCGCCGGCGGCTCGACCAGTCCAGGCATCGGGGGCAGGGTGCTCAACTTCTGGCCCCAGGCACCCAGCCATGCGACCTTCCCGACCAACGGGACCATAAGGCGTGTCTCTTCTTGCGTGCGGATGAGAGGAAACACCGCTCCGAGCGCGACAGGCACGTCGGTGCGGCCGATCAGCTCCAGCATACGCAGCGCATGCCGCGCCTCATCATCCCGCCAGGCATTG
>Ga0335075_10001514_pt1 | contig 38155 bp, 33 predicted proteins | sample Lox_Sample_24_FD_206723 | JGI IMG/M metagenome (GOLD analysis project Ga0335075, IMG submission 206723) | Soil microbial communities from Loxahatchee National Wildlife Refuge, Florida, United States - Lox_Sample_2.4 | ecosystem: Environmental > Terrestrial > Soil > Wetlands | place: USA... | reverse complement strand
GGATCATGGCCTATCTCGACGACCTCAACCGCGAGCCGGTCGTCCACGCTTGGTCTTACAAGATCACGGTGCCAGCGTGATACGAGGCCAGCGTGATACGAGTCGTTCCATGGAAACGCTGTACTAGGTTCTCCGCCAGCGCACGATGAACTTCATCGAGCTGGCGATTGCCCAGCGGTCGAGACAGGTCGATCCCGGACAGCTCGGCACCTATAATCGGCGTCAGCGGGTCAACGGTGATGGTCTCGTACGGAACGGCATCCCCGGGGATCGCTCTGTACCGCGGTCCACCTGATCCGCGCAGGCTGGCGCTCATGTGTGTACCTCCCTGGCGTTGCGTCGTGCGCCGAATCCACCTTTCCCGGCGGGAGAGGTCGGTTAGCATAGCGAACCGGATGAGGGTGCGGGCGCATCACGCAACGACGCTGGCCTGCATCGGCCGTTCCTCGCGCGCCAGCACCGAACCGGTATCGCCCGGCTGCAGAACAGGTGAGTCATCCAGCAGGAAGCAGGCGGCAGCGCGGCGCGGCGCGGGCCGATACAACGGAGGCGGAGCAGCGGCGCATCGCGGCATGGCCGCCGGACAGCGATCAGCGAATTTACAGCCGGAGACAGCGGCAACGCGGCCCTGCCGCTCCTCTACCGCCCAGTCGCGCACGGTGCTGACCCGCGGAATCGACCCGATCAGCAACTGTGTGTACGGGTGCTGCGGCGCCTTCACCACCAGCTCGACATCCCCTGCCTCGACCACTGAGGCACGGTACATGACCAGGATCGTGTCCGCTACCTGATACGCTGTGGCAAGATCGTGGGTGATATACAGAATCGAAATCCCCAGCTCCTCGTGCAACTTGCGCAAGCTGCCGAGAATCGTGGCGCGCAGCGACGCATCGACCATCGAGACCGGCTCGTCCGCCACGATAACCCGCGGCCGCAGCAGAAGCGCACGCGCGACCATGATCCGCTGACGCTGCCCGCCCGAGAGCTGGTGCGGATAGCGGCCCAGTATCTCTTCCGGCCGCAGACCCACGGCGCGCAACGCCTCCTCGATCAGCCGCCTCCTTTCGGCGCGCGACGAAGCCAGCCGGAACTTGCGCACCGGCGTAGTCAGTACGTGGTCCACCCGATAGAACGGATTGTACACCCCATACGGATCCTGGAAGATCGCCTGCACGTCACGGCGGAACTCCCGTCGCCCGGCCGCCGAAAGCTGGCGGAGGTCGTGTCCCTTGTATAAAACGGCGCCGTCGGTCGGGTCGACCAGCCCAAGCAGCAGCCGCGCCAGCGTAGTCTTGCCGCTGCCGCTCTCGCCCACCACCGCCGTGATGCCGGGGCGCTCTGCATCGATCGCGAACGAGAACCGTTCCAACGCCACCGTCCGCTCGCGCCCGAGCACGCCTCCGGCGAAGCTCTTCGTCACCTCCCTCAGCTCGACCAACGCGCTCATGCCAGGTGGCACGCGGCAGTCGCATCCGCGCCGAAGGCACGCACCGCCGGCTTCTCCAACCGGCAGCGCGCCTCGGCCATCGGGCAACGCGGATGGAAGGCGCAACCCGGCGGCAGCTCACGCAACAGCGGCGCCAATCCGGGTATTCCGACAAATCGCCCCTTGTGCTCCAGCGACGGCAGGCTGTCGATCAGCATCCTCGTATACGGGTGCCGCGGCGCAGTGATGATGTCGCGGATCGGCGCCACCTCGACCAGCCGGCCCGCATACATGATCCCCAGCCGATCGACGAACTGTGCCATCAGCCCCATGTCGTGGCCGACCAGGATGACCGCAGCGTCAAGCTGTTGCTGCACGCGTCCGAGCGTCTCCATCACCTGCCGCTGCACCACCACGTCCAGCGCGCTGGTCGGTTCGTCGGCAATGATCACCTTGGGCCGAAGGCAGATGGCTATCGCGATGCAGGCGCGCTGCTTCATCCCACCCGACAGCTCGTGCGGATATCGGCCGGCTGCTTCCGGAGGCAGCCCCACCTGCATGAGCAGGCTGCGCACCCGGTCCGCCACCTCACGTCGAGAGAGCCGGCTGCCGTGATCGGCAAGCGCATCGGCAATCTGGTCGCGAATGCGCACCACCGGATTGAGCGAGTTCATCGAGCCCTGCGGCACCATCGCGATGCCGGCGAGCCGCAGCCGCCGGATCGCATCGTCGGCAAGACCCGAGAGCGCGGTATCCTGCAGCCACACCTCACCACCTTCGATCCGGCCCGGCGGCTTGATCATGCGCAGGATCGCCAGCGCCATGGTCGATTTGCCGGAGCCCGATTCGCCGGCCAGGCCGAAACGCTCGCGCGGGCGCAAGACGAAGCTGACATCGTCCACCGCGCGCACCGCTCCCAGCGGATGGTCGTAGGCGACGCACAGCTTTTCCACGCGCAGAACAGTGGTGCTCGCGTCCATCACACAGTGCGCCGAAGTCGCGGATTGGCAATCTCGTCCAAGCCGGCGGTCAGGAAGAACAAGCCTAAGAAGACGATGACGATCACCACCAGCGGCGCCGTCCACCACCACCACCAGCCATTGATGATCGCCGCGTTGAATTGCACCCAGTAGAGCGTCATCCCCAAGTCAGGCGCCTCCACCGGCCCCAGGCCGAGCACTTCCAGGCCGACCGATGCGAGGATCGCGGCAGAGACGCTGGCGACGAGTGTCGCCGCGAGATAGGGCAGAAGGTTCGGCACCAATTCGCCGAAGATGATCTCCGGCCCGCTCATGCCGTTCAGTCGCGCGATCTCTACATAGCCGCGCTCCCGCAGCGTCAGCACCTGGGAGCGAATGGTGCGCGTCGGGTTGAGCCAGGCCAGCGAAGCTATGATGATGGCCATCTGGTTGACCGTCAGGCTGCCCTTGAGCGAAACGGCGATGATGATGAGCACCAGCAGCCCGGGGATGGTCAATCCGATATCTGCAATGCTGCGAATCACCGTATCCACGGCCCCGCCGTAATAGGCGGCGGTGAAAGCCAGCAACGCGCCCACCCCCACACCCAGGAACCCGGCGATGAACCCGACCTGCAATGTCAGCGGCGTGCCGGCCACCATCACCGCCAGCAGATCGCGTCCCTGACGGTCCGTGCCGAGGGGATAATCCCAGGACGGCGGTTGCAGCGCCGGTACTGAAAGCGGCTGAGCGGCGCTCGTATCGACCGTAAAGGCCCCGACCACCATGAATATCACCAGGATGCCAAGCAGCCCGATCCCGACCCCGAGCGAGATGTTACGGCGAAGATAGCTCAGCATTTGCGATCACGCTCGCCGGTACGAGATGCGGGGATCGAGCAAGGGATAGACGACGTCCAGCACGAACGTCGCGAAGCCCAGCGCCACGATTACCGTGAACACGATGCCCTGGATCAGGAAGAAATCATTCTCCTCGATCGCCTGGAACAGGAGTGTCCCAATTCCCGGATAGCCGAAGATCACCTCCACCAGCACAGCACCCGAGAGAATCTGGCCCAGCGCCAGCGCGAGGCCGGTGGTTTGCGGCAGGATGGCGTTCCGCATGCAGTAACGCGTGAAGATCGTCGAGCTGCGCAGCCCCTTGGCTTCCGCGAACGTCACGTAGTCCTCGCCCATGGTGGTGACCATCATTCCACGCATCGGGAGCGCCCAGCCGCCCACGGAAACCAGGATGATGGAAAGCGCGGGCAGGATGGCATGGCGAAGCACATCCAGCGCGAACCCCCAGCTCAGCGCAGGGTTGGTGCCGGCGCTATAGCCACCGAAGATCGGCAGCAACTGAAACTGGAACGCCAGCAGCCACATCAATACAAGGCCCAGCAGGAAGAACGGGATTGCGTGTAGCGCCCATAACGGCGGCATCAGCCAGCGCATCCAGCGCGGCGCTCCCGGCCAGGCAAGCAGGGCGCCCAGCAGAGTGCCGATCGCAAACGAAAGCATCGTCGTGACACCCAGCAGCCCGATGGTCCACGGCAAGGCTTCGCTGATCATGCCCACGACGGTGCGGGGATAGTTGGCGATCGAATAGTTCAGATTGCCGTGTGATATCTCCCCGACATACGTAAGGTACTGGCGCCAGAGAGGCTTATCCAGTCCGAACTTCTGCTGGTAGACTTTGACCATTTCCTCGATGCCGCCCTGCACGTAACCGCCCAGCGCCGCCTGTTCCAGCAGCTTGGTGCGCACCGGGTCCTGTCCGGACAGTTTAGGAAGGAAGAAGTTCAGCGTGGCCGCCAGCCACACGATCAACAGGAAGACCCCAAACCGCTTGACGATGTAGATGGCTTGCATTGGCTACGCCGGCCGCAGGTTCCACAGCACGAGCGGGAAGGTCAGGTGCCAAGATGCGCCGTTGATGTACGGGTTTTGAGCAGTAGGCCAGTTCTTCCAGTAGGTGGTGTTCATCGGGATGCGGTGATGGTTCTGCACAAGCTGGATGTCCGGCAGCTCGGGTAACCAGATCTCCATCGCGGCACGGAACAGGTCCTTCAAACGCGGGACATTGTCCGGGTCGGTGATATAGACTTCATCGACGATCTTGTCGTACTCGGCATTCTTCCAACGGCTGAAATTCACCGCATGCGCGCCGGGCACCGCGATACTCGCGCTCTGGTACAGCCGCAATGTGTCATAGGGCTCACGGATGCTGCCGCCGTGGCCGTAAATCGAGCCGACATACTGCCCCTTGCTGAAGCGGTCGTTGAAATCCGGCGGCAACGCAAGGCTGGCGTCGATGCCGTGGCGCTTCAGCATCTCGGACACGACCGGCCCGGTTACCGGGCCGAATGTGCCGCCGGCGGCGCTGATGATCGGCAATGCCAGAGGTTTGCCGTCCGCGCCGGTCCACGAGCCACCCTTCTTGCGAAAGCCCTTCGCGGCCAGCAGGGCGTCGCCCTTCTTCGGGTCGAACTCCAGGGTGTTGTACTTCGCCAGCAGATCCTTGATGGCGGCGAAATAGGGGAGCAGCGGGGGATAAGGCGGCATCGGCAGGGCGGAGACCTGGGACGCGCCCAGGAAACCTACCTGCACTAGCTGATCGCGGTCGATATAATAGCTGAGCGCCCACCGCACGTCCTTGTCGTCGAACGGTGCCGCCTGGTTGTTGACGTAAAGCGACAGCGGCCACCAATCCACATACCCGTACGGCGGCTTCTGCCCGGTATGGGTGATGATCTTTGGATTGCCGCGGAACATGGTGGGAAAGCTGGACGGCTGCATGTCGTAGGCGGTGTCCGACTGATTGGTGATCATCGCCTGCGCAGTCGCCTGCTCGCCGGTGTTCGGCAACCAGATGCTGCGCAACATCGGCGGCATGGGCGCGAGTTTGCGGTCAGCCGCCCACCAGCTATCCCGCCTTTCGAATATCTTCTGTGCCTCCGTCGCCTCGACCACCTTCCATGGCCCGGTCGTCACCGGCCAGCCCTTGGAAAGGTCGAAATGCTTGAAGCTGGTCCAGTCCTGACCCTGGAAAATGTGCTTTGGCACGATATAGACGCCAATGTCGTATTTGTAGGTGACGAAGAAAAAGAACCGGGGCGCCGGAATTTTGAAATTCAGCACCACGGTGTCCGGATCCTGAACGCTGGCGTGGTCCAATGCCAGATTGACGTCGATACCCCATCTGACTTTTGGGCCCAGGTCGCGCAACGTGTTGAACGTATAGGCGACGTCCTCGGCACTGAACGGCGTGCCGTCGCTCCAGTTGATGCCCTGCCGGGTCTTGATCGTGAGCTGTTTGAAATCGGGTGTGAACTGATAACTCTCAGCCAGCCACATGTACCATTTGTCGGCAAAGGCGCTGTAATACGCGAGCGGTTCGCAGATGATATTCGGGCCGTTCTGGTGATTGGCCCCGATGCAATACGGGTTCCACAGCTCCTGATCGATCCAGCGGCCAACTTGGCCGCCATTCTTGATCAGAATCAGGGTCCGGTTGCGCGGCACCGCAGCCTGCTGCTGCGCGCCGGCGATCCCGGCCGGCAGCATCGCCGCGGTACCAGCCGCGAGGCCCGCCTTGATCAGGTCTCGGCGGGGCGCGATCAGCCTGCTCATCGATGTACCCTCAGGCTCCGACCGTCTGAATGTTCCACAGCACCATGTTGAACGTTAGATGCCACGAGGCATCGTTGATGTAAGAATTGTCCTCGGTGGGCCAGTTCTTCCAGTATGTCGTGTTCAACGGGATGCGGTGATAGTTCTGCACTAGCTGGATGTCCGGTAAGGCGGGCAACCAGATCTCCATTGCCGCGCGGAACAGTTCCTTCAGCTTGGGCACATTGTCGGGATCGGTTATGTAAACCTCGTCCACGATCTTGTCATACTCGGGGTTCTTCCAGCGGCTGAAATTCACCAGGTGGGCGCCCGGCACGGCGATGCTCTTGCCCTGATAAAGACGAAGCGTATCGTACGGCTCACGGATGCTGCCGCCGTGACCGTAGATGGAGCCGACATATTGTCCCTTCTGGAACCTGCTGTCGAAGTCCGGCGGCAGACTCAGGCTGGCAGCGACTCCATGCCTTCGCAGTAGCTGTGACAACACGGGGCCCATCCCCGAACCGGAAAGCCCGAACCCGATGATATCAAGCGTGAATGGCTTGCCGTCCGGCATTTCCCACATGCCGCCCTTCTTCTTAAACCCTTTGGACTCCAGCAGTGCGTCACCCTTCTTGGGGTCGAACTCTATGGTGTTGTATTTGACAAGCAGGTCCTTCACCGCATCGAAATACGGCATCAGCGGCTTATAAGGCGGCATCGGCAGTCTGGAGACGGTCTCTGCGCCCAAATAAGCTACGCTTATGATGGTCTTGCGATCCGTGTAGTAGCTTAGCGCCCAACGCACCTCCGGGTCATCGAACGGCTTGACTTCGTTGTTGACGTAAAGCGAGATCGGCCACCAATCGACATAGCCCCACGGCGGCTTGTGGCCGGTATAGGTCGTAACCTTCGGGTTCTGTCGGATGACCGTCGGGAAGGTGGCGGGCTGCAAGGGACCGCCGAAGTCGGAGTGATTGGTGATCTGCGCCTGCGCCGTCTCCTGCTCACCGACCATCGGTAGCCAGATATTGCGCAGGAGCCGCGGCATCGGCACAAGCTTCCGTTCTGCCGCCCACCAACTGTCACGACGATCGAAGACTTTCTGCTGCAGGGAGGACTCCACGACCTTCCAGGGACCCGTGGTGATCGGCCAGCCCTTGGCGAGGTCGTAATGCTTGAAGCTGGTCCAGTCCTGGCCCTGGAAGATGTGCTTCGGAACGATATAGACGCCGATATCGTATTTGTAGGTGACGAAGAAGAAGAAGCGAGGGGACGGAATCTTGAATTTCAGCACCACCGTATTTGGGTCGGTGGTCGTCGCCTCGTCGAGCGCCTGGTGCACATCGACCCCCCATTTCACCTTCGGGCCGAGATCGCGCAGGGTGTTGAAGGTGTAGGCAACGTCGTCAGCGCTGAACGGGGTGCCGTCACTCCATTTGATGCCCTGGCGCGTCTTAATCGTGAGCTGCTTGAAGTCGGGGCTGAACTGATAGCTCTCGGCTAGCCACATGTCCCATTTGTCGGCGAAGGCGCTGTAGTAGGCGAGCGGCTCGTAGATCAGGTTCGGGCCGTTCTGGTGGTTCGCGCCTATCGCGTACGGGTTCCACAAGTCGTAATCGACCCAGCGGCCGTCGCGACTGTTGATCCCGATCAGGATCACGGTCTTGTCGCGCGGAATGCTGCTCTGTTGCGCCGAGGCGATGCCGGCCGGCAGCATCGCGGCGGCAGCCGCGGCCATCCCGCCGGCGATCACGTCGCGCCGCCGTGCAAGCGTCGTCGCGCCCAGACGCGTCGTTGTCTCTGTCATGTCGTTTCCCCCAACCGACCCCGATCGGTCGTCATGTTTGCCTTCGCAGCCCTCGCTACGCTGGTACCCAGTAGTGCCGGCAATGGCGGTTCGGCGCAAGACGGCGGCAATGCAGGTTTGCCGGGGGGCGATCCTCCGGCGTGAATGTGGACAACCCGCAATTCGCCATAAAGCTGCCGACTCGCCCCATCGGACGCGGAATGGTCCGTTACCACATCGAAATCCGGGCGGTCGCCGAGCCTCTGGGCCTGATGTCAAATGTTGCGAATTGTTTCAAATCGATGCGGCCCCTGGCTGCGAATCCGTGCTCCTGTCAAACTCCGAAAAAAACGCCCCGCACCCAATGGTGCGGGGCTTGAAGGTGGCAGCGCGCCAGGACGAACCTGTGCTGGCAGCGCGCTGCTGCTGGGGGAGGAAGCCAGCGAACGAACCTCCAGCTTGGCTGCGATGCTGGCTACATCGAGGATGGAATGCGGCGAAAATCTGGACATCCCCGCTAAGCCTGCAACTTTGCGTGAGACCGCCGATCGAGCGGGTCTCTACAACCGCGCTAACGCTTTCGTGACACTTCGTTCCTAGCATGACACCTCGTGCCTGCCGCCGGAGCGGGCGTCTCCCCACAGGAGGTGGGTGTTCATGCAAGCAGACCGCCCCGCCACGACCGCGTCTGAATGGGAACTGACGTGGTGGCGTCTGGCGGTCGCGCGAGACCTCGTGATCAGCAAAATCGGCCGCGTGCTCGGACGCCTTCCTGGCGCCAGCCGGTTGCGCCGGATATCCCGTCGGGCGGGCCTGCTCGTCTGGTGGATCATCACTCTCCAACTGCCGCGGCACGTCGCCTATTGGCTGCATGCGCGGCGCACACGTCACAAAGCACCTTGGGCGATGACGGCACTGATCGCCGAAGACATCAGCCCGACTGCGCTCAGGCTGAACACAAGCGCCAACCCGGTCGTCTCCGTCCTGATCACCAGCTACGGCAAGGTCGGCACCACGCTGCGCTGCCTTGCCTCCATCGCCGCCTGGCCGCCACAGGTGCCCATCGAGATCATTGTGATCGACGATGCCTCGGGCGATCCCGACGTCACCATGCTGGAGCTGGTCCGCGGCATTCGGCTGGTCGTCAATCCGACCAACCTCGGTTACCTGCGGAGCTGCAACGTCGCGGCCCGGCTGGCACGCGGCGACTATCTGCTGCTCCTGAACAACGACACGCAGGTGATTCAAGGCTGGCTCGATTCGATGCTCGCGTTGTTGCGTGCACGACCCGATGCCGGTGCGGTCGGATCGATGCTGCTGTACCCTGACGGACGACTGCAAGAAGCTGGCGGCATCATCTGGTGCGACGGCTCGGGATGGAATTATGGCCGCGGCGATGATCCGGAGAAGCCGGAATATGGGTACGTCCGCGAAGTGGACTACTGCTCCGCTGCTTCGCTGATGGTCCCGCGCGTGCTTTGGAACGAGCTGGGTGGCTTCGACGACAGCTTCGCTCCGGCCTATTGCGAGGACAGCGACTTCGCCTTCCGGCTGCGCGCCGCCGGCCGCAAGGTGTTCTATCAGCCGCGTTCGCGCCTGCTGCATCTCGAGGGCACCTCGCACGGCACCGATACCGCGCGGGGGATCAAGCGGCATCAGTTGGTCAACCAGCAGCTCTTCGTCCGGCGATGGGCCGCAACGCTGGCCGAGGAACATTTCCCGTCCGGTCGTTGCGTGCTGCGTGCGCGCGAGCGCGCCAGGCACCGGCCGGTGGTGCTGGTGATCGACCACTATGTGCCGGAACCGGACCGGGACGCCGGCTCCTGCACCATCGTCGGCTTCCTCCATGCGCTGCTGTCCGCTGGTGCGGTGGTGAAGTTCTGGCCGCACAACCGTCGGTACAGTCCGGGCTACACCGAGGCGCTTCAGGATTTAGGCGTGGAGGTGTTCTACGGCGGGCGGTTCGACGCGTTCGAGGAGTGGATCGCCGAGAACGGAGCCGAACTCGACCTTGTGGTGCTGAGCCGGCCGGACGTGGCGCAGGGCTATCTCGGTGCGCTGAAGCGGCATAGTCCGGCACGCCTCGCTTACTACGGCCACGACATGCATCACCGCCGGCTGCGGCTGCAGGCGGAAATTGCCGGGGACGTGGGCGTCGGGCGGGAGGCGGAGCGGATCGAACGTCTGGAGCGCTGGATCTGGCGCAGCGTCGATGCGGTATTGTACCCTTCGGGCGAGGAAACAGCCGAGGTAGCGGCTCTGGAGCCGACCGCCCGCGCCCGGGCGGTGGTGCCATTCGGGTTCACCGAATTCGGTTGGTTGCGGTCGCCCCCTCCGGGGCACGACCTGCTGTTCGTCGGCGGGTTTGCGCATCCGCCGACCGAACACGCGGTGCTGTGGTTCGCCGCCGAGGTGCTGCCCCTGGTCCGACAGCGGGTCCGGGATGCGCGGCTCGTGGTGGTGGGCTCCAAGCCTGGTCCGGCCGTCCGGGCGTTGGCTGGGCGGGCAGTCTCGGTGTTCGCCGATGTCGAAACGGCGGAGTTGGCGCGGCACTACCACACGGCCCGCGTTGCGGTGGCTCCGGTTCGGTATGGCGCCGGGGTCAAGCTGAAGGTGGTCGAGGCGCTGCGCGAGGGCACGCCAGTGGTGACCACGCCGGTGGGCGCGCAGGGTCTCCCTGGCCTCGAGCAGGTGGCCGCGGTCGCGGCCGATCCAGCCGGGCTCGCGGCTGCTGCCTGTGCACTGCTGACTGACGATGCGCTGTGGCGATCCCGGTGCGCGGCACAGATTGCGTATGCTCGCGAGCGCTTCTCCGAGACGGCGTTCCGTGAGTCGTTCCTGGAGGCGGTCGGCCTTGTCGAGCCGCACTTGCCGCTGGAAATCGCCCGCGCCGCCTGAGCTTGCTCGGTCAATAGACCACCAGTTCCGGCATTGGGCGGTTGTCGCGGACGCGCTCATAGCCAAGCGAGCTGAGGTCGAGCGTACGATAGGCCTCGAAGCGGATCAGTTCCGAGACGGCGCGGCCGGTGGCGGGGCCGTGCTGGACGCCATGACCGGAGAAGCCGGCGGCGATGATCAGGTTGGCGACGTCCGGGTGGCGGCCGATCACCGCGTTGTGGTCGAGCAGGCACATGTCGTAATGACCGGCCCAGGCTCGCACCATGCGCAGCCGCTCCAGGACCGGGATCCGGTGGGCGAGGGCGGGCCAGACCTGGTCCTCCAGCAGATCGAGGTCGGGGTCGAAGTCCTCGCCGGGGTTGGGGTCGTTTTCGGGCGGGGGCGAGATGCCGCCAAGGAAGCCATCGCCTTCGGGGCGTAGCCAGGCGCCAGTCGTGTCGAACACCAGGGGCATCCCGGCGTTGTCGAGGGGCGTGCGGAGGACGAACACGGTGCGTTTGCGGGGCTCGACAGGCAGGGGAATCCCGGCCATTGCGGCGACCCGCCCGGCGTGCCGACCGGCGGCAATCACCACATGGCTGGTGGCGATGCGGTCGTGCTTGGCGGTGCGGACGGCGGCCACCGAGTCGCCGGTTGTTTCGATGGCGGTGGCCTCGTCGGCGAGGTAGCGGGCGCCGGCGGCGATTGCCTCCTCGCGGACGGCGCGGAGCAGGCTGTAGGCGTCGAACCAGCCCTCGTTTTCCAGGCCCAGCGTGGCGCAGGCGAGGTCTTCGGCGTGCAGCCAGGGGAAACGTTCGGCGATGGCAGCGGGCCCCTCGAACAGTGCCACCTTGGCACCCTCGGCGAGTTGCATCTGGCGGTTCGCCTTGAGTTGAGCCTCGCCGGCGTGGGTTGCCAGGATCAGGTAGGCGCGGCGGGTCAGGCCGACGCGCTCGGCGCGTTGCTCCAGGAATTCGGCGCCGAACCGGGACATGCGCAGGTTCACCGCGAGCGAGAACTGCTGGCGAAAGGAAGCGGCGGAGAGGGTGGTGGAGGCGAAGCGGTAGGTGGGGTCCTTTTCGAGGACGACCACCTCGGCGTGGGGGGCCAGGAACAGCGCCGCACAGGAGCCGACGATGCCGCCGCCGATGATGACGATGGGTGCGGGCACCGGATTAGGCCGCCATGTCGGCGGCCCAGCGGGTCAGCACGGCGCAGCCGGCGGCGAAATCCTCCATGCGCATGGCCTCGTTCGGGTTGTGGCTGCCGTGTTGGCTGCGTACGAACAACATGCCGGCCGGGATGTCGGCTTGGGCGAAGGCGGCGGCGTCGTGGCCGCCGCCCGAGGGCATACAGCGATAGGGGATGGTTAGCGCCTCGGCAGCGCGGGCGAGGCCGGCTTGGACCGTGGCGTCCATGGGGCTGGCCGTGCTTCCGGTCTCGTCGCCGAGGTCGAAACGGACGCCACGGCGGGATTCGATCAGCCTTGTGAGCCGGTGGAGTTCGGCGAACATCGCATCGACGCCGGCCGGGTTGACGCCGCGGATATCGAGCTGGAAGCGGGCCTCGCCGGGGATTTTGGTGAAGCTGGCTTCGGCGGTGGTGGCGAGCACACAGAAGGTGCAGACAAGGCTGTGGCCTTCTGTTTCGAGAGTGGCCCAGTGGTCGTCGAGACGGTGCGCGAGCTCGGCAAGGGCGATGGCGGCGTCTCGCCGGTAGCGGCGTGGCGTAGCGCCGGAGTGGTTGTATTCGCCCAGCACGCGGGCGGCGCGCAGGCGGCGCGAGCCAGGGATCCCGGTGACGATGCCTATAGGGATCTGTTCGGCGTCGAGGACGGGGCCTTGCTCGATGTGCAGTTCGAGGTAGACGGCGGTGTTGTCAGGGCTTAGCCGCGGCTTGGCGGTACGCACGGCGGCCGGGTCCAGGCCGAGGGCGCGCATATGCTCTTCCAGCGTACGGCCGGTGTCGAGGCGGCGGACGCCGAGGGCCGACGGCGGCAAGCGGCCGAGGGCGGCGTTGCTGCCGGGGTAGGAGATAGGAAACCAGGCGCCAGCTTCCTCGGCGCGGATGGCGATGACGGTCGTGTCGCGGCGGGGGGTGAAACCGGCGTTCTGCATCCCGGCGACGGCGGCCAGGCCGGCGAGGACGCCGGCGGCGCCGTCGTAGTCGCCGCCTTGGGGGACGGAGTCCAGGTGGCTTCCCAGGACGATCCGCTTGGCTTGCCGGTCGCTGCCAGGGAGGGTCATGTAGAGGTTGCCGGCGGGGTCGGTGTCGATTTCCAGGCGCAGGCCCTCGGCGGTGGCGCGGATGAGATCGTGGGCGGCCTGCTCGCCGGGACCGTATGCGTCGCGGGTGACACCGATGCCGTCGAAGGTCTTCTCGTGCAGCGCCTCGAAGAGGTGGGCGGCGAGGTCGAGATCGGGCGTGGGGTCGGTGGGCATCGGGGCTCCGGTTAGGGGTCGGCGGACGCTAACGCCTGTCGTTGCGGGGGGCAAACCGACGAACCGACCCGGCGGCGAGTGGGGTTGGGCGGCTCGATTGGCGCTGGCCCGCGGGGCTGCGCGCAATGATGTGGCCGGCGGTGGCCCCATCGCTAGGCTGGGTTTTCCCGGTCATCGCTGCAGGCGGTTCTCATCGCCGTCTCGTTTCACGCCACACGAGATGTCGGATCATGTGGTGAGATCCTTGACCGCCGCGGATAGGTATTCCTAAGGGTCTTCGGTGGCGTCAGCCTGGCTTAGGACTGCAGCGGTTTCTCATCATCGTCTCATCTCATTGTTAGGCGGGATTTCGTATCCTGTTGTGAGACTCCTGCTTTCCCCTGATGCCAACCGCAATGGCGCGTCCACCCCTCCGAGAAGAAGGCTAGGCGGGCTTTCACGGCCATTACGGGCGAGGCTGGCTCCCAATCCCGTCTAATTTCCTACCTGCGAGATCTCGGGCCATGCAGTGAAACTCTTGCCGCCGCCGCGAAGAGGTGTTCGCTGCAAGTCTCGCCGTCGTCTCATTTTGCAATTGGGCGACACGCATTCTCGTCCGATGCGACTTTCCTCTTGACGCCGATCCGTCCTTCCATAGCGAATTTGCGAGAGTGGACTTTCTGCTCACTAGCCGATTCTAATCAGTGTCTCGTTTCGCTCTGTGCGGGACTCCATATCACGTGTCGAGACTCCGGGTGTGACACTCTGGGGCGACCTCCCCGGCGGTGTGCCGCACAACGGCTGAGTTAGTAATTGTGATCCAGAATGCTAGTGGTGCTGCCTCAGCAGTTCCCAAGGGGTCGGAGCTTGGGGCAGGCTGCCTCAGCGCGCCTGCCGATGCAGCGCCACGCCGGCGATTACGAGGCCAATACCGGCAAGCTCGGACGGGCTGGGGACCTGGCGAAGCACGACGAGGCCGACCGTTGAGGCAGTGGCGGGAAGCAAAGCGAGCAGCAGAGCGAAGGTCTCCCGCGGCAGGCGAGCCATGGCGAGCTGATCGCAGACATAGGGGATGACGGAAGAGGACACGCCTACGCCGATGCCGGCGCCGAGCAACAGCGGGTCGGTGAGAGCGGGGGCGGCGTCGGCGATGCCGATCGGGAGAGCTGCGACCATCGCGATGAGCATGGCAGCGCCCAGGCGGTCGATGCCCTGGCCGGCGGAGGCGATGCGGTGGCCCACGACAATGTAGAGGACAAACAGGGCGCAGTTGGCGAAGGCGAAGACGTAGCCGATTGGTTGGTGGGCGATCCTTACATCGGTGAGGACGAAGACGCCGGCGACGGCGAAGGCGAGCGCGGCGAAGTTTCGGCGGGTGCGCATGCCGGCGGCGGCGAGGCCGATGGGGCCCAGGAACTCGATCGCTCCGACGGTGCCGAGCGGCAAGCGGGCGATCGCCAGGTAGAAGCAGCAATTCATGACTGCCAGCACGATGCCGAGGGCGGCGACGATGCGGCGCTCGGGCGGGGTGAGGGTGCGGAAGAAGTGCCAGGGGCGGCGCCATAGCGCGAAGACGATGGCGGCGCTGGCGATGCGGAGCCAGGCGACGCCGAGGGGAGCGATTTGGGCGAACAAAAGGACGGCGAAAGAGGGGCCCAGGTAGTGGAACAGCGCGCTGATGAGGAAGAAGGCGTGCGGGGGCAGACGCTCGGTGAGGCTGGGGGTCGAGGTGGGGTGGTTGGTGGCGATGGCGTGCTGCATGGGGCGCAGGATGGATGGCCCTGCGGGGGAGTGGAATGGCGGGATGAAGGTGGTAGGATGAGTCAGGATTTGAATTGAAGGGGAATGCGCGATTGCGCCTTCAGAAATCGAGTTTGCTGCTGGATGCCCGGAACCTGGAGTTGCTGCGGCTGCTGCGCGTGAATCCTCGGGCGGGGGTGTCGGAGCTGGCACGAGGCGTAGGGATGTCGGCGCCGGCAGTGCGCGAGCGGCTGCAACGCCTGGAGGAGGCGGGGGTCATCGCCGGATACCGGGTGGAGCTCGATCCCGCGGCGCTGGGGTATCCGGTCAGCGTCTTCGTGCGGGTGCGACCGGCACCGGGGCAGTTGGGGAAGGTGGCGGAGGTCGCGAAACGGATGCCTCAGGTGGTGGAGTGCTATCGGGTCACCGGGGAGGATTGTTTCGTTCTGCGGATTGAGATCGAGGGGCTGGATCGGCTGGACGGCGTGCTGGACCAGTTCCTGGCGTTTGGGCAGACGACGACTTCTATTGTGCAGTCGGTGCCGGTGCCTCGGCGGGGGTTGCCGTTGCCGGGGGAGGGGTAGGTGGGGCCGGGCTTGGTTGGAGCAGCGCGGCATTGGCATAAAATGCCAACTCAGCTAATCCTAGCCCGCCAACCTGAACGGAGGCGCGCCCAATGCCGACGCGAAACGTCGTTCTCACGGAGCACCATGAAAGGGTTATTTGCGACCTTGTCGCCTCGGGCCGCTACCAGAACGCAAGCGAAGTCTTGCGCGAGGGGTTGCGGCTGATCGAGGAGCGAGATGCGCGGGATGCGGTGAAACTAAAGCTCCTGCAAGACGCTGCCCGAGCTGGCTTCGCGGAGTTCGATACTGGTCGCTTTGTCGAGTTGGAGAATGACGCGGTCGAGGAGATGATTGGGGATCTCGGGCACCAGGCCGCCCGAGGGCGGGACCGCACGTAGCCGTAAAAATGGCTCGGCTACGGCTATCTGCTTTGGCACAAGCGGACATCGTGCACGTGCTTTCATGGTCGTCGCAGCGCCACGGCGATTTGGCGGAGGCGCGCTATGAGAGGTTGATCTCGGCGGCGCTGCGCGATCTCATCGCGGATCCCCTTCGGCCAGGGAGCACTGCCAGATCAGAACTCGGGGTCGAGGTACGAACCTATCATTTGCGCCACAGCCGGAAGCAGGCCGGCGTTGTCCGACCCCGACATTTGATTCTGTACAGGATCACTGACGGCCCGGTCGTGGAGGTCGGCCGCGTGCTGCACGATTCGATGGAGTTGGAGCGCCATGCCATATTTGACTTGCCGCCGGATCCGTAGAGGCGCGGCGTTTGCAGATGAGCGCAATCAGTAACGGTGGCCGATGTAGTGTGCCTCGCAAACGGAAATGCGGCGGATGGCGGAGTGCGGTTTGGTGGCGGCCCGCGAGGATCGCGAACGGCATGACGGCGATGAAATTAATATTGGGGACCCAAGCGTTCTACAAGACGCTGGCGATGTAAATTCTCGCTATCCTTCTTCAGACCCATTTCGGCGATATCAAATGCCCTCCTACCGTTCCCCGCGTGGAGGTGCAGCCAAGCTAGCCGCGACAGATCAGTAGCAGAGGCCTCCCCTAATCTTCGCTCCATTAAGTTGGCCAATGAACGAAAAATAGATGCCTTATCTGCAGCGTCCATTTGCTCTATTGCATCGTGATTATTATTCATCCAATTTGCCATGTTACTAATCTCCACCAACGGCGCATCTGGGCCGTCAAAGGCTCGCACGAAAGCGCCGCAGGCCCCAACAACGTCGCCGCCCATCCTATAGAGATTTGACAATTGCTCCCAGGCATTACGGCTATATGTGCCGTGTGGATCTCGCTCGAGATAGCGCCGAACATACTCCGCAGCGATGTTCAACCCGTTCTGTTCCTCGATCTCCTTCTCCAGCTCCGCGAGCAACAACCATGCTGGCGCGTAATTTTGGGCAATAAACTCTAGGACCGGCCGCATCGACGACATCGTCATACTGCCGTCCTGAATTCGGGAGGCAATCTTGCGAAATAAGCTCTGGACTTTCGGTTCGAACCCACCGCTAAGGGACCGCATGCTGGTCGGCCCAAGATCCTGCAGCAAGCGAATGTCGTTCTCTATTAAGACCTTGATCGGACTAACGCTACCTTTGCGACTACCAAAAATAGCAGCGACCAACGGAGTATCGAGGAAGTCAGCGCCGTCCGGAGCGGTTATCCGTTGAATAAGGGATACTCTAACAAGTTCATCAATCGCGCCTGCTGGATCTATGTGCTCCAGGGGATCGCGGAGCAACACCGCCTCCAAGGCAAGCTGAGGAACCAGGGAGTGCCACCCGCAGAGTGTGAGGAAGATGCGGCTCGCTAGCGGCGAAAGATTTGCAAAAGTTCGCTCAAATAAGGCATCCAGTACGTCGTCTTTACGGGAAATAAGCCTCTCCGGCTTACCAATATTTCCAGAGTTTGCGACTTCACCAAGGATGATTTTCATAACATAGGGGTGGCCACCAGACTCCTCGAACAACCGGCTGTGGAAGTCGGCTGTTAAGACTTGATCAATGCCCAGCAATTTTGCAGTCCGGGATATCAGCTGGTTAGCCTCAACCAGTTCCATCCCTCCTACTGTGATGGGATAATCGGCCTTAAAGTCCCGGAATCTACTGGTGATCATTGCCTTGTTGGGGAGCCGTATGTTGGCATCCAGCCAATGGAAGACATCGACAGGACTTCTGAGGGTCTCAAAGTTGTCGAAAACGAAGAGAATTGGACCTCCGAGGCAACTTGAGCGCAAACTTTCTGCCATAACGTCAAGGGGCGATTTATCGGGGCTAACCCCTGCATTAGCCCCGAGCAAATCGATGAACTCGCTTGCGATATCTTTCTCGGTCAATACCCGCGGCTTGACGCTGCGAGGGCCTGATGGTAACAAATCGATGTCCCGAGAACTGAACCAGAGAATCGCATAGAACCGGTCTGTGGATGCAACGCTATGTAACGTCTGCAATGCTAAGGAGGTTTTCCCAATCCCGCCACGCCCGACGAGCGTTATAATTGGATGCCTATCATTCATCAAAGCACTGACAATCTCGCCTTCAAGCCCTGGCCGTTTGACGTAGTCCGTGGGTGCTGTCGGGAGATTGCTCCAGACGTTTCCAACTGTATCTAACTGCCCTACCCCCTGCGTCTCACTTGTCGGATACTCGGATGCTGTGGCTAGATATACAGAGGCATCCCCATCAACTCTATCGTCGGTGATAAGGGAGTGATACTCGAACCTCTTTCCGTTGAAGGCGCCATTTGGAAAGAAGAAGTCAGACAAATCGAGATTCGAGTAGAGGAGCTCCACCCGACGTGGCCTATCGAAGTATACATAGACGCCGCTTGGCAATTGTTGTAGATTGATCGCGTCGGAGGTTTTGAGATATCCAAATGGAGTTTGATCGCCGCCAATTGGGAGGACTCTATACTTGCCCGATAAATTCCTATGCAAATAAGCCCAAGAGCGCTGAAACAAAGGTGTGTTGCTAATAAAGTGCATCTATCGACTTCTCAAAATTCGGGCAAACACGCGAACAAAGGGAAGCTGTTGGGGCTCCATGTCCACGCGTCTTATTTCTTAACTCGACGAAGCTCGTGAACCACGAACGCAAGGCGACCCGGGACGGAACTGCTGGACAAGTAGTGTCGACAGCCCGCAAAACGTCTATAAGCAAACTTACCGCTGTGTGCTGCCAGCTCTCGGGCCCAACACGCTCCGTCAGAACCCTGCGGTCATCCCTCGCGGGAGGCACGATGTGCTGTGACGCCGGTCCCGTCACGGTGTCGTCTAGAGCCCTCGCCCACTCGCCGAGTCCGTCGGCGCGTACCAGACTATGGACCAGTCGATAGCGGTGTCGTTCGCGATCGTCATCCACCGCAGAGATCATTGCTGCAGTAGTAAGGCGGGCGATAAACTCGCCAGCGTAGAGCAACTCGTGAAAGAATCCCGTATCCGAGTCGGAGCGCGCACGCTTAATTCGGTCAAGCATCAGCTCGATTGGTCGCAGTGTCATACCGCTCAATCCAGTTCGACGGACTCGGTTAGCACTCGAGCATCAGCGCTCCCTCGACGAGACACTTTATCACGATCTGAGGCTGCCCGGAATAATCTTTTTGCACCCCCTCTGATGGATCGTCCCAGGGCCGCCGGCCGTTGATATTTGCTAAACGCGGGCACTTGGGCGGAAGAAGCGACAACGCGACGGGGCCAGCGCTCCTGGAGCGACACTTTCGCCGACACGATGCGACTTGTGCACCGGGCACGGTGGCAAGTCCGAGCCCAAATGATGTCATCCTGATACGCAGCGCAGAGTGCCCGCCGCTTATAAGCCAAGATCGCTCAGGCTCGCGTGATCGTCCGGTCGTCTCCCCAGCGCCCATTTGTAAAACCGCTCGTTTTCCCGGATCGGCAGGTCGTTGATACTCGCGATGCGGTGCCGCATGAGACCATGCTCGCCGAACTCCCAATTTTCGTTGCCGTATGACCGGAACCAGTTGCCGCTGTCGTCGTGCCATTCATAGGCAAAGCGCACAGCAATGCGGTTCTCACGGAAGGCCCACAGCTCCTTGATCAGACGGTAGTCCAGCTCACGGTTCCATTTGCGCCTGAGGAATGCCTGGATCTGATCGCGGCCTCGTATGAACTCGGCGCGGTTCCGCCATTCACTGTCGAGTGTGTAACCTAGTGATACACGCTCGGGATCGCGGCTGTTCCACGCGTCCTCAGCAAGACGGACCTTTTGCATGGCCGCCTCGACTGTGGTGAACGGCGGCAGCGGTGGGCGTTCGGCTTCCATCGTTACACTCCTTCCTCGCGAGCGAGCTTCGCCGTAACCGGATCACGCTGAGGCCGACTGAAATTGCCGGTACCCTCACCCGCCGCGCTATGCGCGGCGACCTCTCCCGCAGGGCGGGAGAGGTGGACGTCAGCCTGAAGATGCTCCAGGCAGCTACAACTTCAAACGTGCTCAGGCCATTGCGCAACGGAAGCACCGCCTCGGCAATTTCGTCTTGGTCACTTCACCCGACATAACGGGCAAGGTCCTTGGCGAGTTCAACACCCGACTCGGTCGCCGCAAAAGGAGCGAGGTAACGACCGTCGGGCGCGACGAGGAAAAGCACCGCCGTGTGATCGATGGTGTCGCCGCTTCCTCCGGGTCTGGTCTCATCCACCGTGGTGATGCGGTACTCATGTTCGACCGTGCGAATCTCCGCGGGACTTCCCGTCAACCCGATGATGCGCGGACTAAAGGAACGGACATAGGCGCGCATGACCGCCGGTGTGTCGTGGGCGGGATCCACAGTGATGAACAACGGCTGCACCCGTTCGGCCCGGTTGCCGAGAATGTCGATTGCGTCGGCGATCGCGCTCAGTGTCGTCGGGCAGATGTCCGGGCACGATGTGTAACCGAAATAGATCAGCAGGTAGCGGCCCTTGAAATCGCGATCCGTGACCGCCCTGCCGTTGCCCTCGGTCAGCGTGAAGGGGCCGCCGATCGCCGGGACTGCCGGCGGCGTGGTGCCGCCCAGCAGCCACAGATAAAAGACAGTTAGCAGCAGCAGACCTGCCGCAGCCGATGAGACAACGATAGCCGTTTTGCGGCTATTTCTTCGACCTCTGCCGACGCGATGTGCTGGCATAGCGCTGTCTTTATCTCGCCATCGACATATCCATGCCAGGCATCAGTTGGCTCAGCATGGCCGCGACGAGCACGATCAACAACCCAAAGCACGTCTCCACCGAGACGCTACGAATAAGCCGGCGGCGGGCAAGGTCGGGATGGCGTCCCCGTAGATCAGGCGCGAGCCAATAGCGGTTGAGAACTGCCAAGGCCAGCAGCACCGCGAACAGACCCGCCTTCAGCAAGGCGGTCCACCCATAGGCTGTATCAAGCAGCGCCTTGGTACTGCCGATCAAGATCCAGCCCTGCACGAAAGCCGAAGCGGCCATCAGCATGACACAGACTTGTCCCAGCGGAGCGAAACGGCGCGCGGCAACCGCGGCCTCGGGTGGCGGCGCCAACCGAACCACCAGCAACAATGGCAACAACCCGCCGAGCCACGCACCGGCGGCCCAGAGATGCAAAGCCTGTGAGACTTCGAGAAAACTCAGGCCGGTTGCCATGGCGTAAGCATGGTCGTGCCCTACCTCCAGGATCACTGCCGCGGTTCCCAGCACAAGACCGATGCGCCAGCGTCCGGCGCTGGGGCTGCGCCCAAGGACCACGGCCGTCGCAACCAGCAACAGGATCTGCGGCAGAAGAACGTGGCCGAAGCTGGTCGTGGTCAGCACCACCCACAGGTCGTCCGCCCAATCGCCGATCGTCGCCGGCGTGGCGAGGTAAAAGGTGACGGCGGCCAGCCAGGCACATAGCCCGAGGCCGGCGAAGATCAAGCTGATCCGGCTCCATCTTACCAGGCCGTGCTCAATCGGTCCGATGGTTGCAGACGCGAGGTACGAATAGGTACGCGGCATGACCACGGTACGGAACGTAAGTGTCCCGGAGACGGAAAGCATGAAGGCGACGGCGAAGCCGCGCGCAAGGACGAGCGGGGCTCCGCCGTCGGGAGCGAAGGTTGGCACGGGTCCGATCGCTTCAATCGATCTTCATGGCCGCTGCCGCTTTCATTTGGATGCCACTGTAAAGTGGAATGTTCCCTGGGTCTTGTGTGTATCGGTCGCGGTTGCGTGCCACACGACGGTATAGGTTCCCGGCGGCAATGATTTGAGGGCGACGGCGAGGTGAGTGTCGCCCCCCACCAGATGCGGCTTGCCGGTCTCGACCGGCGTACCCTGCGCGTTCTGCACGGTGATCGTGCTGAACCGGGGCTCCACCCCTTCGGTGAAATTGATCATCACCTGACCGGGTGCCTGCGACACCGTGCTGCCGACAGCGGGGCTGGCGGTTTTCAGAAAAGCGTGCGCAAACGCCGGCGCCGCCAACAGGGCGAAGCCGGCAGCGAGCGCGACCGTGCGGGCAGAGTGCATGTGACTACTCCTTGGTTGCATCATTGGAAGAGCGGTTTTCCGAGCGTGTTGGGGAACATATCGTCGAAGAAGAAGTGGACTTGCAGGATGGCGCCGATATGTGATCCGGCTGCGCTGTTGGCGGGGATCAGTGCCTCGAGGCCGACCTGGTAGGTGTCGCCCATGTAAATCACGCCCGGCGCGACGGTCAGCGTTTCCGGCAATCCAGGGGCAGGCCCCGCGGCGGGCGAGAACCAGTCGAGTTCAACAAGCGGGATCATGCGGCCGAAGAAATCGGGCAGACCGATATTCTTCACCTGCGATTGCAGATACGGGATGCTGTATTGCAGCGAAAGACCGCCCGCCCAGAAGAACGGCTGACCTCCGTTGTCGCCGGTGGAATTGAGCCGATGGTTGGGGATGCTGTAGCTGAGCTCGCCGGTGATGGCGAGCGGACGCAACAGGCCGATGGGCAATGGGCCCAATCCCTGGCCGAAATAGAATGTCGGCAGGGTGGCACCGGTCTCGTCACCTCCGATGCTCTGGGTGGCGGCGCTGCCGGCGAACTCCTCCATCACGCCGAGCGAGACCACGGTTTCGCTCCGCGGAAAGGTGATCGCCTGCCACTTGCCGGTGAGCACCGCGTTCTCGAGCCCGGTGTGCGTCTTCATCCCCTGCTGTTGCAGGATGTCCCAGCCCTGATTGTAGATGACGGCGGTCGTGGGGGTGATCGTCTTGTCGTATTCCCATTCGAATTGGTACAGGTTCTGACCGGTGGGGGCGGGCGGATAGACGAACTGCGGCAGTGTTGCTTCGTCGCCGACGCCGGGGTCATCGAAGGTGAGAGTGACGGGGAACACGCGGTTGCCGACGACGACGTGGGCGGCCGCGGGAGCGGCGTTGAGAGCAGCCAGCCCCGCGCAGGCGAGGGTGACCGCTGGAAGCGCGTTTCGCACGAGAGAGTCCTTTCCGTTGGCGTGAGATGCCGGACGCCAACGCGGACGGCGTGGCGTCGCGCGATGGCGAGTCTCAGGCCGTCATAGGAGGTGCGCGCGGTGCGCCAACACGGGCGGTGGCTGCCGGCGGGCCACGCCCGGGTGGTGTTTCCTTGGTTCTGAGATACAGGATGGAATTGGATGATACCGGCACTATGGGCACGGCTGTCGGGATGACGCTGGGCAGCGCCAATGCGACGCTGATCGGGCAGAGGGCGGGGTTCGCCGGTTGGTGGCTGTGCGAAGCCGGGCCTTTGTGGCCGGCCGGCTGGTTGCCGCCGCAGAGGACGCTGGCGGCGTTGAGTGCCGCGATCGCTCCCTGCGGGGCATCATCCGGCAGCACCGTGGCGCCGAGCGCCAACTGGCTTACCAGCGCAATCCCGGCAAGCAGGAAGCGCAGGTAACCGGAAAGGTGCCGGAAGCGGCGCGACATGGGTGGTGATGGTAGCGGCGGTTTGGGTGGAGGCCAAGGTGAGCTTAGAATCCCTCCCCCCCGTCGCCGTAAAGACCATCAGTCGAAGGATCTGCCCGATGCGCCGACGCGATTTCCTGACTGCCGCCGCTGCCGCACTTGCCGCGCCCTCGATTGCCCGTGGCCAGTCGCGCGCGACGTTGACCTTCGTGCCGCAGGCGGACCTGGCGGTGCTCGACCCGGTGTGGACCACCACGTACCAGACGCGCGATCACGGCTTCCTGGTGTTCGACACGTTGTTCGGCATCGATGCGCATTATCAGCCGCAGCCGCAGATGGTGGATGGAGTCGATACATCGGGCGACGGCAAGCAGTGGACGCTGACACTGCGGCCGGGGATGAAGTTCCATGACAACATGCCGGTGCTGGCGCGCGACTGCGTGGCCAGCATCCGGCGCTGGGGCGTGCGCGACGCCTATGGCCAGGCGTTGATGGCTGCGACTGATGAGGTCTCGGCGCCGGACGACAAGACCATCCTGTTCCGGTTGAAATATCCGTTCCCGTTGCTGCCTCAGGCGCTCGGCAAGACCCCGCCGAGCATCTGCGCGATCATGCCGGAACGGCTGGCGAAGACGGATCCGTATAAGCAGGTCACCGAGATGACCGGCAGCGGCCCCTACCGCTACAAGGCAGACGAGCGGGTGCCGGGTTCGCTGGTCGTGTATGAGCGGTTTGCCGGATATGTCCCGCGCAGCACGGGGACTCCAAGCGGGACGGCGGGGCCGAAGATCGCGTATCTCGATCGGATCGAGTGGCACATCATCAAGGACCCGAGCACCGTTGCCGCGGCGATGCAGCAGGGGGAGATCGACTGGTGGCTGACGCCGGACGCCGATCTGCTGCCGCTGCTCAAGGGTAAGAAGCTGGTCGTGAGCAACAATGATCCAACTGGCTTCATCGCGACGATGCGGTTCAACCAGTTGCATCCGCCGTTCGACAATGCGGCGATCCGGCAGGCGATGCTGGGGGCCGTCGATCAGACCGAGTACATGATCGGGATGGTCGGCACCGATCCGGCGATGCGGCATGTGCCGTGCGGCGTCTTCACGCCTGGAACGCCGATGGCGAGCGATGCCGGACTGGAGGTGCTGACGGGGCCGCGGGATCTGGCGAAGGTGAAGCGCGAGCTGGCGGCGGCCGGGTATGGCGGGGAGAAAATCGTGCTGCTGGCACCCACCGACATCGCCAGCGCCAAGGCGCTTGCCGATATTTCAAACGATATGATGAAGAAGGTGGGACTGAACGTCGAATATCAGGCGATGGACTGGGCGACGCTGGTGCAGCGTCGGGCGAAGAAGGAGCCGGTGGATCAGGGCGGGTGGAGCGTGTACCACACGTCGTGGAGCGGCACCGACATGCTGAACCCGGTGGGGCACCAGTTCCTGCGCGGCAATGGCGCAGACGCGACGGTGGGGTGGCCGTCGGCGCCGAAGCTGGAGGAGCTGCGGACGCAGTGGCTGCGAGCGCCGGACCTTGCCGCGCAGAAGAAGATCGCTGCGGAGATGCAGGTGCAGGCGTTCACGGATGTGCCGTATGCGCCGCTGGGGCAGTATTTCGCGCCAACTGCGTTTCAGGCGTCGCTGACGGGCGTGCTGACAGGCAATCCGGTATTCTGGAACATACGGAAGGGGTGAGGGATGACGGAACGCCCCTCGATCCACTCCGCGCAAACCGGCAGGAGGCGGCCGGCACAGAGCCTCACTCGGAGGCACGGGCAATGCCGGCGCCGTACGCCTGCTGTCAGGTGATGTATCTGCTTCGCGTCATCGCATGCCAGATGGCCAGGACGATCACCGCGCCGACAATAGAGGCGATCAACCCCGCGCCCTGGCCCGGCCTGTACCAATGCAGCGCGCGACCGATGAAGGTGGCCACCACGCCGCCGACTATCCCAAGCAGGACCGTCAGGATGAAGCCCTGCGGATTGTTCGGTGCCGGGGAGATCAGACGGGCGATGAACCCCGCAACCCCACCGATGATGATCGTCCAGATGATAGACAATTTCGTTGCCCTCCCCTGCACATCTGAACACCAGGTCGCCGCAAGACGCGGAACCGACCAGGTAGCTTCCCGAAGGACAGGGCTTCGGGCAACAGCTTCAAACTCAAATGTCCGCCAGTTTGAGCCGATGCCGGGCGCCGGGGCCGGCCGGATCATGCTTACCCAAGGTCCCGGTGGGCCGTCTCGGGCATCCGCCAGATCACTATGAAACTGACCGCAGCCGCCGCGATCACATAATAGGCCGGCGACAACGGCGAGCCCGTCGCGGCGATCAGCCAGGTTGCGATGAAAGGTGCGAAGCCGCCAAAGATGGCCACCGCCAGCGCATAGGCCGGCGTCATCCACGTTGATCGACCGATCGTGCGGAACATTTCGGCGATCGCCGCTGGCCCGGCACCGGAGAACAGCGCGATGCATGCCGCCACCAGCACCTGCAATGCGGCGATCACGCCGAATCCTGGCTTGCCGAGGATCAGGGCGAACAGCGGCAGCGGCAGTACCACGAATGCCGCGCAGGAAGCCAGCAGCAGGGGCTTGCGTCCAACTCGATCCGATATTGTGCCGAACAATGGGATCAGCAGCATCAGCGCCACCACGCCGATCGTGTTCGACCACAACGACTGCGACGGCGTCAGCTCGGCGTGCAGCCTCGTGAAGGTCGGCATGTAGGAAAGGAAAATATAGAACGCCACCGTCCAGTGGACAGTGAAACCGAAGGCGCGCAGCGCCAAACCAAGCCCGCTCTCGGTGCTCGGCGCGGCCCGTGCCTCGGCGGCTCGATAGGCCGGCGTCTCATCGACGTTGCGCCGCAGATAGACACCGACCAGCGCCAGCAAGATGCCCAGCAGGAACGGCAGCCGCCAGCCCCATGCGGTCAAGGCGTCGCCGCTCAGGATGGTGGTGAACAGCGCCCCGATGCCGGAGGCGAGCACGAGGCTCGCCGCGATCGACGCCTGTTGGAAGCTGCCGTACCAACCGCGGCGCCCATGCGGTGCCCATTCCACCATGAAGGCAGTCGAGCCACCCCACTCGCCGCCCGCCGAGAATCCCTGGATCAGCCTCGCAATCACCAGCAGCACCGGAGCCGCCACACCGATCGAGGCATAACCCGGCAGCACGCCGACCAGCACCGTGCCGAATGCCATCGACATGATGGTGAGGGTCAACGCCGCCTTGCGGCCATGCGTGTCGCCATAGCGGCCGATGACGATGCCGCCCAGGGGACGCATCAGAAAACCCACGCCGAATACGGCGAACGAGGACAGCAGAGCTGCGGTGGGATCGGCAGCAGGGAAGAAGTTCTTCGCGATCACCGCGGCGAAGAATACGTAGACGCCGAAATCGTACCACTCGAGCACATTGCCGATCGCGGAGGCGAACACCGCCTTGCGGGTCTGGTGCAAAGCCGGCACCACGGGGGTTCCGGTCTCAATCGTAATCTCGGCCATGGCGCGTCCCGCGTCTCTTATGGTCCGGCGAGACAGTGACACAGCCGAGCGGCGGCGTCACACCGGGACTGGTGGATGCGGCGCCAGCTCCGCTGCTCCCAGCACGCGCAGATCAGGCGCCTGCACCAGCACCGCGGCACCCTGGCCGGGTGCGATGGGCGGCAGCGGGATATCTCGGGCGGTGCCGTCCCATGTCCCCAGCACCGTCGCTGTGCGGACGATGCGGAACTCGCGCAGGCGCCGGCCTCCGTTTTCCCCGGCACCGACACGCGTTTCGTGCGCCGGATCCCAGGCGACGAACAAGGCGGTGACGGACCGGGATGCGGTGCCGATACGCGCTGCGGCGCCACCAGGTCCGGTCGCAATCGCAACCGGCACGGGCAGCGGCGGAGCGGCGGCGATCGCCGCTTCCACCTCGGCGCGGGCCGAGCCCACCAGCATCGCCGTCCCGTCCACTACCAGGCCGGGGGTGAACACCTCGGTGCCAAGTCGCGCCGCATAGGCGCGCTGGCGCTCGGTCGAGAGCCGACTCGCATAGGGGTCGTGCCAACCCAGGCCGTCCCAGTAATCAACGTGCCAGGCGAGCGCGATCACTCCGGGCCGCCGTGCCAGCTCGCCCAGCAGCGCATCCGCCGGCGGGCAGGATGAGCAGCCCTGGGAGGTGAACAGCTCCAGCACCACGGGTGCACCTGCGGCTCGGGCACCCGGCGCGACACCGAGTGCGGCGATGGCAGCGAGCAGGGCGCGTCGTTGCATGGTGAACTCCGGTTCATCGTTGCGAGCGTGGGACTCGCGATATGGTTCGGAATTACGGCGGGAAGTTTCCGATATATGCCGGCCAATGCGCAAGCGGCGGGAACCATGCGCAGGGCCCTGACGTCTTCATGCCCGTCGGCTGTATCGCCTGATCCTTCGGCGGCTGTTACTGTCGTCCCCAAGAAAAGACGTGGATAGCCGGGCCAGACCCGCAATGACGATGTGACGATGGTAACTCGATCACGTCCGCACCAACCAGCCCGACTTGGGGTTCTGCGGGCGCGGCTGGTCGGGTATGATGTCCCCGGCCCCGGACCGTTGCCGCACTGCTCCGGGGTTCTCTTTGTCCAAGGAGGCAAGTGACGTTGAGAACCCTTCGAGGCGCCACTCGTGCGAGCGCCGGCTTGATGCTAACCGCAACCGCGCTGCTGGCAGGCTGCGCCACACCGCCACCGCCCGCCCCCACCGCCCGCCTCTATGCGATCGACCTTGCGGGTGCCGCCAAGCGATGCACCGTCGGGCGGTTGGAGCCAGTGGCGGGCAAGGAGGTCGCGGCACGCATGACGGTCGGCAACGACGGCGGCTGGTGCGCATTCGCAGTCGCACAACCGGGGCCGCAGCCGTATGCCGCCGGGCTGCTGACGGATGATCCCGCTCATGGGCGCGTCTATATCCACCCGGTCGGCGACAACACGCGAATCGACTATACGCCTGACGCCGGCTATGTCGGGCCGGACGCCTTTACTGTCACGTTGCTGCCGGGACGCGCCGTCGTCCGCGCGACGGTTAGCGTGACGCGGTAGTCCTTCTCGCGGCTACTCGCCGGATCACGTGCCTTCGCGCCGGCGCCTCTACCGGTGCCTGGCAGGAGCCGAGCGAGGCCGGCACAAGGTCCTGGCCGGCGGCGAATTGCGGCAGCTCTGTCGAGCTCTCCAGCGCCATCGCCTCCTCGAACAGTGTCGCGTTGCGGGGACAGAAGTCGGTGCCCTGCTTCAGCCCGTCATCGGCCTGCGCGTTGGCGAGCGAGGTGATGTAGCGGTCGTGCTCGGTCTGGCCGCTCCGTCCGTATTCGCGCCTGAAATAGCTGTCGAGCGCGTGCTCGGTGGCCATCAGCGAGGGTTGGTAGCGCTCGATGAAGGCATTGTATTGTGCATCGTCATGGCAGGCGGTCGCCAGCACCATCATTTCGCTCTTCAGGGCCTCGACGTCGAACACCGGCTGCTCGGGGCATCGCTGGGCCGCGCGCACGCCGCTGAGGGTCAGGCAGGTCGCCGCAATGGCGAGAGGAACGCTGTATCGCACGTGACTCTCCGGGAGAACGACAGGGACATACGCAGGAATGCCCCGAGTCGCCCGCTTCGGGCAAGCCCTGACTTAAGGATTTTCGTCGGCCGCGCTGATGCGAGGTGACCTCTCCCTCAAAGCGGGAGAGGTGAAGCGTGGTGGCTCAGGCTTCGGCAAGCAGGAACAGCCGGCGGAAGGGCAGCAGCGTGGTGCCGTCGGCGCGGGGCGGGTAGTGCGGGCGCAGCGCGTCCGCATAGGCGCGCCGGAAACCAACTTGCAGCTCGGGCGTCAGCGGCTCCAGGAACGGTCGCAGGCTGCTGCCGGCGGCCCATTCCACCACCGCATCTTCGCCGCGAAGCGGGTGGAGATAGGTGGTTTCCCAAATGTCGAGCGAGGCGGCGTGCGGCCGGAGCAAATCCCAGTACTCTCCGGCCGTCAGGATGTCGCGCGCCGAGACATGACCGCGCAGCACCGAGGCCCAAGGGCCGTCGGCGGCCACTTCGAGTTGCTTCCGGCGCAGCGGGGCGTCGTGCATCGCCGGCATCTGCACTGCCAACACGCCGTGCGGCGCCAGCATGGACAACAGACGCGGGAACAGCACGTCGTGTCCGCCGACCCAGTGCAGGGCGGCATTGGAGAAGATCAGATCGGGAGCCGACTCGGGTGTCCAGGCGGCGATGTCGGTCGCAACGAACTGGCAGTCCGGCGCGGCGACGGCAGCCTTCTCCAGCATTGCCGTGGAGCCGTCGATCCCGGTTACCTCGGCCGCGGGAAAGCGTCGCTTCAGAATCGCGGTGATGTTGCCCGCGCCGCAGCCCAGATCGACCACGTGCGCCGGCGCCTCAAGCGCGACCCGAGCAAGCAGGTCGAGCGCCGGACGCAGCCGCTCACCGGCAAAGCGCAGGTATTGTTGCGGATCCCACCCTGTCGCGGCGGTGACCACGTCAGTGACGTCCGGCGTCGATGCGATCGTAGTGTCGCTTGACCCACCAGAATCCGGCGATCACTGCAACCACGAACAGCGCCAGCCCCAGCCCGTACACGCCGCCGCCGGCGCTTGCCAGGAACAGGCCGACGATGGCGATGAGGATCAGCACCGCGAGAATGACGAGATCTGTCGGGTCGATGTCCATGCTCCGCATTCCTCACCCGGGTTGGGGTCCGCGCCATATTGCTGTGACCGCCCGCGTGGACGCAATCCGGCCACCGACATCGCGGCCGTCGCTCGGCGGAGATTGCTTATGCTGGATATGGCCACGCGGCTTGACGATCTGCGAGTGCCTCGTCAACCGGGCTGGAGGCGGGGGCCGGCGATCGGAAAGGCCAGCATAGCAGGCGGGTCAACGCCGCCGTCGTGTTACGGCAACCGGGCGAGCAGCTGCACCAGAGCCTTCGTGCGGGCGGAGAACAGGCGCGGCGCATAAAAGCTTGCCGCGGCCCGCTTGCCTGCCTCTGAACGCGTCGGATACGGCACGATCAGGCCAGCCAGCGCCGACAGAGGCACGCGCCGGCTGATCGCCAGCGCCCATGCGCTGATCATCTCGCCGGCGTGAGGGGCAAGGATGCCGGCGCCGATCACCCGTCCCTTTTCCACCACCAGCTTGGCCAAGCCGGTGGGATCGCGCTCGGTCTGGGCGCGGTCGTTGTCGGCCAGCGGCCAGCGCAGCACCGTCACGCGGCGGCCGGCCTGCGCCGCCTCGGCCTCAGTGACGCCGGCCTGCGCCAGCTCGGGGTCCGTGTAGATGACGCGCGGCAGGGCACGGTAGTCCAGGCGTGCGGGCAGCCGGAACAGGGCGCGGCGAATGACGATGGCGGCGTGATAGCTGCCCACATGGGTGAATGCGCGCGGCCCGATCCCCTGTGGGTCGGCGATGTCGCCGGCCGCGAACACCCGGCGGTTGGTCAGGCTGCGCAGCCCCTGGTCGGTGGCGATGCCCGCAGCCGTCGCACGTACCCCGCCCGCATCCAGCGACAGCGAGTCGAGCGCCGGCTGTCTGCCCGTGGCGACCAGCACGTGGCTTCCCTCGACCCGCCTTCCATCGCCCATCATCAGCACTGGGCCGGGGTCGACGGAGCGGACGGCAACGTTCTCCAGAATCACCACGCCCCTGGCGGTCAACGCCGCGCGCAGGCCCCCGGTCAGCTCGGGGTCCTCCCGACTGGCGATCACAGCCGCCTCGACCACGGTCACCCGGGAGCCAAGGCCGGCAAATGCGTCCGCCATCTCCAGCCCGATTGGCCCACCGCCCAGGATCAGCAGATGCCCGGGCCTGGCAGGCAGATCGAACAGCGTCTCGTTGGTCAGGTGCGGCGCGCTCTCCAGGCCGGGGATCGACGGGATGGCCGGTCGGCTGCCGGCGGCGACGACGATCCGCCGGGCGCGCAGCCGCTCGGTGCCGACAGCGAGCGTGCCGGGAGCTACGAAGCGGGCCTCACCGCGGATCACGCTGGCGCCCAGGGCGCGGTAGCGCGCCTCGGAATCGGCCGGCGCGATCGCCGTGATCACCCCGTGGACATGCGCCTGCACCTGCCCCCAATCGATCTGTGGAACGGGCAGGCGGATCCCGAAGCCGCCGGCAGCCTGCGCGGCCTCTGCGGTGTGGGCGGCCGCCAGCAATGCCTTGCTGGGAATGCAGCCGACATTCAGGCAGTCGCCGCCCATCCGATCGCGCTCGATCAGCGCCACCCGGAGGCCGAGCTGGGCTGCGACCGCGGTCACCGAAAGCCCGGCAGCGCCGGCACCAATCACGGCGAGGTCCCACTCGCCGTCAGGATCAGTCACGCCCCCTCCGGCGGCGGCGCAGGATCACCGGGGTCAGCGCAAGCAAGGCCAGGGCCAGCAACGGGCCGAGAATTTGGGGGGAGAAAATCAGCGCGAGATCGGGTTTGCCTCCGGCCGCCAGCACCGTACCCACGCCTGCGCCCACCCAGGCGAAGACGAACGTGGCCGGGACGATCCCGATCAGCGTGGCGGCGGCATAGGGAAACAGTCGCATCCCGCACAACGCGGCGCCGATATTGACCAGCCAGAACGGCACCGCTGGCACCAGCCGGAGCGCCAGCAGGTAGCTGAATCCGTCGCGCTGCAGCGGGGCGCGGATGCGCTCGACGAAGCCCTGCGCGCGCCGGGCCATGACCTCGGCGAACGCGGTCCGAGCCACCAGGAACAGGACGACCGCGCCAACCGTGGCGCCAAGCACCGCCAGTGCACCGCCCAGCAGGGTGCCAAACACCAAGCCGCCGCAGACGGTCACGATCGCCGCTTCCGGCACCGAGAGGGCGACGACCGCGGCATAGAGCACGACATAGGCGGCAGCCGCGAGCAGCGGGTACGCCGCGGCCAGGGCAAGCAACTCGGCCTGATGGCGAGCGAGCGAGCTCCAAGTCAGCTCAGCGGCGACACCGCTGCGCCACGCCGCGACCCCGAGCCCGGCGAGCAAAACGAGAGGCACGAGATGCCAGAGCGCGCGCATTCCCCGCAGCTCAGTTGGCCTTGCAGGCGTCGGACAGGTCGGTCGCGAACGGACGAGTATCCATGGCAAATATTAACTCCTGAGCAGCGGCATTGGTTCTGCAGGTGAGTCAGCTTCGCTACCAGCCATTCATTTCAGCATTCTGCTATTAGCACGGCGCGAATCGAGTCGCTGCCGGCCCGAAGCCTTTCGCGTCTTGGTGCATCGTCGGAAATGCGTCATCATTGTGTCAGATAGCCCGATAACCGTGCGATGTCAGGGACCCCCAATCGCCTCCCTGGCCCGAACTTTCAACCCCTGCAAGACCGCAGACATGCTGCACGCACCGGCGGAGCCTTCGCCGCCGACGAGATCGCACGCTGCCGAAATCGATCATTTGAACCAGTTCTCAACTGATCTGTGGCGCAAAATTGGGCGAATTCTGGCGTGCTGGGGTCACGGTGAACGGGGCTGGGCTATCTGGAGCATGGCATTCACTCCAACCTATGCATCAACCCAGATCCGCCGAAGCAGATCCGACGCGCAGAAGCGACACTCCGCAGCTCATCTCCGGCGAGCATGTCGGTGTGCGGGCAATGGTCGTAACTCGATTCTGCAATTCGGGAGCCCCACCGTAGGTCCGATATGCTAACGCTTCTTTAGCTCTCGCTCCACCCCCTCAACGCTCTTTATCAGTGTTGGCCGTGAGTTCAACATTTGCTTCACCTTGAACGCTTCCGCAAGTTGATCATTCGCAATCCTCTTGACTTGATACGATACGGCTTTCTGCTTACCTAAAGCGGCATTCACCTTCTTGAACACACCGTCGAAAGCTTGTTTCACGTCCCTTCGGGGGCGGGTTGCTTATCCGGCCGTGATTCGCCTAAGCGAATGAGCGCTCGATCCACTGCGTGTCACAGCAGCACGGCGGATGTCAGCGTTCCGCCTCCGGATTCAGAAAGCGCAAGGCGTTTTGCACTTTTTTGCAGGAATCGCTGCACTTATTGCAATTGACGGAAGACTGCCACCTCGGTAGGTTGGCGTGCTTAGGTGCTGGCGACAGGTCCTGTCGCGGACAGCGGCCAGTGCATGTGCTGCTCGTCGACCGATCGCGCGACGTGCAGAGAAAGTGGCGGTACCCGCGGTGCCCAAGAATCAAAACAGTGTAGTCCGAGTGGGAGCAACGTTGCAGATGAAGACTGTCACGCCCCTTATTATCGCGGCCTCGCTGCTCGGGTCTGGATCAGCAGCGTACGCTCAGCCGGCGCATCAGGACAACTCCCGATCGTGTCCCGGGGATAACGGCGGGATCACGGTTTCTCCCGGCTTTTGCGCCACCATCTTTGCGGATAAGCTTGGGCACGTGAGACAGATGGCGGTCGCACCCAATGGCGTGCTCTATGTCAACACCTGGAGCGGGGTCTATTACAATAATGAACCACCTCCGCCGGGCGGCTTCCTGATCGCTTTGCAGGATACTAACCATGATGGCCAAGCCGACAAGATCGTACGTTTCGGTCCGACCTTTGCAGATGGCGATCACGGTGGGACCGGCATAGCGATTTATAAGAACTATGTTTATGCAGAAACAAACGACCGTATCGTCCGCTATGCCCTTCCTTCAACCGGCATTGCGCCAACGGGAACGGCGGAGACCATCGTCTCGGGAATGCCGCTTGGCGGAGACCACCCGATGCATCCCTTCGAGATCGATGCGCATGGCAACATGTATGTCGATATGGGCACCGCGACGAATGCGTGTCAGAGCGAAAACCGGATGCCCAATGTGCCCGGCGAGAACCCTTGCCACGAGCTGGAGACCAGAGGAGGTACATGGCTGTTCAATGCTGACGAACTGAACCAACATTTCTCGCCAGTCGAGCGTTTTGCAACAGGCATCCGGAACGGCGAGGGGATATCCTTCGACTCCGCAGGCCGGATCTTCGTGACGCAACATGGCCGCGATCAGCTCTGGCAGAACTGGCCGCAGCTTTACTCGATGGCTGACGGCGAGAACGAGCCTGCCGAGGAGCTGGTGCAGTTGCGCAAAGGCGCCGATTACGGGTGGCCGGAATGCTATTATGACTACCAACAGAAGAAACTGGTCCTCGCACCGGAATATGGTGGGGACGGCGGAAGGACCGTAGGTGTCTGCGCGCAAAAGCAAGAGCCTGTCGCAGCGTTTCCCGCGCACTGGGCGCCTGACGACATGAAGATCTACGAGGGCGACCAGTTCCCTGCCGCCTATAAGGACGGTGCTTTTCTCGCGTTCCACGGCTCCTGGAACCGTGCGCCCGGGCCGCAGGGCGGCTACAACGTGGTGTTTCAGCCGCTGGCGGACGGCAAGGCGTCGGGCCCATTTGTTGTCTTCGCGAATGGATTTGCCGGTCCTCTGAAAGAGCCCGGACGCGCTCTTCATCGCCCGACAGGGCTTGCCGTTGGTCCCCATGGTTCGCTGTATATATCGGACGATATCGGCGGTCGGATTTGGCGGGTGACCTATGTGGGTGATCGAGCGGTCTCCGCGATCGCACCCAGCGCTCCGACGCCGCCCGTGGAACAGACGGCGGCCTCTGCCAACGTCCTGCCTCCCGAGGGAATTCACGCAAATGCCGGCAGGATGTTGCCGATTCCTCCTGGAGGCTCGCCCGACCAGGTCGCATTGGGTGACCGCATCTTCCACGGTCAGGCGGCAGGCGGGACCTGCTCCGGATGCCATGGCGCCGACGGACGCGGAACGGCGATTGGCGCTGATCTGGTCGCCGGCAAATGGCTTTGGAGCAACGGCAGTGTCCAAGGCCTGATGCACATCATCGAGGTCGGCGTGCCCCAAGCGAAGGAACACATCGGCGGCATGCCTCCCGGTGGCGGCGCCCGGCTCTCGGAGGCCGATCTCGCCGCCGTCGCCGATTACGTCTGGGCCATCAGTCACATGCCCAAGCACTGAGAGTATAAACAGCTCGCAAAGTCGCTCTCTGCTAACTCCGCCCCCAACTGGCGCTGACCCTTGCCGCTCTGAGGACTCCCTTGTAGTCACGCAACAATTCCAAGCGCACCAATGCCCGCGCTCGCGTCCGAGCGGATCGACATCGTCTTGGTGAGACGGCGAAAATGGGCCATTCTGCGGTGCGATGCCCGCGATCCCCAACCGCCTGCCTGGCCTGAACTTCGACCTCGGCGAGACAGCCGACATGCTGCGCGCGCAGGTGGGAGCATTCGCCGCCAATGAGATCGCGCCGCGCGCCGCCGAGATCGACCGGACCAATGCCTTCCCAATGGACCTCTGGCGCAAGTTCGGCGAGCTCGGCGTGCTTGGGATCACGGTTGAGGAGGAATGGGGCGGCGCCGGCATGGGCTATCTGGAGCACGTGGTGGCGATGGAGGAGATTTCGCGTGCCTCGGCGTCGGTGGGGTTGTCTTACGGGGCGCATTCCAACCTGTGCGTCAATCAGATCAGGCGGAACGGATCCGACGAGCAGAAGCGCTGGTATCTTCCGAAACTAATCGCCGGCGAGGATGTCGGCGCGCTGGCGATGTCGGAGCCAGGCGCGGGGTCGGATGTGGTCGGGATGCGCTTGCGCGCAGACAAACGCGGCGACCGCTATGTGCTGAACGGCTCGAAGATGTGGATCACCAACGGGCCGGATGCCGACGTGCTGGTGGTGTACGCGAAGACCGATCCGGATGCCGGCCCGCGCGGCATCACGGCGTTTATTGTCGAGAAGGGGTTCAAGGGGTTCTCCACCGCGCAGAAGCTCGACAAGCTTGGGATGCGCGGTTCCAATACGTGCGAGCTGGTCTTCCAGAACTGCGAAGTTCCGGGGGAGAATGTGCTCGGGCAGGTGAATGAGGGCGTGCGCATCCTGATGAGCGGGCTTGATTATGAGCGGGCGGTGCTGGCTGCCGGGCCGCTCGGCATTATGCAGGCCTGCATGGACGTGGTGGTTCCGTACGTGCACGAGCGCCGCCAGTTCGGCCAGCCGATCGGCGAGTTCCAGCTTATGCAAGGCAAGCTCGCCGATATGTACACGACGATGAATGCGGCGAAGGCTTACGTGTACGCGGTGGCGAAGGCGTGCGACCGCGGCGAGACCGCGCGCAAGGACGCGGCCGGGGCGATCCTGTACGCCGCCGAACGCGCCACGTGGATGGCGCTGGAGGCGATCCAGGCGCTGGGCGGCAACGGTTATATCAACGACTATCCGACCGGACGGCTGCTGCGCGACGCGAAGCTGTACGAGATCGGCGCCGGTACGAGCGAGATCCGCCGGATGCTGATCGGGCGTGAATTGTTCGCCGAGACGACATGACTGTCCTTCGCTCCGAGATCAGCACGCGATCCGAGGAATTTGCCGCCAATGCCACCGCGATGCAGGCGCTGGTTGCGGACCTGCGCGCTCGGGTGGCGGAGGTGGAGAAGGGTGGGGGAGGGGCGGCGCGGCAGCGACACCTTTCGCGCGGCAAGCTGTTGCCGCGCGACCGGGTCGCCGGGCTGATCGATCCGGGGTCGCCGTTCCTGGAGCTGTCGCAACTCGCGGCGCACGGGATGTACGATGGCGAAGTGCCCAGTGCCGGGATCATCACCGGTATCGGGCGTATTGCCGGGCGCGAATGCGTGATTGTGGCGAACGATGCCACGGTGAAAGGCGGCACTTATTTCCCGATCACCGTAAAGAAGCATCTGCGCGCGCAGGAGATCGCGCGGGCCAACCGATTGCCCTGTCTGTATCTGGTGGATTCCGGCGGAGCCTATCTGCCGCTACAGGACGAAATCTTTCCCGATCGCGAGCATTTCGGTCGGATTTTCTTCAACCAGGCCAATCTGTCGGCACAGGGCATTCCTCAGATCGCTGCGGTAATGGGGTCATGCACCGCCGGCGGTGCCTATGTACCGGCGATGAGCGACGAGACGGTGATCGTTCGCCGGCAAGGCACCATCTTCCTGGCCGGGCCGCCGCTGGTGAAGGCCGCCACCGGTGAGGAGGTCAGCGCCGAGGACCTGGGCGGGGCGGAGGTCCATGCGCGTATCTCGGGCGTTGTCGATCACTACGCACAGGACGATCGCCACGCGCTGGCGCTGTGCCGACGGATCGTCGCCCGGTTGAACCGGGAGAAACGACCTGGGATCGAACTGCGTGCGCCAACGGAGCCGCGATATGATGCGGCTGAGATCGGCGGCGTGGTGCCAGTCGATTTGCGCGCGCCGTACGACGTGCGCGAGGTGATCGCGCGGATCGTCGATGGCAGCGAGCTGGACGAGTTCAAGCGGCTGTACGGCACGACGCTGGTGTGCGGCTTCGCCCATGTGTTCGGCTATCCGATCGGGATACTGGCCAATAATGGGATCCTGTTCTCGGAGTCGGCGCTCAAGGGGGCGCATTTCGTGGAGCTGTGCAGTCAGCGCAGTATCCCTTTGGTGTTTTTGCAGAACATCGCCGGGTTTATGGTGGGGCGAAAATACGAGGCTGGCGGCATTGCCAAGGACGGCGCGAAGCTGGTGACCGCGGTTGCGACGACCGCTGTGCCGAAAATCACGGTCATCATCGGGGGGTCGTACGGCGCCGGAAATTACGGCATGTGCGGCCGCGCTTATGATCCGCGCTTTGTGTGGATGTGGCCGAATGCGCGCATTTCGGTGATGGGCGGAGAGCAAGCCGCGAGTGTGCTGGCGACCGTGCGCGGGGGCTTCGACGATGCCGGGCAGGAGGCGACATTCAAGGCTCCGATCCGGGCGCAGTACGAGGTGAAAGGGCACCCCTACTACGCGACGGCGCGGCTGTGGGACGACGGCATCATCGATCCGGCGGAGACTCGGCTGGTGCTGGGGCTGTGCCTGTCGGCGGCGTTGAACGCGCCGATCGGGGAGACGCGCTTCGGCGTGTTCCGGATGTGAC
>Ga0335075_10001513_pt1 | contig 38164 bp, 29 predicted proteins | sample Lox_Sample_24_FD_206723 | JGI IMG/M metagenome (GOLD analysis project Ga0335075, IMG submission 206723) | Soil microbial communities from Loxahatchee National Wildlife Refuge, Florida, United States - Lox_Sample_2.4 | ecosystem: Environmental > Terrestrial > Soil > Wetlands | place: USA... | reverse complement strand
AGCAGGTAACGCACCGTGCGTTCTAGGCTTCCGCCGAGCAGGGCGGCCTGGTCGTCTTCGGTCCAGCCGGCGCCGAGCCTGGCCATCACCGCCGTCTCGACCTCCAGCCACAGCGGCTCCGAGTCGATCAGCAACCCGTCCATGTCGAACAGGACCGCCGTGCTCCCTCGGGGGGACAACCGTTCCCATTCCCGGGGGGACTCCATCCCCCCAGACCCCCCGGGCAAACCCTCCCGCGGGTCAGACACTGAAGTACTTCGCCTCTGGATGGTGGACCACGATCGCGTCGGTCGACTGCTCGGGATGCAGCTGCATCTCCTCAGACAACTCGACGCCGACGCGAGCCGGCTCGAGCAGGCGCGCCAGCTTGGCCCGGTCGGCCAGGTCCGGGCAGGCGGGGTAGCCGAACGAGTACCGCGCGCCCCGGTATTCGACGCGGAAGAAGCCGTCCAGATCGCCGGGGTCGGCACCGCCGATGCCAAGCTCCCGCCTGACCCGGGTGTGCCAGTACTCGGCCAGCGCCTCGGTGAGCTGGACGGACAGGCCGTGCAGCTCCAGGTACTCACGGTAGGCGTTCTTGGCGAAAAGCTCGGCCGTGGCCGACGAGATCCGCGCCCCCATCGTGGCGAGCTGGAATGCCACCACGTCGGTCCGAGCCCCATTTCCTTCGTCCGAGGCCTTGAAGAAGTCGGCCAGGCAAAGCCTGCGGTCACGCCGCTGCCGGGGGAATGTGAACCGCTCGAGCTCGGTCACCCCATTGGGGCCGAGCACGATCAGGTCGTTGCCCGAGCTCGCGCAGCGGAAGTAGCCGTAGACCACGGCCGCCTCGAGCAGCCCCTCGGTCTGGACCCGCTCCAGCCACATGCGCAGCCGCGGCCGGCCCTCGGCCTCGACCAGCTCCTCGTAGCTCGGGCCGCTTCGGCCCCGGGACGGCTTGAGTCCCCACTGCCCCATGAACAACGCCCGTTCATCCAAAAAATTGGCGTAGTCGGCCAGCGGTATGCCCTTGATCACTTCGGTGCCGAGGAACGGCGCCTGCGGGATCTCGATATCGGTTGCTATATCCGAACGGGCCGTGCTGGCTCCTTCCGGGATATCGGCCACGCTGGCCCTGGTGGTGCGCACCCGGCGGGTCCTTGGCTCCGGCAGCTTGGCGCCTGGTTCGCCACGCTTCACCGCCATCGCGGCGTCCATCAGGCGCAGCCCCTCGAACGCGTCCCTGGCGTACCGCACCTCGCCGTCGAACACCGAGGCCAGGTCCTGCTCCACGTAGGCCCGGGTGAGCGCGGCGCCGCCGAGCAGCACCGGCCAGCGCCGGGCCAGGCCCCGCGAGTTCAGCTCGGCGAGATTGTCCCGCATCACCACGGTCGACTTGACCAGCAACCCGGACATGCCGATGACGTCCGCGTCGTTGTCCTCCGCCGCCGCCACGATGGACGAGATCGGCTGCTTGATCCCGATGTTGACCACGTCGTAGCCGTTGTTCGACAAGATGATGTCGACCAGGTTCTTGCCGATGTCGTGGACGTCGCCCTTGACCGTGGCGAGCACGATCTTGCCCTTGCCGGTCTCGTCCGTGCGGGCCATGTACGGCTCGAGGTAGGCGACCGACGCCTTCATCACCTCGGCCGAGGTGAGCACGAACGGCAGCTGCATCTGCCCGGAGCCGAACAGCTCCCCCACCGTCTTCATGCCGTCAAGCAGCACGTCATTGACGATCTCCAGGGCGGGCCGCTGGGCCAGGGCCGTGTCCAGGTCCGCCTCGAGACCGCCGCGCTCCCCGTCGATGATCCGCCGCTTGAGCCGCTCCCACAGCGGCAGCGCGGCCAGTTCCGCCGCCCTGCTCGCCCGCAGCTGTGCCGTGTCCGTGCCCTGGAAGATCTCCAGCAGCCTGGCCAGCGGATCATAGCCGTCGCGCCGCCTGTCGTACACCAGGTCGAGCGCCACCTGCCGCTGCTCGTCGGGTATCCGGGCGATCGGCAGGATCCGTGCCGCGTGCACGATCGCGGAGTCGAGCCCCGCCCGCACGCACTCGGCCAGGAAGACCGAGTTGAGCACCGCCCGGGCGGCCGGGGACAGGCCGAACGACACGTTCGACACGCCCAGAGTCGTCTGGACATCCGGGTGGCGGCGCTTGAGCTCGCCGATCGCCTCGATAGTCTCGATACCGTCGCGGCGGGTTTCCTCCTGGCCGGTGGCGATGGGGAAGGTCAGGCAGTCGACGATGATGTCGGATTCCCGCATGCCCCAGTTGCCGGTCAGGTCCGCGATCAGGCGCTCGGCCACGGCGACCTTCCATTCGGCGGTCCGCGCCTGCCCGCGCTCGTCGATGGCCAGGGCGATCACGGCGGCGCCGTGCTCGCGGACAATCGGCATCACCCGCGCGATCCGGGAGTCCGGCCCGTCGCCGTCCTCGTAGTTGACCGAGTTGATGACCGCGCGGCCACCGGTCAGCTCAAGCCCGGCTTCGATCACGGCGGGTTCGGTCGAGTCGAGCACCAGCGGCAGCGTGGCCGCGGTGGCGAGCCTGCTCACCACCTCCCGCATGTCGGCGACGCCATCCCTGCCCACGTAGTCCACGCACACGTCGAGCAGGTGCGCGCCATCCCTGGTCTGGGTCCGCGCGATCTGGACACAGTCCTCGTACTTGCCCTCGAGCATCGCGTCGCGGAACGCCTTCGACCCGTTGGCGTTGGTCCGCTCGCCGATGGCCAGGAACGCGGTGTCCTGGCGGAACGGCACGTGAGCGTACAACGAGGCCACACCGGGCTCCGGGCGGGGCCGCCGGCGGGCGGCAGGCCTGGCTGCCACCCGCTCGACCAGCGCGGCGATGTGCTCGGGCGTGGTGCCGCAGCAGCCGCCCACAAGGGACAGGCCGAACTCCGTCGTGAACCGGTCATGGGCGTCCGCCAGCTGGGCCGGGGTCAGCGGGTAGCGCGCACCGTCGGAGGCGAGCACCGGCAGGCCGGCGTTCGGCTCGCAGGAAATCGGGATCCTGGAGTGGGCGGCCAGGTAGCGCAGGTGCTCGCTCATCTCGCCCGGGCCTGTCGCGCAGTTCAGCCCGATCATGTCGACGCCGAGCGGTTCCAGGGCGGTCAGTGCCGCGGCGATCTCGCTGCCGAGCAGCATCGCGCCGGTCGTCTCGATCGTGACCTGCGCGATGACCAGCGTGTCCGGGGCCAGCGCAGTCACCGCCCGCCTGGCCCCGATGACCGCCGCCTTGGCCTGGAGCAGATCCTGGCAGGTCTCGACGATCAGCGCGTCCGCGCCGCCCCGCAGCAGCCCTTCCGCGTTGACCTGATACGTGTCGCGCAGCTCGCGGAACGTGGTATGGCCCAGCGTGGGCAGCTTGGTGCCGGGCCCGACAGAGCCGAGCACCCAGCGCGGGCGGCCTGGCGTGGCCCAGCGGTCGGCCGCGGCGCGGGCGAGCCGGGCCGACGCCTCGGACAGCTCCCCGATGCGGTCGACCAGGCCGTACTCACCGAGGTTGCCCAGGTTCGCGCCGAACGAGTTCGTGGTGACGCAGTCGGCGCCCGCTTCCAGGTAGGCCTCGTGGACGCCGGTCACGATGTCGGGCCTGGTCACGTTCAGTATCTCGTTGCAGCCCTCGTAACCGGCGAAATCGTCGAGGGTGGCATCGCTTGCCTGGAGCATGGTGCCCATCGCCCCGTCTGCCACCACGACTCGCTCGGCCAGGACAGCCCGCAGTGTATTCATCGGCCCCCTAGTGTAGGCGAACGTCGCCCCGGGCTCCCAAGGCTACGTGCCCCGCATGGGACACGCCAGAGGTCACCCAACGAGTAAGCCCGACCACGTAGTCTGTTACGGGAAGGCCTGAGCACCGGGGAGGTGGAAAGTCATCGAGTTCACTGACGTCGGCGACCTTACCTCTCCGGTCGCCATCGCCGGGTTCGAGGGCTGGAACGACGCGGGCGAGGCGGCCAGCGGGGTGGTCAACCACCTGGGCATCGCCTGGCAGGCGACGCCGATCGGCGCCATCGATCCCGAGGAGTTCTACGACTTCCAGGTCAACCGGCCGGTGGTCGAGATCGACGGCGGCCATACCAAGCGCCTTATCTGGCCTACGACCAGGATCTCGCTCGCGCGCGCCCAACCCGTTGGCTCTGCCGATCATGCCAATGGCGGCGATCTGGCGGACGGGTCTGTGCCGCCCACCGGCCTGTCGCGCGACGTGGTCCTGGTCCACGGCATAGAGCCGAACATGCGCTGGCGCGCGTTCAGCGAGGAACTCGTGCAGGGCCTGGAGAACCTGGGCGTCGAGCTGGTCATCCTGCTCGGCGCGCTGCTGGCCGACGCGCCCCACACCAGGCCGGTGCCGGTATCGGTCGGCTCGTCCAGCGCGAAGCTGGCCAGCGACGTCGCCGGGGTCGGCCGGGTCGACTACAAGGGCCCGACCGGGATCATCGGGGTGCTTCAGCACACCTGCACCGGCGCGGGCCTGCCCACGGTCTCCCTGTGGGCGCAGGTGCCGCACTACGTGGCCCAGCCGCCCAGCCCGAAGGCCACCCTCGCGCTGCTGCGCGGCGTGGAGGACATCCTGGACGCGCCGCTGCCGCTGGCCGATCTCCCGGAGGAAGCGCGCGCCTGGGAGCGGGGCGTGGACGAACTGGCCCAGCAGGATTCCGAGGTCGCCGAGTACGTCAGGACGCTCGAGGAGGCCAAGGACGCGATGGACCTGCCCGAGGCGAGCGGCGACGCCATCGCCCGCGAATTCGAGCGCTACTTCAGGCGCCACCGCGGCGCAGGAGAATCCTAGATCGCCGCAGAATCCTAGATCGCCGCAGAATCCTAGATCGCCGCAGAATCCTAGATGGGAGGCCAGGGGACGGCGGGCCAGTCCGCTGGCGGGTAGGGGTGGACACGGTGCTTGAGCAGGGTCTCGACCCTTATCTTGGTGGCATCGATCTCGCTTGCGGTGAGAAGTGAGGAGAGCTCGGTGGTCAGGCTACCCTCGGTGAGCTGCGCGTTCAGCAGGCGCAGTGCCTCCACCGATCGCCTGGGCAGGCTCTTGCCCCGCCACTGCCACAGCACGGTGCGCAGCTTGTAGTCCTCGGCGAAGCAGACCCCGTGGTCGCAGCCGTACAGGTGCCCGTCGGCCATGGGCAGCAGGTGACCTATCTTCCGGTCGGCGTTGTTCACCACCGCGTCGAACACCGCCATGTCGCGCAGGCTGGCGTGATCGGTACGGCGAGACAGGGCGATCCGGTCCACGCTGGTGTCGTGGTCGATCCACAGCTGGCACATTCCGGGCCCGAACGGCCCCTCCCGCATGACCGTCGGCGGGACCACGTCCCAGCCGGCCGAGCGGGACACGAGGTAGGCTGCCACCTCGCGGCCGGCCAGCGTCCCGGCCGGGAAGTCCCACAACGGCCGCTCGCCTGCAATCGGCTTGTATACACAGGCGACCTTGGTGTTCTTGGCGGTCCTGGCACCCCTGCCGCTTACCGTGATCGTGCAGTACAGGGTGGCGTTCGACGCGTCCACCAGGCGGCCCTCGATCTCCAGCTTGCCCTGCGTGAGCAACTCGAGCACGGCCTGCTCCCCGGGCGGGGACGAGGGGACGGGGCGTCCGCCCGGGCTAACACCGTCATCAAGCATGGCCGACGCGGTGACCGTTCTGCCGTGGGCAGATATGTCCTTCGGCGTCCAGCGGAAGGCCGCACAGCGGACACGGAGGGCGTCCGGCGGCGACAATCTTGGCCGCGCGCTGGGCGAAGGCACGCGCGGCGCCGGGCGTAATGCGGACACGAAGCACTCCAGGCCCATCGGACGGAACGTCATCGGCCAGCGGCTCGACCGGTTCGTCGGATTCTTCCTGCGCCTCGATGACGACCATGCCGCCGTCTCCGTCCCAGGCCAGCGCAATCGGGCCGACCCGGAAATCCTCGAGCAGCGGCAGGTCAAGAGGTCCGTCATCCTCCAGCGCGGAAGGCGCGACGGCCGGAACCTCCGGCGACCCGCCGGTCCGGCGGAGCACCTCGTCCAGGAGTTCGTCGATGCGTTCAGCCAGCAGGCTAACCTGGAATTTCTCCAGGACGACGCTGGTCACCCGACCGGTGGCAGTGGCCTGCAGGTAGAAGATGCGTTCTCCTGGCTGCCCCACCGCGCCGACCACGAACCTGTCCGGCGGGTCATAGAAGTAGACCGGCATAGCTCTATCCTCGCGTGTCCGCCGACTGTTGACGACTAGCAGGTGCCGAGGAGGCCCCTTGGGCTTCCTGGGCCGCTTGGGATGAAGCGATCGCGGGCGCCACGCTGCCGTTCACGTGGTCGGCTTCGCCCGAGCCGCCCCCGACCGCGCCGTCGCTGGCCGCCACGTCACCCTCCAGGGACCGGCCTCCCCGGATGTGTGGCATGAGGTCATCGACCCCACCCCCTCTGTCGTTCATCCGGACCAGGAAGGGCCGCAGCGGCGTATACCTGATCACGGTCAGTGAGCAGGGATCGGCTTGGATCCGCTGGTACTGATCGAGGTGCAGTCCCAGGCTATCGGCCACGATGGCCTTGATGACATCGCCGTGCGAGCAGATCAGGTACGTGGCGTCCGGTCCCAGCCTGGCGTTCCAGTCCCGCACCGCGGCCACTGCCCGGTGTTGCACGTCCGGCATGGATTCCCCATCGGGACCGGGGAACGTCACCCCGCTGGGGTGCGCCTGCACCACGCGCCATAGTCGTTCCCGGGCGAGCTTGCGCAGCGGCTGCCCCGTCCAGTCCCCGTAGCGGCACTCGCCGACTCGGTCATCGGTGATGACCTGCTGCCCGTCCCGGCCCCCGGCGATCGCCGCCGCGGTCTGCAGGCACCGCTCCAGTGGGCTGCTGACGATGGCGTCGAGCCGGAGCGGGGCGAGCCGGGCCGCCAGCGCGACCGCCTGTGCGCGGCCGCGGTCGTCGAGCGGGATGCCGGGCGTCCACCCGGTCAGCACATGACCGGTCGTCGCCGTGAGCCCATGCCGCACCAGCAGAACGGTCGTCACGAGGTATAACTTACCGGGGGGCAGGGCCCCCCGGACCCCCACTCATGGGGGGACTACCCGTCCCCCCATACCCCCCAGGCCCCCACAAGGGGGGTTTCAAGGGCCCTCCGGGCCCTTTATGAGAAATGCTGCGGTGCCGAACTGGAGAAGGTCTCCGGGGTGGACTGGGACGGGCTCGCGGACCAGCCAGCCGTTTACCCGGGTGCCGTTGTGGGAGCCAAGATCGCTGAGCAGCCAGCCGTCCTCGCTGCGATCAAGCCGTGCATGGCAGCGCGACACCGACAGGTTGGCGATGCGGAGATCGCAGTCGTGGGTCCTGCCGATCGTGAAGCTGGTCCCCCCGCCCGGCGGGAAGACCATCGGCGCCGGAGGACCCGGGTCATCCGGCCCGACATGATCATCGGTCCAGACGGGCTGTGACGGCCATCCTCCCGCCCTCGATGCGCCGCGAGACACCCACGTCCCCGCGGAAGCCTGCCCGGGCGGGTACCAGCCGGGTCCTGCGCCGTCCGGCCCGGTCGGGTTCTCGTCCCGGCGGCGGAACACGGCCCGCACCCGCGCCAGCAATCGAGCCCGCCGTGGCGGCAGGTCGGTGAACAGACCGGTCAGCTGACCGCGGCTCCGCGCGCCGAGTGCGCTCTGCATTCGGAACATGAAGGTGTCGTGCGAGAGACGGCCGTCGACGAATTCCTGGCGGAGCGCATCGATGGCACGGTCCCGCTCCGTGTCGGACGCGCGGAGCGAGTCGGGCGTTGCGGGCGTGTCCGCCGCGGACCCTGTCATGAATGGAGTATCGGCACCATCGGTGCCCGGAGGCAAGTGGAGCGCCGATATATCAGGCGGTGGTCATGGCGCCGTCGTCATGGCAGGGGTGCCCACGGCCGAGCCGTCAGGAGTCTGCAGGGGGAAGTGGCAGGCGGCTACGTGGCCCGGGCCGAACGAGCGGAGCTTGGGCTCCTCGGCGGCACAAAGCTCCTGCGCGAACTGGCACCTGGTGCGGAACCTGCAGCCGGACGGCGGGTTGACCGGGCTGGGTAGCTCACCCCGGATGGCAGCGCCCTTCTTGGCCCGCTCCACGGAAGGCTTGGGCACGGGAATCGTGGCGATCAGCCCTGCCGTGTACGGATGCGCGGCGCGCTCGTAGATATCCTGCGCAGAGCCGAGTTCGACCAGCTTGCCCAGGTACATGACGCCGATCCGTTCGGCCATGTACTTGACCACGGCCAGGTCATGCGAGATGACCACGTAGGTCAGCCCGTGCGAAGCCTGCAAGCGCTTCATCAAGTTCAGCACCTGCGCCCGGATCGAGACGTCGAGCGCGCTTACCGGCTCGTCCGCCACGATGAGCCTGGGGTTCAGGGTCAGCGCCCGGGCCAGGCCGATGCGCTGCCGCTGACCGCCTGAGAACTCGTGAGGGTAGCGTTCCACGGCGTTCCGCGGCAGCCCGACCTCGCTGAGCAGCTCAAAGACCCGGTCCCTCTGCGCACGCTTGCTGCCGAGATGCTGCACCGCGAGCGGCTCGCCGATGATGGAGCCCACCCGCATCCTCGGGTCGAGCGAGGAGTGCGGGTCCTGGAACATGAGCTGGAGGTCACGGCGCTTGCGCCGGAGCTCGGCCCCGTGCAGCTTGGAGACGTTTTGGCCGGCCAGCGTCACCGCGCCGGAGTTCGGCTTCTCCAGCGCCACGATTATCTTGCCTATCGTGGTCTTGCCGCACCCGGACTCTCCGACCAGGCCGAACGTGGTGCCGGCAGGCACGGAGAAGGACACGTCCGATACGGCCTTGACGCTGGCCACGTTGCGCTGCAGGACGCCAGAGGTAATGGGGTATTCCTTAACCAGGTTGCGAAGCTCGAGCAGCGGCGCGCCGCCCCCGTGGTTCCCGTCGGTGGCGGACACCTCGACCGTGCGCTCGGTCACCTCGAGGCGGCCGTCGGCCGTCACCTCGATGCCGGCCGCCACCACGACGGCCTCCGCCTTCTGGGCTTCCTTGACCCCTTGAACCTCGGCCGCCTGGGTGTCATCGTCCAGCTTGGCGTCGGCCACGAGCCCCGCCGGGCCGCCCACCGCGGCCTCGGCCATGCTCTCAGTGTCCGGGGAGGCCAGGCCCGTGCTGGCGGCGTCCGGCCCGGCCTCGCTCATTACGGCCAGGGCGAGCGGTCCGTCGACCGGATGCCAGCAGGCGAACCGGTGCTCCCACGACACTCCGGACAGGGGCGGTTCCTCGGCGCGACACTTGTCGGTGGCCCGGCTGCACCGGGCCGCGAAGCGGCAACCCTTCGGCGGGTGCGACAGGTCGGGCGGCAGGCCGGGGATAGCGTGCAGCGCCTTGCTGGCGTCCTGGTCGAGTTGCGGAATGGAGGCGAGAAGGGCCTGAGTGTAGGGGTGGTGCATGGTGGTGAAGAGCTCGTCGGCTTCGGCCGATTCCACCACGCGCCCCGCATACATGACGTTGACCCGGTCGGCATGCCCGGCGATCACGCCCATGTCGTGCGTGATCAGCACCATTGCCATACCCAGGCGATCCTTCAGATCCCGCAGCAGGGACAGGATCTGCGCCTGGATGGTGACGTCGAGCGCCGTGGTGGGCTCGTCGGCGATGAGTAGCTTCGGCTCGTTGGCCAGCGCCATGGCGATCATCACGCGCTGGCGCAGGCCACCGGAAAGCTGGTGCGGGTAGTCGCCAAGCCGCTCCTTGGGCCGGGGCAGGCCGACCAGGGACAGCACCTCGACGGCCCGGTCGAGCGCCTCCTGCTTCGACGCGCCCTTGTGCAGCCTGACCGGCTCGGCCACCTGGTAGCCAATGGTCTTGGTGGGGTCCAGGGAGGTGAGCGGGTCCTGGAAGATCATCGCGATCTCGTTGCCCCTGACCCGCCGCAACTCCTCCTGCTTGAGGCCGACCAGCTCGCGGCCGTTGAGCTTGATCGATCCGCCGACGATCGACCCGCCTGGCGGCAGCAGCCCCATGATCGAGAGCCCGGTCATGGACTTGCCACAGCCGGACTCTCCCACGATGCCGACGGTTTCCCCGGCGTCAACGCGCATGTCGACGTTGCCGACGGCCTGCACGACCGAACTGGTCAGCTTGATGTGCGTCGACAGGTTCTCGATCTCTAGGACGGGGGCCATGTGGCCGCTACCTCTCGTTCGTGCTGGGGTGGTCAGGCGCGGTGCCGGCGGGCACGAGCTAACGGCGTCTCAACCGCACGTCCAACGAGTCACGCAGCGCGTCGCCGATGAAGTTCAGCGCCATCACCGTTAGCACGATACAGGCGCCCACCGGATAGATCAGCCACCAGTAGCCGTCCGTCAGATACCCGACACCGTTGGACAATAGATCGCCCCAGTCGGTATTGGGATAGTGCAGCCCGAAGCCGAGGAAGCCGACGTAAGCCACGGCCAGGATGGCGTCGGCCACCTGGAACGTCACGTTGACGACGACCACGCCGAACGCGTTCGGGAGCAGGTGCCTGAAGATCAGCCGCCAGTTGCCCGAACCCGCAGTCCGCGCGGCCAGGACGAAGTCCCGCTCCCTGATCGAGAGCACCTCGCCGCGCACCAGGCGGGCCGGGACCGGCCAGGTGAACCCGCCGATGACCAGGGACAGCGACAGCACCGACGCGCCGTACCTGACCGCCAGGATCAAGACTACGAACAGGAACGGCACGGACAGGAAGATGTCCACCACCCGCATCAGCGTGGCATCTACGATCCCGCCGATAAGCCCGGCCACCGCGCCCACCAGCGCACCGAGGGTGATCCCGACGAAGGCGGCGAAGAAGCCGATCTCCAGGGCGGCCTGGCCGCCCTTCATGAGCTGACCGAGAACGTCGAAGCCGTTGGCATCCGTGCCGATCGGGTGCCCGGCGCCCGGCGGCTCGTTGGCGGCGATGGGGTTAACGTTGAGGATGTCCCCGTGGTAAAAGAGCGGGCCGATGAAGCAGAAGATCACGAAGAATATCAGGATGCCGATGCCGGTGACGGCCAATCGGTTATGTGAGAATTCGCGCAGCGCAAGCCGCCACCCGCTCTGGATAGCGCCGACCTCGCCGCCCTCCGGAGCGCGGCTCACGTCCAGCGGCGGGAGTGATGCCGGCTGTCCCATTGCCACGACTTCCTCCTTTCTGCGGGCCGGTCAGGCCAGCCGGATCCGCGGGTCCGCGACGGTTAGCGCGATGTCCGCGATGAGGTTGCCCAGGACCACGAAGAAGGCGGTGATGAGCGTGTACGCCAGCAGGGTCGGGTAGTCCTCCTTGCCCAGGCTGTCGAAGAACAACAGGCCGAGGCCCTGATAGTTGAATAGGTACTCGGTGACCAGGTTGCCCGCGATCAGGTTGGGCAGGGACAGGCCGATCAGGGTGACCATCGGCAGCGAGGCGTTCCGCACCATATGCCGGGTCAGCACCAGGCGCTCTGGCAGGCCCTTGGCCCGTGCCACCTTGATGTAATCCTGCGCAAGCACGTCAATGGATGACGAGCGCATGTACCGGGAGAAGAAGGCCACCTGGATCAGCGTCAGGGTCAGGATGGGCAACAGCATGGCACGCCAGTCGCCCATGACGGTCCATATCGAGGTGGACTGGCTCGCCTCGAAGCTGAGCAGCGGGAACGAGAGCGCGAAAATCTGGATAAAGATGAGCCCAAGGAAGTACGACGGCATCGAGTACAGGATGAACGCGGCGCTGGTGAACACGTTGTCACCCAGCGAGTTCCGCTTAACCGCCTGGAAGATGCCAAGCGGCAGCGCGATGATGATCGCCAGCACCAGCGCCGCCCCGGACAGATAGACGCTGCGCGCCACCCGCTCCTGGAACAAGGACAGCACGCTCTGGTTCTCGACGTAGGAGTAGCCCACGTTGCCGTGGATCAGGTGGTTCATGTAGGTCAGGTACTGCGCGAACCACGGACGGTCGAAGCCGTTCTGCTTGTTCCACGCGGCGACCGCCGCGTTGCTGGCGCGCAGGCCGAGCACGATCCTGGCCGGCGAGGGGAAGATCACGTGCAGCAGCAAGAAGATGAAGATCGAGATGCCGATCAGGACGATGATCGACGTCCCGATCCGGCGCAGCAGGTAGGCGGTCATGGGTGGGTAGCCTTCCCTTCAGGCTGGCGGCCTGTCTCCCGGTTTTATCACCGGGAGACAGGCCAGTCCAGCGTGTGTTCTTGCGTGCTGGTCGGCTACTTGGTCAGGTACCAGAACTGCGGGGTGTCGTCGTACTGGGTCAGGTTCTCGATCGCCGTCGGGGTGGTAGCCGAGATGTTCGACTTCCACGCCCACACGTAGTCGAGGACCGGCTGCCACAGCACCGGCACCTGCGTCGTGAAGTAGGACGCCTCGTTGGTGACCGCGGCCGGGTTGGAGCCGGAGATCGACTGGTTGATCAACGAGTCGGCCTGCGGGTTGCTGTAGTCACCGATCTGACCGGACCCGCCGGTGTTCAAGAACCCGAACTGGGTGGGATAGGTGGAATCGGTTTCGCCACCGAAGTCCTCCATTGCCCACTTGTTCTCGGCCGTCTGCGACGACGCCGCCGCGTCGTTGTAGTTCTGGATCATGTAGTTGAAGTTGCTGCCCGACAGGGCCAGCTGGATGCCGGCCTGCTTGGCGTCCGAGGCCAGGTCCTCCACCTGCTGCGGAATCGGCGAGGTGGTGTTGTAGATCAGGTTGAACGCCAGCTTGGTGCCGGCCGGGATGCCGGCCCCGCACTCACCAGAACCCGTGCCCGCCTTGGAGCAGGTGTCGGTGCCGTTCGGGGTGACGGTCCAGCCGTTGGACTTCAGCAAGTTGATCGCGTCGGTGACGCTGAACGGGTACGGGTTGGTCGCCGCGTTGGACGGCAGGAACGGGCTCTTCGGGTAGGCCGGGATCGGCCCGTAGGCCGGGTCGCCATCACCGCCGAAGTACGCCTTGATCTGCCCGGCCTGGTCCTCCAGGTGCTGCATCGCCTGCCGGAAGTACAACTGAGAGACGACGCTGTCGAAGTGGCCCGTCTGGTCCTTGAAGTTGTAGTCCACGAAGTAGTCGCCGAAGTCAGGCAGGCCGTAGTAGTTGTACCCGAGGCCCTTCAGCGTCGGGATCTGCGGCACGTCTTCCTCCGGGACGTACCCGAAGTCGACCGACCCGCTCTTGACCGCGTTCCACTCCGCGGCGTTCGAGGTGAACGGCACGCCGACGTAGTCGGATTCGGGGCTGGCGTGCGGGCCGCTGTAGGTGGTGTTCGGCACCATGGTGAACGCGCCGGTGGTGTCGTTGAACGAGCTGAGCTTGTATGGCCCGTAGACGGTCTGCCACAGCGGGTTGCTGGCGTAGGTCGACACCGACTTGGCCTGCGTGCTCAGGTAGGTGTAGATCTTGGACGCGTTCGCCGGGTTGGTGAAGTCGAGGGTCGGGCCGTTGGCCGAGGCCTTGGCCCACGCGGACGACGGCAGGATCGGCACGGAGCCGAGGATGTCCTCCTCGATCCAGGTCGGGTTGACCGCCTTGGTCATGTTGATCACGATCGTGGAGGCGTTCGGCGTGGACATGCTTGAGATGATGTCCGGGAAGTAACCGGGCACGTAGGGTGCCCAGTTCGCCGGGGACTGCTTGATCGCGGCCTTGATGACGTCGAAGGTGAACAGCACGTCCTTCGAGGTGACCGTCTGGCCGTTGGACCACTTCCACGGCTTCACCGTGATCGTCATGGTCTTGTCGCCGTTCGAGAAGGTCGGCGTATTCGCCACGCTGAGCGAGGGGTCGACCGTCGGGGTGGAGCCGTCCGGCGCGTAGTACAACGGCGGCCACATCTGCCACTCGAAGTTGAAGACGTTGTAGACCGAGTTGAACGCGGCGGTGGGCATCGGCAGGATCCAGTTCGGCACCGCGCCCGGCGGCAGCGCGTACGTGATCGAGCCCGCGGTACCGCTGGCCGTCCCGGCGGCCGGGATCATACCGACAGAGCCTGGCTGCGTCACCGCCCCCGGCGTGGTGGTGGTGGTGGTGTGATTAGAGCTGTTGCTGCTACTGCTGCTGCAGGCGCCGAGGGCGGTGACGCTCGCCACCGCCAGGGCAAGGACGCCAATGTGCTTCTTAGAGAATCTGGTCACCGCCCCTCCCTCCTCGCGCTGTTAGCGCCATTGGTCCGTCCTGGGGTCATCAGCTTGTCGCCCTTCTGTCTCGCAGTTGGCCGGTGATACGCTCCGCCACCGTCGCGGGGGCACTGGGTCACATACCCCCGATACCGGTACGGCCCGTCTCCCCGGCGCATCCGTGCCGCCCCGTCAGCAGCGATTGCCCACGACGGGTCGTCCGGTCAGCTACCGGTGTTTGGGTTAGCCGAAGCGTAAGTTCCATATTGCATCGATCTCCCGGCAAAAAAGTCACAACTTGCCATCAATCCCGTGGCAGCGGTGACCCGCCATGTCTCGAGTAGCATCAGGACATTTCCGGATCAAGGTATGTTACGTTAATTTCTGCCTCAACAGTCACACCCGAAGCCAGGCCGCATGAAGGCTTGCTGCGGAGGCGTCGTCTCGCCGTAGAATCTCCGTCGGCGGCCACCTGTGTCAATAACCTCGGCGAAACCGCGTCCGGTGACTCCGCAGGGACCGCGGGCGCCCCGCGCGCGACCGGCGACTACCAAGAGTAACCGTTGGGCGATGAGTATACACACGGTTGCGCCACGGCCAACGGGTGGTTGCGAGTCCACCCGTCAGCCGTACGGTTGGCGACCTGTCTAGTTGGTCAGGTACCAGAACTGCGGGGTGTCGTCGTACTGCGTCAGGTTCTCAATCGCCGTCGGGGTGGTGGCCGAGATGTTCGACTTCCACGCCCACACGTAGTCGGGGACCGGCTGCCACAGCACCGGCACCTGCGCCGTGAAGAACGACGCCTCCCTGGTGACCGCGGCCGGGTTGCCGCCCGAGACGGACTGGTTGATCAGCGAGTCGGCCCGCGTGTTGCTGTAGTCACCGATCTGGCCGGGCCCGCCGGTGTTCAGGAACCCGAACTGGGTGGGGTAGGTGGAATCGACCTCGCCGCCGAAGTCCTCCATCGCCCACTTGTTCTCGTTGGCGGGCGCGGCGGCGTCGTTGTAGTTCTGGATCATGTAGTTGAAGTTGCTGCCCGACAGGCTCAGTTCGATGCCGGCCTGCTTGGCGTCCGATGCGAGGTCATACACCTGCTCCGGGATCGGCGTTGATGTGTTGTAGATCAGGTTGAACGCCAGCTTGGTGCCGGCCGGGATGCCGGCCCCGCACTCACCCGAATCGGTGCCCGGCTTGGAGCAGGTGTCGGTGCCGTTCGGGGTGACGGTCCAGCCATGCGACTTCAGGATGCTGATCGCGTCCCGAACGCTGAACGGATAGGGGTTGGTCGCCGCGTTGGACGGCAGGAACGGGCTGCGCGGGTAGGCCGGGATGGGCCCGTAGGCCGGGTCGGCGTCACCGCCGAAAAACGCCTTGATCTGGCCGGCCTGGTCCTCCAGGTGCTGCATCGCCTGCCGGAAGTACAGCTTAGAGATGACGTTGTTGAAGTCGCGCGTCTTGTCCTTGAAGTTGTAAGCCACGAAGTTGTCGCCGAAGTCGGGCAGGCCGAAGTAGTTGTCGTTCCTCAGGGTCGGGATCTGCGGCACGAACTCCTCCGGGACGTACCCGAAGTCCACCGACCCGCTCTTGAGCGCGTTCCACTCCGCGGTACTCGAGGTGAACGGCACGCCGACGTAGCTGGACATCGGGTTTGCGTGCGGGCCGCTGTAACTGGTGTCAGGCACCATGGTGAACCCGCCGGTGACGTCGTTGAACGACCTCAGCCTGTAAGGCCCGTAGACGGTCCGCCACAGCGGGTTGCTGGCGTAGGTGGACTCCGAGTTGGATTGGGTGCTCAGGAAGGCGTAGATCTTGGCCGCGTTGGCCGGGTTGGTGAAGTTGAGGATCGGCCCGTGTGCAGAGTCCTTCGACCACGCGGAGGACGGCAGGATTGAGACACAGCCGAGGATGTTCTCCTCCATCCAGGTCGGGTTGACCGCCTTGGTCATGTTGACCACGATCGTCGAGGCGTTCGGCGTGGACATGCTGGCGATCGTGTCGGGGAAGAAGCCAGGCTCGAAGGACGCCCAGTTCCCCGGGGACGCCCTGACCGCAGCCTTGATGATGTCGAAGGTGAATTCCACGTCCTTCGAGCTCATCGTCTGGCCGTTGGACCAGTTCCACGGCTTAACCGTGATCGTCATGGTCTTGTCGCCGTTGGACCACCTCGGGGCGTTCGCCACGCTTAGCGAAGGGTCGACCGTCGGCTCCGAGCCCTCCGGCGCGTAGTACATCGGCGGCCACATCTGCCACTCGAAGTTGTAGACGTTGTAGACCGAGTTGGCCGCGGCGGTGGGCATCGGCAAGATCCAGTCCGGCACCGCGCCCGGCTGCAGCGCGTACGTGATCGAGCCCGCCACGCCGCTCGGCGTTCCGGCAGCCGGGATACTGCCGATGGCGCCCGGCACCGTAATCGCCCCTTGGGTTGTAACTGTCGAGGCGGAGCTATTGCTGGTGCCGACCAGGGCGGTGAGCGCCGCCACCGCCAGGGCGACGCCACCGGTCCGTGCTGGGATCATCAGCTTGCCGTCTTTCTGTGTCGCGGTTCGCCGGTGATCCACTGCGCGAACGCCGCCAGGGCACTAGGTCGCAATCCCCCGATTACCGGTGCTTGAGCTAGCCGAAGCGTAAGTTCCTGGCAAGATCGATCTCCTGGCAAAAAGTCACAACTTGCCATCAATCCCGTGGCGAGTGCACCAGCCGCGGCGCCAACCAAATTGGCGCCTGGTGGCCTGTCTCCCGGCCCAGCGCCGGGAGACAGGCCAGTCGGCTACTTGGTCAGGTACCAGAACTGCGGGGTGTCGTCGTACTGGCTCAGGTTCTCGATCGCCGTCGGGGTGGTAGCCGAGATGTTCGACTTCCACGCCCACACGTAGTCGAGGACCGGCTGCCACAGCACCGGCACCTGCGTCGTGAAGTACGACGCCTCGTTGGTGACCGCGGACGGATTGCTCCCGAAGACCGAATCGTTGATCAGCGAGTCGGCCTGCGGGTTGCTGTAGTCACCGATCTGCCCGGACCCTCCGGTGTTCAAGAACCCGAACTGGGTGGGGTAGGTGGAGTTGGTCTCGCCGCCGAAGTCCTCCATCGCCCACTTGCTCTCGTTCGCCGGCGCGGCCGGGTCGTTGTAGTTCTGGATCATGTAGTTGAAGTTGCTGCCCGACAGGGTCAGCTGGATGCCGGCCTGCTTGGCGTCCGAGGCCAGGTCCTCCACCTGCTGCGGAATCGGCGGGGTGGTGTTGTAAATCAGGTTGAACGCCAGCTTGGTGCCCGCCGGGATGCCGGCCCCGCACTCACCAGAACCGGTGCCCGGCTTGGCGCAGGTGTCGGTGCCGTTGGGGGTGACGGTCCAGCCGTTGGACTTCAGCAGGTTCATCGCGTCGGTGACGCTGAACGGGTACGGGTTGGTCGCCGCGTTGGACGGCAGGAACGGGCTCTTCGGGTAGGCCGGGATCGGCCCGTAGGCCGGGTCGCCATCACCGCCGAAGTACGCCTTGATCTGCCCGGCCTGGTCCTCCAGGTGCTGCATCGCCTGCCTGAAGTAAAGCTGGCTCACGACATTATCGAAGTGGCCGGTCGTGTCCTTGAAGTTGTAGGACACGAAGTAGTCGCCGAAGTCAGGCAGGCCGAAGTAGTTGTACCCGAGGCCCTTCAGCGTCGGGATCTGCGGCACGTCTTCCTCCGGGACGTACCCGAAGTCCACCGACCCGCTCTTGACCGCGTTCCACTCCGCGGCGTCCGAGGTGAACGGCACGCCGACGTAGTCGGATTGGGGGCTGGCGTGCGGGCCGCTGTAGCCGGTGTTCGGCACCATGGTGAACGCGCCGGTGGTGTCGTTGAACGCGCTCAGCTTGTATGGCCCGTAGACGGTCTGCCACAGCGGATTGGTGGCGTAGGTCGACACCGACTTGGCCTGCGTGCTCAGGTAGGTGTAGATCTTGGACGCGTTCGCCGGGTTGGTGAAGTCGAGCGTCGGGCCGTTCGTCGAGTCCTTGGCCCACGCGGAGGACGGCAGGATCGGCACGGCGCCGAGGATGTCCTCCTCCATCCAGGTCGGGTTGACCGCCTTGCTCATGTTGACCACGATCGTGCTCGAGTTCGGCGTGGACATGCTGGTGATCGTGCTCGGGAAGTAACCGGGCACGTAGGGCGCCCAGTTCGCCGGGGACTGCTTGACCGCGGCCGCGATCTCGTCGAAGGTGAACAGCAGGTCCTTCGAGGTGACCATCTGGCCGTTGGACCACTTCCACGGCTTCACCGTGATCGTCATGGTCTTGTCGCCGTTCGACCACGTCGGCGCGTTCGCCACGCTGAGCGAGGAATCGACCGTCGGGTCCGAGCCGTCCGGCGCGTAGTACATCGGCGGCCACATCTGCCACCCGAAGTTGTAGCCGTTGTAGACGGAGTTGAGCGCCGAGGTGGGCATCGGCAAGATCCAGTCCGGGACCGCGCCCGGCGGCAGCGCGTACGTGAACGAGCCCGCGGAACCGCTCGGCGTCCCGGCACTCGGGATACTCCCGACGGCGCCCGGCTGCGTTATCGACCCCGGCGGTGCGGTGTTTGTCGGAGTAGAGCTGTTGTGGCTGCTGCTGCTGCAGGCGCCGAGGGCGGTGATGGTCGCCACCGCCAGGGCAAGGACGCCGATGTGCTTTTTGGAGAATCTGGTCATCGCCCCCTTTCTCGCGCTGTTGGCGCCACTGGAGCGTGCTGGGATCATCAGCTTGCGTCCTTCTCTCTCGCAGTTCGCCGGTGATCCACTGCGCGATCGCCGCGGGGCGTTAGGTCGCAATCCCCCGACTACCGGCAAGGCCCGTCTCCCCGGCACATCCACGTCGGCCCCGTGGTTGCGCGTAATGAGCCGCCCGGTCGGCTAGCGGTGCTTGAGCTAGCCGAAGCGCAAGTTCCATACTGCATCGATCTCCCGGCGAAAAAAGTCACAGCTTGCCATCAATCCGGCAGCAGTCCCGCCGGCGCCCCTATCGCCGCTACCTGAAGATGACCGTGCGGCGGCCGTGCAGCAGCACGCGATGCTCGGCATGCCAGCGCACCGCGCGGGCCAGCGCTACCCGCTCGGCGTCGCGGCCGATGGCGGCGAGGTCTTCCGGTGTGCTCGTGTGGTCGACACGGGCCACTTCCTGCTCGATGATCGGGCCTTCGTCGAGGTCGGCGGTTACGTAGTGTGCCGTCGCGCCGATCAGCTTGACGCCGTGCGCGTGCGCTTGGTGATACGGCCGCGCCCCCTTGAAGCTGGGCAGGAAAGAATGGTGAATGTTGATGATGCGGCCGGGGAGCTTGCCGCATAGCTCGGGCGACAGGATGCGCATGTAGCGGGCCAGCACCACGAAGTCGATTCTCAGCTCGCCGATCAGGTCAAGCAGCCGTCCCTCGGCCCGTTGCACCGACAGCGCATCCGGGCCCACGGGCACGTGCTCCAACCTGACGCCGTGCGCGGCCGCGAGCGGTGCCAGGTCGGGATGATTTCCTACGACCAGGGGGACGTCGATCCGCAGCGACTCGGCCGCCCGCCGGTACAGCAGGTCGTTCAGGCAGTGACCGGCCTTGGACACCATGATCAGCGCCCGGGGCTGGATGGCGGTGTCGTGCAGTTCCCAGTCCATGTCGAACTCTGCCGCCACCGCGGTGAACCCGTGGTGCAGCGATTCGTAGGTCGGCAGCGCACCTGCAACCGTTTCCACGTGCACTCGCATGAAAAAGCGGCCGGCGATCCGGTCCCCGAACTGCTGGCTGTCGAGCACGTTGCAGCCGGCCTGGTGCAGGTAGGCCGCGACCGCATGGACGATCCCGACGCGGTCCGGGCAAGACAGGGTGAGGACGTACTCGCTCATCACACCCCCATCGCGTGCACGCCGCCGTCGACATGGACGATCTCGCCGGTGGTCGCGGGGAACCAGTCGGACATCAGCGCCACGCAGGCCCGCGCGACCGGCTCGGGCTCGGTGATGTCCCAGCCGAGCGGAGCGCGCTCGGCCCACACGCCCTCGAACTTGTCGAAGCCAGGAATTGATTTCGCGGCCATGGTCCGCAGCGGCCCCGCCGCCACCAGGTTGACCCGGACCTTCTGCGGGCCGAGGTCGCGGGCAAGGTACCGCGCGCACGACTCCAGGCCCGCCTTGGCCACGCCCATCCAGTCGTAGCCCGGCCAGGCCACGCTGGCGTCGAAGTCCAGGCCCACGACCGAACCGCCGCCGCCCATCAGCGGCAGCGCCGCCATCGTTACCGCCTTCAGCGAGTACGCGGAGACCTGCACCGCGGTAGCCACATCGCCCCACCTAGTGCGCAGGAAGTTCCCGCCGAGCGCGGATTCCGGGTTCGCGTAGGCGATCGCATGCAGCACGCCGTCAAGGCCATCGGTGTACGCGGAGACCCGTTCAGCCAGCGAGCTGAGCTGGTCCTCGCTGGTTACGTCCAGTTCGAGGACCGGCGGCGGAGACGGCAGCCGCTTGGCGATCCGCTCCACGAGGGTCAGCCTGCCGAATCCGGTAAGCACGACGCTGGCGCCCTCCTGCTGGGCCACCCGGGCCACGTGGAACGCGATCGAGGCATCCGTGATGACGCCGGTGATCAGGATCCGCTTGCCCGCCAGGATTCCCATCACAGCTCCGTTCGCTCGTGGGGGCCCAAATCTCCCTAGTGTCCCATACCAAGCCCGCCGTCGACCGGGACGACGGCGCCGGTGATGTAGGCCGCCTCCGGGCTGGCCAGGAACGCCACCGCCGCGGCAACCTCATCCGCGGATGCGAACCTGGCCAGCGGGACGGTGGCCAGGATCGTCGCCTTCCTGTCCTCCGACAGGTCGGCCGTCATGTCGCTGTCCACGAAGCCAGGGGCGATCACGTTGGCAGTGATGCCGCGGGAGCCGAGCTCGCGGGCCAGGGATCGGGCCATGCCGACCAGCCCGGCCTTCGATGCCGCGTAGTTGGCCTGGCCGGCCGAGCCGTACAGGCCCACGACCGAGGAAATGAAGACAAGCCGCCCGCGGCGCATTTTCAGCATGCCGCGCACCGCCCGCCTGGCGACCCGGTACGAGCCAGCCAGGTTGGTGTCGAGCACTAGGCCGAAGTCTTCCTCGCTCATCAGCGCCAGTAGCTGATCGCGGGTCACGCCCGCGTTCGCGACCAGCACCTCGACCGGGCCCTGTGCCTTCTCCACCTGTCCGAACGCCGCGTCGACCGACGCCGCCTCGCGCACGTCACAGCGGACAACCTCGAGCCCGTCCACCGGGTCACCCGAGCGCGACGTCACCGTGACGCTGTCGCCGTCGGCGGCCAGCCGCCGCGCGATGGCCAGCCCGATCCCCCGGTTCCCTCCAGTAACCAGCACAGAGCGCCCCATGCTCACCTCTTCCTCAGCTCCCTGAGGTTACCGCCACGGGCGCATAAGAGCAGGGCAGCGGGTGATACGGGGGAGCCAGAGCGTAGACTCACGCCGCGTGAATGATCACGCGTCACGGATCGACCCAGAGTTCACTGCCCTGCCGCTGCGCGAACTCGCGGACGCGGCGCTGGCTCAGGCCAGAGCGCTCGGCGCCCAGCATGCCGACTTCCGGGCCGAGCGCATCAGGGGCCAGCAGATCAGGTTGTCCGACGGGGCGCCGCAGACCCTATTCGACGCCGACGACGTCGGCCTGGCCGTCCGCGTCATCGTGGACGGCACCTGGGGCTTTGCCTCGGGCGTCGACCTGACCCCGGACAACGCGGCGCGCGCGGCACGGCAGGCCGTCGAGGTGGCCAAGGTGGCGGCGGCCATGAACACCGAGCCGATCGAGCTGGCGCCCGAGCCCGGCTACGGCGACGTGACCTGGGTGTCGGCCTACCAGACCGACCCGTTCACGATCTCCGTCGCGGACAAGGTGGCCCTGCTGACGCGGTGGAGCAGGGCATTGCTCGAGCACCCTGCCGTCAGCCACGCGGACGCCTCACTGAGCCAGGTCAGGGAGTGCAAGTTCTACTCCGACGGCGCGACCACCGCCACCCAGCAGCGGGTCAGGCTGTATCCGGCGGTCACCGCCGTCGCGGTCGCCGACGATGGCAGGTTCGACACCATGCGGACGCTCGCCCCTCCGGCCGGGCGCGGTTACGAATACCTCACGGGCACCGGCTGGGACTTCGACGCCGAGCTGGCCGAACTGCCCGACCTGCTCGCCGCCAAGCTGACGGCCCCCTCTGTCCGGGCCGGGCGCTACGACCTGGTGGTCGACCCGTCCAACCTGTGGCTCACCATCCACGAGTCGATCGGCCACGCCACCGAGCTTGACCGCGCGCTCGGCTACGAGGCCGCGTACGCCGGCACGTCGTTCGCCACCCCGGACAAGCTCGGCAGCCTGCAGTACGGGTCGGGCGTCATGCACGTCACCGGCGACCGCATCGCCGAGCACGGCCTGGCCACGATCGGCTACGACGACGAGGGCGTGGCGGGCCAGTCCTGGGACCTGATCCGCGACGGCGTTCTGGCCGGCTACCAGCTCGACCGGCGGATGGCGCAGCGCAACGGCTACGGGCGCTCCAACGGATGCGCGTTCTCCGACGGCCCGAACCACATACCGCTGCAGCGGATGGCGAACGTCTCGCTGCGGCCCGCTCCGGCCGGCGGCCCGTCCACCGAGGATCTGATCTCCGGGGTGCAGGACGGTATCTACGTCATCGGCGACAAGAGCTGGTCGATAGACATGCAGCGGTACAACTTCCAGTTCACCGGCCAGCGGTTCTTCGCCATCAAGAACGGAAGGCTCAGCGGCCAGCTGCGTGACGTCGCCTACCAGGCCACCACCACCGACTTCTGGGGTGCCATGGAGGCGGTCGGCGGACCGCAGACCTACGTGCTCGGCGGGGCGTTCAACTGCGGCAAGGGCCAGCCCGGCCAGATCGCCCCGGTCAGCCATGGCTGCCCGGCCGCGCTGCTGCGCGGCATCCGGATCCTCAACACGGTCGAGGAGGGCCAGTGAGCGGGATGACAGAGCTAGAGCCGCAGGAGGCGATCGAGCGTGCGCTGGCCGCCAGCCGGTCGAGCGACTGCGTGGTGATCGCGGAGGAGAACTCGGGCGCAAACCTGCGGTGGGCGGGCAACACGCTCACCACCAACGGCGTGTCCCGCTCGCGCCAGCTCACCGTCATCGCCATCGACCGGCGCGCGGAGGGAACAGCGGCCGGCGTCATCTCCAGGGCCGGGGTCCGCCCCGACCAGATCGACGAGGTGGTCAGGGCCGCGGAGCACGCGGCGGCCGAGGCGGAGCCCGCCGAGGACGCGGAACCGCTGACCGGAGCTGAGATCGACGGCCGGTCCGGAAAGGCAGGTGAGGAAACAGGACAGGGGGCCGGACGCGCGCAGGATGGCCCGTTCGGCCCGAAAAATACCGACGAACCAGGCTGGGACTCCCTGCCTGCCCGGACCGAGATCAGCGTACTGCGCGACTTCGCGGCCGCGCTCGGCCAGACGCTGCGCGAGGCCCAGGCCGCGGGCCGGCTGCTGTACGGCTTCGCCGAGCACGAGCTGACCAGCACGTTCGTAGGGACCTCCAGCGGGCTGCGGCTGCGGTACGACCAGCCGACCGGACGGGTCGAGCTCAACGCGAAATCCGCCGACATGACGCGATCGGCCTGGGCTGGCGTTGCCACCCGCGATTTCACCGACGTGGACATCGCTGGGCTGGACGCGGGGCTGGGTGAGCGCCTCGACTGGGCCAAGCGGTCGATTTCGCTTCCCGCCGGGCGTTACGAGACCCTGCTGCCGCCGACCGCTGTCTCCGACCTGATGATCTACCTGTACTGGTCGGCCGGCGCGAGAGATGCGGCCGACGGACGGACGGTGTTCAGCAAGCCCGGCGGGGGAACCCGGGTCGGCGAGCAGCTGTCGGCACAGCCCGTCACGCTGTCAAGCGACCCGCGTGCGGCGGGGCTTGCCTGCGCGCCGTTCGTGATCGCGCACGCGTCAGGGCCTGACTCGTCGGTGTTCGACAACGGGCTGCCGCTCGGCCCGACCTCGTGGATCCGCGACGGGTCGCTGGCCGCCCTGCACTCCTCGCGGCACTCGGCCGCGCTGGCCGCGCTGCCGGTCACACCCGCCATCGACAACCTCAGCTTCGCCACGTCGCAGCCAGGAGCGCCGGCGCTGGAGCAGATGATCGCGTCTACCGGCCGCGCGCTGCTGCTGACCTGCCTGTGGTACATCCGCGAGGTCGACCCTCAGGTCCTCCTGCTTACCGGGCTCACCAGGGACGGGGTTTACCTGGTCGAGAACGGTGAGGTGGTGGGCGCGGTGAACAACTTCAGGTTCAACGAGTCGCCGGTGGGCATGCTTGGGCGGCTGGCGGAGGTCGGCGCCACCGTGCCGACGCTGCCGCGCGAATGGGGCGACTACTTCAACCGGGCCGCGATGCCGCCGGTGCGCGTCGAGGGCTTCAACATGTCCTCGGTGAGTCAGGCAAGCTGATAGCCGGAGGGTGCCTGGGTCGCGGAGCCGCACTGCGAGGCATACCGTGGAGGGGTGAGATTGGGCTTCGGCGTTCGCGGCGGTCGCGGGCGCTCACAGGTACACCTGGTTACGCAGGCGCGCCGCTCCATGTCCGACGACATCAGCTTCCGCCAGCGCAGGTACCTGCTGATGATGGGCATCCGGTCGGTCTGCTTCCTGATCGCCGTGATCATGTTCGTCAACCACCTGGGCTGGCTCGTCGTGATACCCATCGTCGGCGCCATCTTCATTCCGTATTTTGCCGTGGTGTTCGCCAACGGCGGCCGGGAGCCTGACAACACGCGCGGCTTCATGGAGTACCGGCCCAACCTGCCGACGACCCGTGACCCGGGCGGCTCTTCGTCGCATAACGGCCACCGGCCACCGCCGGACGAGCTCAACTGATTCGGCGCTGCCCCCTCCTCCCGAGATCTGGTTGTAATTGGGTCTTGACACACTAGGGGGTGTTTCCGTGTAGCATTCATATCGGTGCTCTGGTCCCCCGTCGGAGCGCCGCTGCCGGCGTTCCGGGCCCCCGTCGGAACGCCGATGATCGCGACGCCGGGTGGTTTGCCCCCGTAGCCACCCGGCGTCGCCCTATACTCGCCCGCTTTTGGCGGGCTTCGTCATTGGCTCGCGGTATCTGCCCGGGGGGACGACCCCCCGGACCCCCCGAGTGGCTCCCTCTGGTGGCGGGTTCTGTCGGACGCCTTCTTCTGTTGCGGGGCTTGGTTCGTTGGGGTTGCTGCTTCCGGGTGAGTGTTAGGGGTTGCTCTGGGGTTGCTCTGGGGCTGGTCAGAGGTGTGTCGCAGTTAGGTCGCAGGGGGTGGGTGGCTGGCGGGCCCGGGGGGCGGCTGGGGGTGGGGGTGGGGGGACGACGTTTCGGGGGGGCGGGGGGTTCAGGGTGCATAAGGTATGCAAAGTCGGGTAGGGGGAATCTAGGGGAGTGTTTGGGACGGGTTTGCGGTGGGGATTGTTGGGACGTTTTCGTTATTGGCTAAGGCAAAAACTCGGGGGATGATCAGCGGGCGCTTACTAATGGGGGGACGCCACCGCAAAGTGGGCAATGACTTGCCGGTTTATTCGGTCTTGCGAAACTCTGCTATGGCTATGGCTAGCATCGCGGCTCCCATGGCGGCGACCATGGCCAGCGACAGTCCAAGTGGTACGACCCAGCCGAACCAGGTGATCCCGGGGCTCAGCGCGTGCACGGCGACCGGGCTGACCGACAGGTGGTCGAACACGGCGCGCCGTATCGGGTCGACGATGTAGGTCAGCGGGTCGATCCGGGTCAGCACGGTCAGCCAGGCCGGCAGGCCGGTCAGCGGGTAAAGGGCGCCGGACAGGAAGAACAACGGCAGCACGAACAACTGGGTGACCGCCATGAACGCCTGTATCTGCTTGATCCGCGCGGCCACCATGACCCCGAACGCAGTCAGCGTGAACGACAGCAGCAGGAGTTCGCCGACCAGCGTCAGCAGGAGAAGCGGGTTGTAGGGGACGTGCGCGACCCCGGCCAGGGCCAGGAAGATGAGCCCCTGGAAGGTGGCCACGGTCGCGCCGCCCAGGCACTTGCCGACTACGATGGCCCACCGCCGTACCGGCGCCACCAGCATCTCGCGGAGGAATCCGAACTCGCGGTCCCACACGATCGACGCGGCCGAGAAGATCGAGGTGAACAGGACCGACATGGCGAGTACGCCGGGGTAGATGAACGTCCGGTAGTCCACTCCGCCCGCCAGGCCGTGGGACGCGAGCCGGGACAGGCCGGTGCCGAGCACGAAGAGGAACAGAACGGGCTGCACCAGCGACGTGATCGCCCGGAGCCGGTCGGTGCGGAACCTGATCAGCTCGCGCCGCCAGACGATGCTGACCGCCCGCAGGTCGTGCCGCAGGCTGCGCTCGGGCACGGCGACCCTGATCAGGTCGGTCAGGGCCTGCTCCTGCCGCACCTCGAGGGTGTCTTGAGCCACCGTCGTCTACCTCCTGCCGAACCGGGTCGCAATCATGCGGTTGCGTTCGCCGATCGTTGCCTCTGCGTCACGGATCGTCTTGCCCGTATATGACATGAACACGTCGTCAAGCGACGGCCGGGACACGCTAACCGAGCGGATGGCGACCGGCAGGCGCGCGAACAGCTGGGGCACGAAGTGCTCGCCCGATTCCACCGAGAACGTCACCAGGTGCTCGTGCACGGCTGCCTCGACCCCGAACACCTCGCCCAGCGAGCGGATCGCCGCCTGGTCGTCGGCCGTGGTGATCTGCACCCGGTCCTTGCCGACGGAGGCCTTCAGCGCCTCAGGCGTGCCGAGCGCCACGATCTTTCCGTGGTCGATGATGGCGATCCGGTCGCAGTTCTCCGCCTCGTCCATGTAGTGCGTGGTCAGGAAGATCGTGATGTCCTCGCGGCCCTTGAGCTCGTTGATGTACTCCCAGATCGATACCCGCGTCTGCGGGTCCAGACCCACGGTGGGCTCGTCGAGGAACAGCACCCGCGGCGCGTGCAGGAGGCCGCGGGCAATCTCCAGGCGGCGCTTCATCCCTCCGGAGTAGGTGGCCACCACGCTGGACCGCCGCTCCCACAGCCCGACCATCTCGAGCACCTGGCGAAGCCGCGGCGCGAACGCCGCCTTGGGCACCCCGTACAGGTCGGCGTGGAAACGCAGATTCTGCTCGCCGGTCAGGTAACTATCCAGAGTCGTTTCCTGGAACACCAGGCCGATGTTGCGGCGCACGGTGTCCCGCTCGGCGGTCACGTCATGCCCCGCGACCCTGGCGGTGCCCGAGGTGGGATCCGCCAGGGTACACAGGATCTTGATCGTGGTGGACTTGCCGGCGCCGTTCGGGCCAAGGAATCCGAACGTCTCCCCGGTAGCGACGTCGAAGTCGATGCCGCGAACGGCATCGACTTCGCCGTACTTCTTGGTCAGCGCCTTAACTGAGATGGCGCTGGTTGAGATTGCCTGACTCACACCTACGCGTCCTGTCCCGCTTCCTCGTCGTCAGCAGCGAGGATACGGTACAAGGCCTTGCGGGTGTCTCCCAGGATTTTGCTTGCCTGCTTGACCTGGGCCGGCGTGCCGGCCTGGGCCACCTGAATGGTTGCCATGCCGACCTGGCGGGCCAGGGCATGGAGCTGGAACATGGCGTCGTCGACGCTGCCGGTCACGGCATCCCAGGCCTCCCTCAGCTCATCGCGGTGCGCCTCGACGTAGGCGCGGCCCTCGTCGGTCAGCGTGTAATTCCTTCTGCGGTCCTCACCGGCCTCGGCTCGGATCAGGCCCTCGTCCTCCAGTTGCTGCAGTGCCGGGTAGACCGACCCCGCACTCGGCGTCCACACGCCCTGCGTGCGCTCGCCGATCTCCTGGATCAGCTGGTAGCCGTTCCAGGCCTGCCCATCGTGCTCGCCCTCGGCCAGCAGGTCGAGGATCGCCGCGCGGACGTCGCCGCGCCGGACGCGCGGCCCGCGGCGACCACGGAACTTCGGCCCGAACGCCCCCGGCCCACCGCGCATCTCGAACCGGAACGGCCCCGGACCTGGGAGCGGCCCCGGGCCCCACGGCCCCGGACCTGGGCCGGGACCGACGCGCCGGGCGCGCCCTCGCATGTGCCCGTGGTGCCCTTCTCGGGGATCTCCCCATCCTTCGTCGTGCATCGTGATACTCCTTGAACATGTCTAGATCGCTTCTCGATCCTTGTCGTTAGGTTAACGATATATCGATAACGATCGCAAGGCAAGTTCTGGACTCGAGATCTTTGTGTCCGAACGAGCCGTGGTGCGTGCTGCCGGGCCACGGTCACGCCGCCGCGGCCCCGTTGCGCGGGCCGCTCAGACCTCCACCGAGGCCTCGATGGTCAGCCGGGGGCCGAGTCGGACCGTTGTACAGTTGCCGCGTTCCCCACTGGCGAGTGTCAACGTGCCACGGGCCCTGCCGGGCGTGTTAGCGGATGGGGAGGGTGTATTCGCGGCGGATGCTGGTGCCGAGGCGGGAGATGTCGGCACCGTAGACGTGCATGGAGACGGCCACGGTGTTGCCGGTGTTACGGACGCGGTGGATGTCACCGGGCGGGGCGAAGCCGCTCACGGTCCCGGCCTGGTTGATGTTGCGGCCGACGAGTTCGAGCGATCGGCCGCCGTGGGCGAGGGCGAAGATCTCCTCGTACTCGTGTCCCTGCAGGACGGCGGTGACGCACCAGGCGACGTGGTCGTGAATCACGGTCTGCTGGCCCGGCAGCCAGACCATGGCCGCGATCGAAAACGAGCCATCGGGCTCGGCGTAGAGCAGGTGACTCTGGTAACAAGCCGGATCTCCGCGCCGCAGGTGCTTGGGCAACAAGGCCGTGGGGCCGGGTAGGTTGCCGCGCAGCGTGGAGACTACGTGTTCGGCCGTTGCCTGCCAGTCCAGGCCCAGGCGCACGGCGGTGCGGACCCCCCGCGCGAGGCTGTCCGGACACCTCCCAACCATGGTCGCCGTCGCCGCGTTGGCCGCTCTGGCACTATCAGTGCTGGTCAGTGACATGACACCTCCTTGCTGAGGTTGCCAGGCTAGCGATCATCAGCCTATCGACACCAATGCCAATAATGCGCACCACCCATAGACAACATCGATCAATGCCGACGGCGGCAGGAGCCAGCGCCTAGTCGGCGACCGCGGAGTAGGCGACCACGCCCCGGCGCATCGCGTCGATCGCGGCCCGCGCGGTCGCGGACAAGCTCCGCGGCGCGCCAGGGTCAGGGGCGAGCGTGGGGGCGGCGGAGGCTATCTGGTCCAGCAGGTCGATGAGTTGCTTGACCGCGCGGACGAAGTCGCCCGGGGTGAGGTCGGGCGATTCGGCTAGCACGCTCTCCAGCGTCGCGCCGCGGGCCCAGCGGTATGCGGCCCAGGCGAAGCCCAGGTCGGGCTCGCGGAGGAACGACAGGTCGTTATCCTTCTCCAGCTCGTCGAGTTCACTCCAGGTCCGGATCATGGCGGCCAGGACATCTGGCGCACGGCCCTTCGGGAGGCGGGGCGGCTGGGTATCGTCGGCCTGCCGCGACTCGAACGACAGGGCGGACACGCACGCGGCGAGTTCGGCCGGGGCCAGCCCGTCCCATAGGCGGCGGCGCATGCACTCGGCGGCCAGCAGGTCGAGTTCGGAGTACAGGCCCGCCAGGCGCCGCCCGTCCGCGGTAACCGTGTCCCCGTCGAGGTAGCCGAGCCGGTCCAGGACGCGGCACACCCGGTCGAACGTGCGGGCGATCACGTGCGAACGCCCCGCCACCCGGCGCTCGAGCGCCTCAGTCTCCCTGGAGAGCCGGAAATAGCGTTCCGCGTATCGCGCATGATCCTCGCGGTCCGGGCAGTCATGGCACGGGTGGCGCCGCAGGCGCGCCCGCAACTCCTCCACCTCGCCCATGCCGACGGCGCTTTCCCAGTCGGCCGCGCGGGTCGGGCGCCGCGGCTGCCTGCCGTCCAGGTGGTGATCGGCGAGGCGATTGCGCATGGTAGCCGCGAGATCCCGGCGGTGCTGCGGCGAACGCGGACTGAACGACCCGGGGATCCGTATCTTGTCGATAACCTCGGCCGGCACCGGGAAATCGGCCACAGCCAGACGCTTCACCTGCCGGCCCTCGGTAAGGACCAGCGGGCCAGGGCCACCCGGCCTGCCGTTCCCGGCCGGATGCAGGCCAGGGGGCCCAAGAGCCCCAGGGGGCCCAGGTTGCAGCACGACGGCCAGGCCGGCCCGGCGACCGCCGGGCACGCGGATGATGTCGCCGGGACGCAGCCGGGACAGCGACCTGGCTGCCTCGGCCCGCCGCGACGCGGCACGCGCCCGGGACAGGTCGCCCTGGAGATCCGAGAGCGATCTGCGCAGCCGCGCGTACTCGGTGAAATCACCAAGGGAGCAGGTCATCGACGCGGCGAGTTCGGCCATTGCCTGGCGGTTCTTGCGCACCTGCCGGGCCAGCCCGACGACGCCGCGGTCGGCCTGGAACTGCGCGAACGAGGACTCGAGCAAGGCTGAGGCCCGGACTCGCCCGGCCCAGCCGGTCAGGTTGACGGCCATGTTGTAGGACGGCCGGAAGCTGGAGTTCAGCGGGTAGGTCCGGGTGCTGGCCAGGCCGGCCACCGCGCCCGGATCCATCCCCGGCTGCCACAGCACGACAGCGTGCCCCTCCACGTCGATGCCGCGCCGTCCGGCGCGCCCGGTCAGTTGGGTGTACTCCCCCGCCGTCAGGTTCGCGTGTGTCTCGCCGTTCCACTTGTCGAGCTTCTCGATGACCACGGTCCTGGCCGGCATGTTGATGCCGAGCGCCAGCGTCTCGGTCGCGAACACCGCGCGGACCAGCCCGGCGGTGAACATCTCCTCGACCACTTCCTTGAACGCGGGCAGCATCCCGGCGTGGTGAGCGGCGATGCCGCGCCGCAGCCCCTCCAGCCATTCGCCATAGCCAAGTACGGCCAGGTCCTCCTCGGGAATCTCGCCGGTGCGGCGCTCTGCGGCCTGCTGGATCACCTCGGCCTCCTGCGGGGTAGCCAGCCGCAGGCCGGCGGCCAGGCACTGCTGGACCGCCGCGTCGCAGCCGGCCCGGCTGAAGATGAACGTGATCGCCGGCAGCAGCCCGTCGGCGTCCAGGCGGGAGATCACATCGGGGCGGTAGGCCAGCGGGAACCGGCGCGGCCGCCGTCCCCCCCGGCCGGGTCTGGCCGGGGCCTTGCGATCGATCCAGGCGTCCCGCTGCGCGAGCCTGAGCAGTTCCGGGTTGACCCGTGTGTGCCTCTGCGGGGGGGTCTGGGAGGGTCGTCCCCCCTGGTCAGCAGAGTCGTCGGTGAACAGGTCGTACAGCCGGTTCCCGGCCAGCACGTGCTGCCAAAGCGGCACCGGCCTGTGCTCGTCCACGATGACCGCCGTCCCGCCGCGGACCTGGTCCAGCCATTCGCCGAACTCCTCGGCGTTGCTCACGGTCGCCGACAGCGCCACCACCCGCACCGACTCGGGAAGGTGGATGATCACTTCCTCCCACACCGCGCCGCGTGAGAAGTCGGCCAGGTAATGAACCTCGTCGAGGACGACGTAGCCAAGGCCCGACAGCGTGAGCGAACCGGTGTACAGCATGTTCCGCAGCACCTCGGTGGTCATCACGACCACGGGCGCCTCGCCGTTGATGCTGTTGTCGCCGGTGAGCAGGCCCACGGTGCGGTGGTCGTAGCGGCGGACGAGGTCGGCGTACTTCTGGTTGGACAGTGCCTTGATCGGCGTGGTGTAGAAGCACTTGCGGCCTTGGGCCAGCGCCAGGTGCACGGCGAACTCGCCGATCACGGTCTTGCCCGATCCGGTGGGCGCGGCTACCAGCACGCCACGGCCCGCACCCAGGGCGCGGCACGCGTCGGTCTGGAACTCGTCGAAGTCGAAATCGTAAAGCGCGCGGAAGGACGCGAGTTCTTGCTCGGACCCCCGGGTAGCGGACGTCACATTCCGTTCCACCGGACTGGTCATGATTAAAGACTAGGTCACCGGCCGTGGCCGCAGGATCAGTTGAGGCTGCCGCGGGAGTCGGTATCTTCGAGCTCGATCGGGGACAGCTCGTTGTCGGACAGGCTCGCGTAGGGGTCCGGGTGCAGCCGGGCCCGCCGCCGGTCGTTCATCCACACGATCACCTCGGCCACCTCGACCAGCACCACGCACGGGCCGGCCAGCAGCAGCATCGTGATCGGGTCCGGGCTGGGCGAGGCGATGCCGGCGAACAGGAACACGCAGAAGATCATCACCCGGCGCCACTTCCTGAACCGGGCATGGGTCAGGACGCCGACCAGGTTGAGGCCCACGAGGAACAGCGGCACCTCGAAGCACAGTCCGAACCCGACCAGCATCAGCAGCGCGTAGCTGAGGTAGGTGTCGATGCTTGGCAGGTTCACCACGCCGCTAGGGGTCAGGCCCAGCAGGTATTGCAGCCCCCTTGGCATCACCAGGTAGCCCAGGATCGCGCCGCCGACGAACAGCGGCACCGCGGCGCCGACGAACGTGTACGTCCATTTCTTTTCCCTGGAGTACAGGCCGGGGGCGATGAACGCCCAGAGCTGGTAGAGCCAGACCGGGCAGCTCAGGATCACGCCGACGACGAAGGCGACCTTCACGCGGAGGTAGAAGGGATCAAGGATGGCGGGGGCCACCAGTTGGTCGCCGACCTGCTTGCAGCCGGTCATGCCGTGGATCTTGGCCGAGCAGAACGGCGCTTCGATCTTGTCGAACGCCCAGTGGAAGAAGATGAACCCCACGATCATGCCGAGGGCGAGGGCGAGGATCATCTTGAGGACCCTGTTCCGCAGCTCACGGATGTGATCCATGAGCGGCATACGGCCCTCAGGGTTCTCCCGTCGCTGCGACCGCACGAAACGCTCGCCTACGATGCGGGCGCCCTGGATGGCAGTGGGCAACTTGGCCATGACGGCGATACGCCTCCCGCGGGCTGCCCTGGCCTAGAAGCCGGCTTGCTGCGTGGGCTGGGAGACCTGGCTCTCCTTCGGCTCGGACCACGGCGCCGGGTTGTCCATCGCGGCGGATCGCTGCAGGTCGCGGATCTGCTGCTGCAGCGCGTCGATCTGAGACTGCTGATCGGTCTGGGGCGCCCCGGCGGCGAGCTCGGTCTGCTGGAACCCGGTCTGCTGGAATCCGGTGGCGTAGTCGGCCGGACCGGAGGCTGTGTCCTGCTCGTGCAGGCCCTGTACCTCCCGCTTCAAGATCCGCATCGACTGGCCTAGAGACCGGGCCGCGTAGGGCAGTTTCTTCGACCCGAACAGCACTATGAGCACGACGGCGACGATCAGGATCTTCCACGGGCTGTCGAACAGGTCACCAAACATGTACGTTCCTCTTTACCGCCGGAGACGTCCTTGCGCCCCTGAGTCTACACGCAGGGGCCCGCACCAGGTTCTTCGTGCGCCGGAACGGAAAGGATGGGTCGAAGCGCTAGTAAAACGAAAAGGGTAATACGTCAGGATAACGCGACGTAGTTGGCCAGGGCCGCGGCGGCCGCCTCGCGCACCTCGGTCACCAGCGAGGACGGGGAGATGACCCGGCCGTCTTCGCCGAGCCGCAGCGCCAGCCGCCGGACCCATCCGGTATCCGGGGTACGCAGCACCACCCGCAGTCGTCCATCGGGCAGGTCGCTGACCGACTCGCACGGATAGTCCTCCGCCACCCAACGCCCCTCGGCGGACAGCTCGAACTCCACGTGCAAGTCGTCGGGCGACGGCCGGAACAGGCCCTGGTCCACATCGCGCTCGGTCGCCTCAGGCGGCGGCGACGACGGCTGGTCAAGCACGGTCAGTGCCAGCACGCGGTCGAGCCGGAACAGCCGCATTCCCTCGGCCCGCAGACACCAGCCCTCAAGGTAAGGCCGCCCCTCCACCACAAGCAGCCGCATCGGGTCCACGTCGCGTTCGGTCGCCTCGTCCCGGCGCGGCCCGTAGTAGCGCAGGTGCACCCGCCGCCCGGCGGCAATGGCGGCGCGGATCCGAGCGGCCAGCCCCTCGGGCCCGTCGCCGGAGCGCAGGTCGACCTGCACGGCGACCTGGCTGCTCGCCGCGGCCGCCTCCCCCGCCGCGGCCTCGAGCTTGGCGATCAGCCTGGACATGGCCGACCTGTCCTCCAGCCCCGGCAGCTCGGCCAGCATCCGCAGCGCGACAAGCAGCGCGCTGGCCTCATCGACCGCGAGCCGCAGCGGGCGACCCATGGATTCCGCCTGGCTGACGACGATCTCGCCGCCCTCGTACGACAGGTCGATCGGGCAGTAGGGGTCGGGGGCGCGAAGCTCGACGCACCACAGCAGGTTCAGGTCGTCGACCAGCTCACGCTCGCTGACCCCGAAGGCAGCCGCCGTCTCGGCCAGCCCGACCACCTTCCTTGTGACCACGTACGGCACCAGCGCGAGCAGCCGCTGCAGGCGCCCAGCCGATGTGGCGGGGACACCGCGGCCGCGGCCTTCCGGCGCGCCCGGCTTCCCGGCCCTCGATGGCATAACGCGAGCACCCCCTTGAGCCGCGCGATGACGGCTTCGCGCAGGTCCGGCGGGTCGAGCACCACGACGTCCTGGCCGAACTCGGCGGTGTATTCAGCGAAATATCCCACGTCGGCGAAGCGGGTGGTTACCAGGTCCCATCCCGGCGGTCCTGTCTGGTCGGTGCGCACCGAGACCGCGTGCTGGCGCAGGCCGACACCGGCGCCGGACCGGACTCGCAGGACCGCGGTGTGCTCGCGCGCGGGCGCCGAATCCCAGTCCCTGACCAGCTCACGCACGTCGGCCCCGTCCGGTACGGTCACGCTGCCCGACGGGCCAGCGAACTTGACCGGCCCGGCGATCCGGTTGAGCCGGAACACCCTGGTGGCGTCGCGCCCCCGGTCCCGGCCCGCTACGTACCAGCGGCCGTGCCGGTTCATCACCCCCCATGGCTCGAGTTCCCGCTGCTGCGGCTCGCTCCGGCCCGCCGCACGGTAGCTGAACGTCACCGGCCTACGGTCCCTGACGGCCTCCCACAGCGGCCCGAAGGCCGGCTCGGCGGTGCCGAGCCTGGGCTCGATGCCCTGCGGGACGGGATGCTCATCGCCCGCCTCCACGCCGGCCGCCCGCAGCTTCAGCAACGCGCCCGCGACCGCGCCCTCCAGCGCCGCCCGCTGCCAGACCCGTGCGGCCAGGCCGAGCACCGCCGCCTCATCGGCCTCGAGCCGCAACTCGGGCAGCTCGTAGGCCTGCTGCCTGATCCGGTAGCCGAGGTCTTCGTCGAACGGGTGGTTAAGGCCGGTCTCCAGCGGCACGCCGAGCTCACGCAGGTCCTCCTTGTCCCGCTCGAACATCCGCTTGAACAGCTCGTCCTGCTCCGGATACCCCGGTACCGCCTGCCTGATCTGGTCCGCGCTCAGATAGCGCCGGGTGGACAGGAGGCACACGACAAGGCCGAGCAGCCGCTCGGTCTTGCGCTTCGACATGGGCCCTCCAAACGCCTTCAGATTATTGTCTCGCAGGCAATGCCGTGCCGGCCCCTTATACGCTGGCGGGAGTGATCACCTGGCGGAACGGCACGGTGGCCGGGACGCGGCGGGAGTGGCCTGGCGCGGTCGAGCTTGACGTGACCGTGGAAGGGACCGCGGTGCGGGCGCTCGCCTACCCGGCACTGACGGGGTTCCCGCGGCCCGGCGACCGGGTCTTGCTCAACACCACCGCGCTTGATCTCGGGCTCGGCACCGGCGGCTATGCGCTGGTGGTCGCGATCCCGGACCGCCTGCCGCCCGATCCCGGAGGCCCGCAGGACGGCGGGTACCTGGTCAAGGCCCGCTACACGCCGCTGCAGGTGACCGTGCCCGGCGCCGACGAGCAAAGATCGCCCCACCATGAGGCACTCCGCGATGCCGACGACATCGGCGGGATGCCCGTCGTGGTGGCCGACCTGCACTCGGCTCTCCCCGCCGTGCTGGCCGGCGTCTTCGATGAGGCCGAACGGTCCGCGGCCGGAGCCCCCGGGCCAGGCCGTCCGCTCGTCGTGGTCTACGTCATGCAGGACGGCGGCGCGCTGCCTGCCTGGTTCTCCCGTACCTGCGCGGCGCTCAAGGACGCGGGCTGGCTGGCTGCGACCGTGACGACCGGGCAGTCGTTCGGCGGGGACCTGGAGACGGTGACGGTGCATTCCGGGCTGCTCGCGGCCCGGCACGTGCTCGGCGCCGACCTGGCCGTCGTGGCCCAGGGCCCGGGAAATCTCGGGACCGGCACCCGCTGGGGCTTTTCCGGGGTGGCGGCGGGCGAGGCGATCAACGCCGTCGCCGCGCTGCGCGGGCGCCCGGTGGCCTGCCTGCGGATCAGCGACGCCGACCCGCGCGAGCGGCACCGTGGCGTCTCGCACCACAGCCTGACCGCCTACGGCCGGGTGGCGCTGGCCCGCGCTGACGTCGTGGTCCCCGGCCTACCCGGCCCGTTCGGGGCCCGGGTCGCGGCCGAGGCGGCCGGGCTTGGCCAGCGGCACAAGATCGTCACCGTGCCGGTCGACGGCCTGGAGGCGGCCCTGCTGGCCAGCCCCGCCCCGCTGTCCACCATGGGCCGCGGGCCAGACGAGGATCTGGCGTATTTCCTCGCCGCCGCGGCAGCCGGCCGGTACGCCGGCCGGCTGCTGTCCGCGGCATACCGCTAGGAGCTTGGTTTGAACGCGTCGATGATGTCCACCACGAACACCAGGGTGTCGGTGCCCGTGATGCCCGCCTGGGACGCCCCGGAGCTGCCGTAGCCTTCCTTCGGCGGGATGACGAGCATTATCCGGCTGCCCACGGTCTGGCCGGCCAGGCCCGTGTCCCACCCGGAGATCACCTGCTCGGGCGATGCCTGGAAGACGAAGCCGAACGGGGAACCGGACTGCCAGGAGGAGTCGAAGACCTGCTTGGTCCGCCAGATGTACCCGGTGTACTGGGCGACGATGAACTGCCCCTTGGCCACCTTGGGTCCGTTGCCCTTGATCAGGGTCTTGGCCACCAGGTCCGTCGGCGGCTTGGAGGACGGGAAGCTGAGCGTTGGCGCACTACCGGGATGGGCGGTGACGGTCGGTAGGGTGCCGCCGCCGTTCGACTCCTGAGTACCCGACGCGGACGCGGTGTCGGAGTAGGACTTGACCACGTCGATGACGAACACCAGCGTCGTCGACCCGGTGATACCGAGCGAGGAGTCCCCCGAAGAGCCATAGCCGTCCTTTGGCGGGATGACGGCCAGGACCCGGCTGCCCACCTTCTGGCCAACCAGCGCGGTCTCCAGGCCGGGAAGCATGGTCCCGCCGATCACCGTCGGGTTACTGGTGAAGGTGTTCGCCTTCAGTGTGGAGCTCTTGCCCTGCCAGAAGTACAGGACGAAGTTCGCCACCATCGCGGTCGACTTGGTCACGGTGGCACCTGTGCCCGGGATGACCGTCTTGGTGGTGAGCTTGTTGTCCGCGTCGAGCTTGGGGATGCTCACGTCCGGCGTGGCGCCGAACGCCCCGGTTACCTTGACGGACGCGTTGGCGTTCGCGTTGGAGGACGCGCTCGCGCTGGCGGATGAAGTCGGTTTAGACGAGCCGCAACCCGCGATGACCAAGCAGGCCAGCAGGGGTATGACGGTGATCGCTACAAGGCGTCGCATGAAAGAAACCTCAATGGTGGTGAACGGCGGGCGCAGTCAGCCTACTGGGTTGGTTCCCCTGAGCCGTCACATACCCGCAATGAGCTTCTCAACCCTTTCGTCGACGGAACGGAACGGGTCCTTGCACAGCACGGTCCGCTGAGCCTGGTCGTTCAGCTTCAGGTGCACCCAGTCGACGGTGTAATCCCGCCGCTTGTCCTGCGCCCGGCGGATGAATTCGCCGCGCAGCTTGGCCCGCGTGGTCTGCGGCGGGACCGACTTGGCCTCGAAGATGTCGATGTCCCGCACCGCCCGTTCCACCGCCCCGGACCGCTGCAGCAGGTAATACAGGCCCCGGCCGCGGTGCACGTCGTGATAGGCCAGGTCGAGCTGGGCGACCCGGGGTGAGGAAAGCGGCAGGTCGTGGCGGGCCCGGTAGCGCTCGATGAGCTGGTACTTGGTGACCCAGTCGATCTCCCTGGCGATCAGGTCGAGGTTGCCGGATTCGATCGCACCGAGGGCCCGC
>Ga0335075_10001512_pt1 | contig 38179 bp, 44 predicted proteins | sample Lox_Sample_24_FD_206723 | JGI IMG/M metagenome (GOLD analysis project Ga0335075, IMG submission 206723) | Soil microbial communities from Loxahatchee National Wildlife Refuge, Florida, United States - Lox_Sample_2.4 | ecosystem: Environmental > Terrestrial > Soil > Wetlands | place: USA... | reverse complement strand
GAACGGCGTCCCGCGAAGTCCAGTGTTTTACGGGGTTTTCGCCCGTGTTCGCTGGCCTTCGCGGAATATGAAGGAATCGGGGCGCCCGGATTCGAACCGGGGACCTCACCGACCCGAACGGTGCGCGCTACCAGGCTGCGCCACGCCCCGACGCACCCGCAGTATCCCACAAGCGCCCGGTCATTCCGCCCCGTGACCCCCGCCCGCACGGCCCTGCCCCCCGCCCGCACGGCCCCTCCCCCCGCCGCGTCGCCCACCCCCGCCCCGCTAAGTTCCCGCGATGCCCGCCCCCACCCAGGCCATCCTCGCCGAGGCCGACCACCTCCTGGACCCAACGCGCTTCGACGACTACTGCGTGAACGGCCTGCAGGTCCCCGGCCCCGACGAGGTCCGAACCCTGGCCACCGGCGTGTCCGCCCACGCGGAGCTGTTCGCCCTGGCAGCCCACAACAACGCGGACCTGCTCCTCGTCCACCACGGCCTCTTCTGGCGCCCGGGCATAACGACCATCGACCCCGCGCTCAAGCGTCGCCTGCAACTCCTGTTCGACGCCAACATCGCCCTGGCCGCCTACCACCTCCCCCTAGACGCCCACCCCCAGTTCGGCAACAACGCGCTGCTCGCGCGCGCGCTCGGTGCCAACGCCCAGGACACCACCCCGTTCGCCCTGCACCACGGCCAGCCGATCGGCTGCCTCGCGTGCATCCCCAAGCTCCCCGCCGAGGACCTGTTCGCGCGCGTGCGCGCCGTGACCGAGCGCGAGCCGCTTGTCTTCGACGCAGGCCCGCCGCTCGTCCGCAGCGTGGCGATCGTGTCGGGCGCTGGCGCGGACTACCTCGCGGACGCCGCCGCGGCCGGCGCCGACGCGCTGCTAACCGGCGAGGTGTCCGAGCGCTCGATGGCGCAGGCGCGGGAGGCGGGCGTGCACCTGATCGCCGCCGGGCACTACGCCACCGAGACGTTCGGCATCCGCCGGCTGGGCGAGCACCTGGCCGAGCGCTTCCAGCTGCGTCACGTCTTCCTCGACGTCCCCAACCCCGTGTGAGCGCCCGCCGCAAGCGCCCTCACCCGTGCGAGGGGGACCTCCTCACCCTTACCGACGGGAACACCCTCACCCACATGCGGCAGACGTGCCGCCCGAAAAACGAGCGATGTTCAGGTTGACTGTGCAAGCAGCTCCTCAACGTCTAACATCCCAGGTCCAGTCGGCTTACAGCAAGGAGGAGTCCCTATGGAGGCCACGGCGTCGACCACGGGGTCGCAGACGATCGCTGACCTGATCCCGCGCTCGGCAGCCGCGCACGCCGAGCAGATCGCCGTGCGCTACAAGCGCGATGACGCGTGGCACGACGTCACCTACGCACAGCTCGCACAGACCGTGCAGGAGATCGGCCTCGGGCTGATCGACCTGGGCATCCAGGCGGGCGAGCGCGTGTGCATCCTCGCCAACACCCGCCCCGAGTGGTCCTACGCGGACATGGGCGCCACCTCCGCCGGCGCGGTCGTCGTGCCGATCTACCAGACCAACTCCCCCGAGGAGTGCCTGTGGGTGATCTCCGACTCCGACGCCTGCGCGATCGTGTGCGAGAACGACGCGCAGCTCGCCAAGATCGCCGCCATCCGCGATCAGATCCCCAACGTGAAGACGATCATCGTCATGGACCCGCCCGCCGGGGCGCCCTCCGCCAACGGCTCCCCCGCTGGCGGCGCCAACCCGGGCAACGGCTCCCCGGCCGCCGGCGCGCTGGCGCTGGAGACGATCACGCTCGAGCAGGTGCGCGAGCGTGGGCGTGCGCGCTCCCCGGAGGAGCTGGACGCGCGTCGCGCGGCCGTTCGCCCGCAGGACCCGTTCACGTTCATCTACACCTCCGGCACCACCGGGCCGCCCAAGGGCTGCGTGCTCTCCCACGGCAACTACCGCGCGATCATCGACATGATCAGCGAGGCCGGCGAGATCCAGGGCGACGAGGTCATCTACCTGTACCTGCCGCTCGCCCACTCCTACGCGCTGCTGATCCAGCTGGCCGTGTTCGACCTCGGCGGCACGCTCGCGTACTTCGGCGGCGACACCAAGCGCATCATCCCCGAGCTGCTGGAGATCAAACCCACCTACCTACCGTCCGTTCCGCGCGTGTTCGAGAAGATCTACACGATCGCGCACGGCGCCATCGAGGCGCAGCCGCCGGAGGAGCGCAGGCGTGCGCAGGAGGCGATCGAGCTGGGCGTGAAGGTGCGCAACATGATCACCCGCGGCGAACCGATACCCGAGGACCTCGCCGGCCCGTTCCAGGAAGCGGACGAGAAGCTGTTCAAGAACGTGCGCGAGATCTTCGGCGGTCGCGTGCGCCACGCGACCAGCGGCGCAGCGCCGATCGCCCGCGAGATACTGGAGTTCTTCTGGGCGAGCGGAGTGCCCGTGCTGGAGGGCTACGGCATGACCGAGACGGCCACCGCCGCCACCGTGTCCACCGTCGAGAACCACCGCTTCGGCACCGTCGGGCGCGCACTGCCCGGCGTGGAGCTGAAGATCGCCGACGACGGCGAGGTGCTGATCAAAGGCCCCAACATCTTCCAGGGCTACCACAACCAGGCCTCCACCAGCTTCGGCGCGATCGAGAACGGCTGGCTGCACACGGGCGACCTCGGCTCGATCGACGAGGACGGCTACCTGTCGATCACCGGGCGCAAGAAGGACATCATCATCACCGCCGGCGGCAAGAACCTCACGCCCGCCAACGTGGAGAACGACCTCAAGCAGAGCCGCTGGATCTCCCAGGCGGTCATGCACGGCGACCAGCGCCCGTTCCCCGTGGTGCTGATCACGCTGGACGAGGAAGAGATGCCCGCGTTCGCGCGCGAGCACGGGCTGCCCGAGGACATCGCCTCGCTCGCCAATGAGCCCGCCGTGCAGGAGCTGATCCAGCACGAGATCGACCGCGTCAACGCCAAATACGCGCAGGTGGAGCAGGTGAAGAAGTTCGTGATCCTCGACCACGACCTCTCGCAGGCGACCGGCGAGCTGACGCCCACGCTGAAGGTCAAGCGCAACGTCGTCAACGAGCGCTACGCGCCGCTGTTCGACGCGCTGTACGCCGCCTGAGGGCGGCGCCGCTCAGACCTGCGAAAATCACGGTCGATGCGCACCGATCCCACCGATACCGGCGGCCTGTTCGCCGGACGGCGCCCGGGCACCGCGCCGATCCACTTCCGCAAAGTGCCCGAGCGCGGCAGCGAGCGCCGCCAGCGCGTGGACGGCTCGCTCGCCAACGTCATGCTCACCGGCATCACGCTGCTGTGCCTGCTGTGCTGGGGGCCGATCCCGCTCGCGTGCCTGTGGCTCGGCTCGGAGGCCAACTACCTCAGCGGCAGCGTCAGCCTCGGCATCCTCGCCTCGTTCGCCGCGCTGTTCGCGCTGCTGTTCGGAACGCTCGCGCTGATGAAACGCATCGACAGCGCGTGGATCCTCGTGCGCCGCGCCGCCGGCTTCGACCAGCGCACGGGCGCGCTCGGGCGCATCTTCGCCGCCACCGCCGTCATCTGCGCGCTCGGCTTCACCATCTGGTTCGTGCTCATCCAGGGTCCCGGCACCAGCCTCGTGGAACGCGGCGGCGGCTAGGCGCGCGCCGCGATGGGCCTGCTGGACTACTACCGCCAGTTCGAGGGCATGACCGAGGAGGAGGTCAACCAGGGGCTGCGCGAAGAGGCCGCCGAGCGCCGGCGCAAAGCGCTCACGCGCGTGGACACCCTCGACCTGTCAAACACCACCTGGCCGCAGCTGCCCCACCCGCGCATCGCCGGCGCGATCACGTTCGTCGCGCGCCGCGGGCTGCACCGCTACCCGCATCTCGCCGCCTCCGACCTGCGCGGCCAGCTTGCCGAGCGCCACGGCGTGGACCCCGAGCGCCTGATCCTCGGCAACGGCGCCGCCGAGCTGCTCACCGCAGCCACGCGCGCCGTGCTCGAGCCCGGGCAGCGGCTGCTCACGCGCTGGCCCTCCTACCCACTGTACCCGCTGATGGCGCGTCGCGCGCACGGCCAGGCGGTGCGCGTGGACGGCGGCGTGGACGCGCTGCTCGACGCCGCCGCAGCCGACCCCGAGGTGCGCGCGGTGGCGATCGCCAATCCCAACGACCCCACCGGCGAGCTGCTGCCCGCCGCCGAGATCGAGCGCCTGCTCGAGCGCCTGCCCGCCAGCGTCGCCGTGCTGCTCGACGAGGCGCTCGTCGAGTTCGTCGACGCGCAACCAGTCAGCGCCTCGCTGGAGCTGCTCGAGCGCCATCCGCGCCTGCTCGTGTTCCGCAGCTTCTCCAAGGCGTGGGGTCTCGCTGGCCTGCGCATCGGCTACGCCATCGGCGCCCCCGGCTCCGGCGAGCTGCTCGCCGAGCTGTCGCCCGACCTCGGCGTCTCCGAGATCAGCCAGGCGGGAGCCTTCGAGGCGCTGCGCAGCTGCTCCGAGCTGACCGCCGAACGCGTGCGCGCCGTCTGCCAGGAGCGCCCGCGCGTGATCGCCGGGCTGCGCGAGCGTGGCTTCGAGGTCGCCGACAGCCAGGCCAACTTCGTGTGGGCCGCGCACCCCACCCTGCCAGCCGCCGAGCTGGCCGCGCGCCTGGAGCGCGCCGGCATCCTCATCGCCCCCGGCGACGCCCTCGGCGAGCCCCGCCACGCGCGCATCTCCCTGCTGTCCGCCGCAGCCACCGACCGGCTGCTGGGCGCGATCGACAAAATCCTCTAGCCGGACCCCGCCTGCCGCAACAGCGCGCCGGTGGTCCCCTCCAGGATCTTGCGCCAGGCGCTGACCGTCTCGTGGCGCTCGTCGAAGTGCGCCACCACTTTGCGCACGCGCTTTCCCGAGATCTCTATGCCGTGGCGTTCGGCCACCTCCGCGTAGCGGCTGTACTCGCCCGCCAGCTGCTTGGTCACCGACTCGAAGCCGTGGCGGGCGATCTCCACGCGCGAGGCGAAGCTCATCATCGATGTCTGGAACATCAGCTCGTCCGCGGGCTCGGGCTCGATCAGCACGATGTCCACGCCCGGGTAGCGCTGCTCCCAGCCCTTGGCCAGGTCGTGCAGGCGCTGGTGGGCCACCAGCTTGAACGCCTGGTAGCCGATCTGCGCGAAGCCCATGTCCGCCACCCGCCGCGGCCGACGTCCGCGGATGGTGGTCACGGCCTCGGCGAAGTCGTTCACGTACGGCACGATCGGGTTGATCACCACCACCAGCTTCGCCCCAGCCTCGACCGCCAGGTCGAGGTTGGTCGTGGAGACCATGCCGCCGTCGATCAGGTCGCGATCGCCCACGCGCACCGGCGCGTAAACCATCGGCAGCGCGCCCGACGCGCGCACCGCGCTGGAGATCGGGATCTCCTTGTAGCCGTCCATCCCCAGCACCACCCGCTCGCACGTGTCCAGGTCCGTCGCCGGCAGGTACAGCTCGCAGCCGAGCTGGCGGAAGTCGTCCGTGCGCCCCGGCTCGCCGAGCACTTCCTGCAGGTAGCGCTCGATGCCCGCCCCCGTGTAAAGGCCCGACGGCAGCGCGTCCGCCAGCCCCATCACCACGTCCATGAACGACACGCCGCCCGGCTGGGAGAGCAGGTGGCGCGCGAGCGAGAACGCGCGCAGCGGCATCGTCACGCCCTTGCGCGCGAACTCCACCAGGTTCGGGCGCAGCAGGTCGCTGAGGTCGATGTCCTTGAACGCCGACTCGCCCTGGCGCGTGACCACGCGCATCATCTCCTCGGGCGTCACGCCGTTGGCGCACAGCGCCGCTATGAACGCGCCCGCGGACGTGCCCACGTACACGTCGAAGTTGTTGACCGTGCTGTTCACCGCCAGCAGGTCCAGCGCGCGCAGCGCGCCGATCTCGTACACGCCTCCGGTGAAGCCTCCGCCGCCGAGCACCAGCGCGGTCTTGTCGCGACGCGGGCGCCGGCGGCGGTCGACCGACGGCGGGCGTCCGATCCCGCGGGCCGCCAGGCGCTTCTGTTCCGCCTTGGCCCTCCCTGCCGCTTCCAGCTTGACAACCTTGCCCATGTGCAAGCAACATTCTATGGCTCGTGCGTCTTACCCTGCCTGCAAAGCCCGCAAAGCTGGTCGGCGCGCTCTGCGGACTGCTCTTGCTGGCGGGTCTCGCGCCCGGCGTCGCCCGCGCCCAGCGCGACCTCGCCGAACTGCAGGGCGATCTCGGCCATCAGCTCGCGCTCGCAGGGCACGAGGACGGCGCGTACGTGTACGACCTCACGGCCAAACAGGCGCTGTTCTCCGAGCGCGCGAGCACCGTGCGCCCGCCCGCGTCCGTGGAGAAGCTGTACACGGCCACCGCCGCGCTCGACCTCATGGGCGCCTCCGGGCGTCTGGAGACCACCGTGTACGGACTCGGGCACATGGCGCCCGGCGGCGTGTGGGAAGGCAGCCTGTACCTGCGCGGCGGCGGCGACCCCACGTTCGGCTCCAGCGCGTTCATCGACAGGCACTACGGCGGCATCGGCGCGAGCGTGTCCACGCTGGTCGACCAGCTCGTGCGAACCGACGGCATCCGCCGCATCACCGGCTCCGTATACGGCGACGAGTCCTACTTCGACTCGCTGCGCGGCGAGCCCTCCAGCGGCTATGCGTGGGACCCGTTCCTGGAAGGCACGCTGTCCGCGCTCGCGTTCAACCGCGGCGAAACCGGCCACGAACGCGGCGCCCACGCGCCCGCCGCGTACGCCGCGCACGAGCTGTACGGCTCGCTGAAGAACGCCGGCGTGAGCATTCGCGGCGCCAGCCGCGCCGCCACCACCCCCGCCGGCGTCGTGCAGCTCGCGCAGGTCGCCTCGCCCACCTTGCAGCAGCTGCTCGGCCTGATGCTGCCGCCGTCGGACAACTTCTTCGCGGAGACGCTCGTCAAGGACCTCGGCGCGCTCTACGGCGGCGCCGGCACCACCGCCGCGGGCGCGGCGGTGGTGACCAAGACGATCGCCTCGCTGCTCGGCATCCACCCGCACGTGGTCGACGGCTCGGGGCTCTCCGAAGAAGACAAAACCTCCCCCTACCAGGTGGCCGACCTGCTCGTGGAGCTGGCCCCCACGCCCATCGGCGCCGTGCTGCAGGGCAGCCTCGCGGTCGCCGGGCGCACGGGCACGCTGGAACTGCGCATGCGCCACACGGGCGCGGAAGGGCGCTGCCAGGGCAAGACCGGCACGCTCACCGGCGTCTCCAACCTCGTCGGCTACTGCCAGGCCGCCGACGGGCACACGCTCGCGTTCGCCATCTTCACCGACGGCATCGACGTCGAAACCGCGCACACCTTCCAGGACCACATGGCGATCACCGTCGCCGACTACTGAGACAGCGGACAAGCATCCGCGCGCGCGTGTGTCCTGTGCGCGCGCCGCGCGCCGCACGCCGGGTGCGGTCAGCCGCTCGGCGGAGTGGGCAACGTGAACGTCGGCTCGGGGTGCCCGTCCTTCAGCACGGTGGTCGTCGCGCGGTAGACCGCGATCTGGCTGGCCGCTGCGCTCGGCGCACGCACGGTCGCGCTGAACCTGCCCGAGCGGGTGAGCTTGACCTTGGCGATCACTTCTTCCTTGGAGCAGGTGACGCGCAGCAGGATCTTCACCTTGGTCCCCGCCTTGAAGCTCCCTGTCACATAGCCGGAGAGCAGCACGTGCGCGCCCGAGCGCGTGGCGCTGACCATGTACATGCGGCGGTCGAGCTTGAGGTTGAGCGAGTGCAGCGAGCCGACGATCGCTTCGTAGCGGGCGCGGTTGGTTTCGCGGACCTTCGCCGGCGGCAGCGGCGCGCTCGCGCTGAACGTGCCGTCGGCGGCGATCGTCGCGCTCGCCACCGTCTTGCCCGTGGCCAGGAACCTGATGCTCACGCGCTTGCCCGCCAGCACCAGGCGCGCCGCGCCGGTGATCAGCACATGCGAGCCGTTCGTCACGACGTTGATCAACGCCAGCTGCGCCGTGGTGCATGCGAGCGCTGGAGAGAGCTGCGGCGCGAGCGCGGGCGCCACGGCTGGTGGCGGCGCAGCGGTGGATTGCGGGGTCGTGCCCGGCGTTGTGGTGCTCGTTTTGGACGGTTCTTCGCTGAGTTTCACGACGGGGGGTTCTCCTTCGGGAGCCCCTGCTTCGCTCGAGGTGGTGAACGTCCTGTCCAGGCCGTAGCTGGTGCCGTCGGCGTTCGTCGCGATCACGCGATAGTGGTAGGTCGTGCCCGGCGTGAGCCCGGTCAACGCGGCGGTGACGGTCGTCGGGGTCGATCCTTCGCCCGCCACGCTCTGGGCGCACGAGACTTCGGCGCCGTACGTGGCGCTCGTCCCGTACTGAAAGACGCACATGCTCACCGCATTGCGGTTGGGGGCGACGCTGCCTTCGACCGTCGCCGAGCTGGCCGTGGTCGCGCTCGTCGAGCCGGTCGCCACGATCGGGCCGAGGGGGATCACTTCTACGTCGCCCTGGAGCGAGTGGCCGGTTTCTTTGGGAGGCTTGCGTCCCAGCTCGCCGACCAGCGCATAGCCGGGGACGAGCGCGACGGAGGACACGTAGCCTTCCAGCTCCGAGCCCTGATGCGGTTCTCCGCTCCAGCCGCCGGCGGGCATCGAGTACACGTAGCCGTTTCCGGCGCTGCCCACCATCACCGTCGGGTTTTCGGCGGCGACGCTCTTGCCGAACTCGGAGTCGGCTTTCCCGTCGGCGGGAAGCAGCTTGGCGGCCTGGTGCTGGGCGCGTTCGGATTCCCAGCCGCCAGCGGGCTCGGCGAACACGTACGCCGCGCCCTCGTATTCGTTCGAGCCGTCCTGTGCTTCCGGCGCCCCCACCACGATCTCGCTGCCGGATATCGCGACCGTCTGACCCGCGAGGCCGAGGATGCCTTTGCCCGAAGCTTCGCCGAGTTTTTCGTGTGCCACGCCGTCGGAGTTCGTGAGCGTCGCGCCGGGGCTCGATTCGAGCGGGCTTCCGGTCCAGCCCGCTTTGGGCCGGTTGAAGACGAACACGGCCCCCTGCTGGAAGTGCCCTTCGACTTTGGCGTCGGACGCCGTGACCACCACGGTCTGTTCGCCGCCCGTTTCGCCGATCGCCACAGACGCGCCGAAGAAGTCGTCTTCTTCATATTCCAAATATTCTTTTTCCGTCTCCATCAGCGTGAAGCTCTGGTACTGCTGCGCTTTGGCCGACCAGCCCCCGGGGGGCTGCACGAAGATGAACGCGGCGCCGACCTGAGGGTGTTCCCTGAAGGTGGTCTGCCTGTAGAGGTAGTTCACGTAGCTCGGCGAGCCCACGACGATCGTTTCGCCGACGATCGCCACCGACTTGCCGAATTCCGGAAACGCCTGATCTTCGCTGTCCCACAGCGCGGCCGTCTGGTGCTGCACCGAGGCGCTGCTCCAGCCTCCCACCGGTTCGCTGAACACGTATGCCGCGCCGTTGTCCGGCCCGATGGCGGTGGCGTCAGGCGACCCGACGACGATCGTCTTGCCCGAGATCGCGACCGAGTGCCCGAACTGCGCGCTTTCTTCGCTGGTCGAAGGCAGCAGCTCGGCGGCCTGCGTCGAGGTGCTCCAGCCGCTCGGGCCTTCCGTGAACACGTACGCGGCCCCCGCGCTTTTGTGCCCGCCGACCGTCGCGTTGGGCGCCCCCGCCACCACCGTTTTCCCGGATGCAGCCACCGAGTAGCCCAGCTCTTCTTCTTCCGCGCCCGACGACGCGTACAGTTCGGCGACGCTCATCAGCGGATCGACGGTCAGCGGATAGCGCGCCCCGCGCGTGTCCACGCTGATCAGCAGGCGCCCGTGCGCGAGGGTCATGCGTGCCGGCAGCGCCCTGCCGCGCGCGTCGCTGACGCTCAGATCGCCGTAGCGCAGCACCGCCTTGCCGCCGGCGCCAGTCAGCACCAGGCCACCTGACGCGCCCGGCCGCGCGGTGAGCGTGCCCGACAGGCGCAGCGCAAGCGTGAGCGCACCGTCCCCGGCGCCGCTGGGCGCGCTGGCGAGCGTGAAGCCCTGCTCGACGCCCGCGGGTCCGTTGGCGAACCATTCGGTCGCTGCGCCACGCCGGTATTCGACGCGGTTGGAGCGCGCCAGCGGTTGCGCGGCGGCGACCGGGCGCAACGCGACGCCAGACGACCCGATCGCCTGCAGCGCGATGCTCGCGTGCGCGCCGCCGCGCGTGCTCACGGTGGCGCCCCGCGCACCGAAGCTCGCCGTCAGGCCCTGCTGTGGGTTGCGCGCGAGGAAGCCGCCGGACGCTCGCCCCACCAGCCGATACCCGGCGAGATCGGCGCCCAGTCCTCTGGAAACCGCCAGGCTGGCCCCTGCCGGCAGGCGCACGTGCGTCATGGGGGCAGGCGCGCTCGCGCGGCGCGCGTGCACGGGCCCCTCGGCCAAGCTGGCGCCCGCGGCCGCAACGGCCCCCGCCAGGAGCGCCAACGTCAACCACACGAGCGGCGCACGCCCGAGCCGAGGCGCTGCGGCGGGCACAGCGATGGGAACGTCGATGGCGGAGGACTGACCGTTGCTCACAGGCGCTCCATTCTCGGAGATCGGCACCGCGTCGATCCCGCGGTTCGCAGGGCGAGGATGACGGGGGCAGACAATAGCCCTTGGTGATCGCAGGTGTACACGAGAGCGCGCCCGCACACGCTCGTGCGAGGCAGGCCCGCTCGGTGCCGCGTCAGCCGAGCAGCGCCAGCAGCCCCGCTTCGTCGAGCACCGCCACGCCCAGGCGCTCGGCCTTCTCCAGCTTGGAGCCTGGGCTGTCTCCCGCGACCACGTAGTCGGTCTTCTTGGACACCGACCCCGTCACGCGCCCGCCGGCGGCGAGGATGCGCTCGGTCGCCTGCTCGCGCGAGAGCGCGGGCAGCGTGCCGGTGAGCACCAGCGTCCTGTCCGCCAGCGGCCCCTCCGACGGCGGCGGCCCCTCCTCGTGCAAGCGCAGGCCGATCGCGCGCAGGTCCGCGATCAGGCTGCGCATGGTCTCCGCGTCCAGCTGCGCGCGGATCGACTGCGCCATCTTCTCGCCCACGCCCGGCGTCTGCGCGATCTGCTCGGGCGTGGCGGCCAGCAGCGCGTCGACGTCGCGGAAGCGCTGCGCAAGGTTGCGCCCCGTGACCTCGCCCACCTCCTCGATGCCCAGCGCGAACAGCACGCGCGCGAACGGCCGCTGCTTGGAGTCCTCGAGCGCCGCCAGCAGGTTGTGCGCGGACAGCTCGCCGAAGCCTTCCAGCTCCACCAACTGCTGCTCGGTCAGGCGGTAGAAGTCTCCCGCCGTGCGCACCAGGCCCTTGTCCTGGAGCAGCGCGACCTGCTTCTCGCCGAGGCCGTCGATGTCCATGGCGCCGCGCGAGACGAAGTGCTTGAGCAGCTGCCACGCGCGCCCCGGGCAGGCGGGGTTGGGGCACTTGGTGAACACGCCCTCCGGCGGCTTGATCGTGGGCGTGTCGCAGAACGGGCAGCGCTTGGGCGGGCGCGGCAGCGGCGGGCGGCGCTTTGCCTCGGCCACGTGCGGCGCCGGCGAGACCACCTGCGGGATCACGTCGCCGGCCCGCACCACGATCACCTCCTCGCCCGCGCGAATGTCCTTGCGCACGATGTCCTCCTCGTTGTGCAGCGTGGCGAGCTTGACGGTCACGCCGCTCACCTGCACGGGCGAGAGCACCGCGTACGGGCGCAGGTCGCCGAACTTGCCGACGTTCCACATCACCTTCTCGAGCTTGGTGACGGCGGTGGTGGGCGGGAACTTCCACGCGACCGCCCAGCGCGGGTCGCGCCCCACCGAGCCCAGGCGCCGCTGCAGCTCGAGGTCGTCGACCTTCACGACCGCGCCGTCGATCTCGAAGTCCAGCTCGCCGCGACGGCGCTCCCACTCCTGGCACTGCTCGATCACCTGCTCCTCGCCGTCCAGCAGCTTGATGTCGGGGTTCACGCGAAAACCGTGCTCGCGCAGCCACGCAAGCGCCTGCGAGTGGCGCTCGAAGCCCAGCCCGTCGGTGACGCCCACCTGGTAGCACCAGATCGACAGCGGCCGCTTGGCCGCGTCGGCGGGGTCGAGCTGGCGGATGGTGCCCGCGGCGGAGTTGCGCGGGTTCATGAACGTCGACTCGCCCGCTTCCGCGCGGCGCTCGTTCAGCGCGGTGAAGTCGCGGAGCGACATGTAGACCTCGCCGCGCACCTCCACCAGCGCGGGCGCGTCGCGGATGCGCAGCGGGATCGCGCCGATCGTGCGCAGGTTGTGCGTGACGTCCTCGCCGATCTCGCCGTTGCCGCGCGTGGCGCCGCGCTGCAGCACGCCGTCGCGGTACACCAGGCTGATCGCCAGCCCGTCGATCTTGGGCTCCACCACGAACTGGAAGCGCGGCTCGGAGATCCCCTCGCGCGCGAGGTGGTTGCGCATGCGCTCCATCCACGCGCGCAGCTCCTCCGGCGAGCGCACGTTGCCGAGCGACAGCATCGGCTCCAGGTGCGTGACCTTCTCCAGGCGCCCCACCGGCTCGCCGCCCACGCGCTGCGTGGGCGAGTCCGGCGTGATGAGCTGCGGGTGCTCGGCCTCGATCGCGCGCAGCTCGTCCAGCAGCCGGTCGTATGCGTCATCGCCGATCTCCGGGTCGTCGAGCACGTAGTAGCGGTAGGAGTGGTGCTCGAGCTGCTCGCGCAGCTCGGCCGCACGCGCGCTCGCCTCAGGCTGAGCGCTCACGGCTGTGCGTCGTGCGTGACCGGTTCCAGCAGCTGCTGCAGGTCGAAGCGCCGCAGCGCCTCCAGGCTCGGGCGGTCGGTGAGGTCGAAGTGGATCGGCGTGACGGCGATCCGCCCGGCGGCCACCGCCGCGAGGTCCGTGCCGGGCTCGTCGTGGAAGCCGGGGTCCGCGCCGTAGATCCAGTAGCGCCGACGGTGCTCCTCCTCGCGCTCGAGCTTCAGCTCGTCGCGGTAGATGCGTTTGCCGAGGCTCGTCACCTCCACGCCCCGGGGCTCCGACGCAGGCACGTTCACGTTCAGCAGCGTCCTCGCCGGCAGGGGCACGTCCTCGATGCGCTCGATCAACCGCGCGACGAACGCGGCGGCGATCTCGAAGCCGAAGCCGCCGTCGAAGCGGTAGTCCAGCGCGCCCGCGCGGGACTGCTGCGAGACCGCCACCGCCGGCAGGCCCAGCACGACGCCCTCCAGCGCGGCGGCCACGGTGCCCGAGTAGGTGATGTCATCGCCCAGGTTGGCGCCGTGGTTGATGCCCGACACCACCAAGTCCGCCTGGAAGTCCTCCATCAGCCCCAGGCTCGCCAGGCGCACGCAGTCCACGGGCGTGCCGTCGGTCGCAAAGCCGGTGGTGCCGTCGGAGAACGGCGTCTCCTGCACCCACAGCGGCCTGCGCGTGGTTATCGAGCGCGCCATCGCCGAGCGGTTGCCGTCGGGGGCGATCACCGCCAGGCGCACACCGTCGAGCGCCACCAGCGCGCGACGCATGGCCTGCAGGCCGTCCGCTTCGATCCCGTCGTCGTTGGTGAGGAGCACGTTGAGCATGGGCGTGTGTCGCGCCTCCAGCATAGGGGTGGCTTCGGCCCGAGCCGTGGCCAGGGCGTGATGTCAAGGGGGGCGGCATGCGAGCCGGTGTCCGGCAACCTCGTGCCGCTGCGCAAGGTGGCCATCCCCGCGCGCGAGCACGCTGACGGGGTCTCGTCTGCGGAGCCTTCTCACCGCTGCCGACCGAACTGGTGATCCGCTGGGCCGTCGTAGGACACGCCCGCCAGCGCCAGCCCGTGCGCGGGCGCGGTCCTGCCGGCGTGCGCGCGCGGCCTGCCCTCCAGCAGCCCGTGGAACTCCTCCACGCTCATGCGCCCCCCGGCGACGTCGAGCATGGTCCCCACCAGCACACGGTTCATGTGGCGCAGGAACATGTCCGCCTCGATCCAGAACTCGAGCAGGTGCGCCTCGCCGACCGGCATGGCACCCTCGGCGCGGGTCGCTCGCCACTCGGCGCGCATGACGTTGCAGTTGAAGTACGTGTGCTCGGTTTCGGTGGGCGTGAAGGCGGTGAAGTCGTGCCTGCCGAGCAGCGCGGCCGCGCACGCGTCGAGCGCGGCCCTGTCCACGGGCGCGTGCCACCAGCACGCGCGCGCACGCTCGAACACCGAGCGCGCGCGCCGCGCGAGCACGCGGTAGCAGTAGGTCCTGCTGACGGCGTCGCGGCGCGCGTCGAAGCCCTCGGGCGCGGGCTCGGATGCGAGCACGGCGACGTCGTCGTCGAGCAGGCCGTTGAGGCGCAGCGGGTCGACGGCCTCGTGGCGGTAGCTGGCCACCTGCCCCCATGCGTGAACGCCCGCGTCGGTGCGCCCGGCGACCGTCAGCGTGAGCGGCCGCCCGTCGTGGCCGGCGTCGCCGAGGATCGTGCGCAGCGCGCGCTCCAGCTCCTCCTGGACCGTGCGCTTGTGCGGCTGGCGCGCCCAGCCCGCGAAGCCCGCTCCGTCGTACTCGATCGTGAGCTTGGTGACCACCTGCGTGGGCCGTTCGCTACGTCGCCCGGCGGCCGCCCCCTGCCCGGCGCCCACGGGAGCGGCGCGGATCAAACCAGCTCGATGAACACCATCTCCGTGGCGTCGCTGCGACGCGGCCCGAGCTTGAGGATGCGCGTGTAGCCCCCGGGCCGCTCGGCGTAGCGCGGCGCGACCTCCGCGAACAGCTTGTGCACGGCGAACTTGTCCTGCGAGAGCGTGGACAGCGCCTGGCGGCGCGCGTGCAGGTCGCCGCGCTTGGCGAGCGTGATCAGCTTCTCGATCTCCGGCTTGACCGCCTTGGCCTTCGCCTCGGTGGTCTTGACGCGCTCGTGCTCGATCAGCTCCTTGCTGAGGTTCATCAGCAGCGCCTTGCGGTGCGCGGAGTCGCGGCTGAGCTTGTTGCGTGTCTTCTGGTGTCGCATGGGGTCAGTGAGTTTAGGCGAGGAGTGCCCGTCGGTGGCTCTCTCTCGCGAAGCTCTGTATATCGATGGCTATACAGAGTTCGCGCGACGGGAGTCTTTCAATCCGCCCGCAGCGCCAGCCCCCGCGCGTGCAAGGTTTCGATGACCTCGTCGATCGACTTTTTGCCGAAGTTGGGGATCGCGTTCAGCTCCGCCTCGGACTTGGAGATGAGGTCGCCGACCGTTTGGATGCCGGCGCGCTTGAGGCAGTTGTAGGAGCGCACGCCAAGCTCCAGCTCCTCGATCAGGATGCCCCACTCCTCGCCCTGCAGCGCCGCCTGCGAGCCGCCGCCGACGGCGAGGCCGTGGCCGTCGAGCTGTCCGCCGGGCGCCGCGCGCAGCTCCTGGATGCGGTCGGCGTCGGTGAAGATGGCGAGCTGTGAGATCAGCAGCTCGGCGGCCTCGCGCAGCGCGGCCTGCGGGTCGATGGAGCCGTCGGTCTCGATGTCGAGCGTGAGCTTGTCGAAGTCGGTCTTCTGCCCGACGCGCGCCTGCTCGACGGCGTAGGCGACGCGCCGCACGGGCGAGAAGATGGAGTCGATGGGGATCACGCCGATGGGCTGGTCGGCGGACTTGTTTTCCTCGGCCGGACGGTAGCCGCGCCCGCGCCCGATGGTCATGTACAGCTCGAGCTTGGTTTTCTTCTCGAGCGTGGCGATGTGCAGGTCGGGGTTGAGGATCTCCACGCCGGCGGGCAGGTCGATGTCCTTGGCGGTGATCTCCCCGGGTCCGGTCACCACCAGCGGTGCCTCGACCTCGCTGGCGTCGGAGTGCATGCGGCAGACGACGCCCTTGAGGTTGAGCACGATGTCGGTGACGTCCTCCTTGACGCCCTGGATGGTGGAGAACTCGTGCGCCACGCCCTCGATGCGCACGCTCGTCACAGCGGCGCCGGCGAGGGATGAGAGCAGCACGCGCCGCAGCGAGTTGCCGAACGTGTAGCCGAAGCCGCGGTCGAGCGGCTCGATCGTGAACGTGCCACGGTTCTGCTCCACGGACTCGCTTGTGATCCGGGGGATTTGGAAGTCGAGCATGAGGGTCCTAACGTCGTTTTGGTCTGGCGCCGGCGTCGGCGATGACGCCGGCTGTGAAGCGTCGCCGCCCGCGTGGGCGACGGCGCGGGCAAACTGGTCCTACTTCGAGTACAGCTCGACGATGAGCTGCTCCTGCACCGGCGCGGCCACCTCGCGCCGCTCCGGCTTGCGCAGCACCTTGGCCGACAGCGACTCGTGGTCGGCTTGAAGCCACGCGGGAATCTGTCCGGTCAGCTCGGTCGCGTCGCGCACCACCTGCGTGGCCGGCGTGCCGACCTTGATGGTGATGACGTCGCCGGGTCGGACCTGGTAGCTGGGGATGTTCACCCGACGGCCGTTGACCGTCCAATGGCCGTGGCGGATGAGCTGTCGCGCCTGCCGGCGCGAGGCGGCGAAGCCGAGGCGCACGAGCACGTTGTCCAACCTGCACTCCAGCAGCGTCAGCAGGTTCTCGCCGGTGATGCCGGTCTGGCGCGAGGCCTTCTGGTAGTAGCCGGCGAACTGCCTCTCGAGCACGCCGTAGTAGCGCTTGGCCTTCTGCTTCTCGCGCAGCTGCACGCGGTACTCGCTCTGTTTCATGCGCCCGCGCCCGTGCTCGCCGGGCGGATAGGAGCGGCGCTCGACGCCGCACTTGTCCGTCAGGCAACGCTCGCCCTTGAGGAACAGCTTCTGCCCCTCGCGACGGCACTGCTTGCACTGGGGGCTGGTGTCGCGGGCCATCAGACGCGCCTGCGCTTGCGGGGGCGGCAACCGTTGTGCGCCTGCGGGGTCACGTCCTTGACGCCGCTGACTTCCAGGCCGGCGGCCTGCAGCGAGCGAATCGCGGTCTCGCGCCCCGAGCCGGGCCCCTTGACGTACACCTCGACCTTCTGCAACCCCTGTTCCAGCCCCTTGCGCGCGGCCGCGTCGGCGGTGACCTGCGCGGCGAACGGGGTGGACTTGCGCGAGCCCTTGAAGCCGGCGCCGCCGGCGGACTCCCAGGCGATCACGTTGCCGGCGGTATCTGTGAGCGAGACGATCGTGTTGTTGAACGACGTCTTGATGTGCGCCTGACCGACGGGGATGTTCTTTTTGGGCTTGCGCCGTCCGCGCGAGCGTTTGGGTGCTGGCGGCATCTACTTCTTGCCCGCCCGCTTCTTGCCGGCCACCTGCATGCGCTTGGGCCCCTTGCGCGTGCGCGCGTTGGTCTTTGTCTTCTGCCCGCGCACGGGCAGCCCGCGGCGGTGGCGCAGCCCGCGGTAGGAGCCGATCTCCTGCAGGCGCTTGATGTCCTGCACGCGCTCGCGCCGCAGGTCGCCCTCGACGGTGAGGCCGTCGTCGATCGCGTCGCGCAGCTTGGCCACCTCGTCCTCGGTGAGGTCGCGGATGTAGGTGTCGGGCGACACGCCGACCTGCGCGAGCACTTTGTTGGACGTGGAGCGCCCGATCCCGTAGATGTAGGTGAGCCCGATCTCCGAGCGCTTGTTCAGCGGCAGGTTCACGCCTGCGATGCGTGCCATCAGACGATCACCCCTGGCGCTGCTTGTGGCGCTTGTTCTGGCAGATCACCAGCACCACCCCGTGGCGGCGGATGATCTTGCATTTCTCGCACATCGGCTTGACCGACGGTCTTACCTTCATGATCCCTTTCAGCGGCTGGGTTCCGGCGACTCGGCTCTGGCCGCCGCCCAGGCTGCCGCTACCGGTCGAGGATATGCCCTCGAGCGCGCGCTCACGCACGGCACAAGGGCAGGACCCCGTATCCTAGCAAGCTCAGCCGGCGCTCGCGATCCCCTCGACGAGCGCGGCGCCGTCGCCGGATTGGCCCGCCCCGGGGGACGAAGCGGCCCGGTCGCGCATGGCGGGCACGGCTGCATCGGCGGCCTCCCGCGCGTGGGCGGGCAGATGCCAGGGCGTGAGGATGCGAGGACCCTCGGCGGTGACTGCGACGGTGAACTCGAAGTGCGCGGCGGCGGACCCGTCCTGGGAGAAGATCGCCCAGCCGTCGCCGCCGACACGCACGGCGGCGCGCCCGGCGGTGGTCATCGGCTCGATCGCAAGCACCATGCCGTCCGCCAGCAGCGGGCCCTTGCCGGGCTTGCCGTGGTTTGGCACCTGCGGGTCCTCGTGCATGCTGCGCCCCACGCCGTGACCCACGAGCGAGCGCACGACGGAGAACCCGGCGCCCTCGACCGCGCGCTGGATGGCGTTGGACACGTCGCCCACGCGGTTGCCGGGGCGACACTGCTGCACGCCCGCGTGAAGCGACGCCTCGGTGACGTCGAGCAGGCGTTGAACGCGCTCGTCGACCTCCTCCACGACGAACGTGCGCGCCGCGTCGGCAACCCACCCGTCGAGCGTGACGCCCACGTCGATCGAGACGATGTCGCCGCCGGCGAGGCGATAGGGCCCGGGGATGCCGTGCACGATCATGGAGTTGGGCGACGCGCAGATCGAGCCGGGAAAGCCGCGGTAGCCCTTGAAGGTGGGGGTGGCGCCGTGCGAGCGGATGAAGCGCTCGGCGAGCGTGTCGAGCTGGGCGGTGCTGACGCCGGGGCGGATCGCTCGCTCGATCTCGTCGAGCGTGGCCGCGAGGATGACACCCGCCCGCGCCATCTTGTCTATCTCCTGCGGGGACTTCTTGATGATCACCCACGGAGCTTAGCTGTCGGCTACAGGTCCTCCTCCATGCGCAGCGTGGCGACGGTGGCGCGGATGTGCGCGTGCACGTCGTCGGCGCTGCGCCGGCCGTCGAAGCGGCGCAGCAGGCCCGCGCGGTCGTAGTAGCCGATCAGCGGCTCGGTCTGCGCGTGGTAGACGTCCAGGCGCCGGCGGATGACCTCCTCCTTGTCGTCGTCGCGCTGTATCAGCCGCGAGCCGTCCTGGTCGCAGATGCCCTCGTGCTTGGGCGGGTCGAAGTCGACGTGGTAGATGTGCGTGGGGTTCTTCACGCAAACCCGCCGCCCCGCCAAGCGCCGCACGACCTCGTCGTCGGGCACGTCGATCAAAAGCGCGGCGGTGAGCTTGCGATCGAGACCCGCGAGCGCGTTGGCGAGCGCGTCCGCCTGCGCCTCGTTGCGCGGAAAGCCGTCGAGCAGGAACCCGTCGCGCGCGTCGCCGTCGCCGATGCGATCGACGATCATGCCGATGATCACCTCGTCGGGAACGAGTTCGCCGGCGTCCATGAAGCGCTTGGCCTCGCTCCCCAGCTCACTCCCTTCGGCGACCTGCGCCCGCAGGATGTCCCCGGTGGAGATATGCGGCAACCCGAAGTCGTCGCGCAGACGATCCGCCTGGGTCCCCTTGCCGGCCCCCGGCGCTCCGAGCAGGATCAGGTTCAACTCGGGCAAGACCCGAGCAGCCTACCCGCAAAAGGGTCCCCATTTCCACCATGAAAGCCCCTATCCACGGCGCCGCGCCCGGCGTCTCGCGAGCCGCGTCCTCCAAGTCCCAGCGTCCGCCAAGCCGCCCCAGCCCTCCGCCCCTCGCCCGGCGCACTCCCAGGCGCGATGCGCGCCAAGCGAAGCCTCTCCCTCTGGCGGCCGCCACGAAGTCGCGGCCGCCAGAGGGAGAGGCGTAGCGCTACTTGAGAAACCCCTCGTAACTTCGCATCATCAGCTGCGCCTCCAGCTGCTTCATCGTTTCGAGCGCCACGCCGATGACGATCAGGATGGAGGTGCCGCCGAAGTTGAACTGCTGGTGCGTGCGCGCGAACAGGATGGCGGGCAGCGCGGCGACGGCGGCGAGGAACAGCGCGCCGGGGAACGTCAGCCGCGCGAGGATGCGGTCGAGGAATTCGGCGGTGGGGCGCCCGGGCCGCACGCCGGGGATGAAGCCGCCGTACTTCTTGAGGTTGTCGGCCTGGTCGACGGGGTTGAAGGTGACGGCGGTGTAGAAGTAGGTGAAGACGATGATGAACAGGGACTCGCCGACGACGTAGTGCCAGCCGTTGGGCGTGAAGAAGTCGGAGATTTCCTGTCCCCAGTGGGTTTTGACGAGCTGCCCGACGGTGGGCGGGAAGGCCATGATGCTGGCGGCGAAGATCACGGGGATGACGCCGGCCATGTTCACGCGCAGCGGCAGGTAGGTCTGCCCGCCCTCGGACATGCGCCGCCCGATCACGCGCTTGGCGTACTGCACGGGGATGCGCCGCTGGCCTTCCTGGACGAACACGATGGCGGCGACGACGACGAGCACGAGGAACGGCATCATCACCTTGAAGACTTGGTCCTGCGTGTCCCACCAGGTGGAGACGCCGCCGGGGATGCGCGAGACGATGGAGGCGAAGATCAGCAGCGAGATGCCGTTGCCGATGCCGCGCTGGGTGATCAGCTCGCCGATCCACATGAGCAGCACGCAGCCGGTGGTGAGGCAGATGACGATGAGGAAGATGTGCGGCACGTCGAAGTGGTTTATGACGTTTTCGCCGGCTTTGGCCTGCAGGCTGTGGAACAGGAACACGTAGCCGATGGACTGGGCGAAGGCGAGCCCGACGGTCAGATAGCGCGTGTACTGGGTGATGCGCGCCTGGCCGACTTCGCCTTCCTTGGACAGCTTCTCCAGCGACGGCACGGCGACCTGCAGCAGCTGCAGGATGATGGAGGAGGTGATGTAGGGCATGATGCCCAGCGCGAAGATCGCCAGCCGCGAGAGCCCGCCGCCGGAGAACAGGTTGAGGTAGCTGAGGATGCCGGCGCCGCCGAACTGCTTTTGGATGTTGTTGACCGCCGTCAGGTTGACGCCCGGCACGGGCACGTGCGAGCCGAAGCGGTAGATCAGCAGCATCGCGGCCGTGAAGCCGATCTTCTTGCGGATCTCCGCGACCTGGAAGGCGTTGAGGATCGTGGAGAGCATGGGCGGAGAGGCGCCCGATTTTAGCTGTCGAGCACCACGCAGGTGCCGCCTGCGGCCTCGATGCGCTGGCGGGCGGTGGCGCTGAAGGCGTGGGCGTGCACGGTGAGCGCCTTGCCCAGCTCGCCCTTGGCGAGGATCTTGACGGGGACGCCCTTGCGCGTAGCCAGGCCGCGCGCGTGCATCAGCTCGACGGTGACCTCGGCGCCGGCGTCGAAGCGGCTGTCGAGCGAGGACAGGTTGACGGGCTGCGTGTGCGTGCGGAAGGGCTCGAACGGCATCGACTTCTTCATGTGCGGGCCGCGCAGCTTTCGCATGCGCATGTGGATGGGCATCTGCCCGCCCTCGAAGTTGGCCCGCCGCTTGGAGCCCGAGCGCGCGCCGGCGCCCTTCTGCCCGCGACCGGAGGTCTTGCCGGTGCCGGAGCCTTCGCCGCGCCCGATGCGCTTGCGCGGCCGGCGGCTGCCGGGGGCGGGAGCGAGGCTGTGCAGGCCGATGCGCGCGGGCGCGGGCTGGTCGTGCTCGGCGGCGCTCACTTGCCCTCCTTGACCTCTACGAGGTGGCGGACGGCGTGGAGCATGCCGCGCGTCTGGGCGGTGTCGTTGACGTGGACGGTGTGGCCGATGCGGCGCAGGCCGAGCGAGCGCAGCGTGTCGAGCTGTTTGCTGTTGGAGCCGTTGCCGGACCGTCGCTGGGTGACGCTGACGGTGGCCATCACGCGGGCGTCTCGTCGGTTGCTGTCTCCGTCTCCGGCCCGGCGGCGCCCTCGGCGCGCTCCGCGCCGTCGCCGGCGGCCTCGACACCGTCAACGCCCCCGGCGCCGTCGAGGACCCCGTTGGCGGCGTCGCCACCGCCGAGCCCGAGCACCTGGCTGATGGACAGGCCGCGCAGCCGTCCGACCTCGTCGGGCGTGCGCAGGTTGCGCAGGCCGCTGACGGTGGCCTTGACGAGGTTGATGGGGTTCTGGGTGCCGAGGCTCTTGGAGAGGATGTCGTGGATGCCGGCAAGCTCGAGCACGGCGCGCACGCCGCCGCCGGCGATCACGCCGGTGCCGGGGGAGGCGGGCTTGAGCAGCACGCGCCCGGAGCCGAACACGCCGGTGGTCTGGTGGGTGATGGTGCTGCCGTGCTTGGGCACGCGGAAGAGGTCCTTCTTGGCGCGCTCGACGCCCTTTTGGATGGCGAGCGGGACCTCGTTGGCCTTGCCGTAGCCGACGCCGACGACCTCGCGTTCGTCGCCGACGACGACGAGCGCGGTGAACGAGAAGCGCCGGCCGCCCTTGACGACCTTGGCGACGCGGTTGATCTCGACCACGCGCTCCTGCAGGTCGAGGCCGGCTGAGTTGACTGAGCGGTCGGTGACGATTGGCATGGGCGGGAGGGAAGAGGGTAGCGAGCGGGGCGCCGGCCAGGCTCAGACGGTGATGCCAGCCTCGCGTATGGCTTCGGCGAAGGCGCGCACGTGGCCGTGGTAGCGGTAGCCGCCGCGGTCGAACACGGCTTCGGAGACGTCGGCGGCCTTGGCGCGCTCGGCGAGCAGCTGGCCGGCGCGGGTGACGCGCTCGCCTTTGGCGAGCGAGCGCAGCTCGGGCTCGAACCAGCTGACGGCTGCGATGGTGTGCCCGGCGACGTCGTCGACGAGCTGCGCGGAGAGCCCGCGGTTGGAGCGGAACACGGAGATGCGCGGCCGGCTGGCGGTGCCGGTGATCTTGGCGCGCACGCGACGGCGGCGCTTGAGGCGGCGGTTCTCCTTGGTGAGCACGGTCATGCGCGCTTGCCGACCTTGCGGGCGACGTACTCGCCCTCGTAGCGAATGCCCTTGCCCTTGTAGGGCTCGGGGGGCCGCTGCTTGCGGATGATGGCGGCGGTCTCGCCGACGAGCTGCTTGGAGATCCCTTTGACGACGACGCGGGTGGGCTGGGGCACCTCGAACTCGATGCCGTCGGGGGCGGGGATGGGAACGGGATGCGAGTAGCCGACGGCAAGCTCGAGGTTCTTGCCCTTGAGCTGCGCGCGGTAGCCGACGCCCTGGATCTCCAGCCGCTTCTCGTAGCCGTCGGTGACGCCCTGCACCATGTTGGCGACGAGCGTGCGCGTGAGCCCGTGCAGCGCGCGGTGCTCGCCGCGGTCGGTGGGGCGGGTGACGAGCAGCTGCCCGTCCTGTTGGGTGACGGTGATGTCCTTGTGGATGCGCTCGCTGAGCTGGCCTTTGGGTCCCTTGACGCTGACGCTCTCCGGCTCGATGGAGATGGTCACGCCGCTTGGGACGGGTATGGGCTGTCTGCCGATCCTGGACATTGCTTGCAGCTACCAGACCTGCGCGAGGACCTCGCCGCCGATGCCCGCGGAGCGCGCGTCGTGGCCGGTCATCACGCCATGAGAGGTGGACACGATCGCCGTCCCCATGCCGCCGAGCACCTTGGGGATGTGCTTGGCGTCGACGTACGTGCGCCGCCCGGGACGCGAGACGCGCCGCAGGCCGGAGATGGCCGAGCGCCTGTCCTCGGTGTACTTGAGGCGAATCTGGATCAGCTGGCCGGCCCCGCCGTCGGGCGCGGGGATCAGCGACCAGGAGTCGATGTAGCCCTGCTCGTCGAGGATCCGCGCCAGCTCGCCCTTGAGCTTGGACGCGGGCACCTCGACGGTCTCGTGCGCGGCGTGGATCGCATTGCGCACGCGCGTGAGGAAGTCGGCTATGGGATCGGTCATGGACATGCGGTCAAAAAGGGGTGACGATGATGATTTTTAAGAGGATGGAAAGGGTTGCGGGGTTGCGCTCGGTCGCTCTGTTCGATGAGCTGTATAGCGATGGTGGGACAGCGCGTTGACCGTTGAAGGTGTGACGGTCTTGTTGTATGCCTTTGCTTGAAGCTCCTGTATAGCCAGGGTGTGACAGCATCCACAATCGACGAGCGCTACCACGACGACTTGGTCATGCCGGGGATCTGACCGTTGTGCGCGAGATCGCGAAGGCAAATGCGACACACGCCGAACTTGCGGTAGACCGCGCGCGGCCTGCCACAGCGAGTGCAGCGAGTATAGGCGCGCGTCTTGAATTTGGGTGGGCGCGCCTGCTTGACGCGCTGCGAGGTCTTTGCCATCAGTCGCTGCCCTCCTGGTCGGTGGTGTCTGCCGGCTCCTCGGCGCTGTCTGGCTCGGCGTTCTGCGCGGCCTCGGGCTCCGCGGTCTCGGCAGCCTCGGGCTCTCCCGTCGCGGCAGCCTCGGGCTCTCCGGTCGCGGTAGCCTCGGGCTCAGCACTCCCGGCGGCCTCCGGTTCGGCCGCCTCCGGCTCGGCGTCCGCTTCAGCCACGCCGGGCTCCGCCGCTTCGACTTCGGCCGCAGGCTCGGCGTCGGGCTCGGCAGCGTCAGCCGCGCCGGCCTCTGGTGCAGCGGCCTCGGGCTCGGCGGCTTCGGCCCCGTCAGCCACACCGGCCTCTGATGCGACATCCGCGGCCTCGGGCTCGGCGGCCGGTGCGTGCGCTTTGGCGTCGCGGGCGGGCGCGGAAGGACCGCTGGCGGCCTGCGCTTCCTCGTGTGCGCGCGCGGCGGCGGCGTCGGCGTCGGGGTCATAGCCCTTGGGACGGCCCTGGGCGGAGAAGGGCATGCCGAGCGCGGCGAGCAGGGCGTAGGCCTCGATGTCGGTGGCGGCGGAGGTGGTGATGGTGATGTCCAGGCCGCGCACCTGGTCGATGGAGTCGTAGTCGACCTCGGGGAAGATGATCTGCTCTTTGACGCCGAGCGAGTAGTTGCCGCGACCGTCGAAGGAGCGGGGGCTGAGCCCGCGGAAGTCGCGAATGCGGGGGATGGCGATTGAGATGAGCCGGTCGAGGAACTCGTAGCTGCGCTCGCCGCGCAGCGTGACGGCGAGGCCGACGGGCATGCCCTCGCGGAGTTTGAAGGCTGCGATCGACTTGCGCGCGCGGCGGACGCTGGGCTGCTGACCGGCGATGGTGGCGAGCTGCTCGGTGGCGGCTTTGATGACTTTGGAGTCCTGCTTGCCGAGCCCGACGCCCATGTTGAGGGTGATCTTCTGGATCTTGGGCGCCTGCATGACGGAGGAGTAGCCGAAGCGCTCGATCAGCGCGGGGCGGATCTCCTCGAGGTAGCGCGTCTTCAGGCGCGCGGCGGGGGCTGTTTCGGCGGTTGCGCTGGCCATGGGATCAGTCGATCGCCGCTCCGGTGCGCCGGGCGATGCGCACGCGCTCGCCGTCCTTGCGCTGGATGCCCACGCGCGTGGGCGCGCCTTTGGCGTCGAGCAGCATCACGTTGGAGATGTGTATGGGCCCCTCGCGCTCGATCACGCCGCCGATCTGCGCTTCGCTCTGGGCGCCGGCGACCTGGGTGGGACGGGTGTGGCGTTTGATCATGTTCAGGTGCTCGACGTACACGCGTTCCTTGGACGGCTCGACGCGCAGCACGCGGCCGGTCTTGCCGCGGTCCTTGCCGGAGATCACCTGCACGCGATCGCCCGAGCGGATCTTCAGCGAGCGGCGCTTGGGGCGCGCGGCGCCGCGTGGTGGCGTGCGCGCGCCCATCACAGCACCTCGGGCGCGAGCGAGACGATCTTCATGAAGTTGCGCTCGCGCAGTTCGCGCGCGACAGGCCCGAACACGCGGGTGCCACGCGGGTTGTTCTGGTCGTCGATGATCACGGCGGCGTTCTCGTCGAAGGCGATGTACGTGCCGTCGTCGCGGCCGATTGGCTTCTTGGTGCGGACGATCACGGCTGTGACGACCTCGCCCTTTTTGACGGCGCCCTGCGGGTTGGCCTGCTTGACGGTGGCGGTGATTACGTCGCCGACGAACGCGTAGCGCCGGCGCGATCCGCCCTTGACGCGGATGCAAAGGATCTCGCGCGCGCCGGAGTTGTCGGCCACGCGCAGTCGGGTCTCGTTCTGGATCATCGCGCCCTCTCCAGCACGTCGACGAGCGCCCAGCGCTTGGTGCGCGACAGGGGGCGGCTCTCGATCACGCGCACGACGTCGCCCTCGTGGGCGTCGTTGTTCTCGTCGTGCGCGTGCACGGTGCTCGAGCTGCGCACGATCTTCTCGTAGCGGCGGTGCGGGCGCGCGACGTCGATGCGCACGGTGATGGTCTTCTGCGCCTTGTCCGACACGACCACGCCCTGGCGGACCCTGCGCTTGCCCTCGACGGGAGCGTGCACCGGCGGCAGCGGCTCTGGCGGGGGCGCGGCGGCCCGGCGCTCGGCGGACTTGGCGCGTTCCTGCAGGCGCCGCGCGCGACGGCGCACGGCCTTCGTGCGCCGCTCGGCCACGCGCTCGGCGTGGCGCTCCTCGGGTGTGCGGCTGGGACGCGCCTCGCCGCTGTGCCGTGAGCGGGCGCGGCGACGGCGCTCCTTGGGCGCGAGCTGCTCGGCGGCGGGCTGCTGTTGCGCGGGCGCGGCGGGCGCGGCTGTGTCACCTCCCGAGGCGTCGCCGTCGGCGGCTTCGTCCGCGTCGGCCTCCTGCGCGGCGTCGCCTGCGGCGTCCGCCTGCGCCGCGCCGCTGTCCGCCGCCCCGGCGTCCGTCGCCTCGCTGTCGGGCACCCCGGCCTCGGGCGCGGACGCCTCGGGCGCCTGCTCGGGCGCGTCGCCTGGCTCGGGGGTGTCGTTGTCTTGCTCGTCAGCCATTAATTCGCTCGCGTTGTTGTGGTGATCAGTGGTCGTGGCCGGATCGGCCGGCCAGCTCGCGCTCGCGGGCGACGGTGAGCACGCGCGCCAGGTCGCGCTTGGCGTGGCCGAGGCCGGCGGTGTTGTCGAGTTCTCCGGTGGCGTTGGAGAAGCGCAGGCCGAACACCTCTTTGCGCAGCTCGGCCACGCGTTTGCCCAGTTCGCGGTCGTCCATGTCTCTCAGCTCGCTGGCTTTCACGTCAGTCCTCGCGCAGCACGAACTTGGACTTGACGGGCAGCTTGTGCGCGGCCAGCATGATCGCTTCGCGCGCTAGCGGCTCGGACACGCCGGCCAGCTCGAACATCACGCGGCCGGGCTTGACGACGGCGACCCAGCCTTCGGGCGAGCCCTTGCCGGAGCCCATGCGCGTCTCGGCGGGCTTCTTGGTGATGGGCTTGTCGGGGAACACGTTGATCCAGACCTTGCCGCCACGCTTGATCTTGCGCGTCATCGCCACACGCGCGGCCTCGATCTGGCGGTTGGTGAGCCAGCCGCACTCAAGCGACTTGAGGCCGTAGTCGCCGAACTGCACGTGCAGCTGGCCACGCGAGTTCCCGCGACGGCGCCCGCGGTGCTGCTTGCGGTGCTTGACGCGCTTGGGAGAGAGCATCAGCGCGCGCCCCCGTCGCCGCCGGGCCGGGGGCCGCGTCCCTCGCCGCCGCGGCCGCCACCGCGTCCGCCGCGTCCGCCCGAGGAGCCGGACCCTCCGGGGCCGCGTCCGCGCCCTCCGGAACCCGATCCGCCGGGACCGCGTCCGTTGCCGCCGCGGCCGCGGCCGCGGCCCTCGCGCCCGTCGCGCCCGTCGCGTTCGGAGCTGGGCGCGGCAGGCGCGGTCATGTCGGTGAGGTCGGCCCCCGTGTAGCCCTCGGGCATGATCTCGCCCTTGTTGACCCAGCACTTGACGCCGATGCGCCCGAAGGTGGTGCGCGCCTCGTAGAAGCCGTAGTCGATGTCCGCGCGCATCGTGTGCAGCGGCACGCGCCCGTCGGAATACGATTCCGTGCGCGCCATCTCCGCGCCGCCGAGGCGCCCGGCGACCTGCACCTTGACGCCCTTGGCTCCCGAGCGCATGGCGCTGGTGAGCGCGCGCTTCATCGCGCGCCTGAACGCCACGCGGTTCTGCAGCTGCTCGGCGATCGACTGCGCGACGAGCTTGGCGTCCAGCTCCGGGCGCTTGATCTCGAGGATGTTGACCTTGATCTGCTTTTTGGTCATGCGGTGCAGGTCGCGACGCAGCGCGTCGACTTCGGTGCCGGACTTGCCGATCACGATGCCCGGGCGGGCGGTGTGGATGTTGACCTCCAGCTCGTTGGCGTCCTTGCGGATGGTGATGTCGGACAGGCCAGCGTGGGCGAGCTTGCCGATGATGTGTTCGCGCACGTGAACGTCCTCGGCGAGGTACTCGGCGAAGCTGCGCTCGTTGAACCAGTTGGACTTCCAGTCGTGGATGTAGCCCACGCGCATGGCCTCTGGATGAACCTTCTGTCCCATCGTGTCAGTCTCTGTCTCTTCCGCGGTTTCCGTTTGAATGCGCCGGCTCCGGGCGCGGCACGAGCGCCAGTGTCAGGTGGCTCGTGCGCTTGAGGATGGGGGTCGCCCGTCCCATGGCGCGCGGCCGGAAGCGCTTGATCGTCGGCCCTTCGTCGGCGTATGCCTCGCGCACGATCAGATCGTCCTCGAGCAGTTCGTGGTTGCTCTCGGCGTTGGCCACGGCGGACTCGAGCAGCTTGCTCCAATCGCGCGCCACCTCACGCGGGGTGAATGCGAGGATAGCGCGTGCCTCGCCCACGGACTTGCCGCGCAGGTGCCCGCAGACCATGCGCGCCTTGCGCGCGGACGTGCGCACGTAGCGCGCGCGGGCGCGCACGACGCGTCGCCGTGGCGCGGCTTTCGCGCCGCCGGTGGCGGCGCGGCGGGCGAGTTTTCTCGCCGGTTTGTCGGCCTCCTCGGCCTTGGCCAGCTCTTTGGCCTCTGCGGCGTCGCCGGGAGCCGCCGCTTTCTCGCTCGCGGCTTTCTTGGCCGCGCGTTTTTTGGGCCCGGACGCTTTCTGCTCGGGCGCGGGCTCGTCGGCGGCCTGATCCTGCGCGGCGGCGCCTTTCGTCTCAGCCGTCGGTTTCTCCGCAGCGGCCGCTTTCTTTCCAGCCGCCGGTTTTCTCTCGGCCGCCGGTTTTTTGCCGGCCGCCGGTTTTCCTTCGGCGGCGGGTTCCTTGCCGGCGGCCGGCTTGTCCTCGGCGGCGGGTTCCTTGCCGGCGGCCGGTTTCGCCTCGGCGGCCGCTTTCCCGCGCGCGGCTTTCTTGTCGCCCGCCTGCTCCTTGTCGGTCGCGGCTTTCTTCGCCGCCGGCGCTTTGTCCTGCGGCTCGGCCGGCGTCTGGCCCTCCTGCTGCTCCGCCCCCGTGTCCTCGTCGGCGCTCATCGCACCTTGCCCGATCCTGCGTGCCCGCGGAACATGCGCGTGGGCGCAAACTCTCCGAGCTTGTGCCCGACCATCGACTCGCTGATGTACACGGGGACGTGTTTCTTGCCGTCGTGCACGGCGATCGTGTGGCCGACCATCTCCGGGAAGATGGTGGACGCGCGCGACCACGTGCGCAGCATTTTTTTGTTGTTGGCCGCGTTGAGCGCCTCGATGCGTTTCATCAGGCGGTCTTCCACCCACGGCCCCTTCTTGCTCGAGCGGCTCATCTGCTGCGGCCCTTCCCGCGGCGGCGCCCGCGCACGATGTAGCGATTGGTGCTCTTGTTGTGCTTGCGCGTGCGGTAGCCAAGCGTTGGCACCCCCCACGGGGTCACGGGGTGGCGGCCGGCGGTGGTGGAGCCCTCGCCGCCGCCGTGCGGGTGGTCGACGGGGTTCATGGCCGTGCCGCGCGTCTGCGGGCGCACGCCCATGTGGCGCTTGCGACCGGCCTTGCCGACCTTCACGTTCTGGTGGTCGGCGTTGCCGATCACGCCGACCGTCGCGCGGCACTCCGCGCGCACCATGCGCATCTCGCCAGAGGGCAGGCGCAGCGTGGCCATGTCTCCGTCCTTGGCCATCAGCTGCGCGGACGCGCCCGCCGAGCGCGCCATCTGGCCGCCGCGCCCGGGCGCCAGCTCGACGTTGTGCACGACCGTGCCCACGGGCATGCGCGCGAGCGCCATGCAGTTGCCGACCGCGATGTCGGCGTCGTCTCCGGAGGAGACCATCATGCCCACCGTCAACCGCTGGGGGGCGAGGATGTAGCGCTTCTCGCCGTCCACGTAGTGCAGCAGCGCGATGTACGCGGAGCGGTTGGGATCGTACTCGATCGCCGCGACCCTCGCCTGCACGCCGTCCTTGCGGCGCTTGAAGTCCACGCGGCGGTACGCGCGCTTGGCCCCGCCGCCGCGGTGGCGGGAGGTCTTGCGGCCGAACACGTTGCGCCCGCCGCTCTTCTTCAGCCCTTCCACGAGCGACTTCTCGGGCTTTGACTTGGTGATCTCCGAGAAGTCCGCGTAGGAGACGAACCTGCGGCCGGGACTGGTGGGCTTGGGCTTGCGGATCGCCATCTCAGCCCTCCAGCGCCGCCAGGCCCTGGAATATCGGGATGCTCTCGCCCGGACGCACCTTGACGATCGCCTTCTTCCACGCGCGCGTGCCACCGCGCGGGGTGCTGCCGCGGCGCTTGGGCTTGGGCTTGACGCTCAGCGTCCTCACCTCCATCACGTGCACCTCGAACAGCGCCTCCACCGCTTGGCGGATCTGCGTCTTGTGGGCGTCGGCGTGGACGCGAAAGACGTAGTGGTCGGCGGAGGCGAGCTGATAGCTCTTCTCGGAGACGACCGGGCGGATGATCACCTGCGTGTGCTCCATCACGCCTCTCCCCTGCTCGGCTTGGCGGTTCGCGCGGTGAGCGCGTCCAGCGCGGCCTGGGAGACGAGCAGCGAGGCGGCGGCCAGCAGGTCGCTGACGCCGACGTCGTCGGCGCCGAGCACGGCCACGCGGTCGAGGTTGCGGAACGACAGCGCGGCGCCAGACTCGTCGGGGGCGAGCACCACGAGCGCCGGCAACAGCTCCTGCGGCGAGCGCCAGTCGTCGAGCAGGTCCGCCGCCTGGCTGGTCTTGGGCGCGGAGAACGCGCCCGCGTCGAGGACCGCCAGCGAGCCACGCCCAGCATGCAGGGACAGCGCGCTGCGCAACGCGGCGCGCTGCTCCTTGCGGTTGACCTTGAAGGTGTAGGAGCGCGGCTGCGGCCCGAACACGGTGCCGCCGCCGGTCCACACGGGAGAGCGGCTGGAGCCCGCGCGCGCACGACCCGTGCCCTTCTGGCGCCACGGCTTGGCGCCGCCGCCGGAGACCAGGCCCCTGGTTTTGGTGGACGCGGTCCCGCGCCTGCGCGCGGCCTGCTCGGCGCGCACGCTCTGGTGGACGAGCGGGCCGTTGAAGCGCGCGCTGAAGGCGTCGTCGTCGAGCTTGACCGTCTTTGCCGACGAGGAGGCGCCGGCGCCGGGGCTCAGCAGCTGGGCGTCAGGCATCGCTGCGCACCTCCACCACCGCGCCCGTGGGACCCGGCACCGAGCCGCGCACCAGCAGCAGGTTCTCCTGCGCGTCCACGCGCACGACCTCCAAGCCGCGCTGGGTCACGCGCTTGCTGCCCATCTGCCCGGGGCCGCGGATGCCCTTGAGCACGCGCGCGGGCGTGGCGGACGCGCCGATCGATCCGGGCGCGCGGACGTTGTGGGAGCCGTGGGACTTGGGGCCGCTGCTGAAGTTGTGGCGCTTGATCGTGCCCTGGAAGCCCTTGCCCTTGGAGGTGCCCGCGATCTTCACGCGCGTGCCCACCTCGAACGAGTCCACCGTCACCAGCCGGCCGAGCGTCAGCTCCTCGCCGTCGCCCACGCTGACCTGCTCGTCGCGGAACTCGGCCAGCGTGCGCATCGGCGGCGCGTCCGCCTTCTTCAGGTGACCCAGCTCGGGCTTGGACAGGTGCTTCTCGCGGGCCTCGCCGAAGGCCAGCTGCACGGCCGCGTAGCCGTCGCGCTCGGCGGTGCGGATGGCGGTCACCGGGCACGGGCCCGCCTGCAGCACGGTCACGCGCGCCACGCTCCCGTCCTCCTGGAAGACCTGGGTCATTCCGAGCTTCTTGGCGAGGATGGCTGGCATGGGCGGGAGTGGGCGGTTTCGGCGCGGGTGCAGGACGGGTGCTCAGGTGGCCAGGCGGATCTCGATGTCGACGCCCGCCGGCAGGTGGTCCAGGCGCTGGAGCGAGTCGACCGTCTTGGGCGTCGGCTGGTGGATGTCGATCAGGCGCTTGTGCGTGCGGATCTCGAAGTGCTCGCGCGAGTCCTTGTCCTTGAACGGCGAGCGGATCACGCAGTACACGTTCTTCTCGGTGGGCAGCGGCACCGGCCCGGACACGTTGGCGCCGGTGCGCGTGGCCGTCTCCACGATCTCCTTGGCGGCCGACTCGATCGCGGAGGTGTCGTACGCCTTCAGGCGGATTCTGATCTTGTTCTGGTTGGCTGCTGCCATGGAAGTGTTTCTGTTTGTGGTGGGGTGAAGCGTGAGTGAGGGCGGATTCCCGTTTGAGCAGAATCCGCCCCCGGCCCGCACTCGGCGGGTATTCATTCGTCGTATCGGACTGCCAATACGCCGGCTTCGCCGGCGCGGGTGCTACTCGATGATCTCGCTGACCACGCCCGAGCCAACCGTGCGGCCACCCTCGCGGATGGCGAATCGCAGGCCCTGGTCCATGGCGATCGGCTGGATCAGCTCGATCTCCATCTGGACGTTGTCGCCGGGCATGACCATCTCGACGCCCTCGGGCAGCTTGGCCACGCCGGTGACGTCTGTGGTGCGGAAGTAGAACTGGGGCCGGTAGCCCGTGAAGAAGGGGGTGTGGCGGCCGCCCTCCTCCTTCTTCAGGACGTAGACCTCGGACTTGAACTTGGTGTGCGGCGTGATCGAGCCGGGCTTGCACAGCACCTGCCCGCGCTCGATCTCCTCGCGCTTGGTGCCGCGCAGCAGGCAGCCGACGTTGTCGCCGGCGCGACCCTCGTCGAGGATCTTGCGGAACATCTCCACGCCGGTGACGACGGTGGAGCCGGTGTCGTGGATGCCGACAATCTCGACGGTCTCGCCGGTTTTGATGATGCCCTGCTCGACGCGGCCGGTGGCGACGGTGCCCCGGCCGGTGATCGAGAACACGTCCTCGACGGGCATCAGGAACGGCTTGTCCAGCTCGCGCACGGGCTCGGGGATGTAGTCGTCGAGCGCGGCGGCGAGGTCGAGGATCTTCTGCTTGTACGCCTCGTCGCCTTCCAGCGCCTTCAGCGCGGAGCCGGTGATGAACGGGATGTCGTCGCCGGGGAAGTCGTACTCGGAGAGCAGCTCGCGCACCTCGACCTCGACCAGCTCCAAAAGCTCCTCGTCGTCGACCATGTCGGCCTTGTTGAGGAACACGACGATGTAGGGCACGCCCACCTGGCGGGCGAGCAGGATGTGCTCGCGCGTCTGCGGCATCGGCCCGTCGGCGGCGGACACGACGAGGATCGCGCCGTCCATCTGCGCGGCGCCGGTGATCATGTTCTTGACGTAGTCGGCGTGTCCGGGGCAGTCCACGTGCGCGTAGTGACGGTTCTCCGTCTGGTACTCGACGTGGGAAGTGGCGATCGTGATCCCGCGTTCCTTCTCCTCGGGCGCGTTGTCGATCTCCTCGAAGCTGCGGGCTTCGGCGCCTCCCTTCTCGGCCAGCACCGTGGTGATGGCAGCGGTCAGCGTCGTCTTGCCATGGTCGATGTGACCGATGGTGCCGACGTTGACGTGCGGCTTGTCGCGCTCGAACTTCTCCTTCGCCACTTTGTGTTCGCTCCTAGTATCGACTTGTATGTCCGCCCTTGAGAGGGCGAACCTGAAAAATCTATCTAAATGCGCCGGCCCGTGCTGCCCGCTGCCGGCGATGGCGCTCGCGGCCCTCCAGCCTAGCTCGCCGCCTACGCAGGTACGGGCTCTCCCGTCCGCTGCTCGACGATCTTCTCGGCGATGCTGGGCGGGACTTCCTCGTACGCGTCGAACTGCATCGTGTACGTGGCGCGTCCTTGCGTGTTCGAGCGCAGATCCGTCGCGTACCCGAACATCTCGCTGAGCGGCACCTTGGCGGAGACCACCAGCGCGTTGCCCCGCGGCTCCTGCGCTTCCACGCGCCCGCGGCGACTGGAGAGGTCGCCGATGACCGTGCCCAGGAACTCCTCGGGCGCGACGACCTCGACCGCGAAGATCGGCTCCAGCAGCACCGGCTTGGCGCGTCTTGCGGCCTCTTTGATCGCGAGCGAGCCGGCGACCTTGAACGCGACCTCGGAGGAGTCGACCTCGTGGTACTTGCCGTCGGTGAGCGTCACGCGCACGTCCACCATCGGGTAGCCGGCCTTGACGCCCGTCTCCAGCGCCTCCTCGATGCCCTTGCGCACGGCGGGGATGTACTCGGAGGGGACGGAGCCGCCCTTGATCTTGTTGACGAACTCGAAGCCCTCGCCGGGCGAGGGCTCGAGGTCGATGAACACGACGCCGAACTGGCCGGAGCCGCCGGTCTGGCGCACGAACTTGCCTTCCACGTGATCGGCGGTGCCGCGCACGGTCTCGCGGTAGGAGACCTGCGGGCGCCCCACGTTGGCCTCCACGCCGAACTCCCGCTTCATGCGGTCGACCAGCACCTCCAGGTGCAGCTCGCCCATGCCGGAGATCTCCGTCTGGCCGGTTTCCTCGTTGCTGCGCACCTGGAAGGTCGGGTCCTCCTCGGCCAGCCGGCCGAGCGCGGTGGACATCTTCTCCTGGTCGGCCTTCGTCTTGGGCTCGACGGCGACCTTGATGACGGGCTCGGGGAAGACGATGTTCTCGAGGTGGATGGGCGCGTCGGGCGCGGCGAGCGTGTCGCCGGTCATCACCTGCTTGATGCCGACGGCGGCGGCGATGTCGCCGGCGTAGACCTCCTCGACCTCCTCGCGGTCGTTGGCGTGCATCATCAGGATGCGCCCGATGCGCTCGGTGCGCCCGGTGCTGACGTTGAGCACGCGGCTGCCGGCGGCGAGGTGGCCGGAGTACACGCGGAAGTAGGTGAGCTTGCCGACGTAGGGGTCGGCGGCGATCTTGAACGCGAGCGCGGAGAACGGCTCGCCGTCGTCGGCCTTGCGCACGACCTCGCGCTCCTGCTCCTCGCCCTTGATCAGTTCCGTGCCCACCACCGGCGGCACGTCCAGCGGCGAGGGCAGGTAGTCGATGACCGCGTCCAGCAGCGGCTGCACGCCCTTGTTCTTGAAGGAGGAGCCGCACAGCACGGGCGTCAGCTTGGTCGACAGCGTGGCCTTGCGGATCGCCTGCTTGAGCTTGTCCTCGGGGACGTCGGTCTCCTCGAGCAGCAGCTCGAGCAGCTCGTCGTCGTAGTGGGAGACCTCCTCCAGCAGGTGCTCGCGCGCGGCGGCGGCCGCTTCGGAGAGGGCCTCGGGGATCTCGGTCTCTTCCTGTTCCTTGCCCAGCTCGTCCTTGTAGACGATCGCCTTCATCGCCACCAGGTCGATCACGCCGGCGAACTCGCCCTCGGCGCCGATCGGCAGCTGGATCGGCACCGGATGCGCGCCGAGGCGGTCGATCATCGTCTGCACGCCCTTGTCGAAGTCCGCGCCGATGCGGTCCATCTTGTTGATGTAGGCGATGCGCGGCACGTGGTACTTGTCCGCCTGGCGCCACACCGTCTCCGACTGCGGCTCCACGCCGGCGACCGAGTCGAACAGCGCGATCGCGCCGTCGAGCACGCGCAGCGAGCGCTCGACCTCGACGGTGAAGTCGACGTGGCCGGGCGTGTCGATGATGTTGATGCGGTGGCCCTTCCACTGCGCGGTGGTGGCGGCGGAAGTGATGGTGATGCCGCGCTCCTGCTCCTGTTCCATCCAGTCCATCACCGCGGCGCCCTCGTGCACCTCGCCGATCTTGTACGTGCGGCCGGTGTAGTAGAGGATGCGCTCGGTCGTCGTCGTCTTGCCGGCGTCGATGTGCGCCATGATCCCGATGTTGCGGGTGTCTTGGAGGGAGAACTTGCGTGGCATGTGTATGAGGATCGGCTGTGGGGCTCTACGGCTTTACAGGCAAAAAAATAGGCCCCTCGGGCCCACGCGCACAGCTGGTCTGGTGTGGACCGGTCCGCGTCTATGTGCTCGAGGTCACCATCTTGTTTGGCTGGGCGGTGGGTCGCACACGCATCTGCTGCGTCCCACGACGCCTTTTCGACTATAGCAGAGCGATTCCTGCTTCTGTGCGGCTGCGATCGCGATTTTCACGCGCTGCCCCGGACCGGCAGCCGTCCGCTCAACCGCTCGCTGCGGACGGCCGGCTGCCCTCGCAAGCGCCCTCCGCGGGCACGTCCTCGACCATCTCGGCGAGCCTGTCGAGCACGCGCGCGGCCGCGCGCAGCTCCTCGCCGGACACGTCCGCCAGCGCCCGCTCCCAGCGGCTCTGCCACAGCGCGCGCTTGGCCTCGATCTTGCGCTCGCCCTGGTGGGTCAGGCGCGAGACGACCACGCGCCGGTCGGTGTGCGAGCGCACACGCTCGACGTGGCCCTGCTCGGCGAGGTGGTCGAGCATCTGCGTGACCGTGGCGGGCGTCAGGCGCGCGGCGGCGGCCAGCTCGCCGGCGGGCAGCGCGCCGCGCTCGTGCAGCTCGATCAGCAGCTCGAACTGCGCGTGGCTCAGCTCCTGCGCGCCGAGGTGCGTGTCGCGCCCGCGCAGGCGGTTGAAGCTGCGAAACACGCGCCGGAACGCGCCGCCCAGCTCCAACAGCTGCGACTCGCGCGAGTCGATGTCGACGGCGCCGCTCATCGCATGTCCACGGGCGTGCCCATCGCCGCCGCCGCTATGCGAGCGCCTCGGCGGCCGCCTCGGCGGCGTGCGCGGGGTCCTGCGCGCGCTCGCCCGGACGCTCGGCGCGCAGCAGCATCAGGCACGGGATCAGCGACAGCCCGACGATGCCAAGCCCCCACCAGTAGGCGACCTGGAAGGCGTGGACGGGGTGTACGCTCGCGCCGGCGGACACGCGCTGGAGCACCACCGCGAGAACCGCCGTGCCGATCGCGCCGCCGAGGCGCATGAGCACGTTCAGCTGCGGGGTCGCGTCGGAGAGCTGGTCGGGACGCAGCGCGGCGAAGGCGGCGGTCATGGCGGGCATGAACGACAGGCCGATGCTGACGCCCCTGAGCACGAGCACGAGCGAGATCACGATGTAGGAGGTGTGCGCGTCGACGAACGCCAGCGGCAGCGTGCTGACGCCGAGGACCAGCACGCCCACGAGCGCCACACGGCCGCCGCCGAGGCGGTCTGCGAGGCGACCGGCGATCGGCATCGCAAGCAGCGCGCCGATCCCTTGGGGACCGTTGAGCAGGCCGGTGTCGATGACGCTCAGGTGACGGACTTCCTGGTAGTACAGCGGCACGAGGATCATCGCGCCGAACAGCGCGGCGCCGAGCCCGAACGTCGTCAACGAGGCGCCCGCGAACACGCGGTTTGCGTACAGCCTGATGTCCAGCAGCGGGCGCGCGGTGCGCAGCGCGTGCCAGCAGAACACGAGCGACAGCACCACGCCGCCGACCAGCGGCGCGAGCACTTCGGTCGAGCCGGCACTCGCGCCCGAGCCGAGTTCGCTGAGGCCGAACACGACCGCCGCCGCGCCCGTCGGCAGGAGCGCGAGGCCGAGCACGTCCAGGCGGCCCGCCTCGCCCGAGTCGGTGTGCGGCAGCATGCGCCAGCCGAGCACGTATGCGATCACGCCGATCGGCACGTTGACGAAGAAGATCCACGACCAGTGAAGGTTCTGCAGAATCACGCCGCCGACCACGGGCCCGAGGATCGGCGCGAGCATCGCCGGCATCGAGACCACGCTCATCACCCTGCCCATCCGCCGCGGGCCGGCGACCTGCGCCATGATCAGCTGCGCCACCGGCATGATCATGCCCCCGCCGATGCCCTGCAGCACCCTGAACACCACCAGCAGCGGTAGCGAGTTCGACAGCCCGCATGCGGCGGAGCCGACGGTGAACAGCGCCAGCGACACCAGGTACACGCGCTTGGCGCCGAAGCGACGCGCAGCCCAGCCGGTCACCGGGATCACCGCGCCGAGCGCCAGCAGGTAGCCGGTGACCACCCACTGCACCTGCGAGATCGGACTGTGCAGGTCGTGGCTGAGCGTCGCCAGCGCCACGTTGACGATCGTGGTGTCGAGGATCGACATGATCATCCCCACGATCACCACGCCGGAGATCACCCACACGTGTCGCTCGATCTTCAGCGACTGCTCGGGGTGGACTTCGGCTTGTTCTTGAGCGGAGGGCGAAGCCATTCGGTGCCTAAATATTAGGAACCAAATCTTCTTCTTCAACCCCTCCTCCATGAAGATATCAATCGGCGCATGCGCCGATTGACGGGACGTGCATGCACGTCCCGGGGACCCGCACATGTGCGGGTCCCCAGGCAGCGCCACATGTGGCGCTGCCCCGGGCGGCGCATGCGCCGCCCGGCGGGTCCCGCATGCGGGACCCGCCCATTATGGGAGAAGCAACTCAGCCCGTAGCGGACCGAGGACCAAGCGAGACAAGGACGCAGTGAGCGAAGTGTGCTCTGCTGGCCGATCTTCGATCGGTGAGTGATCGAGGACGCAGTATTCGCGCTGGCCGAAACGGGGATGCGAGCCGAAGGCGAGTGTCTCCCGCCTTCGGTCAGCGGCGTCCTAGGGCT